>Ga0075421_100000918_pt1 | contig 33085 bp, 32 predicted proteins | sample SoiMetdeltSBSDD5_FD_75292 | JGI IMG/M metagenome (GOLD analysis project Ga0075421, IMG submission 75292) | Bulk soil microbial communities from a Populus tree surrounding site in Tennessee, USA - Soil MetaG P. deltoides SBSDD5 | ecosystem: Environmental > Terrestrial > Soil > Tree plantation... | reverse complement strand
CGAGCACGGAAAATTTACCGGTTTCGACACCGTGCAGACCGCCAACGCTTTGGCGGCATACTCGCTCGGCCTGGCCGGCTACGCCGCCGTCAAAGTGTTATCGCCCGCGTTTTACGCGCTCAACGATGCACGCACGCCGATGCTCGTGAGCCTGGGCTCCATCGCCGTTAATTATGCGATCAACACGCTACTCGTTGAACCATTCGGCCACGTCGGATTGGCGTTCTCGACTTCCGCGGTGGCGCTGGTGAATTTTTTGCTGCTCGCGCTGCTTATGCGCCGCCGTATCCACCGGCTCGAGGGCCGGCGTCTCGGGAAAACCGTGCTACGCATCTCGGCAGCGTCGCTTCTGATGGGTGCTACGGCGTGGGTCGCGAGTGAATTGGCAGCGACTCTGCCGTTCGAGGGACTCGCGCTTCATTTAATTCAAGTGCTCGGTGGCATCGGTTCCGCGGCGTTGGTGTTTTATTTTGCTTGTCGTTTGCTCGGGGTCGATGAACTCGACGAAACAGTCAACGCCATCGCCGGTCGACTCGCGCGCTCTCGTGTGTCGCGGTAGGGAGCCTGGTGTAATCGTATCAAAGTTCCGCGAGTCATGCATTGACAGCAGCCGTCCGACTCAATAACAATCCAGCCGTGCTAAGGAGGTATCTATGCCTAAAGTCACTTCGCTCGGCCATTTGGGTTTTTACGTGCGCGACATGGAGCGGTCCGTCGCCTTTTACCGGGACATTCTCGGCCTGCAGGTGAGCGACCGCAGCCCGCGCGGCGCCGTGTTCATGACCGCGCAGGACCGTTTGGCGGAGCATCACGAGCTTTACTTGGCGCCGGGGCGCAACGACGAAGGCAACGTGAACGTTATTCAACAGATCTCCTTCCGCTGCGCCACCCTCAAAGACGTTAAAGACTTCTATCGCGTATTCGTCGATAACAAGGTGCCAATCAACCGCGTGGTGAGCCACGGCAACACTGTCAGTATTTACGCCCAGGACCCCGACGGTAATTCGGTCGAAGTCTACTGGCCGAGCGGCGTCGACGTGCCGCAGCCGTTTGGCAAGCCGATGGATCTCACCAAAACCGACGCGGAAATCCGCGAGCAACTGAACCGGATTCTCAAGGAATGGGAACTGTCTGTGTAGTGCATCGAGTGCTAAGAGACAACCGTGGGTTGAACGATCGTTTGACCGGGTCCGCAGGAAAAGAGCAGAGGTGAACCATGCCGCACATTCCTTACGTCGATCCTGAAACCGTCGCTGATCCGGAAATAAGGGGCTATCTCGAACGCGCCCGGCGCGAAGGCACGCCGCGCCCGGAGAGCCAGGCGGTGCGCGCGCACGTGCCCAACGTCATACGCGCCTTCTCCCAAGCGTGGGATCTCACATTTCGCAACGGCGTCGTCGACCACGCGCTCAAGGAGTTATGCCGCGTCTATGTTTCCAAATCGATCCAGTGCGAATATTGAGGCGTGCAGCGTTCCGTCCAGGCTGGACGGCAAGGACTCACGGAAGCTAAATACGATGAACTCCTGAACTTCGCCGACTCCGACAAATTTACCGACCGCGAGAAAGTCGCGCTGACCTACACCAGCGCGATCGCCTGGAATTCCGATATCGCCGATGACGCGCTCTGGGAAAAGCTTCATCAACACTTTACCATCCCGGAGCTCGTCGAGCTCGGCTTTTTCATCGGCCTGACGCTGGGCCAGCAGCGTTGGATCAAAACGCTAGGCATCGACCACGGTGCCGTCCTCGGCGACACCACCGCCGGTCTTGCGCCGACGGCAAGGACAGAATGATGCTCTTCGCATAGCATCGACGCAATGCCTAGTGACGGAGTGCTTTCAACGACCCGCTCGATTCTCGCCTCGCCCCTCTGGGAGAGACCGCCGCTTCGGCGGGTGAGGGCAGGCGCATGCAGGCAACTCCAGTCCCGCAAAAAAGTAAATGGAAACCTACGTGACAACTGCACGCTGCCCGCTCCCAAGCACCGCTACATCATCCACAACAAAGATCGTCAACGCTTCACGCCGATTTCTCACCGTCAACTCATGGCGCGGAAGCCCGGTCGTATTAAGGCCCGATCGCATCGCGACTTCGTCCGAAATGACCAGTTGGCAGCCGTACTCCTTGGTTGCATCCTGCAGCCGGCTCGCCACGTTCACCGTGTCGCCGATCGCCGTCACATGCACCGTTGTGCCGTAACCCATGCGCCCGACCACGGCCGGCCCGCAGTGAATGCCGACGCCGATTTTGAGCGGTTGCGCTAATTCCTCCGAGAGCAATTCGCTCAGCCGGCTTACCCTCTCGACCATTCCTTGTGCCGCCACCAGGGCTTGGCGACAACCTTCCTCCGGACCGCTTTCAACGCCAAACAAAGCCATAACTCCGTCGCCGATGAATTTATCGACCATGCCGCCGGCGGTGGTTATACATTCACCGACGGTTTCGAAGTAGCTGTTCAAGAGAAACACCAGGTCGTAAGGCAATTTCTGCTCGGCAATCCCGGTAAACGTCCGTATATCTGCGAACAACACGGCAACCGTTCTCTCCTGTCCGGCCAGGTACGAGGGTTGAGCGTAGCCATCGCTCGCCTGCGCGGTGGCGGGGAGAAGCGGCGTCACTGAAATATTTCCCGTCGGTCTGAGCTGGCAAGCCAGCCTGACGCTTAACGGCGCGCCGACACGATCGAGCACGCGCTGTTCCGCAGCGCTCACCGGCGGCAGCGATGACAATGAAGCGCTAACCCGGACCCGGCAAGTCGAGCAGCGGCCACGGCCGCCGCATACCGAAGCATGCGGGATACCGGCGAAACGGCTCGCTTCTAAAATCGAAAAGCCGCGCGGTACTAGCACCTCGCGGCCGTCGGGATAAGTAATTCTGACCCGGCTGCGCCGATCGTTTATCTGGCGAATCACGCGCGCGACCCAAGTGACTCCCAAGCAACCCCAGAAGCCGTAAATAATGCTGTCGTGCAACCAGACTAGCGCTTGGCCGTCGCCAACGGCGCCTGCATGTGTGGCCTGCTTTATGTGCTCGATCCATCCTGGATCGCGCGCGATCAGGTACTCGACTGCGCGCCCTGCCTGAACAAAACCGAGCAGCGCCAAAACGGGCATGAGTAAAGCGAAGGCGAAAAACAACACGGCATAACGTGGGAACCACCGGCGCAGTCGCAGCCAATAAAAAAGACCGATACAGCCGTGCGTCCAGGCGATCGCGATGAGCAGCGTTTGCCGCACCCCGTAGACAGGACTTGAATGCCACAGCGTCAACACTGTTTTTGCATAAACGTCTTCAACGCCATACCATTCGTGGGCCATGCGGGTGCCGACAAAGTGGACCGCCAGCAGCGGCGGAATGCAAAGTCCGAGCACAAGCTGGAGCGCTTCTCCCAGCGGCATGCGTAAATGATGACGCTGGTAAATGGCCCAGAGCGCCAACCCGAAGTGAACGAGTAAAGAACCGTAGAAGGCGGTTGTGCCAACGGGGTTGCGCCAGAGCGCCAGAAACCAAATCCGTCCCGCTTCCATGGCATCGAGCGAGATCAAGCCCAGCGCATGATTCAAGAAATGGGTGGTTAAATAAGAAAACAGGATCGAGCCTGTCACCAGGCGCGTGCGGCGAACATTCATAGCGGCACCGGCAATCTACTACGAGCGGCCGGCACCCGTCCATGATCATTGTGAGCTGATAGCCGAGAACTGTTATTCCGAGCCGAGACCGAATCCGCCAACAGATTCTCAATCACAAATTATTCGCCACTGCACCGGAAACCTGCTGTTGACTCCCTCTAGGAGATCGTCCTATTTATAAAAAACCGATCGCAAGCGAAGTCAGCTCGTGGTCGCCGCAGGAATCACGGAAGAGGAGTACGCTATGCGAGATGGATTTAAGGTCATCGACGCCGACCGGCATGTGCTGGAGCCGACCGATCTGTTTAAAAAATATCTGCCCGCCAAGTTTCGCGACCGGGTGAAGATCGAGGGGCCCAATCAGTCGCGCCGCTCGATCGACGGCGAGCCGATCTCCGACGCCGACAAGATGCGCGATACGTCGAAGCAAGAGGATTTTGGCTTCACTTTCGGCGCTTCCAAGCGCTGGCGCGAAACCTTTGCCGACGCTCTGGCGGCGAAGTTCGACGCGCCCTCCAACGTGCGTGATATGGACCGCGAGGGCGTCGATGTGAGCGTGCTTTTCCCGACGCTGGGTCTTTATATCATGTGGCGCGACAATCTCGACCCGGAGTTGAGCGCCGCCATCTGCCGCGCCTACAACACATGGCTCGCCGATTATTGCAGCAACGATCCCAAGCGGCTGCATGGCGTTTGCCTTATCCCGCTGCAGGATCCGGCGCGGGCCGTCGAAGAATTGCGCTACGCCAAAGAGAAACTCGGCCTGGTGGGAATCTTCTGGCGCCCCAACAAGCTCTGCGGCCGAACGCTTTCAAGTCCCGACTATTACCCGATTTACGAGGCCGCCGCCGATCTGGGCGTCGCGGTTTGCGTGCACGAGGGCGCGCGCACGGTGCTCGAGCAAGCCGGCTCGGATCGCTACAGCGAGTTCGGCCGGCACGTCGCCTGCCATCCGCTCGAACAGATGCTCGCCAGTTTGAATTTCTGCGCCGACGGCGTGCTGGAAAAATTTCCCAAGCTAAAGGTCGCCTACCTGGAATCGGGCTGCGGCTGGGTGCCGTTCTGGCTCGAGCGCATGGATGAGCACTGGGAGCATGAGGGCCATGGCCAGGCGAAAACGACCAAGGAAAAGCCGAGCTATTATTTCAAGCGGCAGTGCTGGGCAAGCTGCGAAGCCGGCGAAGAGCTTGCGCCGTCCTTTATCGAGCATGTCGGCGACGATTATCTGACCATCGCCACCGATTACCCGCACAGCGATTGCATCGGCAAATTTCCCGATCGCACGGTCGGCGATCTCACCAAAAACGAGCACATCTCGCGAGAAGCGCGGCGGAAAATTTTATGGGACAATCCGGTGCGCCTTTATGGACTGGAGGTTTAAGTCACATGAGTAAGTTTCATGTAGTTTATTTCGGCAGCAATGACGTGCCGGTGGATCTCATCAAGCCGATCCTCGCGGAGGTCGACGCCGACATGACCATCCGGCGCCCGACCAACGACGCCGAAGTCGTGGAAATGGGCAAAGACGCTGACGGCATCATCATGCATGGCTCGGTGCCGCTGTCGCGCGAAATTATATCTCAGCTCAAGCGCACAAAGGTTGTCTGTCGCACCGGCGTCGGCGTCGACCGCATGGACCTCGCCGCCGCCAAGGATCACGGCTTGATCATTTGCAACGCGGCGGGCTGCAATTCCATCGAAGTCGCCGAACAGGCTATCGGTCTGCTGATCGCGATTTCGCGCAAGCTCATGCGCATGAATCAGTACGTGCGCGACGGCAAATGGAAGCGGCATACCGCTGAACTGCATGCTTACCGCGGGCGGGTTTACCGCATTCAAGGACGCACCCTGGGCATCGTCGGCCTCGGGCACGTCGGCAAACAAGTAGCGCCGCGCGCTCAAGGGATGCGCTTAAACGTGCAGACCTATGATCCCTATCTCGATCCGAAAGTCGCTGAGAAGATGGCCGTCAAAATGGTTTCCTTCGACGAGTTGGTGAAAACTTCCGACTTCATTAGCGTGCACGCGCCGCTCACCAAACAGACGCGTCATATGTTCGGCGCGCCGCAGTTCAAAGCGATGAGAAATACCGCTTACCTGATCAACTGCGCGCGCGGCGGCCTGGTCGACTCCGACGGCCTCTACGACGCTCTCGTCGCCGGCGAATTGGCCGGTGCGGCTCTCGACGTCACCGATCCGGAACCTCTGCCCTCGGATCACAAACTATTGACGCTGCCGAACGTCATCGTCACCTGCCACACCGCGGCAAACTCCGATGAATCTTATATCGACTGCCAAACTCACGCCGCCAGAGAAGTCGCCAACGTGCTCAGCGGCAAAGGCCCGACGACGGAGATCAAAGATCCGTGGTTATTAGCTGAGGCCCAAGACGAGGGTTTCGGGGGAGTCTAAAAGGGTGCCCGGCTTATGTGAATTTAATACTGAGTAAGGAGACAGGGGGAGACAATTTGACGCGATCTCCAATTGATTACTGCAAAAACTCATGAACGCGGCGACTGGCCCAATCGTCAGATCGGGCCTTTGAAGGCACCCACCGGCGCGCCACTTGATGGCCTTCCCGGCCAAAATTGTTCCAAATTGCGCAGCTTTCGACGCTCGAACGTAACAATCCAACCTCGAAGAGGATTCTTTGGACTTTTCGAGCGTCGCAAATGAAGGTACGGCGGTTGCTCAGCTTGATCATTAGCCGAGGTCAAGTCTATGAGAACATCTTCGCTGACAATTTTCCTGCTCGCTGCCTTGATTCTATTGCATAGCGCATCCGCAGCCGCCCAGAACGCCTCCGACGATTATTACCGCCAATGGGTCGATTTCAGAGACGGCGAAATTTCCGTCGACTTCGATCGGACACCCATTCCATTCGCGCTGCATGCGATTCACGCCAGAACCGGTTTTCAGATTGTCATACCGTCGCCCGCCGAGCCGCGTGTTCTGAATCTTCGGCTACAACGCCAACCGCTTGAACCCGCGATTCGTTCGTTGATCTCGACGATCGGCTACCGAAATTTCGCGCTGCTCTACGATGAGAACGGCCGGCCAAGTCGGGCCGTTGTGCTGGGCTCCCAGCCGCTCGTCGCCGCACCGATCGAAGAGACCGAGAAGAACGAGTCGTCCAAGTCGCCGCCCTCCGGGGACGAACAAGAAAAATTGCAGAAGGAACTAAGCCGCTGGCGCGAGCTCAAGCAAGCAGAACGCAGCCGCATCGAAGATCGCCTAAAAAAACTGCCGGCATCAGCGGAACGAGAACAGTTAGTGAACGAGTATGGGCGCCAGGTTCTAGGTCTCAACAAATAAGGACTCCCAACTCGCTGCCTTCAATAATTCTTCGGATCGATCAACGATTCCACAATTCTCTCGTCGCAATACGCGCGCCTTCGGCCATCGCCTGAAACTTCGCCCAGCCTACCTGGGGATGACCGACTCTGGAGCCAATGCCGCAGTCGGTGCCGGCGATGACATTCTCGCGCCCCATAATTTTCGCGTAACGCACCAGGCGATCGGCGATCGCCTGGGGATGTTCGATAAAATCGCTGTAGTGACCGATCACGCCGGGAATAAAAACCGTTCCGTCAGGCAATTTTGTATCCTCCCACACGCGCCACTCATGATCGTGACAGGGATTCGACGCCTCGATGGAATAAGCGCCCGCCCGCACTTTGAGAATGAGATCGGCTATATCCTTCAACGGAATGTCGTACTTGTGCGGCCCATGATAGCTGCCCCAGCACATGTGAAAACGAATCCGGTCGATCGGCAGCTCGCGCAGTCCGTGGTTCAGCGCCGCGATGCGCATGTCCTGATACTTTCGATAGTCTGCGACGCTCATTTCCGGATGCATCTGCCAGGCGTCGGCCAAATCCGGGTCATCGATCTGCAAGATGAAACCGGCGTCGACAATCGTTTTGTATTCCTCTCGCATGGCCTCGGCGATGGCAAACAAATACGCCTCGTCGGTCGGGTAGTATTCGTTTTTCATCCAATGCTCCAGGGTGCCAGGAGCAATCGCCGGTAAGAACGCCTCTTCAGACTTTTTGCCCTCCAACGCGGCCTTCAAGTTCTCGATATCCGACTTTACCTCGTCGTCGCCGCTATATTTGAGCGGTTCGACGCAATAGAACACCCGGGCATGATGGCCGATGGAAGTCCGTCCACCACGATTGAAATAGTCGGAGAACTCAACCATATCGCGACCGAAGATAGAGGTCGGTTTGAAGTTCGGATCGGCAGTACGCTCAACGAAGCCGGAAAGTCGCTCGCGCGTATAGCGGGAAAAATTCGATTTGCCCAGTTCACCATCGTTGACGATATCGACGCCGCAATCGATTTGTTTCTGCACGACCTCCGCCACCGCTTCGCGCGTGCGTTTGGCGAGCGCGCCGCTGTCGTAAGGCTTGCCGTCATTCCGGGCGACGAGCATGTCCATCAAGTCTTTCGGCCGCGCCAGGCTGCCGACGTGGGTGACGAGAATGCGATCCGTGCTCCGCTTCATAAGTTCCTCCAGCTACGTGTGGCCGCCTCCCCCTCCTAACGGCTTGGACGTTTTGAACGGTTGGAACGATTTGAACCAATGTCTGCTTTTTTCTCCATAATGTACTTCACGAGAAACGGCCACACTTGCGTTGCGTCGGCGATCATCTCGGCGTAGATGCCGTTCTTATCCGCTTTGCGCCAGGATTCGTTTTCCGAATAAGTGCAACCGGAGAGATGGCCGAAGTGGGGCCGATCGGGACAGATTCTTACACCGTAGCTGAAGCGCCGATTGGGAAAAGTCGGACCGAGGCGCTCGTTGATGATTTCGATCAGCGGCGCGACGTTCTGTACATTGTTGCGCGGCACGCCGCCGCCGATGGTGAAAATCCCGAAGCGCTTGGAACTGGTGACGAGCCTGATCAATTCCTTGCTGTCCCGCTCCAAATCCATCAGGATCGGTTTCTTGCCGCGCCGCTGGCGCTTCATGTTGTGAATGTAAAGGTCGTTTCCCAACTCGGAGTCGACGAAAGCGGGAACGAACACCGGCACGCCGTGGACATAAGCCGATTTAAGAATGCCCCGATCGCTCGGATAATTCTCCGCGAGATGCTTGCCGATGAGCTTGTTCAGTTCCGTCGGGCCCAGCGGCCGGCTGCCGTCGATCTTCTCGATCACCTCGCCGATGACTTCCTCGACCGTATCAAGATTGGTCTCGGGTTCGAGCGTGTCGGTCACGCGATTGAGTTTCCGCCGCGCCAGCTCGGTGTCGTTGTACTTGGGATTATATTTGTAATGCTTGAGGCCGATCGATGAGACCAAGCCATGCGCCATCAAGGCGCCGGTCGAAGAAATCGCATGAATCAAACCCTGCTCGATCATGTCGCAGATCACCAGATCCATTTTGCCCACGGTCATCGCCCCGCTGATCGTCAGAAATCGCACGGCGTTTTTGTCGTTCGTCATCGCTTCGAGCGCTTTTGCGCCGCGCGCCACCTGCCAGGCAAGCCCCCCGTAGGGCGACAGTTTCGTCATCAGCGAACTAATGGAAGCAGGCTTGCCGTTGATCCATTCGTCGACGGCCGAATAAATCACCGGCATGATGTAGCGCGGATCGGCAAACACCGCGTCGGGAAAATATCCGTCACGAACCTGCCCGGGCCGCGCCATGTCGAAGGCATTGATAAAAATAGCCCGACCTTTCTTTTTATAGATCGCCCCCGCGTCTCGCTCGGAAAACGCGCCGACAACGACGATGTTGTTTCCGTTAGTCTTCGCTTTCGCATATTGCGACGGCGTCATGATTTTTCTGAACCACCGGTTCGCAACGAACTTCTTGAGCAACCCTCCCAACGGCGCATCTTCCAGCCCATCGTAGACGAGTACCGGCTTTTCTTTCGCCGATATCATCTCGTGAATTGTGTGAGCCGCTTCGCCAAGCATGCGCGCGCCGAAGGCGCAGTAGCGCAAACCGGCAACGATATCGCCGACGCTTTCGCACTTTTGTAGATCCAACGATCTGAGTTCTTCGAATTGTAGTGGTTTCACCGGATTTCTTCCGCTGACGTGTTGTTTGGTTGGTAACACGCGGGTTGCAGCCAGTCAATTTAGCAATGCCAAAGATTCAAGAATGAAACGGAAATCTAGCGACGGCAGAGACTAAATACTAAGGCAGCAACGGCAGCACGGAACGAGCGCACCGCTCCATTGAGCTCAACACCTTATCCTGGCTTAACCCGCCGAAGTGGAAGGTCAAACCAATGTGCGTCGTGCCGACGACTTCGATGATGCGCTTCAAGACGCGCCCGCAGGTCTCCGGGCCGCCGAAGACGCCGCGGCTGTCGCGCACCATCGCTTCGTAATCCAAGTGACCAAAGACGCGGTCGTAAGCGGGATTTCCCGGCGCGAGATTGAGCGCCGCCAGGGCGAAGCCGCGCCAGCGATGCCAGTGGTCGATGACTTCACGGCGCGCCTGGGCGTCGTCGGCGCCGACATAGATCGGGTACATGGTAAAAACGTCCTTGTCTTCCACCCGGTGTCCGCCGTCGCGCAACGCCGACCAATACATTTCCACCCGGGGGCGCTGCTCTTCGTTGGTCGCGATCCATGGCAAGGTCATCAAATGATGGCCGCGCCGGCCGATCATATTAAAACTGTCGGGATCGCGGTTAGCCGTCACATAAATCGGCGGATGCGGTTGCTGCAAAGGTTGCGGATAAACCCGTAGCTTGGGGAATCGGTAATGCTCGCCCTGCCACTCGAATTCTTCGCCGCTCCAGGCGCGTGTGATTACGTCGAGTCCTTCAGGAAGGCGCTTTTGTGCGTCATTCCAGTCGTAACCGAAGACCGCATACTCAGTCGGATGCATGCCGCGGCCGGCGCCGAAATTCAGCCGCCCGCCGGAAAGCTGGTCGACCATGGCGAATTCTTCCGCGATGCGCAGCGGATTGTGCATCGGGATAATCGAGACCGCGGCACCGAGGCGCATCTTGATCGTGCGCTGCGAAGCCGCCGACAAAATCACCGAAGGACTCGGCATCATGCCGCCAAAATGGCGGAAGTGATGTTCGGTCACCCAAAGGGAATCGAAGCCGAGAGCCTCCGCCGCATCCATCTGTTCGAGCCACCGACTGTAAACCGAGCGACTATCGCCGTCGAGCTCAGGAACGTACGTATTGAGAATGTAATAACCGAACTTCACGGCATCCGATCTCCTTAATCCTGCCAAGCGGCGCAATCTAGAAAATAGGGGGATTTTTGCAACGGGTCAAGGCAAAGCGTTCATCATTAGGGCACATGGATCCGATCACGTGCCAGTTGGTGGTCACAAAATTTGTACCGTGGAAAGTCTTGGAAAATCGCGCAATTACGCAGAAGGGTCGAGGTTCGAAATGGACGTGGGTGGATTTTTTTACTCCGCGACACACGGGTTCGATTCCCGTTTTGGTAGTAAACTGGTCCCTATACAATTCTTCGATTTGTTTTTTGGCGTTTTTTCCTTTTGGCCATCCGCGCGTTTTATCGTACGTTGGAGACTTAAGGCACCCAGTGGAGGTTTCACCGAGTTCGTGCAACGACGCGACGAATTTACCGTAGGATTTTTAGAATTGGAGCAAGATCGACAGCAGAGATAGAAGGGAACCGTCCCAAACACGATTGCGAATTTTCCAAAAGCGGCACCTGCACTCCCGGCACCGAAACGGCCGAATACCTACCACGCTCAAGGCGTGTTCCTTTAAGTTTTTGCGGTGCGATCGCCGGCAGCTGGCGCTTTCGCACGCCGGGCACGTATGGCTGATCACAAATTAAAGTTATCACCTTGGAAAGCTTCCGATCAAGATGACAATTCGGGACAGGCTGGTCGACCACTTTGGGGCGACCAACCCCTGTTTGAAACGCGCGAAAATCACGCATTTCAAACACCATTCTCGCACACCGTCGTTGTTCAAATAATGTGGCGAGCTACACCGTGCAATCGACCTTGGACTAACCGATCGGAATAACACGGACGGATTCGTTGATGCATCTTATCGGAGAAGAGATTTGACGCTTGAGTTACTGTCCCCCGATAATCCGCGCGGTTGTCCCGAGCATCTATAAACGAGTTGCAAATCCACGCGCAAATAGGCTTATTATGAAACAACCGCGCAAGGAGATTAGTATGAAATTGTCGGTAAGGTTGTTTCCGGTGAAGGGGGCCGCTAGTCGCACGCTGGCGATCGTCTTCTTCTTGCTGGTTTCTTTTCACTTAGGGTTCGCCCAGGAACTGAGCAAGCTCCCCTACGTTCCGACGCCGCAAATCGTCGTCGATGAGATGCTGAAACTGGCCAATGTGACGGCCAAAGATTTTGTCGTGGACCTTGGCTCCGGCGACGGTCGCATGATCATCACCGCGGCGCGAAATTTCAAAGCCACCGGCATGGGTGTCGACATCGACTCGAAGCTCGTCGAGTTATCCAACAAACAGGCCAAAGCCGATGGCGTCGATGACCGGGCAAAATTTATTGAGCAGGATATGTTCAAGGCTGACATCGCCAAAGCCACCGTGGTGACGCTTTATGTTCTCCCTGATTTCATGGAAAAGCTGCGGCCCAAACTACTATCAGAGTTAAAACCGGGATCGCGCATCGTCGCGCACGACTATTATATGACCGACTGGCATCCCGACCGGCAGTTCTCGCTCACGGTGCCCGAGAAAGTTAAGGCCAACGGCACCGATAAGGCCTATCTCTACCTATGGATAGTTCCCAGCATCGTGCGCGGCGACTGGCGCATGGAGTTCGATGCCGGCGGCAGCGCCCGGCAATTGATCGTTTTAGATTTCGCCCAGCAGTATCAACTCATCAACGCTTCGGCCGAAAATATCTTGGGACCGATGAAAATCGACAACGCTCTGCTCCGGGGCGACGAGATCAGCTTCGATCTATCAATCGGCGCCATTCCGCATCGCTTCACCGGGAAAATCACCGACGGCAAAATGGAAGGAAGTGCGGTCGCCCCGGGCGGCAGCCGCCCCGTATCCTGGCGCGCTAGCAAGCTGGCGCCGCAAAAAAAGTGAATTTGACTTAAAGGCAGGGCTTTCGTAGTGAATAGCCATCGGACCCCGTTTCCGATAATGGACCCTAGAAAAATAACTCAACTGAAAGTGAGGAAAGCTCCATGAGCACAGTTGCTACTGCGTACACGCCGGAAACCGTGTTGGCCGGCGAAAAAATCATTTCCGCGGATTCTCATATTCAAGAACCGGAAGACCTGTGGATCAAAAATCTTCCGGCATCTTTAAAAAGCAAGTATCCCGCCTTTCCCAAGCGCAATTCCCCCGGCGAGAAGCCCGGCGGCTGGGACCCCAAAGCGCGGATAGGAGAGATGGAAACCGATGGCGTCTCCGCCGAAGTGCTTTATCCAACGCTCGGTCTTCGCTTGTTCGCCATGGAAGACGCGGAATGTCAGGAAGCCTGTTTTCAAATCGCCAACGATTGGATGATGGATTATTGCAAAGTGACCCCCGGGCGCCTGATCGGGATCCCGATGATCTCGCTATACAACCTCAAAAACGCCGTCAAGGAGCTCGAACGCTGCAAAAAGGCCGGCATGGTCGGCTGCTTGATCTGGCAAGTGCCGCCCGAGCATCTGCCGTTCAGCAGCGACTACTACGACCCTTTCTGGGAAGCGGCCGCGGAAATGAATATGCCTGTGAACCTGCACATCCTCACGGGCTTCAACTACAGCCGCTTCGAACGCAAGGGCCTCGATACTTACAAAACGGCCGTCAACGACAAGGTCAATGACGCGGCCAATACGCTCTTCGATCTGGTTTTCACCGGCGTTCTTTCTCGTTTCCCGAAATTGAAACTGGTTTACGTCGAAAACGAATGCGCCTGGTTGCCATTCTACACCCATGAATGGGACAAATATTACACTCGATTCAAAACCAAAGTGCCGCTCCCGTTCATGAAGAAACTACCCGGCGAATATATCAACGAACAGGTCTATGCGACTTTCTTTAGTGATCCTTGCGGCGGTCAGTTGATGAATCGCTTCGGTCAAGACACTTTTATGTGGTCGAACGACTACCCGCACGCCGCATCTCCGTGGCCGCACTCGCGCAAGGTGATCGCCGAAGAGCTCGGGCATTTACCGAAAGAGGTGCTGCGCAAAGTCGTGCGCGAGAATGTCATCAAGCTTTACGATCTGAAAATCGACGGTATTAATAACTAAGCATCGGCCGCCGTGTCATCCCGGACGAACGTGAGGGCGCTAGATTTCTCGCTCCGCTCGAAATGACAAACTCAAATTCAAAAGGAGCCTTTGAATGCAAACCAGCGCAACCGCCGCCAAGTTCCGCACCGACGATGAACCGAAAACGAAGCTGTTCTCATTGAAGACACCCTACATGAAGCAGGGCCGGGTGACCCAACTCGTCGCCGAGACGCCGAACATGTGGATTCACACGAAAATCAACGCGGAAGGCGGCGAAAATGAGATTCACAAACACATCGACGAAGATCACGCCTTCATCGTCCTGGAAGGGCGGATGAGCGTATTCGACGAAAACGGCGGCGAGATAGAGGTAAAGCAATACCAGGGCGTAATGATCCCGAAGGGTGCCTACTACCGCTATCTGAATACCGGCGACGGCAATCTAGTCGTCGTACGGGTCGGCGCGGGCGTCAAAGGCCAACAGCAAGGCGGCCAAGAAAAGCGTCTCGGCGCGGACGGCAAACCACTCGTAAGTGGCACAGCTGAAAACCGCAATCTTCCGCCCATCGAAGCCGGCGAATGCTTCGCTGAATCCGCCGGGTAATCGCTCGCCCACCACGTTAAGCAAGCGAGAAGGGTCACTCTGAGTGGCTCTTCTTTTTAGATCTGTCCAGTTACCTAGTCCCCTCCGATCTCAAACGTATTGGACGATTTGAACGGCTTGAACGGCTTGAACGTTTTGAACGAATTCCTTTGCACCCATAGTATTTTTCATGATTATGATCTCCGAAAAGCTGGAGGTGCGTCATGCCGATCATCGATGCCGACACCCATATCGATGAAACCGAAGCGACCTGGGAATATCTGCGCGACTTCGAGCAAGAGTTCAAACCGATCACTCAACATCCCAGCCGCATTGACCCGACTAAGACGCCGGTGCGCTACTGGCTGATCGACGGTCACCGCCAGATGAGATTTGTCCGTGACGACAATAACACTCGGACGACCGTCGAAACCAGGGAGCTACTGGACGTGCCGGCGCGATTGCGCGACATGGACGCCATGGGCACCGAGGTCCAAGTACTCTATCCGACGCTATTTCTAATGGAGGCCACGGAGCGCCCGGAAGTCTCCACGGCGCTGCGGCGCAGCTACAACCGCTGGCTCGCTGACCGCTGCGCCGAGTCCCACGGCCGCCTGCGTTGGGTCTGCCTGCCGCCGCTGATGAACATGGAAGAGACGATCAAAGAAATCCAGTTCGCCAAAGACCACGGCGCCTGCGGCATCTTGAAGAAAGGCGATTTGGAAGCCGGCAAGTGGCCCGCCGATCCGTATTTCTTCCCGCTGTACGAAGAAGCCAATCGCTTGGATCTGCCGATCTGCGTTCACATCGGCTCCGGCACCCCCGACTTCGTCCCCGCCCGCGAGTTTTCTCTCGGCTCATTCATGCGCTCCCAGCTCCCCACGGTGCACGCCTTTCATACGATCATCCGGCATCAATTGCCGGTGAAATATCCCCAGCTGCGTTTCGGCATCATCGAAGCCGGCTGCTCGTGGATTCCCTTCATCGCCTGGGAACTCAAGCGGCGCATGGAAAAGGCCGCCGACGGCGCCGGCACCTTCAGCCAATTCGCCCGCTACACGCTGTCCTCGGAATTGCTCAAGGCCAACCGCATGTACGTCACCTGCCAGGTCGACGAAGATCTGCCCTACATTCTAAAACTCGCCGGCGAAGACAGCCTGATGGTCGGCTCCGACTACACCCACCGCGATTCATCGATGGAATACGAATTCCCCCGCTTGCTAAAGGAACGCGCGGGAAAAGGCGAGATCAGTCAATCTGCCGTGCGGAAGATTCTCTACGACAACGCCAAGACATTTTATGGGCTCTGAGTGAAAAGGCTTGACCGGACAAGCCGGGACTGCCGAAGCGTCGGACGGAAGCTCCGATGAAAAAACATCAAGGCGCCCGTTGACGAGCGCTAGTTAATCCTCGTTTCCGTCGCCGAACTGCTCGCGCTTCCCCTGTGGTTCGGTGCCGCCCCGCATCTTACCTGGCTTGCGAGCGAATGGCAGCCTGGCAACGGCGGACACACGAGTCTGACATATGGAGAACTCGACGCGATCGATGTGCTTGGAGCGGCGTTTTCTCACCGAAAGCCCAGCTCGTCGCAAATCATCGTTAATCTGCCGGCGTCTGCAGCGGTACAATCACCTCTCTCGCCAAGATCGCCACTTGTTCACGCCAGTTATCGAACGGACCGCATGGCCGCATGACGAACTTGGTCGCGCCGGCAGTAATATAGGCTTCAACTTTTCTCCGGACTGCGTCCGGCGTGCCGAAGGCGGTGAATTCCTCAATCGAAATATCGGCGCGCGGTCGAACCGAGCGTCCGGCGATCTCTAGAGCTTTTTGGGTGTCGTCCGCGAAATAAAAAGGAATCAGCACGCCGTAGTGATCCTCTGGCACTCGACGCCCGGCCTCGGCGGCGTAAGAACGGATCGCCTTAATTCCCAATTCGACTTCGGTCGGTGAAACTGAAGATACCAACCAACCGTCGCCGAGCCGCCCCGTTCTCCTGAGCGCCGCCTCGCTGCGCCCGCCGATCCAGATCGGCAGTCCGTTTTTCTGCCAAGGCCGCGGCATGATGGTCGCGTCTTCGACGGAAAAAAACTTACCGTTGAAAGTGACGTTCTCTTCGGTCCAAAGGCGCCGCATCAAGACAATCATCTCATCGGCGCGTCCGGCCCGCTCTTTTTTGCTCACGCCGAGCGCTTGTAAATCTTTCGATTCATCGCCGCCAAGCCCGATCGCCGGGAACAAGCGTCCTCGCGAAAGAAAATCCAAGGTCGCCAATTCTTTGGCTAGAACGATGGGATTTCGCGTCGGCAGCACGAGGGTGCTGGTGCCGAGCTTCATGTTGCGCAGCCGCCCGGCGACGTAGGCGAGAAAAGTGACCGGTTCGAGAACGACTCCGGGCGACACCAGCCGATCGCTCACCCACAGGGAATCGACGTCAAGCGCCTCGAAGGAGTCGACCAGATCGAGGATCACATCGGGCTTGAGATCTTTGCCCGGCCACTGCCCCACCGCGAGGCCGATGCGAACTTTCATAGACTCCATCTATTTTTCGTAAAGTTTTTTGATGAAGCCACTCTTGTCCAGCTCTTCGACAAAACTGGCGTCGATGAACTCTTCCGGCTTGTGCTTCCAGACTTCGGGCCGCGTCGCCGCCACGTATTCGTAGCTCGTCTTCATTCCCTTGATGTTCGGATAAGGCGCGGCGAGGCGGTGCTTGGCGAAGAGTTCCCACGATTCCTGCGCCAGGGGCTCGTCCTCTAAGCGAAGCATTTTCTTGATCACTCTCTTTGCCAGCTCGGGTTCTTGCTTGAAGCGCGCGATGCCTTCGATATGCGCGCGCATATAGCGCATGACCAAATCGCGATCTTGCTTGATCTGGGAGCGGGTGGTGGCGATTTCACTCCACGGGTATTCGACGTCTTTAAAGAAATCCCAGAGGATGTGGAATCCCGTGCGCTGGGCGAGAATAAACGTCGGATGAGATAGCGTCGCCGCCTGGATGCTGCCCTGCCGCAATGCAATCAGCCGCTCCGGATCGGCGCCGATTTGCCGGAGCGCAAAGTCCTTGTCCGGATTGAGCCCGCGTATCCGGGCCAGATGGCGCACGAGGAAATCGCCGAGAGATCCAAATGTCGTTACACCGATGGTTTTGCCTTTCAAATCCTCGGCTCGTTTGATATCGGGCCGCACCATCAAGTATTGAATCACTCCCGGCATGGTATGGCCGAGAATCACCATATCCGAGCCCGCAAGCACGGCGTTCATGACCGCCGGCGTCGCGATCGGTGAAATCGCCACGCTGCCCGCGATCAACGCCCTGGAAGCGATACCTGAACCGCTCATCACCACCGGCTCCGCGTCAAGTCCGTGCTTCTCGTAAATTTTCGCTTCTTTGGTGAAGAAAATAATGATGTTGCCCATGCTGATGGCGGGCACACCGACTTGGATCTTCTTGAGCGAACGCGCTTGGGCGGAAACAATTGAAGGAACAGCCCACGCGCCAATGATTAAAACTGCCAACAGCAACCGTTTTGAATTCATGAATGAGCCTCCGAGCGTAAAAACCTTCTTTCCCGGCATTTAGTCCCGCACTCGGCGCCTTGTCAATGCGTCTCAGCGGCGTTGACAAACGCCCGCGGATTGAAATAAGTCAGGGACATCATGTTACCCAATATACCCAGGGAAAATTTGTTGGAGCTGTGCCGACGGATGTTTGTCATCCGCCATTTTGAAGAGAATCTCGTGCCGCTTCATGACAAGGGCGTGTTCGGCGGCCACTACCATCTCTATGTCGGGCAAGAAGGAACCGGCGTACCGGCGATTTCCTGCCTGCGCTCGGACGACTATCTCTTCACGACGCACAGAAACCATGGCCATCTGCTCGCCCGCGGCGTCGAGCCAAAAAAGCTTTTCGCTGAAATTCTCGGCCGCGCCGACGGGCTCAACAAAGGAAAGGGCGGCTCTTTCCATTCGGTGGCGCCGTCGCTGGGTTTTCTCCATAGTTCCGGCGTCGTTGCCGGTATCATCCCGCTCTCCACCGGCACCGCCTATGCGGCAAAAGCGCAGAAAAACGGGCGAGTGACCGTCTGCTTGTTCGGCGACGGATCCTTGGAGGAGGGCGCCGCGCCCGAGGCGCTCAATCTCGCCTCGCTCTACAAACTGCCCGTGCTGTTTCTTTGCGAGAACAACGGCAAGTACGGCGCCGGCCGCGCCGTGGCCGCGGCGCAGTCTACGTCGATGGCCGCTTATCCACTTACCGATTTGCCGAAAGCCTACAAAGTTTCGGCTCAACAGATCGATGGAATCGATGCGGGCCTCGTTCACGCGACGATTGCCGAAGCGGTGGAAAAAATCCGCGGCGGCGAAGGTCCGCAATTTGTCGAGGCGCAAACCGTGCGTTTTCCCGGTAGCGAAACTAACTGGCCCACGGTGCCGCGATCGACCGATACTTCGCTCGCGTGGGACGTGAGCACCGTGCCGGAAAAAGCTCGCGAGTGGTATCTCAGCTGCGATCCGTTGCTGATTTACATTCGCGAGCTGGTCGAAGGCAATAAAGCGACCAAAGATGAAATCGCCGCCATCGAGGGCCAAGTGAAAGACGAGATTGCCGCGGCAGTTGAATTCGCCGTCAACAGTCCCTATCCAAGGCCGGAGACCGCTGAGAGAGATTATTTCGCCTAACTCGATTGAGGGACTTTGATTACAGAAAAAAGAACCTGGAGACGAGGACGCGAAGAGTCAGCGAGCGGCGGCTTACTTTGCCAGTACGTTGGAGCGAGTCCATTGAGCGTACCGAAGCATACGCGTGTTTTCCAGCAGCCTAAGGATTAATTATGCGAGAACTTGCCTACTACGAAGCTAAATTCGAGGCGCTCGAAGAAATCATGGCGGCGGATCAAAGAGTGCATCTGATCAACGGAACTTTTTTGAGCTTGAGCCCGCACCGCCATGTCTATCAAAATCTCAAGAGCAAATATGGCGAACGCATGATCTCGCCGCCGATCTCCGAGCTTGGCTTTTGCGGCCTCGCCACCGGCGCCGCGATGGCGGGCCTTCGGCCGATTGTCGATCTCAGCACCGGCAGTTTTATTTACGAAGCTTGGCCGCAGGTTGCCAATGAAGCTGCGAATGCGTACTCCATGTCCGGCGGACAGACCAAGGTGCCGGTCGTTTTTCACCTGTTCCATGGCTTGCGCGGCGGCGGCGCGGCACAGCACTCGGGCAGCCCGCAAGCGATGCTCTGGAACGTTCCCGGCCTGGAGATCGCGATTCCCTCTTCGCCGCGCGACGTCAAAGGCCTGCTCAAGACGGCAGTGTCGACCGATAATCCGACCATTTTCGTCGATCACACTCGATTGCTGGATATCCGCGGCGAAGTGCCGGAATCCGACAAGGCAATTCCTTTCGGCGTCGCCGACGTGAAGCGGAAGGGCGCCGATGTGACATTGATCGCTACGTCCTACACCGTGCAGGTGGCTCTCCAGGCTGCCGCCAAGCTCGCTCAAGAACGCATCGATGTCGAAGTCGTTGATCCGCGCACTCTCGTGCCGTTCGATTTGGCAACCATTCTTACTTCGGTTGAAAAGACCCGTCGAGTCGTGATCGCCGACGAAACCCACCAGAGCTGCGGCGTCGCCGCCGAGATCGCCGCGCGCATCGCAGAGACCGGCTTCGACAAGCTCAAAACCCGTATCCGCCGCGTCTCGACCCTGGACGTGCCCGTGCCTTACAGCCCGCCGCTGGAAGCGCATATTGGCCCATCCGAATCGCGCATCATGGACGCGGTCCGCGCTGCGGTAGCGTAAAGACAGTTTCTAGTTTCGGGTTAGCAGCACGCTGCACAATAACTGCCTCGTCCCTAACCGCCGGTCTTCTCCCGTTTCCATGCGCAACAACAAAACGAATTCTAAGGAGCTCATCGATCTACTGCGCCGCATGTGGCTGATCCGCGCGTTCGAGGAAAAAGCCTCGGCGCTTTACGCCGAGCGGCAGATCGTCGGCCTGCTCCATCTCGGCATCGGCCAGGAAGCCGTCGCGGTCGGTGCCTGTAGTTCGCTTCGCGAGGACGACTTTGTCTACGGCGGCCACCGCTCTCACGGCCACGCGATCGCCAAAGGCGCCGACATCAATCGCCTCATGGCGGAGCTCGCCGGACGCGCCACCGGTTACTGCGGCGGTAAAGGCGGCTCGATGCACATCGTCGCCAAGGAAGCAGGCTTCATCACTGCCACCGGCGTGGTCGGCGGAACGATTCCCTTGGCGCTAGGCGCCGCGTTCGCTGCCAGAGAAAAAAAACGAGGCCAAGTTGCGATGGTTTTTTTCGGCGACGGCGCGGGCCAGGCCGGGCCGTTTCACGAATCCCTCAACATCGCCAGCCTTTGGCGCCTTCCGGTCATTTTCGTTTGCGAGAACAACGGCTACGCAGAGTTCACGCCGCTATCGGCGCACACCAAGATCGAACGCCTTGCGCAGCACGCTAAAACTTACGGTATCTCGGCCAGCACCGTCGACGGCAACGATCTCTTCGCCGTGCGCGACGCGATGCAAAAGGCGGTGGAGAAATGCCGCTCCGGCAAAGGTCCGGTATTCGTCGAATGTTTGACCCACCGCATGCGCGGCCATTACGAAGGCGATCCGGGAAAATACCGTGAGCTGTCCCTGCTCGCCGATTGGAAAAAGCAAGACCCCATCGGCCGCGCCGCCCGCGCGCTGAAAGGTAAAAAAGCCATCACCGAGGAACTCGAGGCGATCGAGCGGGAAGCCCGCGCCCTCGTCGAAAAAGCCGCCAAGTTTGCGCTGTCCTCTCCTTGGCCCGAGGCAAGTGAAGTGGACACCCAAGTGACAGCGTAGCTTCGCAGGGACACGGCGTGCCGTGCCCTAACTCACTGGATTATGCCGCACCAGACTTTCTTGGACGCCATTCGTAGCGGTCTAGCCGAAGAGATGCGCCGCGACTCGTCAGTGTACGTCTTCGGTGAAGATGTGGCCCTCGGCGGGCCCTTCGGCGTCACCAAAGGACTGGCTGAAGAATTCGGCGTCAACCGCATGGTGAATACCCCGATCAGCGAAGGGACTGTCATGGGTCTCGCCATCGGCGCGGCTACAGCGGGCCTCAGGCCGGTCGTCGAAATCATGTTCATCGACTTCATCACACTGGCGATGGATCAGTTGGTGAACCACGCAGCAAAATTGCACTACATGTCCGGCGGGCAACTTAGGATCCCGCTCACGGTGCGGGTTCAGTGCGGCATCAGCGGCGCCATGGGCGCGCATCATTCGCAAAGCCTCGAGGCTTGGTTGGCTCATGTCCCCGGGTTGAAGATCGCCATGCCGGCCAATGCCGCCGACGCCAAAGGCTTGCTGAAAGCGGCGATCCGCGACGACAACCCGGTGGTCTTCATCGAACATCGCGGCCTCTACTGGTCGAAAGCTGAAGTTCCAGGCGGCGACCGGATTGTGCCGATCGGCCAGGCCGCCGTCGTGCGACCCGGCGATCGTGTGTCGATCGTCGCTCTGGCAAACATGGTCGGTCCGGCGCTGGCGGCGGCCGAGGAACTCGCGTCCGAAGGAATCGCCGCGGAGGTGATCGATCCGCGCAGTATCTCGCCGCTCGATATCGAAACCATCGTGACGTCAGTCAAGAAAACCGGCCGGCTGATCGTCGTGCACGAAGCCGTCGAGCAAGGCGGCATCGGCGCGGAGATAGTCGCGCGGGTTCAGCAAGCAGCGTTCTTCTATCTTGATACTCCCGTCCTTCGCGTTGCCGCATACTTCGCCCCCGTGCCCGCCGGCCCGACTTTAGAAAAAGTATTCCTCCCCGGCAAGGAACGCATCGTAGAGGCCGCGCGCCAAGCGATCCGCTGATTCAACATCTCCTTGCAGATTTCTCATCCGGCCATAAATTCGCGGCCGGCAGATATTCTCGCCACTTCATCGCCCACTCGTCCAAGCTTATGTCCGCGGCGCACTTTCGAAGCAACGCATTGACACTTTACTTTGGCATAGTGCTGCGGAATTTTTTGGCTTGGACGAATTTCTGTAAATGAAGTTTACGCTTCTAGCTAGGCGACGTGCTGACCACCTTTCGATCAGTCGCTGTAACGAAGGATCTGCGACCGATACCGCTAGCTAGCCAGGCTCCTCTTTGTCATCCTTGACATGTTCGTGACATTTCGCATCTCACAAAGACCAGGCCGGCATTGTCTTACCATGGAGAATTTCTTGGAAATCGTCGCCGAACCAACTGGCATGCGGCTTGCTTTTTCAATCTACAGGAGGGAAGGACTCACATGGCGGCAGGCTCTCACGAAACGGCGAAAATTATTGCACTCGATCGAACGACTCTACGAGCGGTCAAATGCGAAAAATGCGGGGCCAAAATGTATCCTCAGTCGATGCTCGAATCCCATTTATCGCGCCATCGCCGTCGCCAACGCTGGTTCAATGCCGAGATCCGGAAGCTGCGCTATACCTTCTCTCACATGCGCGATATTGCCTAAAGTTGTGCCGCGAACTTCCCTGATTGGGAAGCTCTCCTCGACGAGCCCGCGCTCGCCCCCACTTGCGCGGGCTCGTCCCTTCCACCTCACGTTCCTATCGACTGATGGCGTTTCGCTGAAGCAACGCACCTGTTCTCGCGTGGTCATGCGCGACACCGTTGAGCGCGCCGTATCCAATCCAGCACACCGGCGGAAAAATGACTCACTCCCAAAGCCGATTTTGTAGCTTACTTTATTCGGAAACCCGGCGTTGAGCGTGTGACGACTGCGGGGACATCGATGTCAGGGGATCTTCATCGAAGTTGTAGCCGGACAAGAAACTGAACGCTTCCATGCGCTCGCTTACCTTAGCAAAAGACTCGCGACTCCACTGAATATCAAAGCGACTTTTTTTAGGCGACTTGAAGACTATGCTCGCACAGTCTTCAAGATAACGGCTGTTGGCCTTGACGCCCAAGAAAGAACAAAGACGATTGAGATGAGGCTTGGGATCCTCGATAAAGGATTCCAACCGGACATCAAATATTTGCGCCGGTTGGAGCCGTTTCTTCAGCGTCTCAATGCTCGCACAGAGCTTAAAGAAGACATCGACGTGCGTATCCAGCGTTTTACGCGGGCTGCGTCGCGTCATCGTCGCAAGAACGTCGTACGGATTTCGAATTACGTGGACAAACTTCAACTCGGTGGCGATCCTATCTTTCACGAAATCCAGCAACCCGTGATCAAGATAGAAGCGCATCGCCGACGTCGCGCCCTTCTTGTCACCCAACACCCGGAGCTTTTCGAACCGGCCTTGCCACTGATGGGGGACTTCATACGAGTAGCCGCTGTGGGCGCGACCCGCGGCGGCCATTTTCTTGGAATTTTCCAATAGCAAGTGGAACACTTGCTGCCGGCTAAACCCCCGTTGAAACAACTTCAGCGCATCCAGTTCGTGGGCAACGACGATATTCGGATGAGCATCGAGCAGGGAACCGATCAGGCTGTGCCCTGTTCTCGGATAGCCGACGAACATACAATAGGTTCGGATATCGCGAAAGAATTCGGCATTTCGCTTACTTTGCAATAACGAAGCAGCGTACAGGCCGGCCAGGTTAAGTTTCTTTCTAATCGACACGAGCGCCTAATCTCGAGTTTGACATGGGACTGCGCCTGCCAACGGCCCAACTGGCACTTGCAGGCGCCCTCCGCAGTATGGGTTCCGAGCGACACGTCTGGGGACGGCTACTCAAAGAAAGCTCCTTCGATCATCACGGGTTTCGCGGCGCCCTGTTCATGAGTTCTTCCCGGGATGGCCGAACCGTCCGGATTGAGCCGCTGATCGGCCTTATCCGATCCCGCGCCGATTCTAGCCATTACGAGAGGGGCGCTGCCCGAGTTGCAAAATTGATAGTAGCAGCCTGCCGGGAGCACAACGGCATGATTTTTTTCGGCGGTGACTACCGTTTGGCCGTCTCTTCCCATGGTGAATTGCGCTTTTCCTTGGAGAACCAAAAACATGTGATCCTCTTTGGTGTGCGAGTGCAGGGCATTTTCGCCGATGCCGGGCGAATAGCAATGAATGCGGAGCGTCATGAGGTCGGTCTCGGCGAGCAAGTCGCGCGTGTGACCTTCCTTGACCAGTTGAGTTTTGAGCTGCACAACCTTCGCTTGCTTTTCCATATAGCCTCCTTGAGAGATTTTTTGTAAGAAAGGCGATATTAGGCCACGAGGCGCATGCTCCGCAAGACTTGAACGCCTCGTCGGCGGTCGCCGTTGCAAATCTTTGCGCACTTAGCTTATTTGAAAGTTCCGATGGATCGAGATCAAATTTGACGCCTTTGTTTGCTGAGATCGTGGCGATGGGGTCGGCTATGGGCTGGGCCGCCGATTCGGTTCTCGTCCGCTTCGGCCTGCGTAAGTCCAACATTTTCGCCGCGATGCTGGTGAGCTACGTAGTTTCGGTGACCTGCGTGTGGACGTATCTCATCGCCACCACTTCGCTCGAATTTCTCACGTCGCCGGCGATGGTTTATTATCTGATCAGCGGCTGCATCCAGCCCCTGTTCGCGCGCGCGCTTTTCTACGAGGGAATCACCCGCATCGGCGTCGCCCGCGCCGGGCCGCTGCGCGGTATCGAACCACTGTTCGCCACGGCCATCGCCATGGTCGTTTTTCAAGAGCAGCCCGGCTGGTGGGTCTTTTTCGGCACGATTCTTATCGTCACCAGCCTATGGCTCATCTCCGGCAAGCAACGGGGCGATAGAAAATGGCGGCTGATCGACGCGCTATTTCCAATCAGTGCCGCGCTGATCTCCGCCATATCGCAAAGCCTGCGCAAGCAGGCGCTGCGAATCATTCCCGACCCGTTTGTCGCCGTGGCGGTGGTGACGACGGTATCTCTGATCCTCTTGGTCACTTTTGTTTTCGCGACCGGCCGATCCGATCAGCTCAAAATAAAGCCGGACGCTCTCCGTTTTTTCCTCTGCGCCTCTCTCATCGCCACTCTAGCCCAAGTCGCGAACTTCGTCGCGCTGGGACGTGGCGAGCTTTCGGTGATCATACCGCTACTCAATACCACGCCTCTTTTCACGGTCTTTTTCAGCGCCATGTTTCTCCGCGCCGTGGAGACCATTAATCTGCGCATCGCATTCGGCGCGGCTTTGATGGTCGCCGGCGTGGTGTTGATTACTTCGCGCTAAAGCAGCTTGACCAACTCCGCTCTACTTGATAGCGAAAGAGCCGTTGGGGATTTTTATCAAGGAGATTTTCATGGATAGCCGTGCCTTCGCTCAAACCATCGAAAAACAGGTCGTGGAATTTTGCCGGACGCTCGATGCCAAGCTACCCGCTTATAGTTTCATTCCCCTGACCACGGACGAAACGCGCATCAAAGTCATGCAGAGCCGGCTGTTTAATGAGATCCGCGCCGGCGAGATCTTCGGCGGCTGGCTCAAGAGCACGCCGGAGCTGGACGTGAAAAAAATTCTGGCGGAAGCGGTCTACGAAGAATACGAGCATGCCGGTTTTCTAGAAGAAGCTTTGCGCGGCAAAGGTGCTACGCCTTACGACTACAAGCCGCTGCCCGCGCAGATGGCGATGTTCAATTCGTTTGAAGGACTGACCGACACCGTTGAACGCATCGCGGCTTTTCCCATGGCTGGGGAAGGCGTCGCCGATTATCTGATTGCGAAAAGTCTGGAGGCTACAGCCGTGCCGAGTTGGGTCACCGATCCTTACAAGCGCATCCACGAAGACGAAGCGGAGCATGGAAATTATCCATTTGATATTCTAGTGAAATACGCAACCACCGCTGAAAAACAGGAACGCGCCACCCGCGCCGTCGCCATGAGCTTCGCGCTCCGTCGCGCTTACTTCGACAATCTTGACCGCTGGGTGTTCGAAAATAGGACGTACTGAACGCGCTACTGGCCAGCTTGCCTAGCCAAACCTATGGGCTAAATGACGGCAAATCAAGTAGTTGGAGGCGGATGCTTGATCCGTGACAATTTTGTTACCACAATCGTGGCTATGACAGCGTCTTTTCGATCGCCGATTTCTAAGGATTAACCGCGATGAAAGTACTCGTCAAGTTTCCCATCCAGATCTACAAAGGGTTGTTGGGCAGATGTTCCATGTTGAGTCGTGAATATTTGATTTTAAAAAATGGCATTGTCCGGAACGACCAGAAAGAAAGTCCCGATGAGCCGATGGTAGAAATTCTCTGCGAAGTTGAGCGTGCGAAATTTCTCCTTGACCTTGCAACGTTGGTTTATCCGGCTGCAGCTCCCCACATCGAAAAAAGCATCAGCTATGCGAGCGAGTCATAGACTAGGGCAGCTGCGCCTGACTGGTGTCATGACTGGCTTTTTGCACGAGTTGAGCCTTGTACTTTGGCGCCAAACCCACTAGCTTTGCCTCGTGAAAATAGTCGTTGAAATAGATTTCAACCGTTATTATCGGCTACTGGCAAGATGCGAGATGTCGAGCCGTGAATATGCAATTATGAAAAACAGCGTCCTTAATCAGGGTCAAGAGCAGAGCCATGAATCAGGCACTGTCACAATTGTGTGTGAGGTGGAGCAGGCAAAGATGCTGCTGAATCACGCCACACGCTTCTACCCCGATGCTGTTCCGGACATTGAAAAATCGATCGCTCTCGCGCGCGAACCGTAGAACCGCTAGCTCGTCGTCAGTTCCCATCGAACCGTTCCCGTTCTTAGACACCAAATAGCCGCACATTCGCACCAGACAAGACAAAATCTCCCGGGTCAGATAGGCGAACTAACTCAACCGGCGGCAGTGGGGTTTACCTTTCCGCAACGTGGTTAGGCCAACCGGCGTCCAGGGCAATTGAGTAGGGCCAGCCTCGGCGTTAAGCTTTGTCCTATGGCTAGTGGTCGCAATCCTCTCCTATGTCCGCGCTGCAACGGCACGAACGTGAGAAAATCACATCGCTTGAATTTGCTCGAGAGGGCTTTGAGCGTTGCCTTTATCCGGCCGTTCCGGTGCAAGGAATGCCGATATCGCTTCTGGAGCTTGGCTAGGCATGCGAACAAAAACCGAAGCGCATCACCTCCGCCACCCGGTTAGTCGTCGTCCGCCTAAACCACACCCTCCTCGCATCCTAGAACTCTTGCTTGATTTAACCCGCCCACTTGATAGGCTTTTTGTGAGTCAAGGCGAAGGCGTTCCGCTGCTAGAGAAGGAGGTGTGGAGATGGATCTGCCGAAATGCCAGAAGTGCAACGATGGGCTATTGATTCCACTATCTGATTACGGTCAGGAGGGCGCGTCGGTGCAGTATAAAGCCTGGGCGTGTACCAATCCGGATTGCGGCTTTTCAATCCGTATCGACAAAGGCGAGATAACCTACGGCAAGAGAATCGAACCGAAGCACTAAAACGTCAGCATCCCCATAGGCTCGGGTTGAACTCTCCAACCCGGCATTCCACTACTCCAACACTCAAATCATCCTCACGCCTGCATGCTCCGGTTAAAGCTCTGAATCGCTCTGCCGAACAACTCGCAACCCCGCTTTAAGGCTGCCAGGCATTTTTGCTGCATCGCGCCGTCGGTGGCGTAACGGCGCAAAATCTCCGGTGCGATCCACTCGTGTCCTTCTTCGTCGGCGAGCAACGTGTCGCGGTAGATGCCGGCGGTTTGCGGATCGATCAGCGACACTCTCTCGATAAACGACTTGGACGTTCGCGGAAAGAATTCTTCGTGGCCGAACTGCACACTGGCAATCAACTCGCAAAGCGAACCGAGATTCGCGTGGAAATCCCACAACTCTTTTAATTCAGGCAGAGGATTGTTCCATAGCTCGTCGGGGTCGCCGTTTAGCTCGCTGATCCTTTTGCGCAAGATCGAAGCATGCTTGAGCTCATTGACAACATACTCCGACATCGGCTGTTGCAGGTCGAGATCGCGAATTTTTCCGACCCAGGGCGCGGTAACTTCAGCGGCCTTGCGCTCCATAACGACGCCGAATTGCAATCGGCGCAAGACGACCGCGGCAATGAGAGGCTTTTCGGCGCCGTAGCTTTTCCGCTCAGCGTTCATTTTCTCCCAAAACTCTTCCCTTACCGCAACCAGTTGCTGAAGAAACTCTTCCGCCTTCAAAGCTTCCATGATTTCCTCCGGAGATCGACTATTGCCGTTTGACACACAGAATATTTTAGGTATTAACAATACAGCAGTGCACTCCGAGTAAAGCCGAGTACTTCGACTTAATCGCAGTAATTCAAGGCCTTTAACACTAACATGGAACCCGCTAAAGCCAAAACCTTCGTCGATACTCTTTACCGGGACGTCTACGCGCACTGGGATAGAAAGATCAATCACGGTCCTTTCATGAGCCAATTGCGCGCCGGCACCCTGCCCTTGCCGTGCTTGCGGCGCTTTTTCAAAGACTGGGGACTCTTTTCTATCGAAGTTGTCGCACTAAACGCTGTGTCTTATTACGTTCATCTGCCTTTTTTCGTCGAGAATTACGATTTGCTGCCGGCGTTTTCCGATAAAATCGCCGAAGAACTCATCGCACCGAAGCCACCGGGCCATATTCTGATACTGCTCGAAACCGCCAACGCGCTCGGGTTGTCGAAAGAAGAGCTGTTCGAGCAGCCCGCGTCGGCTCCCGGCCGGGCGATCAGCGATTACTGCCGCCGGGTCTTTCAGGACGGTTCGATTATCGAGCTTTGGGGCGCGCACGCGTACGAAGAAACCCTCGCTCATTGGTCCAAACAATGGGGCACGGCGCTGGTGACCCATTACGGCATGAGCAAACGCCAGTCGATTTATTTCACCGAGCACGCCGAAGCCGATCTCGTCCAGCATGAGGAACGCATGGGACATGGCCCGATGAATCGCATGATCCTCCAACGCATCGTCGAGCAAGGAAAGACTTCCCAAAAGCTCGGCTACGATCCGAAATACTGCGCCTTCACCATGGTTGACCTGCATGCCTTGATGGAACAACACGCGCTGGAAAATCCGTACCCATCGTAAAACCAGGCCTTGACCGACGTCGCTTCCACGGCGACCAAAAGCCGCCAATCCGCCAAGAGATGCCAGCGTTTTTATTGGCAAATCCGAAACTCGAAATCCGAAGCTCGAAACAAATTCCTAAACGAGACAAAAACCGCAAATTTCTCAAAGCATCCTTTGGTTAGGACCTTCGTTTGACGGTTTGGGATTTGCCAATTTAGATTTTTTGCGGATTCCCATATAAATTTACGTTAATCGTACCGCTGATGCCTCACGGTGGCGGCAACGAGCAAAAACTCGCAACGATACTCCTACGAATACTTGCCATGCGCATGACGCAAAGGATCATCGTCGCTGCTTGTTTTGTTTTTCTTCCCTGTTCGCGAACGAGCGCGGCCGCTGAGCTGCCCGGAAAATGGCAAGTCCGGGAACCCACGCCGGTGCCGCGCAGTGAAGTGGCGGTCGCTGAAATCGGCGGCAAAATCTATCTAATGGGCGGATATGTCAAGAACGGTGACCTGCTTGAGGAATACGATCCCAAAAAAAATAGCTGGCGCCGCCGCGCCTCCTTGCCCAAACCGCTGCACCACATCGGCGCCGCTGCCGTCAACGGTAAAATCTATCTGATCGGCGGCTACATCACCGGCACCGGTTCCGTAGCCACGGTGTATGAATACGATCGGGCGCTAGATCACTGGACCGCGAAACAACCCATGCCGACCGCGCGCGGCGCGCTCGCTGTCGGTATCGTTGACGGAAAAATTTATGCTGTCGGCGGCGTCGGCGCCAACGGCAAAAATACCGATGCCAATGAGGAATATGATCCCGCGATGGATAGCTGGAGCAAGCGCGCGCCCATGCCGACGCCGCGAGACCACCATGCGGTCGGCGTCGTCAACGGCAGACTCTACGCCATCGCGGGACGCATTAACGGCAATCACGACCGTAGCATCCCAACCAACGAAGAATACAATCCCAAGACCGACCGCTGGCAGCCGCGCGATCCTATACCGACCGTCCGCAGCGGCATCGCCGGCGCCGTGCTCGACGGCAAGGTGTTTGTCTTTGGCGGCGAATATAGCCGCGCCACGCGCAATGACGTCGAATCCTACGATCCGGCGACTAATAAATGGCAGCGCTGGGCGCCGATGCCGACGGCGCGCCACGGCCTCGGCGCCGTCGGCGTCGGCCGAGCGATCTACGTCATCGCCGGCGGCCCAAAGCCGGGCGCGGCCTTCTCGTCGGTCAATGAAGTGTTTACGCCGTGATCAGCAACGAAGAAATCGATCACCCGCCGCGGCAACCATTCGAGTCGACCGGGAAATTTCCCTGTGACGAATCCGCCATGGCCGCCGTCGCGGGGAAAATCCAACGTCACCGAACGCGAAACTTCTTCATGGGTCGGCAGCGCGCTCTGTGGTAGGAACGGATCGTTGCGCGCGTTGATCATCAACGTCCGCACGCGAATTTGCTTGAGCCACGGTTTGCTGCTCGCGCGCAACCAATAATCGTCGGCGTTATTGAAGCCGTGAAACGGCGCCGTGTAGAGATCGTCGAATTCGCGAAAGGTCGAGCTCCTGTGCAGCGCGCGCGCATCGATCGCCAGGCCGTGCGTCGCGATTTTCGCCAGTACTTTCGTTTTCAGCGATCGTAGAAAATGGCGCGTATAAAGAATTTTCCTAAATCCGCAATCGAGCTGCGCCGCCGCTGCCGCGAGATCCACCGGCACCGATACCGCTACCGCGCCGTCAATCACTCCGGTTGCGTTCGCGCCTTCCTCGCCGAGCCATTTAAGCAGCATGTTGCCGCCGAGCGATACGCCGACCGCATAAATCTGGCTTCGCCGGTTTTCTCTTTTTATGGATCGCAGAATCCAGTCGATCTCGCGGGAGTCGCCCGAGTGATACGAGCGGCTCAACAGGTTGGCTTCTCCGCTGCAGCCGCGAAAATGGGGCACGACCGCGCGCCAGCCGAACTCGCTTGCCAGAGCCAGTAGACTTACGACGTAATGTCCCCGCGAACAGCCCTCGAGTCCGTGGAATAGAACAAGCAGCTTGGCGTTATCGGAGCTTGAGTCGAGCCAATCAAGATCGATGAAATCTCCGTCCGGCGTCTGCCGGCGTTCGCGCCGATATCGGAGCGAATAACCGGTCGCCAAGCGCCGGGCGTAAATCGTTTGCAGGTGCCCGCCCGGCAGCCACCACGGCGCGACATATTCGCCGACGTCGCCTATCCCGGTAAACTCAGCGTCTTTATGACGAGGCATCTAAAAAATCCGAAATCCGAAGCTCGAAATTCGAAACAATCCACAAAATTCGAAAATTACCAAACTCGGATGCCAAAACAGCGGGTCTCGGTTTCTGCGCATTTGAATTTATTCAATCGCGATTTGAATGTTTCGGATTTCGGATTTCGTGCTTCGAATTTGTTTTTCGATCTATTTTCGTAAATTCTCCGGCGGCGCAAAACCATGGCGCAACGTGTTTTCGGAAATCGTCCGAGGTTCGAGAAACTGGAGCAAATAATCAGGGCCTCCCGCCTTGGAACCGATACCGGATAGCTTGAGCCCGCCGAACGGTTGGCGCTCGACCACCGCGCCCGTGATGCCGCGGTTGATGTAGAGATTGCCGACGCAAAATTCTTTGCGCGCTTGGTCGATATGCGCCGGCGAGCGAGAAAATATGCCGCCGGTCAGCGCGAACGCGCAATGATTCGCGATCTCGAGCGCGTGAGTGAAGTCACGCGCTTTGATCACCGAGAGAACGGGTCCGAAAATCTCTTCTTGAGCGATGCGACTAGCAGGATCGACGTCGCTGAAAATCGCCGGGCCGACAAAGTACCCCTCTTTCGGCGCGGCCATTTCCAGCACGCATTTCGCTTCCTTCTTACCCAGTCGGATGTAGCGCATTATCCGCTCTTGAGCTTCGGCGTCGATCACCGGACCAACGGCATGGCGCGGATCTTCCGGCGGGCCGATCTTGAGGCTGCGCACCGCCTCCGTAAAACGCGACAAGAATCGGTCGTGTACCTCGCGCACGAGAATAAGCCGCGAGGCCGCGGAGCATTTCTGTCCCTGGTAGCCGAACGCCGAGTCGATCACATGGTTGATCGCTTCATCCAGATCGGCGTCGTTATCGACAATCACCGCGTTTTTGCCGCCCATCTCGCAGACCACTCGTTTGACATGTTCTTGTCCGGGCCGGTGCGTGTACGCCTCGCGCAAGATTTCCAGTCCCACCTCGCGCGACCCGGTAAACGCGATCAAATGAACCTGTGGCGAGCGAACTGAATAGGCGCCGAGCTCGCCGCCGCCCTGAAGGAGCTGGCCGGCATCGTCCGGCAATCCGGCGGCACGCAAGATCTCCATCAGATGCACAGCCATGACCGGCGACTGCTCGGCCGGTTTTATCAAGGCACAGTTGCCGGTCGCCAACGCCGCCGCGGTCATGCCAGCGAGGATCGCCAGCGGAAAATTCCACGGCGCGATGATCGCGCCGATGCCGCGCGGCTCATAAAAGCAAACGTTGGTCTCGCCGGGAAGTTGTTGTGTTTGGCGCGGCGCCGCTATGCGGATCACTTCGCGCGCGTAATAATTCAGATAGTCAACCGCTTCGACGACATCGGCGTCCGCTTCGCGCCAGCCTTTGCCGACTTCGAAAACCTCCCAGGCGGCGAGTTCCCAGCGCTTTTTGCGCATGATGTCCGCCGCTTTAGAGAG
>Ga0075421_100000917_pt1 | contig 33096 bp, 30 predicted proteins | sample SoiMetdeltSBSDD5_FD_75292 | JGI IMG/M metagenome (GOLD analysis project Ga0075421, IMG submission 75292) | Bulk soil microbial communities from a Populus tree surrounding site in Tennessee, USA - Soil MetaG P. deltoides SBSDD5 | ecosystem: Environmental > Terrestrial > Soil > Tree plantation... | reverse complement strand
ACAGCGCGCGATGCGCGCAGCGGAGCGGCGCGGTTCGAAGCCAACGCGGCCACCCGCGATCCGCCGTGGATCAAGGTCGTCATCCTGGGCGTCTCCCTCGGCTTCTTCGGACTGTTCCTGCTGCTGCCCCTGATCGCCGTGTTCGTCGAGGGGCTGCGCCGGGGCTGGCAGGTGTATCTGGCGGCGCTGGTCGAGCCCGATGCAGTCTCCGCCATCCAGCTCACGCTGCTGATCGCGGCCATCGCCGTGCCGCTCAATCTGGTGTTCGGCATTGCCGCTGCCTGGGCCATCACCAAGTTCGATTTCCGCGGCAAGCAGCTGCTGATCACGCTCATCGACCTGCCGTTCTCGGTCTCGCCGGTGATCGCCGGCCTCGTCTTCGTGCTGGTGTTCGGCGCCCAGGGCTGGCTCGGCCCCTGGTTGAGCGAGCACGGCATCAAGATCATCTTCGCGGTGCCGGGCATGGTGCTGGCCACCATGTTCGTCACCTTCCCCTTCGTCGCCCGCGAGCTGATCCCCCTCATGCAGGCGCAGGGACGCGACGAGGAGGAGGCGGCGCTGGTGCTGGGCGCCTCCGGCTGGGAGATGTTCCGCAAGGTGACTCTGCCCAACATCAAGTGGGCGCTGCTCTACGGCGTGATTTTGTGCAACGCCCGCGCCATGGGCGAGTTCGGTGCCGTCTCCGTGGTCTCCGGCCACATCCGCGGGCTCACCAACACCATGCCGCTGCACGTGGAGATCCTCTACAACGAGTACCAGTTCGCGGCTGCGTTCGCGGTCGCCTCGCTCCTGGCGCTGCTGGCCCTGGTAACTCTGATCGTGAAGACCTACGTGGAATGGAGGTCGGCTGAGGCCTCCGGAGAGGGCGAGACCCCATGAGCATCGAGGTCAACGGCATCCGCAAGACGTTCGGCCGTTTCGTGGCGCTCGACGGCGTGTCCCTCGCGTTCCCCACGGGCGAGCTGGTGGCCCTGCTGGGACCGTCGGGCTGCGGCAAGACCACGCTGCTCCGGATCATCGCGGGGCTGGAATTCGCCGACGGTGGCCGGGTGCTGTTCGACGGCGAGGATGCCGCCCAGAGAGACGTGCGGGAGCGCCAGGTGGGGTTCGTGTTCCAGCACTATGCCCTGTTCCGGCATATGTCGGTGTTCGAGAACGTGGCCTTCGGCCTGCGGGTCAAGTCCCGCAAGCACCGGCCGCCCGAGGCCGTGATCAAGAAGCGGGTGCACGAGCTCTTGGACCTGGTCCAGCTCGGCTGGCTGGCGCACCGCTATCCGGCGCAGCTGTCGGGCGGGCAGCGCCAGCGTATCGCGCTGGCGCGTGCGCTGGCTGTGGAGCCGCGCGTGCTCCTGCTGGACGAGCCGTTCGGCTCGCTCGACGCCAAGGTCCGCAAGGAACTGCGCCGCTGGCTGCGCCGCCTGCACGACGAGCTGCACATCACCTCGATCTTCGTGACGCACGACCAGGACGAGGCCATCGAGGTGGCCGACCGCATCGTGCTCATGAACAAGGGGCGGGTGGAGCAGACGGGCACCACGCACGAGGTGTACGACCGCCCGGCAACGGCTTTCGCCTACAGCTTCCTCGGCGCTATCAACCGGTTCCCGGGCCGTCTCGACGGCCATACGCTGCGCGTGGGCAACGCCACCGTGCCTCTGGCGGAATGCGCGTGCGCACACGGCGAGGAGGTCATCGCCTTCGCCCGTCCGCATGAGCTCGACATCGTCGTGGACGGCGATACCGCGCACGGCCTGCCCGCCCAAGTTCAGCGCGTGCTGCCGAGCGGCGCCACCGCACGCGTGGAGCTGACAGGCTCGGCGCCCGCCAACGGCACCGCCGAGCTGCCGCACTTCGAAGTGGAGATCACCCGCGAGCGGCTGGCGGCGCTCAACCTGCAGCCCGGTCAGTCGGTGCGCTTGACCTCGTCGCGGCTCAGGGTGTTCCCGCTGGAACGCCAGAGCTGAGCCGCCGCGGCGCGGCGCGCGACGCCGTCCGGTTTGGACTCCGGCCGGCCGGCCGCAGCCATCACGGCGGGTCGGACCACGCTCTCTGGCAGCGCCGGCGAGCACAGCTCGATGAAGCGGTAGGCGTAGGTCCGCAGGTAAGCGCCGCGGCGCACGGCGATCAGGGCCGTGTTGGCCTCGAACAGGTGGCTGCCGTCGATCAGCCTCAGCCCCGCGTCCCGCTTCGGATTGAAGGCCATGGCGGCGATGATGCCGACGCCGAGCCCCAGCTCCACGTAGGCCTTGAGAACGTCGGTATCCATGGCCGACACCACGATGTCGGGGGTCAGGCCGGCCCGGGCGAACGCGCGGTCGATGCTGCCGCGCCCGGTGAAGCCCTCGTGATAGGTGATGATGGGCCACTCGCCCAGCGCCTCCAGGGCGAGAGGCCCGGCCTTGTCCAGCGGGTGGCCCTTGGGAACCACCACGCCGTGCTGCCAGCTGTAGAATGGGAAGGAGATGAGCGCCGGCACGTCGCGCAGCGCCTCGGTGCAGATGCCGATGTCGGCCTCCCCGCTTGAGAGCATGGAGCCGATCTCAGTCGGGCTGCCCTGGTGCAGCGTGAGATGCACCTTGGGGTAGGCGAGCCGGAAGGCGGCCACGACGTGGGGCAGCACGTAGCGCGCCTGGGTGTGGGTGGTGGCAATCACCAGCTTGCCCTGCTCCCGGTTGGTGAACTGCGCGCCCAGCCGCTTGATGCTGGCGGTGTCGGCGAGCACCCGCTCGACGATCTCGACCATCTCCTTGCCGGGATCGGTCAGCCCCAGGAGGCGCTTGCCGCGGCGCACGAACAGCTCCACGCCCAGCTCGTCCTCCAGATCCTTGATGTGCTTGCTGACGCCCGACTGCGAGGTGAACAGCGAGCTCGCCACCTCCGTCAGGTTGAAGTTTCGGCGCACGGTCTCGCGCACGATCCGAAGCTGTTGAAAGTTCATCGGCGTGATCCTGTCTTCCGGCGCATCGCGGCGCCCACGGTCTGCCGGCAGGGTAATGCAAGAATTTTCGGGGCGAAACGGATGCAGTAAAAAAGAAATGTCGTGTCGCGCGCGTTAAGCCGCGACGAACGAAAAATCTTACCTTTCGGGTCGCCGTGGGACGTTGCTGTCCTCCCAGTCTGTCATATGGACTTCATGGAAGGCGGGCCAACTGCCTCCTGTCACGAATTTCGCAGGGCTCAGGCGGCTCATGACTCCCTCCCCCAGCGCAGCGCCCCCTTCTCCCCACTCAACGCCTATCTCCCCACGCCCGCCGATGGCGCTCGCAGGGGCCTGGAGCGAGGAGCAGCACTCCTTCTCCGCCGCGCGTTGGGAGAGGGGCGTGGCGACGCGTGTCCTTGGAGGCGCGGCGCTCGTCCTCGCGGGCGCCGTAGGGCTGGCCGTGGGCCACACCATGGCCACGCGGTCGGCGCACCAAGCCGGAGCCTGCGCCGCACTCAACATGGCGGCGGCGCTTGGCTACCTCGACGCCGACCAGCAGCGCCGGGTCAGGCACGCCCTGGCGACGGCCGTCAATCCCGACGTTGACCTGTTCTCAGGCCGCAGGCCGGGGCTGCAGGAAGTGTGCAACGCGCGGGCCGGCGGGTAGACCATCAAGGGAGAAGCAACAAAGGTTGCCGTCGCAGACCCGGGCCCGCCGCGGCCTTGAGCCGAAGGACGCGAACGGAAGGCTCGCCCGATCGCCTGGAGGATTTTGTCTCAGTTATCCGCTAGACTGCTCGACCCGCGGCTGGGGAGGGCCTTCCGGTGGACCAGGAGAAAGATCGAGCGCCAGCAGAGCTGGTGGCGCGCCGCGAGCGCGACCGCGTGAGCAGTCGCAATGACCGACGTTGAGCATCTGATTGGCCATGTCGGCGAGGCGATCGACCGCGCCGCCATCGACCCTACGCAGTGGCCGTACGTCCTCGAGGCCATCTGCGGCTCGCTCCCGGGCACGAAGGCCACCATCTATGTCGCCGACGCGCGCGACCAAAGCTCGATGGGCGTCATTCAGCACGGTTTCGACGCCGGACTCCTGGCCGGGTACGAGCAGCACTACGCGAAGCTCAATCCCTGGGTGCCGTTCCTTATAAAATCCCCCGCGCTGCGGGCTATCGTCTCCGACGAGCAGCTCCCCGCGTCGAGCTTCCGCGAGTCCGAGTTCTATTGGGACTGGTTGGCTCGCGTCGGTGATATGGACAGCACGGTCGGCATGAAGCTCGTGCACGAGCCGGATAGGATCGGGGTGATCGCGATCCATCACGGGCCAAGCATGGCTGAACGCTACAATCCTCAGGTTGCACGCGTCCTCCAGAGCAGCGCGTCGCGGCTCCGCCGTGCCGTCGATGCTGCCCAGGTCGCCAGCCGACGGGAGGCGCCCGGTCCGGCGCCGATGCCGCTCGGCGCCTTCACTCTGCCCGCCTTCCTGCTCGATGGACGCGGTCGGGTTCTGGACCTCAACGGGCCGGCGAGCCAGCTCATCAGCACGCCGATGTTGTCCCTTGGTCTCGACAATGTCCTTCGGCTTGGCAACGCGGCGCTGTCGGAGCGCGTCGTAACCGCCGCCGGGCAAATCGCGTCAAGCCGGGGGCCGTGGAGCGATGGCCTCGATTTGCCCCTCACCAGCCCCGATGGGAGGCGGTTCACGCTGTCGCTGCTCGGCGTGCGCCCGCCTGCGATAGCGGGCGTACCGGCCTTCTTCGCGATGCCGCGCCTGAGCCTGCTCCTGCTCCGCCCCAGCGTGGGCGGAGATGCAGCCGGGCACGCTTCGCTCGATCCAAGGTTCGGCCTGACGCCCGCTGAGCGGCGCCTGGCCGTCCAGCTCGCCTGCGGCCTCTCGCTGCGCCAAAGCGCCGATCATCTCGGCATCACCTACCAGACCGCGCGCACACAGCTCAAGGCGGTGTTCGCAAAGACCGGCACGTCGCGGCAGGCGGAGCTGGTGGCGTTGCTGGCGCGGCTGCCGGCAACACGGAAGGAAATTTAGGCCATTTCCCCCAAATGGGGGATGCGCGGCATGGAAGGCCCCCTAGCATCGCGGCGCCGTCTGGTGCGGGAAGGACGGCCCGGGCTCCTGTCGCCGGCTTCGCCGCGCGATGGGGCTCGGCTTGGTCCCAGACTAACGGCCTTGATGAGGGGGCCAAGGGGGCTACAGGGGGCGCGGCATCTCGGCCCGGCCGACGGGCGCCGCGCGAATGGGCAGCACGACCCGGATGGTGCTGGGGCGCTCCGTGGTTCCCACCCAGCGCGCCTCGCCGCCGTGCCGGTGGGCGATCTGGCGGACCAGCGTGAGCCCCAGCCCGGCACCCGAGCCATGGTCGCTGCCCGGGCGGCGGAAGAACGGGGTGAAAACGCGCTCGCGGTCGTCCCGTGGGACACCGGGGCCGCGGTCGCTGACGGTCATGCTCGCCCGCGTGCCGTCGGAGCGGACATCCACCTCGATGGGCGGCGCGCCGTGCCGCTCCGCATTCTCGATGAGGTTGCGCACCATGCGCCGCAGAAGCGAGCGGTCGCCGCACACGGTCACCGGCTCGCCGGTCACCGTGCAGTGCTCGTAGCGCGAGGCTTCCTCTGCGGCCAGCGCCTCAGATCGATCTCCTCGCGCCGGTCCAGGCCCCGCGCCGCATCGAGGCGGCTCGACAGCAGGATCTCGTCGATCAGGGCGTCGAGCTCGGCAATGTCGCGCTCCAGGTCCGCCTTGCGCTTGGGGTCGGCGGCCCCCTTCAGAAGCTCCACGCCCAGGCGGATGCGCGACAGCGGCGTTCTCAGCTCGTGCGAAGCGTTGGCGAGCAGCAGCTTGTGCTGCCCCACCAGATCCTCGATGCGGGTGGCGGCGCGGTTGAAGCTTTCCGCCAGCATGGCCACCTCGTCTCGGCCTTCCACGCTGACGCGGGCGGCGAGATCGCCGGCGCCCAGCTGCTCCACGCCCGCCTGCAGCCGCTCCAGCCGGCGCGTGAGACGGCGCACCAGCGGGTAGGCGCAGACCGCCACTGCCAGGGCGATGCCGCCCAGGAAGGCGATGAAGCCCAGCAGTGGATGCCAGCGCCGTACGCGGGTACGCGCGACCAGCCAGCGGTCGTCGGGAAGGCGGATTGCCCAGGCTGGCCCGCCGCGGCCAATGATCCAGCCGCCGGTCTCGCGGCGGCTCGGTGTCGGCAGGCGACCTCCCGCGGCGGCGATGAGGCGCCGGTCCTTGTCGAACAGCGCCAGATCGATCTTGAGGCGGTCATGGACGCGGTCGAGCGTCCGCTGCTGGGTAGCGTCATCCGCGTCGGCCGGCGGCAGCGCCGGCGCGATGATCTCGCCCACCAGCTCGAAACCCTGCTGGTCGGGCGAGGGATGCGGCGCAAAGCGCCACATCATGCCGCCGAACAGCACCACCAGCAGCAGGCTGGCGATAATTGTCAGGTAGATCTGCTTGTAGAGGCGATGCATCGCCGCGTCAGTCCTGCGCCTTGGCGAAGACGTAGCCGGCACCGCGCACGGTGATGACGCGGCGCGGCTTCTTGGGGTCGTCCTCTATCGCCGCGCGGATGCGCGAGACGTGCACGTCGATGGAGCGGTCGAAGGCCTCGAGCGGCTCGGCGCGGAGGAGGTCCATCAGCACCTCGCGCGACATGACGCGGCCGGCGTGCTCGGCCAGCGCCAGCAGCAGCTCGAACTGGTAGGAGGTGAGCGTCCTCGCCTCACCCTGGAGCCGCACCTCGCGGGCGGCGCGGTCGATCTCCAGCCGGCCGAAGCGGAGTACGTCGTCCTTCCTCGGGGCGGCGCCGCGCCGCAGGATCGCCTTGAGGCGCGCCAGCAGCTCGCGCGGCTCGAACGGCTTGGGCAGATAGTCGTCGGCGCCCATCTCCAGGCCGATCACGCGGTCCATGGCGTCGCCGCGCGCGGTCAGCATCAGGATCGGCGTGGCGGCGCGTGCCCGGATCTGGCGGCACACGTCCAGGCCGTCCATGTCGGGCAGCATCAGGTCGAGGACGATGGCATCGAAGGCCTCGCGCGCGTGCATGGCGAGCCCCGAGCTGCCGCTGGCGGCGCGGGCCACGCGGAAGCCGGCATCGCCAAGATAGTCGCGGACCATCTCGGCCAGGCGCGCGTCGTCCTCGATCAGGAGAATGCGGTCGGTCACGGGGCCCACTCTAGCGGGCGGACGTGAAGGCACGAAGCGTCTGCATCAGATCCATCTCCGCGTCCGGCGCCTGTAGGCCTCGTAGTCGGCGCCGAACTTCTGCCGCATCGCCCGCTCCTCGAAGCCGATGTACCAGCGGTCGGCCACGATGGCGAAGATCAGCGGGCCGGCAAACGGCGTCGCGGTGCCGAGAAGGATGGCAATCCCCAGGAGGAGCAGGACGAACCCGAGGTACATCGGGTTGCGGCTCCACCGGAACAGCCCGTCGGTGACGAGCACGCCGGGCTCGTTGAAGGTCCTGATGTTGGTGCCGACGCGGCCGAACAGCCGTGCGCCGGACAGTGTGATGAGGAGCCCCAGCGCCGCCACCACGGCGCCCGCCAGGTTGTATGGGAAGGCCACGACCACGGGACCCGGCTGGACGACGTCCAGCGCAACCATCGTCACGAGCAGGAGCAGGACCAGCCAGGGAGGCAATATGCGCATAGCCGTTCACCTTGATGAATGAGGGGCGGCGCAGGCTGAAGTAGGTTGGGTTAGCCGCGAAGCGGCGTAACCCAACACGGCGGCCTCCGCCATGGTCGGGTTACGGGCCAGCGGCCCTGACCCAACCTACACGCTACCCGCGCTGCCAGCGGTGCCAGAAGCCCCGGCGCCATTGCAGCCATTCGTGGGCCTTCTGGCGCTGCTCGGGCGTCAGTACCTCCGCGGCGTCGCCGACGGCCTGCGCGAAGCGCTTGCTCGCCGCATCGGCCAGAGCCAGCTGCTCGGCGCGGAACGCCTCGATGGCCGAGCGGTCCACCTTGGGCTGCGTCAGCAATCCGGCGGCGCGCTCGCGCGCCTCCCTGGCCTTGTCGCGCATGGGCACCATGTCCCTGACGGCGGCCTTGGCGATGGCGCGCAGCTTCTCCTGCTGCTCGGATGTGGCATCGAGCTCCACGGCAGCGTGCCGGACACCGCGGTCCACGCGGTCCTCGATCTGCGCCGGGGTTAGGGGCCCGCGCATGAAGCCGGGGCCGTGCCAGTGGCCCCAGGGCGGGCCGTACTGGCCGACGGCACTGGTAGCCACCGCGCCCGTGAACGCCGCCCCCAGGGCGATGGCGGCCACCGGCAGCCACCTGCGGCGACGGCGGGCGGGAACGTCAGGATTGGACTGATGGGTCATTTTCGCTCTCCTCGCTGGCGATCTTTCCTGATCGTCAATCTGGGAGGCCCCGGTTTCACGCCCGTCTCCGAGGGGTAAAGTTTTGTAAAGCGGCACCGATCAGCTAAGTGGCAGAGCTTCCAACAAACTTTCCTTTGCCGACTGACATTCCTTAAACCGACGTGCACGGTTGGGCGTTTTGGCCCGTATTCAGATCTAGCAACTGATGCTCAATCCAGCATGATTGACCGGGAAGAGGTTGCCAAACGGTTAGGCATCTCGGTTTGGACGCTGGGAAGCCTTTCTTGGGCAATGCGTCTGCGGGGCCGATCTCGATCGACAGGCAACTTCCGCTGGTCGAGCCGTCATGCGCTTGTTGAGGACCTGTCTCTCGTCAGCCTCCTGTCGATCACGAAAAAGGGAGCGGCGCGCCGTCATAACCACGATTGCTGAGAGTCCGGGCAGAGACAGCGCGCCGTGCGCCACCACGACTCTCCGCGATTGATCCGTCACGTTGTCGTAGATCTGCAGTCGTTCATTGTCCGGGTTTGGGCTTTTTGTGGTTGCTTGCGCTGGCTCGGCTGTCTAGCCTTGGCATCGCCGCAGAGGGTTGTGGCTGATACCTCATCTCTCGGGCAGCCATGATTGTCGGCAGGGCTCGCTTGCGGCACGGACGAGCGTGCGCGGCCGTGGACGGGAGGTGCGGATGCTCAAACTGCCCGGGCACGGACGCTACGAATTCGTGCCGATCACGAAACGGGCGGACTACAACTGGCCGGGCAGCAAGCGGCTGGCGTTCTACATAGCCCTCAACATCGAGCATTTCGCTTTCGGCGCCGGCATCGGCATGGACCCGCACAACCGTGGCGGCCCGCAGACCTCGCGCAACTGGGCCTGGCGGGACTACGGCAACCGGGTCGGCAACTGGCGCCTGTTCGATATCCTCGACGAGCTTGGGCTGCCGGCCACCATCCTGCTCAACAGCTCCGTATGCTACACCTATCCCGATCTGGTCGAAAAGGTCCGGCAGCGCGGCGACGATGTCGTCGGCCACGGCCGCACCAATGCCGAGCTCCTGAAGCCCATGTGGCAGGATGACGAGGCGCGCGTCATCAAGGAATGCACCGAGATCATCGAGAAGTATGTCGGGGTCAGGCCGACCGGCTGGATGGGGCCGGGGGCCAACGAATCGAGCGTGACGCCCGATCTCCTCAAGGAGGCCGGCTACACGCATCTCCTGGATTGGCCGGTGGACGACCAGCCGATTTGGATGAAGACCCGGTCGGGCCCGCTGCTCTCCGTTCCCTACCCGATGGAGCTCAACGACGCCGGCACGCTGGCGTTGCGCGACCATTCTGGTCGCGAGTTCGCAGACATGATCGTCGACCAGTTCGAGGAGCTGCTTGAGCAGTCGCAGCGCCAGCCTCTCGTTTTCTCGCTGTCGCTGCACGGCTTCATCGTGGGCCAACCGTTCCGGCTGCGGCCGCTGCGGCAGGCGATCAAGCACTGCGTTGAGCACAAGCACCGGGACCAAATCTGGTTCACCCGTGCCTGCGACATCGCCCAGCACTGCCTCTCTATGGAGCCCGGCATCGTTCCGGGCAGCGTCGAGGCGGCGGCGTGGGGCCAGGCCGAGCGCGAGAGATAGGGCAATGGGCACTGCCGCGAGCCCCGTCGCCGGCGCCGCCCCACGGCAGCACCTGCTCAGATCGACGCCCGAGACGGTCCACTGGGGCTTCTACGATGCCGAGTTGAAGCCGGTCCTGACCATCGATGCCGGCGACCGTGTGACGGTGGAGTGCATTACGGGCAGCGCCGAATGGCTGCCGCCCGCCGGCTCGGGGATGGAGCCGCTCCCGGAGATGCCGGTCATCTACAGCGAGGTGAGGAAGGGTACCGGCAACCACATTCTGACCGGGCCCGTCTATGTGCGCGGGGCCGCAGCAGGCGATGTCCTGGAGGTCAGGATCCTCGACATCGAGCTGCGCCAGAACTGGGGCTGGAACATCTTCCGGGGCTATATGGGCACGCTGCCGGAGGACTTTCCCTACACCCGGCTCACTCATATTCCCCTCGATCATGCGGCCAATGTCGCTACTCTGCCGTCCGGCATCGAGGTGCCCTTGCGGCCCTTCTTCGGCCAGCTCGGCGTGGCGCCGGCACGCACGTTCGGGCGCCAGAACAGCAAGGAGCCGCGCGAGTTCGGCGGTAATCTCGATTGCAAGGAGCTCGTGGCCGGCAGCACCCTCTACCTCCCGGTCTGGAACGAGGGCGCGCTGTTCTCGACCGGCGACGGCCATGCTGCGCAGGGCGACGGCGAAGTCGATGGCACGGCCATTGAGACCTCGCTCAAGGGCACCTTCGAATTCCACGTGCGCAAGGGCCTCGGCTGGACCATGCCGCGCGCCGAGACGGCGACGCATTTCATTGCGTTCGGCCTCGATCCCGATCTCGACGATGCGGCGCGGCAGGCGTTGCGGGAGATGCTCGCCTGGATCGTCGAGATGACCGGCATACGCAAGGACGAGGCCTACGCCCTGTGCAGCTTCGCCTGCGATCTGCGTGTCACCCAGACGGTCAACAACGTCAAAGGCGTGCATGCCATGATGGCCAAGTCGGTTCTGCGGCCTCGGAGCTCCGCCGGCTCCCGAACGCCCGACACTCGTGGCTAGGAGGCTCAGCGCCGTGCCGGAGGGATCGTTGGCGGTGTCGAAGTTCGTCGAGCTGCAGCGCGTCTGGCTCCGCTACGGCGAGGAGAGCGGCACGCTGGCTCTGCGCAGCACCACGCTGGCGGTCGATCGCGGCGAGTTCGTTGCGGTGGTGGGGCCGTCGGGCTGCGGCAAGTCGAGCCTGATGAAGGTGGTGACGGGACTGTGGCCGGTGTCAGCCGGGACGGTGCAGGTGGACGGCACGACGGTGACGGCGCCGTTGAGCTATGTCGGCATGGCGTTCCAGAACCCGACGCTGCTGCCCTGGCGCACCACCCTCGGCAACGTGATGCTGCCCCTGGAGATCGTGCAGCCGCACAGTTCGCGCCTGCGCCGCAACCGGGCCGCCTACGAGGCCAAGGCGCGCGAGCTGCTGGCCCTGGTGGGGCTCGCCGGCTTCGAGACGATCTTCCCATGGCAGCTCTCGGGCGGCATGCAGCAGAGGGCGCAGCTGTGCCGCGCCCTCATCCACGAGCCGTCGCTTCTGATGCTCGACGAGCCGTTCGGCGCGCTCGACATGTTCACGCGCGAGGAGCTGTGGGTGTCGCTGCAGGACCTGTGGATGGCGCGCCGGCCCACGGTGATGCTGGTCACGCACGACCTGCGCGAGGCGGTGTTCCTGGCCGACCGCGTGCTGGTGATGAGCCCGCGCCCCGGACGCATCGTGGCGGAGCGCCGGATCGAGCTGCCAAGGCCGCGCACGCCGGCGATGGCATTCGCCTCGGAGTTCGCGGCCCTCGTCCACGAGCTGCGCGGTTACATCGGCGCGTCTCGCGCAGCGGCGCCGGCATGACAGGGGAAGCGCCAACATGGCCATGATCGACGCCGCCGAGGAGGAAGAGGCGCTCGCCATCGTCAAGCGGCGAACGCCGCTGCTCGACCGCAAGGCCGTGCGGCGCGCCCTGCCGTGGCTGGTGATCGTCGTCTTCTTCGGCCTCTGGGAGGCCGCCGTCCGCCTGTTCGCCATCCCCGAGTTCATCCTACCTGCGCCGAGCGCGGTGTTCGCCGCCGCCTGGGAGTTCCGCGTCGCCATTCTCGACAACGCCTGGCAGACGCTGTTTACGACCGTTCTGGGCTTCGCGATCGCCATCGTCGTCGGGGTGCTGGCCGGGGTGGCCATCGGCTCGTCCACTCTCGTCTACGACAGCTTCTATCCGGCGCTGGTCGGCTTCTACTCGATCCCCAAGGTGGCCGTGGTACCGATCCTCGTGATCTGGTTTGGGATCGGCACCGTGCCGGCCGTCATTACCGCCTTCCTGATCTCGTTCTTCCCCATCCTGGTCAACGTCTCCACCGGCATCGCCACCCTGGAGCCGGAGATGCGCGACGTGCTCCGCGCGCTCGGCGCCAGCCGGCGGCAGGTGATCATGAAGGTCGGGCTGCCGCGAGCGATGCCTTACTTCTTCGCCTCGCTGAAGATCGCCATGACGGTGGCCTTCGTCGGCTCCATCGTGTCGGAGACGGTGGCGGCCAACAAGGGCATCGGCCACCTGATGCTGGTCGCCTCGGCGCGCTTCGAGGTGCCGCTCGCGTTCGCCGCGCTTCTCGTCACCGGCGCGATGGGGGTTGCCATGTACGCGATCGCCGGCGCCTTCGAGAAGCGCATGACCGGCTGGGCGGTGCGCGGCGTCAACGGTGTTACCCTGACCCCCCAGGGCTGATCGAAGCGTTGGTCCGAGCAGGACTGCTTTGGTGCGAGGGGGAGCGGGAGCAGGTCATCCGACGAATACGTCACCAGCGAAAGGAGCTATCGATGTTGAAAAGCCGCACGAGTCCGGGCGTGCCGGGGCTTGCCGGCATCGCCTTGGCTGTCGTCCTCGGCCTTGCGCCGCAGCCGGCAGCAGCTCAGCAGAAGGACGTGCGCGTGATGCTGGACTGGATCGTCCAGGGCACGCATGCGCCGTTCTTCGTGGCCAAGGAGAAGGGCTACTACAAGGCCGAGGGCCTCAACGTCACGATCGACTCCGGCAAGGGCGGCACCAACACGGCCGTCAACGTGGCCAGCAACGTCTACCAGTTCGGCTACGTCGACATGGTGACGATGATCAACTTCAACGAGAAGAACCCGGCCAGTCCCCTGGTCGCCGTCTACATGGCCTTCGACGAGACGCCGCTGGCGGTCATCACCACCAAGGCCAAGGGCATCAAGACCCCGCGCGACCTGCACGGTCGTAAGATCGCCGGCGGACCGGGCACAGCCGTGCACGATACCATGCCCATCCTGCTCAAGGCGGCCAAGGCCGAGGACGTGAAGGTCGAGTGGGTCAACGTCGCCATCCAGCTGTGGGGCGCCATGCTGGCCAAGGGCGAGGTGGACGGCATCGGCGGCTTCACCAACTCCAACATCCCGGCCGCCATGTCGGTGGGCTTCAAGTTCGAGGAGATCCACGCCGTCAAGTACTCCGACTTCGGCACCGGCCTCTACGGCCTGGGCCTGGTCGTGACCAAGAAGTACGCCGACGAGAACCCGGCAGTCGTGAAGGGCATGGTGAAGGCGCTCAACCGGGGCACGGTCGACACCATCCGCGATCCGGAGGCGGCCCTTGCCATCGTCAAGGCGGGGGATCCGATGATGAAGACGGACCTGGAGACGGTCCGCCTCAACATCGCCCTGGGCCACACCTACACCGAGCATACCAAGAAGCACGGCCTGAGCGCCGTGGAGCCCGCCCGCGTGCAGCAGAACATCGACGCGGTCGTCTCGGCCTACAGCCTCCCCAGGTCCCCCAAGGTCGAGGACGTGTGGACCGACAAGTTCCTGCCCCCGCAGGCGGAGCGCATGGTCGGGAAGTAAAAGCGAGCGTTGGGTGCAATGCTGCCAGGCGGCATTGACCCATGCACCCTTTCCAAGGCCGACCAGCAGTAGAGCCGGCCGACCTGCTCGATTTCGCATCCGCACATCTCACCACCTCACCATCTCACGAGTTGCACGTGGAAGTGATCGCAGTTGATCCCGGAGCCGGGCGGAGCCGGGACTTGGCCGATTGATTTGACCTTAACGGGTGCACATCTCAGCGCACACCAGGCAACCGCCGGCCGGGCTTTTCGACAGTCGACGGAAGCCCGCATTAAGGCGCGCATGAACCGGCAGTACCGCTGGTGCGTCTGATCCGGCATGATGGGTCCCGCGCATGGTCGAGTCGGAGAAGCGACCTGCGGTAGGGGGCGGAAGCGCGAACGGGAGGCTGAGCATGACTTGGGGTGCTGCCTGGCGGCCGGTGGCCGGCGCCGTCTTGGGATTTGCTTTGCTGGGAGCCTGGGGCACGGCCCAGGCCGCGAGCGCGTTTACGGGGCTCGGCGGCTCGTGGTCCGGCTCCGGACACATCAAGCTCGACAGCGGTCAGCGCGAGGCGATCCGCTGCAGCGCCAACTACGTGACGCGGAGCGGCGGCAATGCCATGGGGCTGTCGCTGCGCTGCGCCAGCGCCTCGGGCCGCGTGGACCTGCGCGCCAACCTGGAGGCCCGCGGCAGCCGCGTGACCGGCACCTGGGAGGAGCGCAGCTACGGCGTCTCCGGCGATGTGTCCGGGGTCGCCAACGGCGGCAACCTGCGGCTGGTGTTCGGCGGCAGCCTATCCGGCGCGATGCTGGTAACCACCAGCGGCAACTCGCAGTCGATCTCGGTGCGCACCGACACCACCGCCCTGCAGGGCGTCAACGTCAGCTTGCGCCGAAACTGACTGCCGGGGGCATGCTCTCCCCGCAGGCGCGGGGAGAGATATCTGGACCAACTTTCTGACGCAGTTGGTTTGCAGGCTGTCCTTCGCACTTCCAATGCGGAGAGACCGGGGCAGCCATGAAGGTGGGCGTTCTGCAGTTTTTCGGCTGGCCGGACCGGTCCGTGCCAATCGCGTCCATCTACGAGATGGCGCTGGAGCGCATGGCCGTCATGGACGGCGCCGGCTTCGACGCGGTGTGGCTCGCCGAGCATCATTTCTCGACGTTCTCGGTCTGCCCGTCGGTGCATATGATGGGCGTCATGGCGGCGGCGCGAACGAAGCGCCTGCGGATCGGCACCGCGGTGTCGCTCGCCCCATTCTACAATCCGCTGCGGCTGGCCGAGGAGGTGGCACTGCTCGACGTGCTCTCCGGCGGGCGCGTCAACTGGGGGGCGGGGCGCGGCTTCGAGCGCAGCGAGTTCGCGGCCTTCGGCATCCCCGGCGAGGAGAGCGCACCGCGCTTCCACGAGGCGGTGGACATCGTCCTCAAGGCGTGGACCGGCGACAGGCTCCACTACCAGGGGAAATACTTCAGCTATGACGGCGTCGAAGTCCTGCCCAAGCCGGTGCAGACGCCGCACCCGCCGGTGTGGATGGCGGCAACGTCGATGCCGGCCATTGAGTGGGCGGCCGGCAAGGGCTTCTCGATCCTGATGGACCCGCACTCCTCGCGCGCCGACCTCATCGCCAAGCGCCGGCATTACTTCGAGAAGCTGACGGCGGCCGGCCACAGCGACGCCGGGCGCGTCATCCCCATGGCGCGTCTCGTCGCCATCGACGAGACGGCCGACAAGGCGCGCGAGGTCGCAAGGCGCGCCGCGGGATGGACGGTGGCGTCCTATATCGGCCAGGGCAGCCACCACCGCCAGGAGGTGAGGACGTTCGGCGGCAAGGACCCCGTGCAGTTCTATCTCGACGACGTCATCCTGCACGGCACGGCCGAGGGCGTAGCCGACCAGATCGCCGCCCTGGCGGAGCAGGGCATGGACTATCTGATGGCCGCCCCCTTGAGCCGCCGCTCGTTCGCCCTGCTGACCGACCAGGTGCTGCCGAGAGTCGCCAGGTGACCTACCTCCGCCCTCCGGTTGGCCCCGTGCGGCTACCCGCCGTTGGTTAGGTCGCCTGCCCCAATGGGGAGCGTCTCACGCTCTCGGGGCCGAAATCCGTCCGTCCATGCATGCCGGCTGGCCATTGAGCTGCAGCACGGGGGACAGCAGGATCACGGCGGCCTGCGCCAGGAAGCCGAGCGCCGCCACAACCAGACAGATCTCGGCACCGAAGAAGCCCCCCACTACAGCACCGATGCCAGCGCCGACGGGCCGTGCCCCGTAGGCGAGGCTGTTGATGGCCGAGACGCGCCCCAGGAGATGCTCGGGCGTGATGGTCTGGCGCAACGTGGTCGTGCTGACCACCCACACGATGGGCCCAGCACCCATCAGGAAGAAGCTGAGCCCCGCAATCCAGCCTGACGGCACCAGGATCGTGAGCGCCATCGCCAGTGCAGCGGCGAGGCCGGATACGGGCCCGATGGCGATGACCGTGCCCAGCGCGAGCCGCCTCATGAGGTGCGCGGCTGCGAGCGCACCGGCCACCATGCCGAGCCCCAAGGCCGCCAGCGTCAGACCGACGCCTGCCGGCGACAATCCGAGCCGGTGCACCGCGTAGGGCGCATAGACGGCCATGATCATGAACAGCGCCACGCTGAACAGGAACTGTGTCATCAGGATCGGACGCAGGAGCCGGTGGCCCAGCACAAAGGCTGCGCCCTCGCGCGCGTCGCGCAAAGGATGCGGCTCCGGCCGGCGGCGCGGCGGCGGCTCGGCAATGCCGGCGAGCAGCACCACGGCGATCCCTGAGAGCGCCGCAGCGAGAGCGAAGGCCGGTGCGCCGCCGATCCAGCCCACCAGTGCGCCGCCGAGCGCCGGGCCGGCGGCGTAGGCCGTCGTGCGGGCCAACTCGATACGGCCGTTGGCCAGGGGCAGCGCGACGCGCTCTACCAGCGAGGGCACCAGCGCCGGAGCCGCCACGCCATAGACCACCGTCCCGCAAGCTCCGATGAAGCCGAGGATTGCAAGCTGGGGCATGGTCAATGCGCCTGCCAGCAGCAGCGCCAGGATCGCCAGCAGCGACGCGACGCGCAGGCCCTCCGCGAGCGCCATCAGGCGTGCGCGCGACATCCGGTCGACCAGGATGCCGGCGGGAATGGATACGAGCAGGAACGGCAGGGTCTGCGCCGTCTGCAGCATGCCCGCAGCGCCCTCCTGGGCACCCAGTGCCAGCACAGCGATCAGCGGCGCGGCTGCGAGGCCGATCTGCTCGGCCGACTGCGCAGCGAGGTTCGACCACGCCAACCGCTTGAACCTGGCGGACAAGCCATGATCGCCGTAGGCAGGCCGGGGAGTGCTCACCATCTCACGCTCCTTGCGGTTGTCGGGCGTGCACTCTGATGGGCGGAGCCGGGCTCCGCACCCCGGTTCTTGCGGTCGAATTCGCCCCCCCGCGGTCCGAACGAGCCAGCGCCATGACCCAGCCGCTGATGGCTGGTGCGTCGAACGCAGCGCGCGCTGCTCGCGCGCGAGAACGGCTCAATGAGGTGGGCGACGAACAGCCGTCCCAATCCGCTCGGGCTCACACCAGGTACGGATTGCTGCGGCGCTCCTCGCCGATGGTGCTGGCGGGGCCGTGGCCGCAGATGAAGGCGAAATCGTCGTCGAGCGGCATGAGCTTGGTCCTGATCGATTCGATCAGCGTGGCGTGGTTGGCCTGCGGCAAGCCCTCGGTGCGGCCGATGGAGCCGTTGAACAGCACGTCGCCCACCAGCACGAAGCGCTGTGCGGCGTTGATGTAGGCCACAGAGCCCGGGGAGTGCCCCGGGCAATGCAGGATGGAGAAGGTAGCGTCCGCCACCGTGACAGTGTCGCCCTCGACCAGCCAGCGGTCCGGCGTGACGTTGCGGCCGCCCGTCATGCCGAAGGCGAGCCCGGACGTGGCGAGGCTGTCGAGCAGGAACCTGTCGGCCTCGTGCGGTCCCTCGATGGGGATGCCACCGAGCTTCTCCTTGAGCTCCGCCGCCCCGGCGGCATGATCGACGTGGCCGTGCGTGAGGAGAATCTTCTCCACCGTCATGCCCACCTTGGCGACGGCCGCCTCGATGCGGTCGAGATCGCCTCCGGGGTCCACCACCGCGCCCAGCTTGCTGGCGTCGTCCCAGATCAGGGTGCAGTTCTGCTGGAACGGCGTGACGGGAACGATCCCGGCTTGCAGAGGCATGTGCGGTGTCTCTTTCTGGACGTTCTGGCTGCGCCTCCCTAGCTCACCAGGCCCCGGCGGTCTACGGCATGGAGGGGAGAGTCGGCAGTCGGGCATCGGCAGTCGGGAATGTCGAGGCAGTAAAGACGACCGCACATATTGTCGCTCGCCAATGCTTCCCCTGTTTGCGACTGCCGGCCGCCACTGCCGGCTGCCGCTTGCCTGACCTCGCGGATGGACGCTACGGTCGCGCGCCATGAAGATCACCATCGAGTCGAACTCCGGTCCGCTCGAATTCGAGTGCGCGCCGACGGAGCGCATTCTCTACGCCGGCCTCACCAGGGGCCTGGCGCTGCCCTACGAGTGCTCAACCGGCACCTGCGGCACCTGCCGCGGCCGTATCGCCGAGGGCAGCGTCCATGTGGAGTGGGACGAGGCGCCGGGCTTCATCAAGCTCAGGCGCGAGAAGGGCGACGTCCTGATGTGCCAGGCGCGGCCAACGTCCGACTGCACCTTGCGCGTACCGGCCAAGATCGGCCCTCACGCCAACCCGGATACACTCCCGGCCCGCCGCACGGCGCGCATCGAGAACGTGCGGCGCCTCGTGCATGACGTGCTGGACTTCGACCTCGTCCTGTCGAGCCCCATGACCTTCGACGCCGGCCAGTTCGTGGTGGTGGAGACGCCCGACATCGCCGGCGGGCGCGCCTACTCCATGGTCAACTTCGACCGCGGCACCGGCCGGCTGAGGCTGGTGGTCAAGCAGATGCCGGGCGGCAAATTCTCCGAGTGGCTGTTCGGCGGCCATCCGGCCGGGAAGGAGCTGGCGGTGTTCGGGCCGCTCGGCCGCGCGACGTTCCATCCCGAGGAGGGCAAGGACGTGCTGTGCGTCGCCGGCGGCTCCGGTATCGCCGGCATGATGGCGATCCTCGCGCGGGCAACGCGCGATGGCTATTTCCGGGAGCACTCGGGCCGCGTGTTCTTCGGCGTGCGGACGCTGGCGGATGCGTTCTACATGGAGGAACTGGCGGGCCTCGTGGCAGCCGCGGGCCCCCGGCTGGAGGTGACACTGGCGCTGTCGCATGAGCCGGTCGCCGCCGAGGTGCATCCCGGGCTCCCCGGCATCCGTCTCGCGGGCGGTCTGGTGGGCGAGGTGATGATCCGGGCGATGGGGGGGCGGTACGACAACACGGTGGCTTTCGTCGCCGGCCCGCCGATCATGGTGGACAGCGTGCTGCACCATCTGACGCGGGACGCGAGGATGCCGCGCGCCTTCGTGCGCTACGACAAGTTCGCGTGATCCTGCGCCCGCGCAAATCGGCCGGAAAGCCGGGTCCCTGCCGGAGGCACGCTGGTTAAGGTTGATGTGTCTGGCCTGGACGGAACACGAGGCGCGGGCCCGTTCTCCCCTTGCCGCCCATAACAGGCACAATCATGCGGCGGGCCGCGACGCGCCGTTCTGCTCGCCGCGCAATTAACTAGAACCACGGTTGTAAGAGGTTCTCTGGGATGCCGTATCCCATTTTAATTTGACGAGATCACGTGCGGATGACTATCCGTTGCATTATCAACCGCTTTGCGGCACGGGGACGACGCCGATGTGGGATGGGGCTTGGCCGCAAGAAGCCAAGCCCCATCTCTTTTGTGCAGACCCCTCTCCACACCGCTCCTCCAGACCTCTTGCTGCTCCCCAACACGTGTCTGCCAAGTGCCCGCCCGGCAAGGGCCCGGACAAAGTGGGAGGCGGCCCAAGAAGCGTGAGCTGAAAATCACGCGCTTGTGAAGAGAAGCCGCCGCAATTCCTGGCTTCGTTCTAAAGTAAGTTCCTCCTTAGACGGCCCCATCAGAGTTGCGCCGTGCGCTCGAACCGCACGAGGCCTTACGCGCCGATCGCTCGGCGACGCAATGCCTGCGCCAAATCTGACAAAGCGGGCCGCACGCCCTGTCGCATTGCGGCCGGGCGAAAACGCATGAGCACGCGTGCAGGGCAACTTGCGGGATCGCAAGCTCGAGGAGGACAACGCTGTGGCAAACCTGAAGGTCAATGGTCAGGAACGGACGTACGACGGAGATCCGTCGATGCCGCTCCTGTGGTATCTGCGCGACGAATTGGGGCTGACGGGCACCAAGTTCGGCTGCGGTGCCGCGTTGTGCGGCAACTGCACCGTGCACGTGGACGGCAGCGCCGTTCGCGCCTGCGTGACGCCCATGTCGGAGCTTTCCGGCAAGGCGGTCGTCACCATCGAGGGGCTGAGCCCCAAGGGCGATCACCCCGTGCAGGTCGCCTGGCGCGACCAGGGCGTGCCGCAGTGCGGCTACTGCCAGACCGGCCAGATCATGAATGCTGCGGCGTTCCTGGCGAAGACGCCCGGTCCCACCGACGCCCAGATCACCGAGGCCATGGCGGGCAATCTCTGCCGCTGCGGCTGCTACCAGCGCATCCACGCGGCCGTTCGCGCCGCTGCTCGGGGGGCCTGATCATGACCGAGCTCAACACCCACACCAGGGCGAGGATCGCCAACGTCAGCCGGCGCGGGCTGCTCAAGGGCGTGGCCGCCACCGGCGGTCTGGTGCTCGCCGCGCAGGTCCCCGGCATCCGAGGGGCGCTCGCCGACTATCCGACCGGCGCCACCGCCATGCCGAACGGCGTGGTCAACAACCCCAAGGTGTTCGTCTCCATCGGCGGCGACGGCACGGTGACCATCGTTGCCGCCCGCGCCGAGATGGGCAACGGTGCCGCCCGCACTGCGCTGCCCATGATGCTCGCCGACGAGCTCGAGGCCGACTGGGCCAAGGTGCGCGTGGTGCAGTCGCCCGGTGACGAGCGCACCTACGGCAACCAGGACACCGACGGCTCGCGCAGCGTGCGCCACTGGATCCAGCCCATGCGCCAGTGCGGCGCCGCGGCAAGGGCCATGCTGGAGCAGGCCGCCGCTGCCGAGTGGAAGGTGGACGTGAAGGAGGTCGAGGCCCAGCTGCACGAGGTCGTGCACAAGCCGACGGGCCGCAAGCTGGGCTACGGCCAGCTGGCTGCGGCAGCCTCAGGCCTGCCAGTTCCCGCCGCCGACAAGATCAAGCTGAAGGAGGCGAGCGCCTTCCGCTACATCGGCAAGGGCACCGTCCGCATCGCCGATCTCCACGACATCACCACCGGCAAGGCGATCTACGGCCAGGACGTCAGGCTGCCCGGCATGAAGTTCGCGGTCATTGCCCGGCCGGCAGTGGTGGGCGGCAAGGTGGCCTCGGTCGATACCAGCGCGGCGCTGAAGGTGCCCGGCGTGGAGAAGATCGTGACGCTTCCCGCCCACCCGGGAGGCGCCGCCAAGTTCGCGCCGCTCGGCGGCGTGGCGGTGATCGCCAGGAACACCTGGGCGGCGCTGAAGGGCCGCGAGGCGCTCAAGATCGTCTGGGATGACGGGCCCAACAAGGCGCACGACTCCAAGACCTATCGGGAGCAGCTCGAAGCCGCCGTCAAGAAGCCCGGCAAGGTCGAGCGCAACGTCGGCGATGCCGACAAGGCGCTGGCCTCGGCGGCGAAGGTGATCACGGCTGAGTACTACGCGCCCCACCTCCACCACGCCACCATGGAGCCGCCCGCAGCGGCCGCTCGCATGAACCACGGCAAGTGGGAGATCTGGGCACCGGTGCAGAGCCCCGGTCAGGCCCGCGACGATGTGGCCGCGGCGCTGGGCGTCTCTCCTGCCGAGGTCACCATGCAGCCCACGCTGCTCGGCGGAGGCTTCGGCCGCAAGTCCAAGTGCGACTTTGCCATCGAGGCGGCGCTGCTCTCCCGCGAGCTGGGAGGCACGGCCGTGAAGGTGGTGTGGACGCGCGAGGACGACATGCGCCACGGCTTCTACCACACCGCCACGGCAGACCGCTTCGAGGCCGGGCTCGACGCCAGCAACAAGGTGATCGCGTGGCGCCACCGCAGCGCGGCACCCACCATCCTGTCCACGTTCGCGCCCGATCCGAAGCATCCCTTCGACATCGAGCTGGGCATGGGCTGGGTGGACACGCCGTTCGACGTGCCCAACATCCGCATGGAGAGCGGCGAGGCGCAGAGCCACGTGCGCATCGGCTGGTTCCGGTCCGTCAACAACGTCATGCACGCCTGGTCGATCCAGTCGTTCGTGGCCGAGATGGCGCACCAGCTGGGTAAGGACCCGAAGGACTTCCTGCTCGAGCTGATCGGACCAGCGCGCACCGTCGACCCGCGCAAGGAGGTGACGACGCCCTGGTGGAACTACGGCGAGCCGTTCGAGACTTACCCCATCCAGACGGGACGGTTGCGGAACGTCGTGGAGCTTGCCGCCAAAGAGGCGGGGTGGGGCAAGCAGCTGCCCAAGGGGCAGGCGCTCGGCATCGCCGCGCACCGCAGCTTCGTCACCTACGTTGCCACTGTGGTGCACGTGGTGGTGGGCGACAAGGGCCGCATCTCCATCCCGCGCGTCGACACCGCCGTGGACTGCGGCTACTGCGTGCACCCCGAGCGGGTGCGCTCGCAGATGGAGGGCGCGGCCGTGATGGGGCTCACCCTCGCCAAGCACGGCGACATCACGCTCAAGAACGGTGCGATCCAGCAGTCGAACTTCAACGACTACCCGCTGGTGCGCATCAACGAGTCGCCCACCGAGACGCGCGTGCACATCGTGCCCAACGGGCTCGACGTGCCGCCGAGCGGCGTGGGCGAGCCGGGCGTGCCGCCGTTCGCGCCAGCGCTCTGCAATGCCATCTTCGCTGCCACCGGCAAGCGCATCCGGCAGCTGCCGATCGGCGATCAGCTGGCCTGATGGCCATCGACGGAGGCGGGCGCGAGCCTGCCTCCGTCCTCTCGAAAATCGCAACAATGAACTGGCTGGTGCTCGGGTGGTGCGGGCGCTGAGCCTGCAGCCCTGCGCCAGCCCAACGCGCCCGCAGCCCTGCGGAGCGCATGCAGGGGAGATTCGCATGAGGAGACGACCGCCACTTCTGACCACCGCCGCGCTGAGCCTCGCCCTCTCGGGCGGGTCTGCGCTGGCCGCCGATGTGGACGGCAAGCGCATCGTCGAGGCGGACAAGGAGCCGGGGAGCTGGCTGAGCCACGGCCGCACCTATTCCGAGCAGCGCTTCAGCCCGCTCAAGAAAGTCGACACCACCAACGTCGGCCAGCTGGGGCTCGCCTGGTGGCTCGACATCAAGAGCCGCACCGCGCGCGGCGTGGAGGCCACGCCGATCGTGGTGGACGGCGTGATCTACAACAGCGGCGCCTGGAGCCACGTGCAGGCCATCGACGCCAAGACCGGCACGCTGCTGTGGGATTTCGACCCACAGGTTCCCGGCGAGCACGCCGCCAAGGCCTGCTGCGACGCCGTCAACCGCGGGGTGGCGGTGTGGGGAGGCAAGGTCTTCGTCGGTGCCCTCGACGGCCGGCTGATCGCACTCGACGCCAAGACCGGCAAGAAGCTCTGGGAGACGCTCACCGTCGACCAGTCGAAGGACTACACCATCACCGGCGCGCCGCGCGTGGTGAGAGGCAAGGTCGTCATCGGCAACGGTGGCGCCGAGTTCGGCGTGCGCGGCTACGTCTCGGCCTACGACGCCGACACCGGCAAGATGGTCTGGCGCTTCTACACCGTGCCCGGCAACCCCAAGGACGGCTTCGAGACCAAGACGGTCGAGAAGATCGCCGAGACATGGGCTGGCGAGTGGTGGAAGTACGGCGGCGGCGGCACGGTGTGGGACTCGATGGCCTACGACCCGGACCTCGACCTCCTCTACATCGGCGTCGGCAACGGTAGCCCGTGGAACTACCGCATCCGCAGCGACGGCAAGGGCGACAACCTGTTCCTCGCCTCGATCGTGGCCATCAGGCCGGACACCGGCGAGTACGTCTGGCACTACCAGACGACTCCCGGCGAGGACTGGGACTACACCGCCACCCAGCACATGATCCTGCTCGACGTCATGATCGACGGAAAGCTGCGCAAGTGCATCGTGCAGGCGCCCAAGAACGGCTTTTTCTACGTGCTCGACCGCGAGACCGGCGAGTTCATCTCGGGCACCGCCTACGCCACCGTTACCTGGGCGGAGGGCATCGATCCCAAGACCGGGCGGCCGATCGAGAAGGCGGACGCGCGCTGGAGCACCAACAACAAGCTCACGCTCGTGCTGCCGGGGCCCGGCGGCGCCCACAACTGGCAGCCCATGAGCTACAGCCCCCTCACCGGCTACGTCTACATCCCGGCCATCGAGGCAGGCTTCGGCTATGCGCCCACACCGCCCGAGACGTTCGTGCAGCGTCCGACCGTCTTCTGGAACATCGGGCTCGACCCGATCGGCGCGTCGATCCCTGACGACGAGGCCGTCCGCAAGGCGATCCGCGCCTCGGCCAAGGGCCGGCTGATCGCCTGGGACCCGGTCGCCCGCAAGCCGGCCTGGACGGTCGAGCATCCGCTGTCATGGAACGGCGGGGTGCTTTCCACGGCCGGCGGGCTGGTGTTTCAGGGCAACGCCGAAGGCCGCTTCGTCGCCTACGAGGCGAAGACCGGCCAGAAGCTGTGGGACTTCTTCGGGCAGACCGGCATCCTGGCCGCACCCGTGACCTACGAGGTGGACGGCGAGCAGTACGTGACGGTCAACGCCGGCTGGGGTGGCGCGATACCCAACGCGGCGGGCGAGATCGTCCTGGATGCAGCCAAGGGCGGCACGAACCGCGTGCTCACCTTCAAGCTGGGCGGCAAGGCGGAGCTGCCCCCGCTCAAGACCGCGGCGCGTCCGCTCGAGCCTCCGCCCGCCACGGCACCGCCGGAGAAGGTCGCGGAAGGCAAGCGGCTCTACCAGACCTACTGCTTCTATTGTCACGGCGACACCGCCGCCTCGGGGGGCACGGTGCCCGACCTGCGCTACTCGCCGACGCTGGCCTCGGCCGATGCCTGGAAGGCGATCGTGCTCGACGGCACGCTTGCAAGAAACGGCATGGTCTCGTTCTCCCGTCATCTCAAGGCCGACGACGCGGAGACGCTGCGCGCCTACATTGTGCAGCGGGCGCACGACGAGAAGAAGCGCCTCGCCAATCCCTGACGCGGCGCGGGATCCCCTCTCCCCGCCTGGGAGAGGGGGCCACCCACCCACCCAGCCAAGCCCCCGGCCCGAAATCCGCGTCTCTCCGCGACGAATGGCGGGTCGGACTTGACGGCCGGGCCTTCCATCCACCACAGAGGGGGCCCGGCATCGCACGGCCCATCGTACAACCACGTCACGCAAGAGGAGCCCTGGGGGAGGATTGCCATGACCAAGAAGCTGAACTGGCGTTCCTATCTCATCACCGGCGGCGTGGCCCGCTCGCCCAACCGCGCCATGCTGCGCGCCGTCGGCTTCACCGACAAGGATTTCGACAAGCCCATCGTGGGCGTGGCCAACGGCCATTCCACCATGAACCCCTGCAACGCCGGCATCCAGCCGCTGGTGGACCGCGCCATGGACGCCCTGAAGGGCGCCGGCGCCATGCCGCAGGTGTTCGGCTTCCCCACCGTCACCGACGGCATCGGCATGGGCACCGAGGGCATGAAATACTCGCTGGTGTCGCGCGAGGTGATCGCCGACGCCATCGAGGTTTCTGTCAACGGCCAGCAGATGGACGGGGTGCTGGCGGTCGGCGGCTGCGACAAGAACATGCCCGGCTGCATGATGGCCATCGCGCGCATGAACGTGCCGGCGATCTTCGTCTACGGCGGCACCATCAAGCCGGGCTTCTGGAAGGGCGAGGCGCTCACCATCGTCAGCCCGTTCGAGGCGGTGGGCGCTTTCACCGCCGGCAAGATGTCGAAGGAGGACTTCGACGGCATCGAGCGCAACGCCTGCCCCACCGTGGGCGCGTGCGGCGGCCAGTATACGGCCAACACCATGTCATCCTCGTTCGAGGCGCTCGGCCTGAGCCTGCTCGGCTCCTCGCAGATGGCGGCGCCAGACCCCGAGAAAGCGGATTCCGCCGCGGAGTCAGCCAAGGTGCTGGTGGAGGCGATCCGCAACGACCTGAAGCCGAAGGACATCATCACCAGGAAGTCCATCGAGAACGCCGTCGCCCTGGTGATGGCCACCGGCGGCTCCACCAACGCCGTGCTGCATTACCTGGCGATCGCCAGCGCGGCCGGCGTGAAGTGGACCATCGACGACTTCGAGCGCATGCGCCGCAAGGTGCCGGTGATCTGCGACCTGAAGCCCTCCGGCCGCTACGTGGCGGTGGACTTCCACCGCGCCGGCGGCGTGCCGCAGGTGCTCAAGATCCTGCTCGACAACGGCATCCTGCACGGCGAGTGCATGACCATCCACGGCAAGACCATGGCGGAGATGCTGAAGAAGGTGCCGTCGAAGCCGCGCAGCGACCAGGACGTGATCCGCCCCTGGAGCGACCCGCTCTACAAGCAGGGCCATCTCGTGGTGCTGAAGGGCAACCTGGCGCCCGAGGGCGCCGTCGCCAAGATGACGGGCGTCAAGCACCCCACCATCACGGGGCCGGCACGGGTGTTCAACTCCGAGCCCGAGTGCCTGAAGGCCATCATGGCCCGGAAGATCAAGCCGGGCGATGTGATCGTCATCCGCTACGAGGGGCCGAAGGGCGGCCCCGGCATGCAGGAGATGCTGGCCCCCACCTCCGCCCTGATCGGCCAGGGGCTGGGCGAGTCGGTGGCCCTCATCACCGACGGCCGCTTCTCGGGCGGCACGTGGGGCATGGTGGTGGGCCACGTGGCGCCGGAGGCCTACGAGGGCGGCCCGATCGCCCTGGTGGAGGAAGGCGACTCCATCACCATCGACGCCAAGACGCGCACCATCGAGCTCAACATCTCCACCAAGGAGATGGCCACCCGCAGGCGGGCCTGGGAGCAGCCGAAGCCGCGCTATACGAAAGGCGTGCTCGGCAAGTACATCCGCACGGTCGCCCCCGCCAGCCGCGGCGCCATCACCGACGGCACGGGCGAGGCCTGAGCCCTCCACCCGTCATGCCGGACGGAGCGATGTGAGCCGCAGGCGAGCAGCGCTTCGATCCGGGATCTCGTGCGTTGTGTCACCCGCCCGCAAGCCGTACGACGAGGTAGAGTGCCGCGACGGCCAGAAGCAGCACCCCGAAGAGGCGAACAAGCCGAACCTTGCGCATGTCCGGCAGCTTGCCGAGAAACATCTCCGGCCGCGCCAACGCGAGAATGCCCGCGATCGCAGGTATTGCCACGTCGATGTACGACATCGTTGTCCCCCTCGGATCAGTCCAGCCCGCGCACACGGAGCAACCACGGCCGGGCGGCAAATTTGGGGCGGTCCTTCCGGCGGCCGACTATCCCGGGAACATCTTGAAATAAGGCTCCGCCTCCTTGAGCACGCGCGCGAACGACGGGCGCTGCATCAGCCGTCCGAGATAGGCCGCAGCGTGTCGGCGCGTGTCGCCGAGCGGCATCACCTTGTCGGCGTAGAAGAGGGCCGGCGCGGCAGCGCAATCGGCCATGGTGAAGGCCTCGCCAATGGCCCAGGTCCGGCCGGCCATCTCCGCATCCACCATATCGAGTGCCGTGCGCAGCAAGGCCCGCGCCTCCTCCACGCCGTGCGGATCGCTGCGGCCCGAGGGACGGATGCGGTCGGTCACGATCTTCGACATCGCGTCGTTGACGTAATGGTCGTAGAAGCGGTCGCGGAGGCGCACCCGCCAGGCGAGGTCCGGGTCCGAGGGCACGAGTTGCGTCCTCCCCGGGTAGTGCTGCCCCAGATACTCGATGATGACGGTCGACTCGGGAACCGTGACACCGCTTGCCTCGTCGCGCAGCACGGGGAACTTGCCGATCGGCCAGACCTTCTTGAAGGCCGCCGCGGATGCCGGGTCCATGAGATCGACGATATGCGGCTCGAACGGCGTGTCGTTCTCGTACAGCGCGATCAACGTCTGCCAGCAGTACGACGCCAGCGGATGGTAGTAGAGCGTGAGAGACATGGCACCTCGCTTTCACCGCGTAGGGCTGGTTCGGCCGAAGGCCGTGACCCGCCGATGAACCGCGCGCAAATGGCGGCTATGCGCTTCGGCTCATGGCGGCAGGCCGCTAGCCTGCCCTACCGCTCACGCCGCCGTCCGCTTCAGAACGACGTGTGTGGCACCCGGTGTGGGAACGTGCTCGGCGCAACTGTAGCCGAGCTTCGGCAGATCGATACCGCCGAGAAGGTGCTCGCCGGAGCCCAGGAGCACGGGCGCTATGGCAAGGTGCATCTCGTCGATCAGCCCAGCCTCGAGATATTGCCGGATGGTGGAGACACCGCCGCCGAGCCTGATGTCCTTGTCCTTCGCGGCCTCTCTCGCGCGCTCCAGCGCCGCGTGGATGCCGTCGGTGACGAAGTGGAACGTGGTGCCGCCCTCCATGGCGAGCGAGGCGCGCGGATGGTTGGTGAGCACGAACACGTCGCAGTGGTAGGGCGGGTTGTCGCCCCACCAGCCCTTCCAGGTCTCATCGGGCCAGTCGCCGCGGATCGGCCCGAACATGTTGCGGCCCATGATCTCGGCGCCGACGTTATCGAACCCGCGCGCGGCAAAGTCGTCGTCGACGCCGGTCGTGCCGCCCTCCCTGCCGAACAGCTGCTGGAAGGTGCGTGTGACCACTAACCACTTGTGCATCTCCTCGCCGCCGACGCCGAGCGGGTTGGCGAGGCTCTGGTCGGAGCCGGCGCCGTAGCCGTCGAGCGATATGGTGAAAGCGTGAACGCGAAGCTTCGGCATGGTGGAATCCCTCTCTGTGACTGCCCCTCACGACCGGGCACCCGATTGCCGCGGCGGAGCCTCGTCAGACCTCGACCAGCACCTCGAAACCGCCATAGATCATGCGCTTGGCGTCGAACGGCGTCTCAGTCCCGTCCATGATCGTCTTCAGGCGCGGGTCCTTCATCACCTTGGCGTTGATGCGGTCGCGGTCCGCGCGCGACTTGTAGACGATCCAGGAGAAGAACACCGTCTCGCTGGGCTTGCGCATCACGCTGCGCGGGAACGATGTGAGCTTGCCCACCTTCACGTCCTCGGCGATGCACTCCCGGAACTCGAGCGCGCCGTGCTCGCGCCAGATCTTGCCAGCCTCCTCGGCCATGCGGCGGTACTCATCCAGGCGCTTCTTGGGGACGGGGACGATGAATCCGTCGACGTATCGGGGCATGTGGCGGTTCCTGGGCTGTCGTGCTTCACGTAAGAAGGTCAGCGGGAGATTCTGATTGCATCTAGCAACCGGTTCATAGATAGAATAAACCGCTACGATAATGCAAGCGGTTTTCTTGGAGCGCGGGTGCAGCGGTGGGAAGAAGCAAGGCGCGTCACCGGTCGGGCTGTCCGATCAATCTCATGCTGGAGGTGGTGGGCGACAAATGGAGCCTGCTCGTCATCCGCGACATGATGTTCGGCAACCGCCGGCATTTCCGCGAGCTGCTGGCGAAGTCCGATGAGGGCATCGCCTCCAACATCCTGGCCGACCGCCTCAAGCGGCTCGTCGCGCAGGGAATTGTCGGCAAGGCTGACGACCCGACCCACAAGCAGAAGGCGATCTACAGCCTCACCGAGAAGGGCATCGAGCTGCTCCCGGTGCTGGCCCAGATGTCGGCGTGGGCCCTCGAGCACCTGCCCGTCACCGAGCAACTGGGCATCCGTGCCAAGCTGCTCGACGAGGGCGGCCCCAAGCTGTGGGCGCAGTTCATGGATGAGCTGCGCGAGACGCACCTGGGCCAGCGCCGCCGGCGCAGGTCGAAAACCGGCGCTTCGGTCGCAGAGCGGCTGCAGGCCGCCTACGAGGCGGTGGTGGCCAAAGGCGGAAGGCTGTGACCTGGCAGCCGATGCGACCCACCCTGCCAACCTATGTACCTCTGGATTGCCAAGGCCAGGTCGCTTCGTAGCACCGGCAACGGCCGTCGCCGCCGCGGACCAGGGACTCGATCTCGCTCGGCGCGATGCCGATGTCATGCAGCGTGTGCCGGTCGAGGGAGCTGAGCAGCAGAATGGTGACCTTGCGGGCGCGCCTAACCCAGTAGGCGCCCCACGCGCCGCGGATCAGGGCGCCCGCACGTCGATCTCCGCGGGCGGCTTGCCGGCACGGGCCAGCTCGACCATGGCCTCGTAGGCCCGCTCGATGTTGCGGCAGAAGCGCGCCGGGTCGAACAGCGGCGAGCGCGACCGACCCTCCTCGATCCGGCGCCGCAGCCCCGACAGCAGCGCCCTATCATGGGCAAGCCGCACCGCCAGCGCCTCGTACTCCTCGGCACTGTGCGTGATCAACTCCGGCACGCCGATCGTGGCGAGCAGACTGCCGCACACCCGCGCCGGGAAGCTGGTGCCTGCGCGGGTGAGGATCGGGCATCCCGCCCGCAGCGCGTCGCTCGCCGTGGTGTGGGCGTTATAGGGGAACGTATCGAGGTGCAGGTCGGGCACGGCGTTGCGGGCGATGTGCTGGTCGTTGGGCACGCGATCGGCAAAGATGATGCGCGCCGGGTCCACGCCTCGGCGCTCGGCCTCGCGGCGCAGGTTCGTCATCGCCTGGTCCGGCGGCTTCACCAGCCACAGCACGCTGCCCGCAACCTGACGCAGGATGCGCATCCATAGGTCGAAGACGTCCGGCGTGAGCTTCTTTCTGTGGTTGAAGCTGCAAAACACGAACGCGTCCTCGGGCAGACCGCAGCTGGATCGGCCGGGCGGATCGGCAGTCGTCGGTTCGCTGCGGTCGTTGGCTTGGTAGCAGTCCGGCAGAATGACGAGCTTCTCCGTAGCCGACTGCCGCAGGGCCCCCCCTGTGATGAACGGGTCGACGATCAGGTAGTCCATGGCCGCGATCGCCGACGTGCCAGGAAATCCAAGATAGTTCACTTGCACGGGCGCAACCCTTTCGATGAAGAGCCTCGGCCGGCAATCCGTGGTGTAACCCATCAAGTCGACGGCGATGTCGATCTCCATTTCGCGCATCATCCGAATGATGGCGCCCACGGAGCTCTCGCGTACGTCGACAAATCGGTCGAATGCCCTCACGAAGTGCTGCCGCTCGTCGCTATTGTCGTCCTGCCCGAGCGAAATCCCCACAATCTCAAAGCGGTCGCGGTCATGCCCTTCGACCAGACCGCCGGTAAGCCTGGCCATGGGATGCTCACGGTAGTCGGCGCTCACATAGGCAACGCGAATTCGACCGCTTCTGCGTGCAGATAGCTTGCGCGGATGCGTCGTATTCTTGCCTGCCGACTCACACCTTGCCGCCACTTCCGCGAAGCGCCGGTGAAGGCCCGCATCGTCCCAGAGATGCATGCTGACAAGGGCCATGCCGGGCACAGCCTCGCCTTGCTCCACAAGCATGGCGAGCTTCGCACGCTGGACGTCATGACCATCCCAAGCGCAGAGCATCTGGCGACTCCGGGCAAGAAGGTAGTGGGCTGCCCCCGAGCTTGGGTCGAGCTTGAGAATACGCTCGCAGACGTCACATGCGGCCTGGAATTCCTTGAGATCGGAGAGGACGCGTGCCAGGTTCTCGTAAGGCCCGACCTGGGTGGGTGCAAGCCGAATGGCCGCGCGGTATTCTTCGACAGCCAGCTGTGGCCTGCCCTGCGCGAGCAGCGCATTGCCGTAGGAGTGGCGCCCCTCAGCGATATCCGGCCACCGGCGGACAGCATTTTCCAACGTGGTTGCCGCCTCGCCTGTGTAACCGGCCTCCAACTGGGCTTTGCCAAGATTGAGCCATGGCCCCGGGGACGTAGGCGCGAGACGCGCCGCCCGATGCAAGTAGTCGAGCGCCTCGTCATATTTGCCCATCTCGAAGGTAACGGCGCCGAGCAGCTCCAGGGCGGCGGCCGACTGCGGCGTGAGCCGCAACTCCTTGAGGAGCTTGGTCCTCGCTTCCCCGAGGCGCCCCTGGTGCAGCAGATCCGCAGCCGCCTGAAGGCGCGTCTTCATGCTCATCAATCAATCTCCACATTCATCGACGTCACAGATCCGTCACTGATCGGCAGACCAACGCGCCGCCCGCTTCTCGGCGAACGAGGCGAGGCCCTCGGCGGCCTCTGCCGACCGGCGCTTGGCGGCGTGACTGCGCACCAGCGCATCGAAGGTGGCGTGGTCGAAACCGCCCCAGGAGCTTTCGAGGATGCAGGCCTTGGTCTCGGCAAGCGCCTGCGGACCGTTCTCCAGAAGCCTCCCCACCATGGCCTCGCCGGTCGCGGCCAGGTCGCCCGGCGGCACCACCATGTGCACGAGGCCGATGCGGTGCGCCTCGGCGGCGCCGAAGCGCTCGCCGGTGAGCGCGTAGCGGCGCAATTGCCGCGCGGAAATCGCATCGCTGAGCTGCGGGATGATGATGGCTGCCGTCAGCCCCCACCGCACCTCGGAGATGGAGAACACGGCGTCCTCCGCGGCGATGACCACGTCGCAGGCGGCAATCATGCCCGTGCCGCCGCCGAAGCAGCCGCCGTGCACCAGCGCCACCGTCGGCACCGGCAGCCGGTTCAGGCCGTCCACCGCCTCCGCGGTGGCGCGGCTGATGCGCTCGTTCTCCTCCGGCGAGCCGCGGCTCACCTCCCGGATCCATTTGAGGTCGGCACCGGCCTGGAAGTGCCGGCCGTTGCCCTTGAGCAACACGGTTCGCAATTCCGTCCGTGCGCGCATCTCGCACAGAGCGCCAATAAGCCCTTGAATCAACGCCTCGTCATAGGCGTTGCCGACCTCGGGTCGGTTGAGGGCGATGCGGGCAACGCCCTGCGGGTCCATCTCGGCGATGACGGGGCCTGCAGGCGCGGTCGGGGCGGTCATCTGTGCGGTCATGGGGGGCTCTGCTCGGCTTCTGGAGAGGAAACACGCCGGAAAGGCTCGCCGCTGGCTCCGTGCCTGGGCCTTGGGCAGGCGAACGATACAAATGGCCAAAGCGCTGGCACGCAAGGGTGTTGTCCCGCGGACGAACGTAGACGAGCGGACACAGGCAATCGGAAACGTCCAGCGAGCACAGGTCTTTGTTTGGTCATATCTTTGCCGTGTAGCTATAGAGGTAGGGCTCACCTGTAGCGGGTGCAGCACGCTGTCCTGGCCGGCGCGGAAGCGACGGGGAGGGTGGCGTTTGTCGGTTAGGGTCAGGGTTTCTCTCGGGGGCGACCGGAAGGCATGATGGCACGAAGCGAAGGCTGGCGTCGGCGGCTTGGCCGGACATTCAACGGGC
>Ga0075421_100000916_pt1 | contig 33097 bp, 30 predicted proteins | sample SoiMetdeltSBSDD5_FD_75292 | JGI IMG/M metagenome (GOLD analysis project Ga0075421, IMG submission 75292) | Bulk soil microbial communities from a Populus tree surrounding site in Tennessee, USA - Soil MetaG P. deltoides SBSDD5 | ecosystem: Environmental > Terrestrial > Soil > Tree plantation... | reverse complement strand
CCTTGCCGCCGACGTCGCGCGTGGGGTCTATCGCCATCATGCAACCTTTTGATCTTGACGCTTTTTCATTGACCGTTTCGCACGCTGCACGTTAAAATTCACGGCTAAGTGAGTGGGACTAAAGCTGCAACATTCAGGAGATGCGGCGGTTTACTGCGGCGCGATAGCCCCATCTGCAACTACGCTGCAGCCGCCTGGTCATACTTCGTGGATCTGAAGCGACTGCAGCACTTCCAAAGATCGGCACCTTATGGGCGCACCCGAGAACCTGAGCGACAAAGGATTCATCACGACGACGGCAGACAAGCTCGTGAACTGGACGCGCACGGGTTCGTTGTGGCCCATGACGTTCGGGCTCGCATGCTGTGCGATCGAAATGATGCACGCCGGAGCGTCGCGTTACGACCTGGATCGGTTCGGGATCGTTTTCCGCCCGAGTCCGCGTCAATCCGATGTCATGATCATCGCGGGCACGCTATGCAACAAGATGGCGCCGGCGCTGCGCAAAGTCTACGACCAGATGGCTGAACCGCGTTGGGTCGTTTCGATGGGCTCCTGTGCGAACGGCGGCGGGTACTATCACTACTCGTACTCGGTCGTGCGAGGGTGCGATCGCATCGTGCCTGTCGATATTTATGTGCCGGGATGTCCGCCGACTGCCGAAGCGCTCCTCTACGGCCTCATTCAGCTCCAGAACAAGATCAAGCGCACCAACACCGTAGCTCGTTGATGGCCAAGCTCGACAAGCTCACTGCCGCCCTGCAGCGCGTGTGCGGCGACCGACTTGCAAGCGTCGAGGTCGCGCTGAATGAAGTGACCGCGGTCGTCGAACCCGAGAATCTGCTCGATATAGCCGTTTTGCTGCGGGATTCGCCCGAGCTGCACTTCCAGCAGCTCATGGATCTGTGCGGTGTCGATTACAGCGCCTATGCCGGCGGTGTCGAAGAGGCGCTCGACGGAGTTGCGCCGTCACGGCCTCGGACGCGACGCTTTGCAGTCGTCTATCACCTCCTCAGTCTCACGCACAACTGGCGCATGCGCCTGCGGCTCTTCGCGCGCGACGACGAGTTTCCGGTGGTGAATTCCGTCATCGGTGTGTGGCCTTGCGCGAACTGGCTCGAGCGCGAAGCTTTCGACCTGTTCGGAATCGTCTTCACCGGCCATCCCGATCTGCGTCGTCTGCTCACCGATTACGGTTTCATTGGCCATCCGTTTCGTAAAGACTTTCCGATTTCCGGCAACGTGGAGATGCGGTACGACCCCGATCAGCAGCGCGTGGTCTATCAACCGGTCACGATCGAACCGCGCGAAATCACCCCGCGTATCGTTCGCGAGGAAAACTACGCCGATACCGAGCTCAAACGTGAAACGTAAATTCGGCAGGTGGGCTGCTGTCATGAGCAGCTACACGATGGACGTTGGCTCAGGCTGCCGCGGCGGGTTCGGCTCGGCAAGCCAGGTCAGCGGTCGTCGAAATCATTGACGGATTTCATCAATGGCTGAAATCCGAAACTACACCATGAACTTCGGGCCGCAGCACCCGGCGGCGCATGGCGTGCTGCGGCTCGTGCTGGAGCTCGATGGCGAAGTTATCCAGCGCGCGGATCCGCACATCGGCCTGCTTCACAGGGCGACCGAAAAACTCGCGGAAACGCGCACGTATTTGCAGAACGTGCCGTATTTCGACCGCTTCGACTACACCACGATGATGTGCAACGAGCACGCGTACGTGCTCGCAGTGGAGAAGCTGCTCGGGATCGAGCCGCCGATACGCGCCCAGTACATCCGCGTGATGTTCGACGAGATCACGCGGCTCCTCTCGCACACATTCGCGCTCGCCGCGCACGGCCTCGATCTCGGGGCCATGACGGTCTTTCTTTACTGTTTCCGCGAGCGCGAGGACCTGCTCGACGTCTACGAAGCTGTTTCGGGCGCGCGCATGCATGCGGCGTACTACCGGCCGGGCGGCGTGTACCGCGACCTTCCGGATCGCATGCCGCAATACCAGCCTTCGCGTTTCCGGAGCGAAGCGACCGTGCGCGAGCTCAACAAGAACAGACAGGGTTCCGTGCTCGATTTCATCGAGGACTTCGCCGAACGGTTTCCGAAGCACGTGGACGACTACGAAACGCTGCTCACCGAGAACCGCATCTGGAAGCAGCGCACGGTCGGAGTCGGCGTGGTGTCGGCCGAACGCGCGATCGAGCTCGGCTTCAGCGGTCCCATGTTGCGGGGCTCGGGCGTCGAGTGGGACCTGCGCAAGAAACAGCCCTACCTCGTGTACGACCGCCTCGATTTCGACGTGCCCGTCGGCGTGAACGGCGACTGCTACGATCGGTATCTCTGCCGCATCGAGGAAATGCGCCAGTCGAACCGCGTCATCAAGCAATGCGTCGACTGGCTGCGCAAGAACCCTGGCCCGGTCATAGTCGATGATCACAAGGTCGCTCCTCCGGCCCGCGTCGCCATGAAAAGCAACATGGAAGAGCTGATCCACCATTTCAAGCTCTTCACCGAAGGCATGTACGTCCCCGCGGGCGAGGCCTATGCCGCGGTCGAGCATCCCAAGGGCGAATTCGGCGTTTACCTCGTATCCGACGGCGCGAACAAACCTTACCGGATGAAAGTTCGTTCGCCGAGCTTCATCCACCTCTCGGCCATGGACGAGCTTTCGCGCGGCCACATGATCGCCGATGCGGTCGCGATCATCGGCACGCTCGAGATCGTGTTCGGAGAGATCGACCGATGAACGCGCCCATGCTGCTCTCGCCGGAAGCGCTCGTGAAAATAGACGCTGCGGTTGCGAAGTATCCGCCCGACCAGAAACAGTCCGCAGTCATGGCCGCGCTGACCATCGCGCAGGACGAAAAAGGCTGGCTCTCCACGGAGACGATGGACTTCGTCGCGCACTATCTCGGCATGCCGCCTATCGCGGTGTACGAAGTCGCAACGTTCTACACGATGTACGATCTGAAGCCGGTCGGTCGTCACAAGCTTACGCTCTGCACGAATCTGCCGTGCGCGCTGCAGGGTGCGAACGCGGCGGGCGAGTACCTGAAGAAAAAGCTCGGCATTGGTTACAACGAAACCACGCCGGACGGGCGCATCACGCTGAAAGAGGGCGAGTGTTTCGGCGCATGCGGTGATGCCCCGGTTTTCCTGCACAACAACAAACGCATGCTTTGTGCAATGTCGCCTGAGAACCTCGATCAGCTTCTGAAGGAGCTCGACTGATGGGCCTGCCCGTTCCGCCTTTCGCGGGCGAAGAAGTTTTCGGCCCCGATGCCGTTCTCATGAAGGGGCTGAACGGCCTCAACTGGCGCCTGAAGGATTACGAGGCGCGCGGCGGCTACCAGGCGCTGCGCAAAATCCTTTCGGAAGGACTTACGCCGGAGCAGGTCACGAACGAAGTCAAAGCCTCGGCACTGCGCGGCCGCGGCGGCGCGGGTTTTCCGACGGGGCTGAAGTGGACGTTCATGCCGAAGAACTACGCCGGCATGAAATACGTCGTGTGCAATTCCGACGAAGGCGAGCCCGGCACGTTCAAGGACCGCGATCTGCTGCGCTACAACCCGCACATCGTCATCGAAGGCATGATCATCGCGGGATATGCGATGGGCACGCCGGTCGGATACAACTATATTCACGGCGAGATCTGGGATATCTACGAACAATTCGAGGAAGCGCTCGCGGAAGCGCGTGCCGCCGGCTATCTCGGTCAGAACATCCTGGGAGGTCCTTTCAGCTTCGAGCTGTACGCACATCACGGCTGGGGCGCGTACATCTGCGGCGAGGAGACTGCGCTGCTCGAATCGCTCGAGGGCAAGAAAGGACAGCCGCGGTTCAAGCCGCCGTTCCCTGCGAGCTACGGGTTGTACGGCAAGCCGACGACCATCAACAACACCGAGACGTTCGCCGCCGTGCCCTGGATCATCATGAACGGCGCGGCTGCGTTCCTGAATCTTGGAAAGCCCAACAACGGCGGCACGAAAATCTTTTCGGTGTCGGGAGACGTCGGGCGGCCGGGGAATTATGAAGTGCGGCTCGGCACGCCTTTTCCGAAACTGCTCGAGATGGCAGGCGGCATGCGTGGCGGCAAGAAGCTGAAAGCTGTGATCCCGGGCGGCTCGTCCATGCCGGTGCTCCCGGCCGATGTGATGATGGCGACCGACATGGATTACGACTCGATCGCGAAGGCCGGCTCGATGCTCGGCTCCGGCGCGGTGATCGTCATGGACGAGACGCGCTGCATGGTGCGCTGCCTGCTGCGGCTCGCGTACTTCTACTACGAGGAGTCCTGCGGCCAGTGCACGCCTTGCCGCGAAGGTACGGGTTGGCTGTACCGGATGATCGACCGTATCGAGTACGGCAAGGGCAGGCGCGAGGACCTCGACCTGCTGAACGAAGTCGCCGACAACATCCAGGGCCGCACGATCTGCGCCCTGGGGGATGCGGCGGCGATGCCGGTGCGTGCCTTCATCAAGCATTTCCGGGAAGAGTTCGAATACCACATCGAGCACAAGAAATGTCTTGTGCCGCACTACGTATGAGCGGTTCAGCCTTGAGACCCCATGGCAATTGATTTAGAGATCGACGGCCGCCAGCTCGAAATGCCCGAAGGCAGCACCATCATGGATGCTGCCAACCTGCTCGGCATTTACGTGCCGCACTTCTGCTATCACAAGAAGCTCTCGATTGCGGCGAACTGCCGGATGTGCCTCGTTCAGGTGGAGAAAGCGCCCAAGCCGCTGCCGGCCTGCGCTACGCCGGTGACGAAAGGCATGAAAGTCTGGACGCATTCCGATCTCGCGGTGGATGCACAGAAAGGTGTGATGGAGTTTCTGCTCATCAACCATCCGCTCGATTGCCCGATCTGCGACCAGGGCGGTGAGTGCCAGCTGCAGGATCTGGCGGTCGGTTATGGGTCCAGCGGCTCGCGCTACGAAGAAGACAAGCGTGTCGTCGTGAACAAGAACCTCGGTCCGCTCATCTCGACGGACATGACGCGGTGCATCCATTGCACGCGCTGCGTCCGCTTCGGGCAGGAGATCGCCGGCGTGATGGAGCTCGGCATGATCGGCCGCGGCGAGCACGCGGAGATCATCACGTTCGTGGGAAAGACGGTCGACTCCGAGCTTTCCGGAAACGTGATCGACCTGTGCCCGGTCGGCGCGCTCACTTCGAAGCCTTTCCGCTACAGCACGCGGACCTGGGAGCTCACGCGGCGCGTCTCGGTAAGCCCACACGATGGTCTGGGCTCGAACCTGATCGTGCAGGTGAAGCAGAACCGCGTGATGCGGGTGCTGCCCCGTGAAAACGAGGCGATAAACGAGTGCTGGCTATCCGACAGGGACCGTTTTGCCTACGAGGGGCTCAACTCGGAGCGGCGTCTTGCGCGTCCGATAATGAGACGTGGCGAAGGCCCGAAGGGCGGCGTGTGGGAACCTGTAGAGTGGCAGACCGCGCTCGAATTCATCGCCGGTAAGCTGAAAACCATACGCGAGCAGTACGGACCGCAGTCGATCGGTGCGCTCGCCTCGCCGCATCAGACGCTGGAAGAGCTGTATCTCACCCAGAAGCTCGTGCGCGCGCTCGGGTCGGGCAACGTGGATTTCCGTCTGCGCCAGTCCGACTTCAGCGCCGACGGGAAGCTCCAGGGTGCGCCGTGGCTGGGGATGAAAATCGCCGATCTCGGTCGGCTCGACCGCGTGCTCGTCATCGGCAGCGCGCTTCGGGCGGAGCATCCGCTCATCGCGCACCGTTTGCGTCAGGCAACGAAAAAAGGTCTCGAGCTCTCGGTGCTCAACCCGGTCGACGACGACCTGCTCATGCCGGTTGCGTATAAGGCGATCGTGCCGCCCGTGTCGATGGCGGCAACGCTCGCCCAGCTCGTGAAAGCTGCGGCGGCCAGCCGCAACGTGGCCGTGCCCGAGAGCGTCCGCTCGATGGTCGATGCGGTCCCGGATAATGAAGTGGCGCAGAACCTCGCGCGAGGTTTCGGCGCCGGTACTGCTTCTGCGATATTCCTCGGAAACCTGGCGCAGCACCACCCGCAGGCTGCGACGTTACATGCGCTTGCGCAGGCGCTCGCCGACGTCACAGGTGCGCGGCTGGGAGTGCTCGCAGAAGCTGCGAACACCGTCGGCGGCTATATCGCCGGCGCCGTGCCCTTCGGAATCAGCGCGGGCAAGAACGCGGCGCAGATGGTCGCCGAGCCGCTCAAGACTTATCTCCTGCTGGGTGTCGAGGCCGACCTCGACACCCACGATCCGGCGCGCACGCTTGCGGCGCTGAAACAGGCGGAGCTCGTTGTCGCGATCAGTCCGTTCGAGCATCGCGCGGCGCTCGAGTACGCACACTTGATGCTGCCGATCGGCCCGTTTACCGAGACCGCCGGCACGTTCATCAATATGGAAGGCACCGTCCAGAGCTTTACCGGTTGCGTGCAGCCGCTCGGCGAGGCGCGTCCGGGGTGGAAAGTGCTGCGGGTGCTCGGCAACCTGCTTGGCCTTTCGGGTTTCGAGCACGACAGTGCAGATGCGGTGAAGCGTGAAGCGCTACGGGAAGGCGAAATCGCCTCACGTCTATCCAACCGCACTGCCGTCACGCCGAGCGGTGCGAATTCCGCGGCGATGGGTGGTGGGCTGCAGCGCATCGGCGAAGTGCCGATGTACTCGACCGATCCTCTCGTTCGCCGTTCGACGCCCCTGCAGAAAACCCGGCACGCGCAGCCGCCCGTAGCCTGGGTCAGCCCGGCGCTGTATCAGCGCCTGGGCCTCGTGGCAGGCGATTTCCTGCGGGTGCGCCAGGCGGGCGGCGAAGCGCTCGTCCCCGTCGGGGTGGACGAGCGCCTGCCGGATGAATGCATCCGCCTTGCGGCCGCGCGGCCGGAGACGGCTACGCTCGGCGCGATGTTCGGTCCGGTGTCGGCCGAACGCGTGGCGGGCGAGCAGAAAGTGGCGGTATAGCGATGGAGCTTCTCGGCACGCTCGAGCAGCTTTTCGGACCGACCTGGCCGGCCGTCTGGACGCTCGCGAAGATCGTCGCAATCATCGCGCCGCTCATGCTGGCGGTCGCGTATCTGACGCTGTGGGAGCGCAAGTTCATCGGCTGGATCCAGGTGCGCATCGGCCCCAACCGTGTCGGGCCTCTGGGTTTGCTGCAGCCGATCGCCGACGGGTTGAAGCTTCTCCTGAAGGAAATCATCGTCCCGTCCGGCGCGAACAAGTTTCTTTTCGTGCTCGCACCGGTGATGGCGATCATGCCCGCGCTCGCCGCGTGGGCGGTCGTGCCGTTTTCGCCCGAGCTCGTGCTCTCGAACATCGACGCATCGCTTCTTTACATCCTCGCGATGACCTCGATGGGCGTCTACGGCGTGATCATCGCCGGCTGGGCGTCGAATTCCAAATACGCGTTTCTCGGCGCGATGCGCTCGGCTGCGCAGATCGTGTCCTACGAGATCGCCATGGGTTTCGCGCTGGTCGGCGTGCTGATGGCCGCGCAAAGCCTGAACTTCGGTGACATAGTGAAAGGGCAGGAGGGCAGCTACGGTCTCCTGAACTGGTTCCTGTTGCCGCTTTTCCCGCTGTTTCTCACGTATCTCATCGCCGGCGTCGCGGAGACCAACCGCGCGCCGTTCGACGTTGCGGAGGGCGAGTCGGAAATCGTCGCCGGGTTCCACGTCGAGTATTCCGGTATGGCGTTCGCGGTTTTCTTCCTCGCGGAATACGCCAACATGATCCTGATCTCGGCGTTGTGCTCGATCATGTTCCTGGGTGGCTGGCTTTCGCCGTTTCCTGCGTCGTGGCCGATCCTCGGCGCTCCGCACCCCGCATGGCTGTTCCTCAAGCTCTTCCTGGTCGTATCGAGCTTTCTCTGGTTCCGCGCCACGTTTCCGCGCTATCGCTATGATCAGATCATGCGGCTCGGCTGGAAAGTGTTCATCCCGGTCACCCTCGTATGGATCGTAGTCCTCGGCATCTGGATGCAGACGCCGCTCTGGGTCTGGTGGCAATAGGCTCGCCATGACGCGCGTCCGCGATTTCTTCCGTACATTTCTGCTCACCGAGCTCGTCAAAGGCATGATGCTCACGGGCCGGCATCTCTTCGCCCGCAAGATCACCGTGCAGTTTCCGGAGGAGAAAACGCCGCAAAGCCCGCGATTTCGCGGTCTCCACGCGTTGCGGCGCTATCCCAACGGCGAGGAGCGCTGCATCGCGTGCAAGCTCTGCGAGGCCGTATGCCCCGCGCTCGCCATCACGATCGAATCCGAAGAGCGCCCGGACGGCACCCGCCGCACGACCCGCTACGACATCGATCTCACGAAATGCATTTTCTGCGGTTTCTGCGAGGAGTCGTGCCCGGTCGATTCGATCGTGGAGACGCGCATCCTGGAATATCACGGCGAGAAGCGCGGCGATCTCATCTATACGAAGCCGATGCTGCTCGCGATCGGAGACCTCTATGAGGAGCAGCTCGCCAGGGACCGTGAGGCCGATGCGCCGTATCGCTAAATGACTTTCCAGACCTTCGTCTTCTACTTCTTCTCCGCCGTGCTCGTATTCGCGGCGCTGCGCGTCATCACATCGCGTAACCCCGTGCATGCGGCGCTCTTTCTCGTGCTCGCTTTCTTCACTTCCGCCGGCATCTGGCTGCAGCTTCAGGCGGAGTTCCTGGCGATCACGCTGGTGCTCGTATACGTCGGGGCGGTCATGGTGCTGTTCCTTTTCGTGGTCATGATGCTGGACATCAACCTCGCGCGCATGCGCGTGGGGTTCTGGCGATACCTGCCGCTCGGCGCGCTGGTTGCGCTGCTGCTCGTCGCGGAGATGGCCCTCATCCTCGCGCGCGGCTACTTCGGTCTCGAGGGCGCTCCGATTCCCGAGCCGTTGCCGGAGGGGTACAGCAATACGAAAGAGCTGGGACGGCTCGTCTACACCGAGTACGTGTACGCGTTCGAAATCGCTGCTGTGATTCTGCTCGTCGCGATCGTGGCTGCGATCGCGCTCACCCTGCGCCGGCGCAAGGACAGCAAGTACGTCGATCCGGTGAGCGCTGTCAGGGTCCGGCGTGAGGACCGAGTGCGTATCGTGCCGATGCCTGCCGAACGGCGGAGCGAGGAAGCGTGATCTCGCTTTCCCATTACCTCGTGCTCGCCGCGATTCTCTTCGCGATCGCCATCATAGGCATTTTCCTCAATCGCAAGAACGTAATCGTGCTGCTCATGGCGATCGAGCTCATGCTGCTCGCGGTGAACATGAACTTCGTCGCGTTTTCGCATTTCCTCGATGACGCGGCGGGTCAGGTATTCGTCTTTTTCATTCTGACCGTGGCCGCGGCAGAGTCCGCGATCGGCCTTGCGATCCTGGTGGTCCTGTTCCGAAACTTAAGCACGATACATGTCGAAGATCTGGACCGCCTGAAAGGATGAGAGGCGAGTAACGATGACAACAATGCAAAAAATCTACCTCGTCGTTCCTCTCGCCCCCTTAGCCGGCGCGATCATCGCGGGCCTCTTCGGCTGGGCGATCGGCCGCCGCGGCGCGCACTGGGTGACCATAATCGGGATGATCGTATGCACCGTGGCATCCGCCATCGTCTTCTACGACGTCCTCCACGGCAACTTCTACAACGGCACCGTCTACACGTGGCTCACGTCCGGCAATAACAGCTTCGAAATCGGCTTTCTGATCGACCGGCTGTCCGCGACCATGATGCTGGTCGTCTCCTTCGTGTCGCTGATGGTCCACGTGTACACGATCGGCTACATGGCCGACGATCCCGGTTATCAGCGGTTCTTTTCGTACATCTCGCTTTTCACGTTTTCGATGCTCATGCTGGTCATGAGCAACAACTTCCTGCAGCTTTTCTTTGGCTGGGAGGCCGTCGGTCTCGTGTCCTATCTCCTGATCGGCTTCTGGTACACGCGTCCGACCGCGATATACGCGAACCTGAAAGCGTTCCTGGTGAACCGCGTCGGCGATTTCGGCTTCCTGCTCGGCATCGGTCTCATCCTGATGTATTTCGGCACGCTCGATTACGCGGCGGTGTTCGCGAATGCGCGCACGCTGGCGGGCAATACGATCGAGATCATTCCGGGCGCGCCCTGGGCCCTGCTCGCGGTCATCTGCATCCTGCTTTTCATCGGAGCCATGGGCAAGTCGGCGCAATTCCCGCTGCACGTGTGGCTGCCGGATTCGATGGAAGGGCCGACGCCGATCTCGGCGCTGATCCACGCCGCCACGATGGTGACCGCGGGTATTTTCATGGTGGCCCGCATGTCGCCGCTCTACGAGCTCTCCGAGACGGCGCTTTCGGTGGTGATGGTGATCGGGGCGATCACCGCTTTCTTCATGGCGCTGGTCGCCATCGTCCAGAACGACATCAAGCGCGTCGTTGCGTATTCGACCCTTTCGCAGCTCGGCTACATGACGGTCGCACTCGGCGCGTCGGCTTACGCGGCCGGAATGTTTCATCTCGTCACGCACGCTTTCTTCAAAGCCGTGCTCTTCCTCGGCGCGGGCTCCGTGATCATCGCACTGCATCACGAGCAGGACATGCGGCGCATGGGCGGGCTCAGAAAATACATGCCGATCACCTACATCACCATGCTGGTTGCAGCGCTCTCCAGCGCGGGGGTGCCGGGGCTGGCGGGCTTCTTCTCCAAGGAATCCATCATCGAAGCGGCGCGCCTGTCGACGACTCCTGGCGCAGGCTTCGCGTACTTCTGCGTCGCCGCGACCGTTTTCGTGACCGCGCTCTATACGTTCCGGCTGATTTTCATGACGTTCCACGGTCCCGAGCGCTTCAGGGAACCGCCGGTCCCGGATATGCGAGGCGAGCATGGCCACGGCGAGCACGCGCTCACCGAGCACGACGAAGGAAAGCACGATGCGCACGCACATCCTGTGCACGAGCCGCACGAATCACCCGCGGTCGTGACGATCCCGCTCATCCTGCTCGCGATTCCGTCGATTGCGGCCGGCTGGGTGATCGGCCCGGTGCTCTTCGGCGGCTACTTCGGCAACTCGATCGTGGTCGCCCCGGAGCACGACGTGCTTGGCCAGATGGCGCGGGAGTTCCACGGCGTCATCGGCATGATGGCTCACGCGCCGTTCACGCTCCCGTTCTGGCTTGCGCTCGCCGGCATTGCGGTCGCTGCTTACCTCTATCTCGTGCGCCGTGACCTGCCGGCTGTCATTGCGCGCAAGTTTGGGCTGATTTACACGATCCTCGATCGCAAATACGGCTTCGACGAGCTGTATTCGTGGCTGTTCGCGGGGGGTGCGCGGAAAGTCGGTACCGGCCTCTGGCGGGGCGGTGACGTAGGCGTGATCGACGGCATTATGGTGAACGGTTCGGCGCGGGTCGTGGCCTGGCTTGCCGCCGTGATGCGTCACCTGCAGTCGGGTTACATCTATCACTACGCATTTGCGATGATCTTCGGCATCCTCATGCTCCTCACCCTGATGGTGATGGGGCCGCGCCTCTCTGGCATGCTTCCGGGTTTCTAGAATGTCCGGGCTCCCTCTACTTTCGCTCGCGATCTGGGTCCCGATCGTCTCCGGCCTCGCAGTGCTCATAACAGGCCCGGACCGGCATGCAGGAGCCGCTCGGGTGATCGCGCTCGTCGGCGCCGGCCTCGGTTTTCTCGTCACGATCCCGCTTTATCTCGGCTTTGACCCGACGGCGCGGGGCTTCCAGTTCATGGAGTTGAAGCCCTGGATCGAAGCGTTCCGGGTGAACTATCACCTGGGCATCGACGGCATCTCGCTGCTACTCATCCTGCTGAACAGCTTCACCACCGTGCTGGTGGTGATCGCCGGTTGGCAGGTGATCGAGCAGCGGGTCGCGCAGTACCTCGCCTCGTTCCTCTTTCTTTCCGGCTTCATGAACGGGGTGTTCGCATCGCTCGATGCGCTGCTTTTTTACGTCTTTTTCGAGGCGACGCTCATCCCGATGTTCGTGATCATCGGGATCTGGGGCGGTCCGAACCGTGTCTATGCGGCGCTCAAGTTCTTTCTCTATACGCTGCTCGGCTCGCTGCTCGCGCTGGTCGCGCTGATCTATCTCTACAACGCATCCGGCGGCAGCTTCTCGCTTCCGGTGTGGTACGACCTGCCGCTCACGCTGACAGCGCAGATCTTCGTGTTCCTCGCGTTGTTCGCTGCGTTTGCCGTGAAAGTGCCGATGTGGCCGGTGCATACCTGGCTTCCGGACGCGCACGTCGAAGCGCCGACCGGGGGGTCGGTCGTGCTTGCGGCGATCATGCTGAAGCTGGGTGGCTACGGCTTCATCCGCCTGTCGCTGCCGATCGCGCCCGACGCAAGCCATTACCTGGCAGGCTTCGTCATCGCGCTCTCGCTGATCGCCGTCGTCTACATCGGCCTCGTCGCGCTGGTGCAGTCGGACATGAAGAAACTGATCGCGTATTCATCCATTTCACACATGGGCTTCGTCACGCTCGGCCTTTTCATTTTCAATCCGCAGGGCATCGAAGGCGCGGTCATCCAGATGGTCTCGCATGGCTTCATATCGGGCGCGCTGTTCCTCTGTGTCGGGGTCCTTTACGACCGCCTGCACTCCCGGCAGATCGCCGACTACGGCGGCGTCGTCAACCGCATGCCGGTATTCGCCGCGCTTTTCATGCTGTTCGCCATGGCGAACGCGGGGCTCCCCGGCACGAGCGGCTTCGTCGGCGAGTTCGTGGTCATCATGGGGGCTATCAAAGCGGACTTCTGGTACGCGTTCGCCGCGGCGACGACGCTCATCTTCGGCGCTGCGTACACGCTGTGGATGTACAAGCGCGTGATCTTCGGGCCCGTTGCAAGCGAGCAGGTCGGGCGATTGCGCGACATCAATCTGCGCGAATTCCTGGTCCTGGGACTGCTCGCCGTGGCGGTGCTCTGGATGGGCCTTTACCCGCGGCCCTTCGCCGAGGTATTGCACGTGGCGGTCGACGAGCTGATCGCCCAGGTCTCGGAAAGCAAGGTGCCGGCGCCATGACCGTTTACCCGATTCACTGATACGGCAAGAGAGAGAGCCTGATGGAGTTCATCCAGCCCCTCTGGCCCGCGTATCCCGAGCTTTTCCTGCTCGCCGCGGTGTGCGTCATCCTGGTCGCGGATCTGTTCGTCGCGCCGGAGAACCGCATCATCACGTACGGGCTCACGCAGGCCGCGCTCGCCGCTACGTTCATCATCACGTGGCTGACCGCGGCGCAGGAGCCGGTCTACACGTTCAGCGGGCTCTTCGTCGACGATCTCATGGGCGAAGTGCTGAAGCTGTTCGTATGCCTCTCGACGATGATCGTCCTGGTCTATTCCCGACCCTATCTCGCCGCGCGCGGCATGTTCCGCGGAGAGTTTTTCGCGCTGACGCTGTTCGCCACGATCGGCATGATGGTGATGATCTCGGCCAACCATCTGCTTACGCTGTATCTGGGCCTCGAGCTGATGACGCTTTCGCTCTACGCGATGGTTGCGCTGCAGCGCGATTCGGCCGTGGCGACAGAGGCCGCGATGAAGTACTTCGTGCTCGGGGCGCTCGCGTCGGGCCTGCTGCTCTACGGGATGTCGATGCTCTACGGCGCCACGACGACGCTGGAGATCACCGAGCTCGCGCAGATGATCGGCGAAGGTGCCATGATCGGGCCGGTGCTCGTGTTCGGCCTCGTCTTCGTCGTGGCAGGCATCGGCTTCAAGCTGGGTGCCGTACCTTTCCACATGTGGGTGCCGGACGTCTATCACGGCGCGCCCACGGCCGTGACGCTTTTCGTGAGCAGCGCACCGAAGATCGCGGCTTTCGCGTTCATCATGCGCCTCCTGGGACAGGCGCTCGGCGCGGAGGCGCTCACGGCGGAATGGCGGCAGATGCTGATGGTGATGGCGGTGCTTTCGCTCGTGATCGGCAACGTCACCGCGATCGTCCAGACGAATCTCAAGCGGATGCTCGCCTATTCCACGATTTCACACATGGGATTCGTGCTGCTCGGCATCCTGGCCGGGAACGAGATCGGGTACAGCGCCGCGATGTTCTACGTGATCGTCTACGTGCTCATGACGCTCGGCGCGTTCGGCATGATCCTGCTCCTCTCGAGGAGCGGCTTCGAGGCCGAGAATCTGGAAGATTTCAAGGGGCTCAACCAGCGCAGCCCCTGGTACGCATTCGTGATGCTGCTCATCATGTTTTCCATGGTCGGCATACCGCCGACCGTAGGCTTCTATGCCAAGCTCGCGGTGCTGCAGTCCGTCCTTGCGCTCGGCACGCTCGGCATTGTCCTGGCGGTGATCGCGGTGCTCTTTTCGGCCGTGGGCGCGTTCTATTATCTGCGGGTGGTGAAGCTCATGTACTTCGATGCGCCGACCGATACGGCCGAGCTCGCACCTCGCGGCGACGTGAAGGTCGTGATGACATTGAATGGCCTCGCGGTGCTCTATTTCGGCATCGTTCCCGGGCCGCTCATGTCACTCTGCCTGTATTCGATCCAGGCCTCGCTTTAGGCGCGCGTGGCACGGCCTCATCCCGGCGCGGCAGGCCCGTCGCCGCCGAGCGAAGACGCGAAAAGCGATTTCACCGAGACTACGCTCGATTCGAAAACGGTCTTCCGCGGCGTGCTGCTGAACGTCGTCGCGGATACCGTCGGACTGCCGAGCGGCGGCACGTCCGTCCGTGAATATATCCATCATCCGGGCGCGTGCACGATCATCGCGTTCGTGGACGAGCGGACGATCCTTTTCGAGAGGCAGTTTCGCTACCCCCTGCATCGGCATTTCATCGAGCTCCCGGCCGGCAAGATCGACCCGGGCGAAGATCCGCTTCGCACGGCACAGCGCGAGCTTCGGGAGGAGTGCGGTTACGAAGCGGCGGAGTGGCGGCACCTCGGCACGCTGCATCCGTGTATCGGCTATGCCGACGAGCACATCGAGCTCTATCTCGCGCGTAATCTCACGCACGTCGGTCATGCGCTCGATACGGATGAATTCCTCGAGGTTTTCCCGTTGACGATCGCGGAGGCGCTCTCCTGGGTGCGGCAGGGCAAGATCACCGAGGCGAAAGCCCTTACGGGAATACTGTGGGCGGAGAAGATCGCTAAGGGCGAATGGTGACTGCTCAGGCAGTCCCTTTCCTGGCGCGCGCGGGTCGTGTCGCAGGCAGCGCGAGCGTCTCCTCCAGCGGCATGGGGTGGCTGAAAAGAAAACCCTGGCCGTACTGAGCGCCCATCCCGACGAGGATCTTCAGCACATCGGGTGATTCGATCCACTCGGCCACGACCTGTTTCGAAAGACCGTTCGCGACGTCGTTCAGCGCCCGCACAAAAAGCCGGCTGCCTTCGTCGGTGGCGAGATCGCGTATGAACCCGCCGTCGATCTTCAGATAATCGACCTCGAAGCGCTTGAGATAATAGAACGAGCTGAAACCCGCGCCGAAGTCGTCCAGCGCGAACCGGCAGCCCATCTCTTTCAGGCGGCTGATGAAGGTCAGCGTGACGTCGATCTCCGACATCGCGGCGGTTTCCGTGATCTCGAAGACGAGCTGGCTGGGATCCACGCCGCTCGTGCGAAGCAGCGTCATGAAGCGCTTGATCCAGCGCTGGTCCGAGATCGAGACGCGCGAGAGGTTCACGAAATACCGCAGCTTCTTCCCGATCTGGTTGTGCTGCTGCATGAAGTCGAGCAGCCGCTCGACCACGTACAGGTCGATTTCCTGTACGAGCGACAGCGATTCCGCGAGCTCGACGAAGGTGGACGGCAGCACGTAGCCTCCGGCTTCGTCCCGCATTCGCACCAGTATCTCGTGGTGCACGGGTTTCTGGTCCTTCAACCGCACGACCGGCTGGGCGAACAGCGTGAGCCTGTCTTCGTCGAGCGCGTCGCGCAGGCGTTTTGCCCAGTGGATCCGCTTGTGCGTGCTGCGGAGACTGTCCGACGCCTGATCGAAGACGACGCAACGGTTCCGGCCGAGCTCCTTCGCCTGGTACATGGCGATGTCGACGGTCGAAAAAAGCCCCGGAACGTCGTTGCCATGGAACGGATACAGCGCGACGCCGATGGATGCGCTCAGATTCGAGACGATCTTGTGCTCGCTTGCCTGGAACCGGTAATGCCGCACCGCCTCGAGCGCCGCTTCGGCGGTCTTGTTCGCCTGCATGCGCAGCGCTTCGGGCAGGTGTATCGCGAACTCGTCTCCGCCAAGGCGGTAGAGCTCACCCCCGCACGCCCGAGTGGCCTCGCGAAGCACGCTCCCGACGCCCACGATGAGCTGGTCGCCGCACCTGTGACCGAAGTTGTCGTTGACGTATTTGAAGTGATCGATGTCTATGAAGAGGAGCGCGCCAACGCCGCCGTCGCGCAGCGCCTGCTCGATGGTGCTCTGCAGGCTGTGGCGGTTTGGCAGGTCGGTGAGCGTGTCGTGCATCGCGAGGTGCTCGATGCGGCGGCTGGCGAGATGCTGCTCGGTGATGTCGCGGGCGGTTCCGCGGATACCGAGCACTTCACCGTTGTCGTCGTGCGTGAGCCGCGCGTTGATGCCGATCCAGCGGTCCTCGCCCGTCGCGGTGACGACGTGCGTTACGTAGTTTCTGATTTCGCCGCCGCGTCGCAGCGTTGCCAGGAAGCGCCGGTTGGAGCGGTGGGCGCCGCCGGCTTCGAAATCGAAAAAGCAGCGACCGATCAGGTCCCTGGGTACGGCACCAAAGATCTCGTGCGCCGCGCTGTTGAGATAGGTGAAACGGCCACGCGTATCCGTCGCCCAGATGAGATCGTGCGAAGTTTCGACGAGATCCCGATAGCGGTTCTCGCTTTCGAGGAGAAGGTGGATGATGCGGCGCTTCTCGGCGAGCGTACGCTTCACCGTCGCGAGCTCGCGCGAGGTTTTGTCGGCGCTCGCGCCCAGTCCCGAAGCTGCGAGGCGATCGATCACCTCCTTGGAATAGCGCCGGTGCCCGCCGGACGTTCGCACTGCGACGAGCACGCCCTGTTCGTCCCAGCGCCGCAGTTTCTGAATGGGGATGCTCAGGAGCTCGGAGGCTTCCTGAATGCTGTACTCGAGATCCGATCGTGACACTGGATGCTCTCCGCAGTCAGGCCGGTCTGGTTCATCCGGACTTCACGCGCGGCCAGTGTATCACCGGCGGCACCCGCCCCGCTCTGGCGGCGGGCGCGATGGATCGAGTTAATGCACCTGTTCCGACTCCGCGAGACCGTTCTGGCGTGACACGAGCCGCTGCATGAGTTTGAGGTCTCGAAGATTGATGCGCAATGCCGCGTCGACCCAGATCTGTACGACGTCGAGCAGCTCTTCGAACGTGAGGGAGTGTACGCGCCGCCGTGTAGCAGCCAGTGCCGCCAGGCCATTGCGCATGCGTGTGCGTCGCTTGATGAGCGCCGCGACTTCAGCTTCGCCTTCACCGTCTTCCGCGACGGCGTCCACCACACCCAACGCCAGCATTTCGTCAGCGCTGTAGATCTTGCCGCTACTGATGAGCTGCTCGGCCGCTTTCTGCCCGATCTTGCGGTCGAGGAAGGAGTAGGCACCCATGCCCGGGAAAAGATTGAACAGGATCTCCGGGAAGCCGAATCGCGCGCTTTTCTCCGCAACGATCACGTCGGAGGACAGCGCCGCTTCGAAACCGCCGCCAAGGCATTCACCCTGCACGAGTGAAACGGTCGTGACGGGAAGTTCGTGAGCGACGTAGTTGCGATAGAGCACGTCGATACACGCACGCCCGTAACGCAGCAGGCCGGCCCGGTCGTGGCTGCCGATCAGCTGCTTGAATAGGTCCAGGTCCCCGCCGAGATTGAAGACGCCCGGCATGCCCGAGGCCAGGACCACGTAATCGATCGGGTGCTCCTCGCCGTCGCAATGCACGACGCCGCCGCTTTGCGCCAGAAACTCGTAGTAGGCGCGAATATCCGCCAGAAGGCTGGGGTTGAAGCAGGGGCGGGGGTCAGCCGTCCACCGCGACCACATCGCCCGGGTGTCCTTGTCGAAGCGCGCCGTGAGCTGGGACGAAAAAGTGAACTCGACGCCGCTTGGGCACGGCTGAGTCGGCGGAATTTGCCGGGCTTCGAGTATGGCGGCGGGGATGTGCATTTCCATGACGTGGCCTCTCCTGGAATGGGCGTGGGACTGTATTCGTTAACTACGTCACGGCGATTAATAATCTAGGGTTCTTCAAAATGCAAATCTAACATTTTGATAGATTTTGATTTTTTGCTTTGCAAACAAGCTTTAACGAGAGCGCTATTCACGATGGCGTGCAAAATTCCGCGCGCGCCAAACACAAAGTTGGATCTAGATCAAAAAGTGCGGCGACCCGGATTCGGGATCCAACCCCGTTAATTGAGAGGAAGTTAGACCTACGTGTTAAAATCAATCGCTTAAGGACGATACTTAATGTGATACGCGCGATATTGCGCGCTACTCTAAAAGCGCTGCTGCGTTTACGTGTCCAAGGCGACTTGGCAGCGCTCGCGGGAGGCGGGCGGCTGATCGTTGCCAATCACGATTCGCTGCTCGACAGCGCGCTCATTGGCCTGTTTCTGCCAGGTCCGCCAACCGTCGTCGTCGACCGCGACGCGTTGCGTCATCCGCTCGTAAGATTCTTCAGGCGCTTCCTTCGGTTCGTCGTGCTCGATCCCGCGCGGCCGCTCGCGCTGAAGCGTCTCATACGCGAGATACAGAAAGGCGGCAGCGTCGCGATTTTTCCGCAGGGTCGCGTATCCGCCACGGGCGCCCTGATGAAGGTGTACGACTCCGCCGGGTTGATCGCGGCGCGCTCCGGTGCGGGGATCGTGCCCGTGCATATCGCGGGGACGCTGGGTTCCCGTTTTTCGGCAGTCGGCGGCGCGTTTCCGCGTCGATGGTTCCCGCGTGTCGTGCTGACGGTGCAGTCGCCGACGAAGCTGCCCCGCATCGACAGCGGGCACGCTCGCGACCGGCGACGGCAGCTTTCAGACGAGATGCTTAAGCTCATGCAGCGCATGGTTTTCGACGCGCGGCCGCGTCAGACGCTGTTCGACGCATTTCTCGACGCCGTCGAGCTGCATGGGCGGTCGACCGAGATCATCGAAGACGCGCGTTTGCGGCCGGAGTCGTATGGCACCCTGCTCAAGAACAGTCTTGCGCTCGCGCGTTTCGTCTCCAAAGTGAGCGATGAACGGGAGATCGTCGGCGTGATGCTTCCGAATCTCTCGACGACTGTCGCGCTCGTCTTCGCCCTCACCGCGTCGCGCCGCGTCGCGGCGATGCTCAACTACAGCGCGGGTACCGACGCGATGCAGGCCGCGTGTGTGGCGACGGGCGTGCGTACGGTCATCACATCGCGGCGGTTCATCCAGGTCGCGCGGCTGCATGCGAACGTGCGCGCGCTGCAGGATGTGAAGCTCGTCTACGTCGAAGACGTGCGTGAGAACCTCACGCTGGCCGACAGACTGTGGCTCGTCGGCTGGGCGCTCAGACGACCGCGCAGCGTTTTTCCCCCGCAGGACCCCAAGGAAACGGCGGTCGTGTTGTTCACCTCGGGATCGGAGGCACGCTCGAAAGGCGTCGCCATCTCGCACGATGCAATGCTCGCGGGCATGGCACAGCTGCGGGCCGTCATCGATTTCGGCCCGAACGACAAGTACTTCAATGCGCTGCCGATGTATCACACGTACGGGCTCAACGCGTGCACGCTCATGCCGATCCTTACCGGCACGCGTCTCTTCCTGTACACGACGCCGCTGCATTACAAGGTCATCCCGGAGCTCGCGTATACGCGCGACTGCACGTTCATGTTCGGCACGAGTACTTTCCTCGGGCATTATGCGCGGCACGCGCATCCGTACGATTTCTATCGCATCCGTGTGGTGATCTCGGGCGGGGAAAAACTCCACCCGGATGTCGCTGAGCTGTGGCGCAGGAAATTCGGGTTGCGCGTCATGGAAGGCTACGGAGCGACCGAATGCGGGCCCGCGATGGCGCTCAACACACCACTCGGCTTCCGCGAGTCGACGGTCGGTCGCTTTCTTCCGGCCATGGAATGGCGGTTGGTGACGGTTCCGGGTATCCCACGGGGCGCTGCGCTGCACGTACGCAGTCCGAACCTGATGAGCGGCTATTACTTCGCGGAGCAGCCTGGAGCGCTGCATCCGCCTCGCTCTGAAATCGGCCTCGGGTGGTACAACACCGGCGACGTCATCGAGGTCGACGACGACGGCTACGTGACGATACTCGGACGTCTGAAACGCTTCGCGAAAGTGGCCGGCGAGATGGTCTCGCTCGAAGTCGTTGAGCGCATCGCGTACGCCGCGTCTCCGGACCACACTCATGCAGCGACGGTGGAGCAGTTGAGCGGAAGCGGCGAGAGCACGGTACTTTTTACGACCGATGCTACGCTCGATCGCATGGCGCTCGTCAAGTCCGCCCGCCAGATCGGAGCACAGGATCTCGCGATCGCCCGCCGTATCGTCAAAGTCGCCTCCTTGCCGCTGCTCGGCAGCGGCAAGACAGACTACGTCACACTCAACCAAATGGCATTGAAGACGGCCTGAGCCGGCGGTTTCCCACGCTGTGGATGGAATAGGTTTACCTATGGAATTGTTGTAGCATGTGCGGCCAACGCCGTCTGTCTGTCCAGCCTATCAACTTCAACCGGGAGAATCGATGAACAGGATGTTTCTTTCCATGGCGCTTGGTCTGGGCCTGGGCGCAGCGTACTCGCTGCCGGCATATTCACAGGCGAAACCCGAGACACTGGTCAAACAGCGCCAGGCCGCAATGACTTTGCAGGGCAAATACTTCGGCCCGATGAACGCCATGGCGCAGGGCAAGATCCCGTACGACGCGGGTGTGGTCACGCGCAACGCCGGTTATCTGGATGCGTTGTCCAGGATGCCGTGGGACGGCTTCGCACCCAGCACCAAAGGTGAGAAGAGCGCGGCGCTGCCCGCCGTATTCACCGACGCGGGCAAATTCAAGGAAGCGCAGGATCGTTTCCAGGCGGAAGTGACGAAGCTCGCGTCGGTCGCCAAAGGCGGCGACGAGGCTTCCGTGAAAGCGCAAATCAGCACGGTCAACAAGCAGTGCGCGGCGTGCCATGAAGATTTCCGCGAGAAGCGGTAGCACCCTTGCTACCCAATGACCGACAGCCCCGCCATGGCGGGGTTGTCGTTTTTGGGCTGGTCGTGTGGATGCTCGCGGCAACCGCAAGTGCGCAAGGCGACGCACAGCGGGGAAGCTACATCGCGAAAGCAGCAGGTTGCGTCGGATGCCACACGGAAGCGAAGGAGGGTGCGCCTGCGTATGCCGGCGGCCGCGCGTTGAAGACGCCGTTCGGGACATTCTACGGGCCGAACATCACGCCGGATCCGCAAGCCGGGATCGGACGCTGGACAGAAGCCGATTTCGTTCGCGCAATGCGGCACGGCGAGCGGCGCGACGGCTCAAACTATTTTCCGGCTTTTCCGTACCCGTCGTTTACCGGCATGACGGACCAGGATCTGCGCGATCTCTGGGCATACCTGCGCTCGCTTCCCGCGAACAGCCGCGCAAACCAGCCGCACGATCTCGGATTTCCATACGGTTGGCGGATTCTCGTCACGCCCTGGAAATGGATGTTCTTTACGCCTGGTCCGCTCGCGGCTGACCCGCAGCTTGCGCCAGCGGTGGCGCGGGGTCGGTATCTCGTCCAGGCGCTGGCCCATTGTGGGGAGTGCCACACGCCCCGGAATTTTCTCGGCGGACTGCGGAAAGACCGCTTTCTCGCCGGCGGCAAGGGTCCCGACCGCAAAAGCGTTCCGAATCTCACGCCAACGCGCCTGAAGAAATGGAGTGACGGCGAGCTCAAGGATTTTCTGACGACCGGCATGTACAGTGATGGAGACATTCCGGCCGAGGCCATGGCGGAAGTGATCCGCAACACAACGAGTCAGCTGACGCCGCAGGATCTCGACGCGGTGATCGCGTATGTGCGTTCGCTGCCGCCGCTGCCCGAAGAACCCAAAGAGAAGTGACGCCCCTTAACCCGCCGTTCAATGCAGGGTCGCGCGGCGGCCGCGCTTCAAATCGCTCCGTCGTTTCTTTTCCTCGAGTCGCCGTTCGCGTGATGCGCGCGTAGGCACGGTTGCACGTCGCGGCTTCACCGGCTGCGCGGCTTTACGGATGAGCTCGACGAGCCGCGCCAGCGCATCGGCGCGATTGCGGCTCTGCGTTCGGAAACGATCCGCCGTGATGATGATGATACCGGTCGCAGTCGCGCGGCTTCCTGCGAGACGGATGAGGCGCGTGCGCACCGCCTGTGGAAGCGAAGGCGACTCCGCCGCGTTGAACCGAAGCTGCACGGCGGTCGCCACCTTGTTCACGTTCTGCCCGCCCGGGCCCGCAGCGCGCACGAACCGCTCCTGGAGCTCGGACTCGTCGAGCGCGATGTGATCGTTGATGCGTATCATGGGTGCCGCATTGCATACCACGATGATTCACAGATGTGCGTCGGCGGTCGGCGCGGCTCGGCTAGAATAGCCGACGCTCTCGAAACATCTTCGCACATCGGACGCTACGCTGCTCGACCGCCATGACCACGCGCTTCGGCTACACGCTCGGTTTTCTCATCTGCGGTGCTTTACTCGCGACCGGTTTCTACCTGCAGTACGTGGAACAGCAAGAGCCGTGTCCGCTCTGCATGCTGCAGCGTGTAGCGTATCTCGACATGATGATCGTCTTTGCGATCGCGGCCATTCACGGACCCGCGAGACGCGGCGCGCTCATCTACAGCGCGCTCCTTTTCGTCATGGCCGCGATGGGCGGCGGCATCGCGGCGCGACAGGTATGGCTGCAGCACTTGCCGCCCGACAAGGTGCCGGCCTGCGGCCCCGGCCTCGAATATATGCTGGAGCAGTTTCCGCTCGGGGAAGCGGTGCGAAAAATACTGGCCGGATCCGGCGAATGCGCGGAAGCCGGCTGGCGCTTCCTCGGGCTGACAATAGCCGGGTGGTCGCTGGTCTGGTTCGTGGTGCTCGGCGCGCTCGCCGTTTACGCGGCAATACGCGCGCGGCACGCCACACGCGCGCGCAGCTCGGCTGCGCGCTGAGCTACGGGCGAACGTGGTAGTGCGGCGGGTGCTGCGGTGTTAGGCCGAAATATCCGGCGTCAGCTGTCGCTCCAGCAGTGCGATCTGGTCCTTCAGGTACAGCTTTCGTTTCTTCAGGCGCTGGAGTTGGAGCTGATCTTGGATGGGATTTGAAGCGAGGCGGGAGATGACGTCATCGAGGTCTCGGTGCTCGAGGTGCAGCTGATCGATACGCTGCCGGAGCACTTCACCGTCGGTCGTATGTATCATGGGCAGATTCCTCCATACCGACTTTGACTTTCCCAGTATAGACCTAACAAAAACAAAAAACGAGCGCCGCGCGAGCGGCAAAAGGGCACTGTCAGGCGTCGGTTTAAAACCCTGTTTTTTCTCAAATTTCTTAGATCGTGAATCACTGAAGGCGACCCGGAGAGGATTTGATGTCAATCATGCTTACCGTGAACGGCCGCGCGCACGATGTCGCCGCCGATCCTGAAACACCGCTGCTCTACGTACTGCGAAACGATCTCAGGCTGAAAGGTGCGCGCTACGGATGCGGTGCCGGGCTGTGCGGCGCGTGCATGGTCATCATCGACGGCAAAGCCGTGCAGTCGTGTGACGTCCCCGTCAGCGCGGTCGCCGGCAAATCGATTACGACGATCGAGGGTATCGGCAGTTCCGACAATCCGCATCCGCTGCAGCAGGCTTTCATTCGCGAGCAGGCGGCGCAATGCGGTTACTGCATCACGGGCATCATCATGAGCGCGAAAGCGCTGCTCGACGAAAAACCGGCACCGAGCGATGCAGAGCTGCGCGAAGCGCTGGGCGGGAATCTCTGTCGCTGCGGGACGCACACGCGCATCCTTCGTGCGATCAAGTCGTGCATCACTGGAGCGCGGCCATGACAGCACTCGCTGGAACACCACGGAAGCTTCCCGGCAGCCTCGAGACGAATCGCAGCCTCGATCAGTGGCTCACCATCAATGCCGACGGCACCGTTACTGTACGCCCGGGCAAAGTCGAGATCGGGCAGGGCATACTCACTGCGCTCGTTCAGATCGTGGCCGAAGAGCTGGATGTGGCGGTAGAGCGCATCCGGCTGGTCACTGCGGCAACGACGCTGAGTCCCAACGAAGGCATCACGTCGGGCAGTCGGTCTATCCAGGAAAGCGGCATTGCACTGCGCTTCGCTGCCGCCGAAGCGCGCGAGCTTCTGCTCGCACGCGCCGCCACCAAGCTCGATGCCTCGGTCGAGCAGCTGACGGTCCGCGACGGCGTCGTGTCTTCGCGCGCCGGGGGGAGCGTGTCGTACTGGGAACTCACGGATGAATCGCTGCTCAAGCGCGAGGCCAGCGGTGAAGCTCCGCCGAAAACCGCCGCGGAATACGAGCTGATCGGCAGGGCATTGCCGCGCATCGATATCCCTCCGAAAGTGATGGGTGCGCCCGTTTATGTCCACGATCTCGAGCTGCCGGAAATGGTGCATGCGCGTGTCGTGCGGCCGCCGCGACCGGGGATGCGGCTGACGACCGACGATTTCTCAGAGGTCGAGGCGATGCCTGGTGTGCTGAAAGTCGCCCGCGACGGGTCGTTTCTCGGCGTGATCGCGGAGCGCGAAGAGCAGGCGATACGCGCTTCGCGCAGGCTTGCCCGCGTGGCGCAATGGGACGGCGGTACTCCCCTGCCGGCGAGCGACCCGCGTTATCTCCTCGAGCTCGAAACCGAAGACGAAGTGATCAGCGAGAAACTGGAAGGCGCGCCCGAGGCCAGCGCGCGGAAATTCAGCGCCGAGTATACGCGCGGGCACCTCGCGCATGCGTCGCTCGGGCCGTCGTGCGCGATCGCTCGGTTCAAAGACGGTCGCTACACGATCTGGACGCACAGTCAGGGCATCTTCCCGTTGCGCGGCGATCTTTCGACGACGCTCAAGGTAGCCGAGAACAACATCGAGCTCGCGCACATGGAAGGTGCAGGCTGTTATGGGCACAATGGCGCGGACGACGTTGCATGCGACGCGGCGCTGCTTGCGCGGGCGTTTCCGGATCGCCCCGTGCGTGTCCAATGGATGCGATCCGACGAATTCGGGTGGGAGCCCTATGGCTCGCCCATGGTCATCCGCATGGAAGGCGCCCTCGACGCGAGCGGCAGGGTCGCGAGTCTGAGTCTCGACCTGTGGAGCCACGGCCACAGCACGCGCCCGACAGGCAGAGGCGGCGTGAACCTGCTCGCGGCGTGGCAGCTCGCCGAACCGGTGAAAGCGGCGCGTCCCGGTAATCCCCCGCTACCTGCGGGTGGAAGTCATCGGAATGCCATTCCGCTGTACGAGTTTCCGCGCCAGCGCGTGACCAATCATCTGGCGCGAAGCGCACCGCTCAGAACCTCGGCGTTGCGCTCCCTCGGCGCACACGTGAACGTGTTTGCCATCGAATCGTTCCTGGATGAGCTCGCAGAGGCCGCCGGGGCGGATCCGGTCGAATTCAGGCTGCGGCACCTCAAGGATGCACGTGCCAGGGCGGTCATCGAAAAGGTGGCTGAGATCGCCGGATGGCGCAGCCGTGAACAGGGCAACGGCGAGCGCGGCCGGGGCGTCGGCTTCGCGCGTTACAAGAATCTCGGATGCTACGTCGCCGTGATCGCCGAAGTTCGCGTCGGCGATACCGTACAGGTGCCGCGCGTATGGTGCGCCGTCGACGTCGGACAGGTGATCAATTCCGACGGCGTCGTGAACCAGATCGAAGGCGGAATCGTGCAGACGATCAGCTGGACGCTCAAGGAGCGCGTCGGCTACGACCGGGAAGGCGTCACGAGCCGCAACTGGGACGATTACCCGATTCTCACGTTCCCGGAGGTTCCGGACGTGCAGGTGGCGCTCATCGACCGCCCCGAGACGCCTCCGCTCGGCGCCGGGGAAGGGACGCAAGGCCCGACCGCGGCCGCGATTGGAAATGCGATCTACAACGCGATGAAAGTCCGGCTGCGAGACATGCCGTTCACGCGCGAGCGCCTGATCGCGGCGCTGGTGTGACGTTCGCTCCCGTGAAGGCGATCAGCTGCCGAACGTGTAAATGCGTCCGAGGAAATCGTCGACGTCTTCGTCGCGGAGGCTGCGCTCTGGATTGCGCGCGGGCTCGGGGGTACTGGTGGCGGGATTCTGGAGCAGCTCGATCACCGGGTTCCAGTTCGCCGAAAGCAGCTCGTCGCCGTAGCGGCCTTCCTGCGTGTCTTTCTTGTCTGTTTCTTTCATCCCCAGCCCCGCCGATGATCGTTACGGCTTTGTGGCCCGTTGCTGCTCGTAGTTGCTATTCATACCGTATGTTTACGTATGGTCGTGAGGTCATTCCGCACGAACGTCTGCGGTTTGTCGTCGCGGCGCGACAAGGCGTGCGCAATTGGCACGGGTGGCGATGAGCGCCAATACTTTGCTTCCTCTGCGGGTGCAGTATCAGGACCTCGTCGAAGCTTCGGCGATACTCGACGGGAAGGCACACCGCACGCCCGTACTAACGTCGCGCACGGTCGATGCGCTGACCGGAGCACGTGTTTTTTTCAAGTGCGAGAACTTGCAGCGCGGCGGCGCTTTCAAGTTCCGCGGGGCATACAACGCGCTTGCCCACCTGGCAGCGGACAAAAAGCACAAAGGCGTCGTTGCATACTCCTCCGGAAATCATGCGCAGGCGGTCGCGCTCGCCGGTCGGCTCCTCGGGATTCCGACCGTGATCGTCATGCCGGCCGATGCGCCTTCCGTGAAAGTGGAGGCAACCCGGGGTTACGGCGCCGAAGTCGTGCTGTATGACCGCGACCGCGACGACCGGGAAGCGATTACGGCCGACCTGGCGCGCGGACGGGGGCTCACGCCGATTCCGCCGTTCGATCACCTGCACGTCATCGCAGGACAAGGCACCGCGGCGAAGGAGTTGATCGAGGAGGTGGGCCCGCTCGACGTGCTGCTCGTTCCATGCGGCGGCGGCGGGCTTCTTTCCGGTTGCGCGATCGCGGCCGATGCGCTCTCGCCCGGGGCGGCCGTGATCGGCGTCGAACCCGCGCTCGGCGACGACGTGGTCCGCTCGTTCAGAAGCCGCTCGATTGAGCGCGTCCACAATCCGGCTACAATCGCCGACGGCGCGCGCACCTCGGCGCCCGGTGAAATCACTTTTCCCCTCATCCTGAATTACGTATCCGACATGCTGACGGTCGACGACAACGAGCTTTTGCGCGTCATGTGGTACCTCTGGGAACGTCTCAAGATCGTGGTAGAGCCGACCGGCGCGCTCGGAGCGGCCGCTCTGCTGGAAAGGAAACTGGAGGCGCGCGGAAAACGCGTCGGCGTCGTGCTCTCGGGAGGCAATGCCGACGTGAAGCAATTGTGCGCACTCCGTTGAGCGTCGCACCTGCTGCGCGCACGCGTCGTGCCGCGCTTCTGAACGGGATGTTTCTATACGCCGCCACGATATTCTTAAGCGCGTTCCTGCTTTTCCTCGTTCAGCCGGTCATCGCCAAGCAGATCCTGCCCTGGTTCGGCGGCGCGGCGTCGGTCTGGGCGACGTGTCTCGTGTTTTTTCAGACGGTGCTGCTCTTCGGTTACGCCTACGCGGACTGGACGACCCGCACGCTCAAACCGCGCACCCAGGCCGTCCTCCACGTCGCGCTGCTCCTCGCGAGCCTCGCGCTCCTGCCGATCGTCCCGGATGCCCACTGGAAGCCGGGGGCGCAGGAGACGAGCGGTCCGGCGATCGCGATTCTCTCTTTGCTCGGCGTGACCATTGGGCTGCAGTACTTCCTGCTCTCGACGACCAGCCCGCTCGTGCAGGTCTGGTTCTGGCGGCGTTTTCATCACGCAGTGCCGTACCGCCTGTTCGCATTGTCGAATTTCGCGTCGCTACTCGCGCTGCTCGCCTATCCGGTGGCGATCGAGCCCGTGCTGACGCTCGTTCAGCAGTCGATTGCCTGGTCCGTCGCGTATGGCGTTTTCGCCGTGCTCTGTGCTGTGACCGCGCTCGCCACGGTGAAATATTCGGGCGCGGGTCAGGACGTGCCGGCCGCGGCGACCGAAGCGGCACCCGCAGCACCGCCCACGGTCGGCGAGCGTGTGATGTGGATCGCACTGTCCGCGACCGGCTCTTGTGTGCTGCTCGCGGTCACGAATCACCTTACACAGAACATCGCGTCCATTCCTTTTCTGTGGGTCGTTCCGCTCTCGATCTACCTCGTGACGTTCATCCTGTGCTTCGATCACCCGCGCTGGTACGTGCGGCCGCTTTTTCTGGCGGCGGTAGCGGTGATGTTGCCCCTGATGGCGTGGTTCAGCGATTCGCTGAATCTCTGGGTCGCTGCGCCGCTTTACACGGCGGGGCTTTTCATCTGCTGCATGGTCTGCCATGGCGAGCTTTACCGCATGCGCCCGGGCCCGCGTCACCTCACCACGTTCTATCTAATGATCGCGGTGGGCGGCGCGCTCGGTTCATTGCTCGTGGGCGTCGGTGCGCCTAGTCTGCTGAATGGCTACTACGAGCTCGGCATTACGCTCGTCGCTGCGGCACTGCTTTTCGCCTGGAGAACGCGTGGAGCGCCGATCTGGGTTTCGGCTGCGGCGCTCGTCGTGTGCATCGCGACGCTCGCTTTCACGCTGGAGAACGTGCGCGAGTATCGCGCCGACGCGCGCGTCATGGTACGTAACTTCTATGGTGTGGTGCGCACGCGCGACTTTACGGAGCCTGTCCCTTTCCGGGCGATGTATCACGGATCCATCAATCACGGCGGTCAGCTGCTCGACGACTCGCATCGGCGTTATGCCAGCACGTATTTCAGCCGCACGAGCGGCTACGGCCGTGTCTTCGCGAGCTTGCCTCCAGCGCCGCGGCGGGTCGGCGTGATCGGGCTCGGCGCGGGCGCGCTCGCGGTCTATGCGCGCAAAGGCGACGTGTTCCGGTTCTACGAACTCGATCCGCAGGTCGCGACAGTCGCCACGACGGAATTCAGCTTCCTGCGTGACGCGCCCGCGCAAATGGACATCGTTCTCGGGGACGGTCGGCTCTCACTCGAGCGCGAGCCGCCGCAGAACTACGATGTGCTCGCGATCGACGCGTTCTCCGGCGACTCGATTCCGATGCATCTCATCACCCGCGAGGCGATGGCGCTCTACGTCAAGCATCTCAGGCCGAACGGCGTGATCGTTTTCCAGGCGACGAATCGCTTCGTGGATATCGCGCCGGTGGTGGAGCGGCTTGCGGCGGAGCTTGGGCTCACTGCCGTGCTCGTTTCCGACCAGCCGGACAGCAGCTACGAAAGCAAGCACGAGTACTGGAATTCCAGCACCGATCAGATCATCGTCACGCGCGACAAGGCGCTACTCGATGCAGAGCCCGTCAAGTCGGGGGCACAGCCGCTGGCCGTGCGTCCGGATTTTCGCGTGTGGACCGACGATTTCTATAACCTGCTGCAGGTGCTGAAGCGCTGAGCAGGCGTCGCGCGTCCACTGTGTGAAATTGTTCAAATTTTGCGCAGCCCAAACATCGGCGGTTTAAAGCGACTGGGCGCGCCGCGGATCGGACGCTTACCCACATTGTTATCCACAGAAATTGTGGATCACCGATAGTCGAAGAGATTGCGGCGGGCGTGCTGAAGGTGAGCGACGATACGGTCGCTTGCGCGCTCGGCATCGCGCGCCTTCAGTGCCGTTACGATGTCCCGATGCTCGCGCTGATACTGCAGCCGCCGGTCAGGCGTCACGATCCGGTCCTTGAGCTTTCCCCAGGCGGCTTGTTTGCGCACTGCAGCGACGAGATCGAGCACTCGAATAACAAAGCGATTATGCGTTGCAGTCGCGAGCGCTTGATGCAGTGCAGCATCCCACAGCTCGAACTCGTCGAGCGTCCCGGCCTTCTCCGCTTTATCCAGACACATTTCCATGCGGTCGAAATCCGCGGGCGTCGCATTCGTGACGATGAGTTCCGCAAGCGCCGGCTCGATGCGCAGCCGCGCTTCCATGAGCTCCGCGGGGCTCGTGTTCGAGAAGCTTTCCGAATGAAATTGCTCGGGAGCAGGTGAGGCGGCGCCCGCGAGAAACGTCCCACGGCCAACGTGCCGCGTGATCGAGCCCTCGGCCTCGAGCTGCGTCAGCATTTTCCGCACGGCGTTCCGCGGCACGGCAAAACGTTCTGCAAGCTCACGCTCGGTAGGCAGGCGTGCGCCCGGCGGCAGCGTGCCGTCGGCTGCGGCGTTCATGATGAAATCCCGGATGCGTCGCGCACCTTCGCGGGAGCTCGCGCGGTTCGTGGATATGGCCATGCCCCATTGTGGCGGTTTCGAACCAATCAGGTCAATTGGTCCATTTTATTGACACTTGGTCCACTCATGCCTAGCATCATGCCCGCAACGCACGCCGGAACAGACGCCTTTATCCCCCGCGACTTCCAGGAGGAGCATGCCGTATCGCGCATCGCTGCACGCGCCTGTATCGCTTTACCGTCCCTCACATTCGTCTGCAGGCGCAACGCCATGAGCGATCCGCGTGTGGAGGCCGCCATCGCGCACTGGGCGCCGCGTTTCGTCGCGAATGGCGTGCCGCTCTCCGATTTCGAAGAAGTGACCCGCGGCATCTCCAAGTGGGATGAATGGTGCGCGGCCTGGTCCGCGCGGGCCGCCGTTCATGAGGCGCTCGGCAACGAGGCGATGGCTGCGGGATACAAGTATTCGGCCGCAGAGCATCTCACCCGCGCAGGTGTCTGCTACCACTTTGCAAAGTTCGTTTTCGTTCAGGACTACGACCAGATGCGCGCGGCGCACATAAAAGCCGTCGAGTGCCGGCGCACGGCGTTGCCGCATCTGGATCCGCCCGGCGAGAGCGTGGAAATCCCGTACGAGCGCACGCGCCTTCACGGAAATCTCCGGAAGCCGCGTGGCATAGCGCGTCCTCCCATCGTCGTCATGTGCATGGGGCTAGATTCCGCGAAAGAGGAAATGGATGCGTACGAATCGATTTTTCTCGCGCGCGGTATGGCAACGCTCGCGTTCGACGGGCCCGGACAGGGCGAAGCCGAGTACGAGCTTTCCATCCGCGGCGACTACGAAGCTGTCGTAAAAAGCGTCGTCGACTGGATCGAGCAGCAGGACGCAATCGATGCTCGACGCATAGGTCTGTGGGGCGTGTCGCTGGGCGGCTATTACGCGCCGCGCGCCGCGGCTTTCGAGAAGCGGGTGAAAGCGTGCATCGCACTATCGGGTCCCTACGACTGGAGCGATCTCTGGATGCAGATGAATCCGCTCACGCGAGAAGCGTTCCGGGTGCGGGCTAAATGCGATACCCCGGAAGCAGCACGCGAATATGGCGCAAGCTTGACGCTGAAGGGCGTCGCGTCGAACATCACGTGTCCGCTCTATATCGTCGCCGGCAAGCTCGATCGAATCGTGCCGTGGCAGGATGCCGAGCGACTTGCCGGGGAAGCGAGTGGCCCGGTCGAGCTTCTGATTATCGAAGACGGCAACCACGTCGCGAACAACCGCGCCTACCGTTACCGCACGCAGTCGGCTGACTGGATGGCGCGGGAGCTCGGCGCGACGCTACTTTAAAAAGCCTGGACGAGCGACAGGCACACGGAGGGAAAAATGAAACGTCTGGGAATAGCGGCCGCAGCCGGCGTGCTCATGGCGACAGGTGCGCTGACGGCGCTCGCGGCCCAACAACAGCAGAGCTTTCCGTCGAAGCCGATCCGGATGCTGGTGCCTTTCTCGCCCGGAAGCCAGACCGATATCCTGGCGCGCTGGGTGGGGGAAAAAATGACGGAGAACTGGGCCCAGCAGGTCGTCGTCGATAACCGCCCGAGCGCCGGCGGGACGATCGCTTCGCAATACGTCCTCGCAGCGAATCCCGATGGACACACGCTGATGATGGTCTCCACAGGACACGCGGGCAACGCGACTCTCTATTCGAAGCTGCCCTACGACACCATCAAGGACTTCTCAGGCGTCTCGCGTGTCGCGAGCGTGCCGAACCTCCTGGTCGTATCTCCGAGCCTCGGCGTGAAAACGGTGAAGGAGCTGATCGTATTCGCGAAGTCGAAGCCCGGGCAGATCAACTTCAGCTCCGCAGGCATCGGGAGCGGCACCCAGATCAACGGCGAAATGTTCAAGCTCGCGGCGGGGATCGAGGCGACCCACGTCCCATACAAAGGCGCACCCGAAGCGCTGACCGAAGCGATTACCGGCCGCGTGCATTTCAATTTCTCGCCGGTGCTGGTCGCGGCCGGCCAGGTGAAGGCTGGCAAGGCAGTTGCGCTCGCGGTCAGCACCGCGACCCGCTCTCCGATGTTCCCCAATCTGCCCACGATCGCGGAAGCCGGGATTGCAGGATTCGAGTACGACCAGTGGTACGGCTTGCTCGCCTCGGCCAAGACGCCGCGGCCGCTCGTGAACACGGTGAACAAGGAAGTCGTGCGTATCCTGAGTTTGCCGGATATGAAGGAGCGCTTTCTGACGCAAGGGGCGACGCCTGCGCCGACAACGCCCGAGGAATTCGATCGCTTCATTCGCTCCGAAGTGCAGCGGTTTGCGAAAGTGCTGATCGCTGCCGGCGCACGCATCAATTAGGAACGGCCGCGTGCGCCGCGGGCGCACCGCCACAAACAATCCGAGGAGAAAAATGAGATTTCGTTTCGTCAGCGTCATCGCTGCTGTCCTCGCGCTGAGCGCCGGCGCGGCGGCGGCGCAGGAATATCCCGCAAAGCTGATTCGCTTCATGGTGCCATTCCCCGCCGGCACGGCAACCGACGCGCTCGCGCGCGCGATCGGGCCGAAGCTGAACGAAATGTGGGGACAACCCGTGGTGATCGAGAACCGTCCGGGTGCGGGCAGTGTCGTCGGCACGAGTGTCGTCGCAAACGCTCCCGCGGACGGCTATACGCTCCTGATGGTCTCCGCAAGCCACGCGATCAACGCGACGCTTTATTCGAAGCTCCCATTCGATCCGGTGAAGGATTTTGCCGGTGTCACGCCCGTCGCGCTCATTCCGAACGTACTCATCGTGCATCCATCGCTGCCGGTGAAAAGCGTGAAGGA
>Ga0075421_100000915_pt1 | contig 33108 bp, 29 predicted proteins | sample SoiMetdeltSBSDD5_FD_75292 | JGI IMG/M metagenome (GOLD analysis project Ga0075421, IMG submission 75292) | Bulk soil microbial communities from a Populus tree surrounding site in Tennessee, USA - Soil MetaG P. deltoides SBSDD5 | ecosystem: Environmental > Terrestrial > Soil > Tree plantation... | reverse complement strand
TCGAGCAGCGATTGTTCGAGCTCGATGGTTCGGCGTAATTGTCCAACTCGGCTCAGGTCGGGGCCCTGGCGTGACCCAACGCCGTTGACGCGGTGGCAGGTCGAGCAGTCGCCTTTGCCGTCGAAGATCATCTTGCCGCGCGGCGCGTCACCCGCGACCGCAACGCTCTTTCGCGACTCAGCAGCCGAACGAAGGTACGCAACGATCTTGACCGCTTGCGCTTCGGAGACATTAGTTGCCGGCATTGGCGTGTTCGGGATGCCTTTTCGAATGATCCCGACGAGCTCCTGGTCGGTCAACGGCCGGCGGAACTGTCCGCGGCCGAGATCGATGCCCGCTATTTGATCGCCATCCGGCCCGTGACAGTTGGCGCAGGTGTTCCGAAACGCGCGGCCACCATCCTCGATGTCGAAAGCTGTGGCGTGTTGAGCAGAAAGCGAAGTGCCGGCCGCGTGGAGGCCGATGGCGACGAGGATGATTGCCGCGGAGGAGCGCCGCATGTCAGATATGCCGGCACCGGGTGAAGAGTGCGGGTGTGTTAGACGCGACCCGCAAAAACCCGGAAGTCCTGACGTGGCGGCATCTTACCCGCCCAACGGCGGGAGATCAACTTCCCGAACATGGGTAGCTGGATTGCTGGGCCACCTGGCGACGGGGCTACTTCTTCGGCTTTTCGTAAGTAACCGTGTTCCTCTGACTCTCGAGCACGGCCTTCTTATCGCCGGGATACCAGTACTCCAGGTGACACCCCTCGCAGGCCTTGTCGATTTTGTCGCCGGCAGTGAACAGGCCTTCAGGATCCCTGGTCTTGATGATCTTCAGTGACTCGAGTGCCGCGGTGCGCAAGGCGTCAGCATGCTTATTCCACGCCGCTGGATCCTGTTTGACCTTGGCCTCGATCTCCGCCGGCGTGAGTTCAGGACCTCCCCGCTCGGCGTTCAGCGATTTGTCCCCGGCGGGCACCATCGTCCGTGGCATTTTCAACAGGTTGGCGGACTCAGCGAGGATCAGCGCCCCGCGCTCGACCTTCAACCAGTCCTCGTTGGTCAAAGGCTTCGTCTCGACGGTCCCTTTTTCGCTGATGTCGACGACGGCTGCATCGAAGATCCAGTCCGCGATCGGGTCGACGATGTGCTCCATCAACTCTTTGACGGAGAGGACCGGCGTATACGAAGAAGCCTCAGCAGCGGCAGGTTCAACGGCTGGTGGCTCTGAACAGCCCTGGAGCAGCACGGCAGAGAGCAAGAGAGGGACAGCCGCCGCGATCGATGCCCCGCGCGCCACGTGCAAACCGACTCGCTCTCGCCTCTGCACCCTTGACCTTTGACTGATCTTAACTTTTGACCTTTGACCTTTGAATTACTGGGTGCTCGAGGGAACTGGAGGAATCTGCTCGTTCGGATACCAGTACTGACGATGGCAGTTTTCGCAGGCCTGCTCGATCTGCTCGCCGACCTCGAAGACCTTCTGCGAGTCCTTGGCGTCGATCGCCTGCAGGACGGCCACACCGGCCTCGTGCAGCTTCGTGGCTCGCATCACCCACGACGCGCGATCCTTGTTGATCAACACTTCCATCTCCGACGGCTCGAGCTCGACGCCGGGTGTTTCCGACTTCTCGCCGGGACCGGCCACATGTCGGCCGGGCATCATGAGCAGGTTCGACGCTTCAGTGAGCGCGACGGCGCCTTGACGCACCTTCTTCCACTCCTCGTCGTTCTTCGGCGCAGTGTCGACCGTCCCTTTCGAGCTTTGAACCGTCGTCACCGACAGCCACACGACGTCCGCATTGGGATCGACGATCGACAGCATGATGTCCTTGATCGTGGCGGTCGGCTGATACTCCGGCGGCACCGGAGCAGGCGCTGATGCCTGTGCCGCACCCTGATTCTTCTGACCCTGACACGCGCTAACCGAGACCAGAACGCCGAGGAAGACTGCCGCAGTCAGCGGGATGAACCAGCGACTCTTTCGCATTGACAGACCTTTCGCATCGCACATGAGGTGCGAGAACTGATTTGCAATATACCCCGCACCTCCTGAGCGGTTTCTGAAGTCTTGATGAATTCTGCTTAAGACTCTGCCTCCAGTGCGCTATTCACGCGGTGGCAACTGACACGATCGTGAAAAATGGTACCGATTGTCAGCAAATCTCCGATAGCTCCAGTCGAAGAGGTGGCGCAATCCCGGCACGAGCGAGAGCCAATAGATCGGGTATGTCCACCAGATCCGTCGCATCACGTATCGATACGCGTCTGCGCCATATATCTGCCGGCCATCCCTCAAAAGCAGGCGGAAGTCCGCCAACAGGTCTTCTTCTGTTGGCGAACCAAGCCGCTCCCGTACCCACTCGTCCTGCAGCGCGGCGATCTCAAACCCCCGCTTGCGAAGCGTGTCTGCCCAATAGGTAACCCAGCTGCGACAGAAGCCGCATGCGCCATCAAACAACAGCCAGCCGAACGGGGCAGAAGTGTCACCAGCCACGCGTGCTTCCACTTTCAGCTATCCCTTTCGCGTTCGTCCAGCAGGTCGGAAATGTCCTCTCTGATCCGCTGAGCGGTGATACCCCAACCGGTGAGAAGCGAGCTCGCAAGAATTCCGTGACGGTCAAGCATGCCCAGCAACAGGTGTGCGATCGCAATAACGTGATGTCCGAGTCGATCGGCTTCTCCCGTCGCAGCCAACAGCACTAGCCTGGTCGTGCTGCTGAACGGAATCTCGACGGAATACGGCACCGGTTCGGCGCCGCGGCCTGGGGCCGCAATCTGCGCGCGTGCGGCGTCGATGGACACATGCGCGTCTTCGAAGAATCGTGCCGTTGAACTGCGTCCGGCACGGATCGACCCAAGCAAGACGTGCTCGGGCTCGATCGAGAATCTTCCTTCCTGGCTGGCCTCATCACGCGAGAAGAAGAGCGCCAGTTTCGCCGTTGGCGTGTAGCGGTTGAACGCGAGGTCGACCGATGACACCTCGCCGTCCTCGTCAGCCAGTTTCCGGACGTGCGCCCTGAGATCGCGCCAACTGCCGAAGCCATACTCCAGTGCGAGTGCGTGTTGCGCGGCCGTAAGCCTGGCGCCTGGATCGCGGCGCTTCAATTCGCGAAGCAGGACCTTCGCTTGTTTCCTCAGATGATCGAGACTGGGACGTTCAGGCAACTGGCGAGACATGACTCCTCCTGTAGCGCCCGGTGTCCGCTGACGGGCAAAGAGGGTGTCGATGCTCGGTTGAACTGAAAAGCGCAGGTGGGATGATCCCTTTCCGCGGACGGGGTGCACCCTGCGTTACGGCAACGATCTTACCATTAGCCGACTTGACCGCCTGGATTCGATGTATCTGAATCGGGCTCTCCCCGGTCAAGGCGGCTTGCCCCGCGGAAGCGGGGCCAGAAGACGCTGTGTCTAGCGAGGCGCTATGAGCCCAAGCCTCGCTAGAATTCTCCAGTGAGTTCTCTCCGATCGCTACCTTCCGTAGACCGCCTGTTGCGCCACGCGGGGCTCAAGGCCTCAATCGACCAGCATGGCCGGTCGCTCGTGACCGACGCCATTCGTCAGGTGCTCGCCGAGGCTCGCGACGAGATCACCAGTAGTGGCGGCGCTCTCGACGACGAGGATCTGATCGCGCGAGTGGCCCAGCGGGCAACGGCATACGCGACGCCATCGCTGCGGCGAGTTTTCAACTTGACCGGAACAATTCTGCACACGAATCTCGGGCGTGCTCCTCTCCCGCCTGAAGCGATTGAGGCCGTCCTCACGGCGGCGCGTGAACCCAGCAATCTCGAGTTCGACCTCGAGACCGGAAAGCGCGGTGACCGCGACGATCACATCGAGGCGGCGTTGCGCAGGCTGACGGGCGCACCCGCCGCCACCGTCGTGAACAACAACGCGGCCGCCGTGCTGCTCGTGTTGAACACGCTCGCTCTGCGCAAGGAAGTTCCTACGTCACGCGGAGAGCTCATCGAGATCGGCGGCTCGTTTCGCATGCCCGACATCATGAAGCGCGCCGGCTGCACACTGCGTGAGGTCGGCACGACCAACCGGATCCATCTGCGCGATTACGCCGAGGCGATCGGACCGAAGACGGGGCTGGTCATGAAGGTGCACACCAGCAACTACGAGGTCGTTGGCTTTACGGCGACGGTACCCGAGCAGGAGCTCTCGTCACTCTGTCGCGAGCAAGGCATACCATTCGTCGTCGATCTTGGCAGCGGGATGCTCGTCAACCTCGATGCGTACGGTCTCCCTCACGAACCGACTCCGTCAGAGGCGCTCGCACACGGCGCCGACATCGTGACCTTCAGCGGCGACAAGCTTCTCGGCGGACCACAAGCCGGTCTCATCGTAGGGCGGGCCGACCTCGTGGCCGCGATCAAACGCAACCCCCTTCGACGCACGCTCCGAATCGACAAGATGACGGTAGCCGCGCTCTCAGCGGTACTTGCGATCTACGGCGATCCCGATCGGCTCACTGAACGACTGCCGGTTCTCAGGTATTTGACAAGACCAATCGCGGAGATCCGGGCCGCCGCCGAACGACTGTTGCCGCCCCTCTCCGCCGCTTTCGATCGGGTCGCAACAGTACGCGTCACGGATTGTCAGAGTCAGATCGGGAGTGGCGCGCTTCCCACTCGTACGATCCCGAGCGCGGGTATGGCAATACAGCCGCGTGCGCGCCGCAGTGGAGGATCGGTCCAAGCGATCGCCGCGGCTTTCCGCCGCCTGCCCATTCCGGTGATCGGTCGCGTCCAGGAGGATACGTTCCTCCTCGACATCCGCTGTCTCGACGATGAATCCGCGTTCCTCATGCAGCTTGCGAAGCTGGACAGCGACGTTACAGCGTAGTCAAAAAAAAGGAACCAAACGGTGCTCTCGCCGAAACTCGTTAGAGACGCACGTCTCCCACAATCGGTAGAACCACGATGGGTTACTCAAAGCGCGGTATGGAATATCAGTTCGCGGATCGCGAGCCCGCGACGAGATCCGCGATTCGAGGCGAGCGTCGATCTTCGAGCGCACTGCGCGGCTGTTCGCTCACGGGATACGGCGTCCGGTTCCGAACGCGGAGTCGCGTAACCGGTACGTCCGATCGCGAGACAGCAAACCCTGACGACGAAATTCCCGTCAAACAGCACAAGTTCCCCTGGGTGCGACGCCACCGATGGCCCCACTCGTCGTGGTACGGAGGCTGCACAGTGCCGGGCGCATGCGCGACTGTGAACCTGAGTCGCGGATGCGACGTCATGAGGTGAAGACAGTTTCGCAAGGGCGGGACGCCGACGCGCGGCAACGCGCCGACGTCCCTGATCACAACCCGCAGGTTAGGGCTGCGGGCCGGACTCTACCCAGTATAGGTGAGGCCAGCCTGCGGCATCCCCCTCGACTTTGCTCGGGACTCCTGAGCCCAGTCGAAGGACAGGAGGCTGGTCATGCCAACGGCTGCCGCAGTCATCGCCTGTGCGCTGGCGCTGCTAGGTAAAAGCGAGGCCAGGATGCCGCGCATCGTGCTCGTGGATGTTCCCCCCGTCCACGCATCGGCCCAGGTCGAAGCATACGTTCGTCCGAACGATAACAACATTTATGTGGTCACCTCGTCTCCCCTGTTCCGCGCGGTTCAGAGTTACAGGTCCGAATGCGGTGAACCACTGGCGTTAAAGAAGCTGGCGAGCGTCCTGATCCATGAGGAATGGCACGTGCGTCATCCTGGCGACGACGAGCGTGAAGCGTATTACGCCCAGCTCACGGCGCTTGTTCAACTGGGCGTGCAGCCTGGCCATTTCGTGTACACAAGCGTGATGCGTTCGATGCAGGAAGTGGCCAAGAAGCGCAAGCAGAAGCCAGAGATGGTGTTGGCGGACGGCCCCGCTGATGACCGAAGGCGGGAACCGAACTCGTCGCTCAGCGCCGTACCGAGATCATCTCCGGACGATCCGTTTGCGAAGTGATCGTGCCGATGATGGCGCTCATGCGATGGCCGAGGGCGTGCAATTCCCCGACACACGCTTCGGCGGCCGACGCCGGGACACCGGCCAGCAGACCACCTGATGTCTGCGGATCGAAGAGCAGGGCGAATCGTGGATGTTCGGCCACGTCCGGTTCGACAACGATGGCGCGACGCAGCCGCACGTTCTGCGGCTGAAGCGAGCTGAGGATGCCGCGCGCGACGGTCTGCTCTGCCCCATCGAGTGTGGGTACAGCACCCAAATCGATCTCGGCATACACTGCCGACGCCCGCAGCATCTCCACCAGGTGTCCCGCGAGGCCAAACCCGGTGACGTCAGTGCACGCGGTCGCTCCGTGGCGCAGGACGCAGCAGGCGGCTTGCCGGTTCGAGCGCACCATCGACGTGACCGCCGCCTCGATCCAGCGCCCCCTGGCGAGATGACGCATGTCGGCCGCGAACAGCGTGCCCGTGCCAACTGGTTTCGTGAGGATCAAGCGATCGCCTGCCCGCAGCCCGCTCTTACGCAGCACACGCGCCTGTTCGATGCGCCCGTTTACTGAGAACCCCAAACCAAGTTCCGCCCCTTCGCTGGTGTGCCCGCCGACGAGAGGCACTCCCGCCTCGCGCAACACGGCGGTCGCACCCGCCATCAGATGGATCAGCGTCTCTTCAACCTTGGCTTCAGGTCCGGGTGGTACCGTGACGATGGCCAGTGCGGAGGTCGGTTCCCCACCCATGGCATACACATCGCTCAATGAGTGATTGGCCGCGATCCGGCCGAACGTGTACGGGTCGTCGATGATCGATCTGAAGAAGTCCACGGTATGCACCATGGCTTCAGAATCCCCCACCTTCACCACCGCCCCGTCGTCTGGAGCATCGAGGCCAACGAGCACGTTCGCGCAATTGGATTGTCCGACCTGTTGCAGCACACGCGTCAGCACTGACGCGCCGACCTTGGCTCCGCAGCCCCCGCAGCGCATGGCGGTTTCCTTCAGCGTTGCGATCGCCTCTTCATCTGCGAGCCCCACGGGAACGTGTGGCGGCGCGGGCAGCGGCATCTCGGGCAGGACGTTGTAGGCGCGCATGAACCGTCGATCGATCCGGTCCTTCCATCGCCACACCCAGGCGCCCTCGAACGCGATAGGACCACGTGAGGCGACGGCGTACCGGTCGCCAGTGGAAATGAGCGATAGGAACTGGCGCTGCGGCCGATAGGGTTCGAGCGGCTCACCAAGCAATGCGCGACGCAGGTTTCTCGCCAGCGGCGGTCCCTGACGAACGGCAAATACACCTGACTTCGGGCGTGGATGATCCACCATCGAGGCGATGTCGCCAGCGGCAAACACGTCCCCGTGCGAGGTGGACTGAAGGGTGCTCGAGACTCGAACGAAACCATCGTCATCAACTGCCAGGCCTGACTGGGCGAGCCAGGGAGCGGCAGCGGCCTGCGTGGTCCAGAGGGTTTCGTCGATCGGATGAACGCCGCCGTCCGCCGTCCGAAGCACACCTGCCGCGACGCTGACGACGGCATTGCCGCGATGAACGGTGACCTGACGCTTGCCGAGAATCCGCTCGAATCTTCGGCGCACGGAGCGGTTGTGCGTGGGCAACAGATCACCCTCGGTAAACAAGTGATACTCGAGATGGCCGTCGCTGCGCCCCTGGTTCGCCAGGCGCGTGCGCATCGAGTGCTGCACCGCCAGGAGCAACTCGACCCCGCCGGCGCCGCCGCCGACCACGGCAATCCGCCTGGTCGTGTCGCCCTGGTACAAACGAGCCGTCAACGCCGACCAGCGATCGAGCAAGCGATCGATGGGCTTGACAGGCACTGTGTGTTCGGCCGCACCTGTCACCGTGAGGTTGGGCGTTGATCCGATGTCGATCGACAGCACGTCATAGCCGATCGGTGGTCGATCCCTGAAGCGTACCTGTCGGTTGGCCAGATCGAGTCCGATTGCTTCGTCGAACACCACGCGCGCCCGCGCAAAGCGCGCCAACGGTTGCAGGTCGATATGTGCCTCGTCGCTCGTGTAGTGACCTCCAATCAGCCCCGGCAACATGCCGGAATACGGTGTCTCCACCACCCGCGACACCAACGTCACGCGGACACCGGCGACGGGCCGCATGCCGAAGCGCTTGAGAACGGTCACGTGCGCGTGGCCGCCCCCAAGGAGCACAAGATCTTTGAGAACCGGCAGAGAGGCTGTAAGTGAAAAGTTCAAAGTTTAAACTTTCAGAGTATCTTCCTCGCGTCCCCGACTCGTCGAGTGACGCGCTCCCTGTCCAGGTATTCAAGGAGCGGGATCGCGTACTTGCGCGTGATGTTGTAACGATCCTTGAACGATCCGACATCGATGCTCTCGTCCGTGCCGCTCTGTTTCAGCGCTTGAATCTCCGCTTTCAGTCGCGACAGCGCCGACTCGTGGAAGAACAGATCGCCGGCGCGGATCAGAACCCCGCGCCGGACGAGCAGCATCGTGATGCGGTTGACCACGTCGACTGGCACATCGATTCGTGCGGCAATGGCCGACGGATCCGGCGGCGCGAGGGCGGCGGCGCGCAGAAGCTCGACGATCGCGTCGCGCGCGCGCGCCTCTTCGTCTGTCAATGCCACGTTGTGACCGGCGAGCGCGATGCGATCGCGGGCGATGATGCGGCGGCGTTCCACAAGGCCGCGCAGGACATGATCGAACACCGCCGTCGATGCGTTTGCGAACAGGCGCTCACGCACTTCCTCTCGGGGCATCCCCTCCTCGAGCGGATGGCTGTTGTGATACCGCGTGACGGCCGTGATCAATGCCTCCTCCACCGCTGCGACCCGGGCCGCGGCGACCAGGACACCGGAGATCTCGATCACCTGGCCACCTTGCGTGAGGCCGTCGACGAGCGCCTGACGCTCATCCCACGCGACGCCGGCGCGGCCCGTCAGTTGACTGACCGGTAAACCGCTCAACCCCGCTTCGTCGATCATAACCATCACGGCATCGCTCTCCGACCTCGCGATGCGCGAGAACCGCGCGAGCCCGGCTGCCGTGCGGACTCCTCGCCGCGGCGGATGGGGATCGAGAATCGTTCCGCCCGCAATCGTCTCGAGCGGCGAATAGGCGCGCAGGATGAACCGGTCGCCGCGGACGAGAACGGCCGGCGCCGCGAGATGAATGCGAGCAGGCGCCGACGAGCCTGGCTCGAGTTCCGCGCTCCCCGGCAGCACCACCCGTCCGAGCAGCTCGCGCGTCCCCTGGTGGAATCGGACTCGTGCCCCGTGTTTGAGTGGACGCGCCGTTGGCAGGAGCTCGATGCCTACGTCGGCGTGACGAGTCACGGTCACGGCGTCCGCGCGCGTCAGTGTTTCGCCACGCGCGACCTCAGCGACATCGACACCGGCCAGATTCACCGCCACCCGTTGCCCGGCGAGAACGGCATCCTGCGTTTCGCCGTGCACGTGAAGACCGCGAACTTTCACCGTGCGTCCCGAGGGCTCCAGCACCAGGGCATCGTCTTGAGCCAGCCGCCCGGTGAGGAGCGTCCCTGTCACGACGGTGCCAAAGCCTCTGATCGAGAAGACGCGATCGATCGGCAATCGCGGCGGCCCTTCCGATCGTCGTCGTCGCGTCGACGAAGCAAGTCCCGCCAGCGTACGACGCAGTTCCGGAATGCCTTGCCCGGTGCGGGCCGAGACGACGAGGATCGGGGCGTTGTCGAGGAACGAGCCGGCGACCAGTTCCTGGATCTCGAGGCGAACGACGTCGAGCATACCCTCGTCCGCCAGATCGGACTTGGTGAGAACGACGAGCCCTGCAGGGACGCGCAACAGGCGGCAGATCTCGAAGTGCTCGCGCGTCTGCGGCATCACCGACTCATCGGCGGCCACATGCAGCATGACGAGGTCCATACCCCCGACACCGGCGAGCATGTTGCGAACGAAGCGCTCATGGCCGGGTACGTCGACGAAGGAGAGGACGGCGTCCTGCTCGGTGGTATGGGCAAAACCGAGGTCGATCGTGATGCCGCGCTCTTTCTCCTCGCGCAGACGATCGGGATCTGTGCCGGTCAACGCGAGGACCAGCGCGCTCTTGCCGTGATCGATGTGGCCGGCGGTGCCCACGACGACGTGCTGCATCAGATCGAAGAGCCCTGAGGCAACATATCATCTCGGAACGGAAGCGAACGGGGCCCGGTGGCCAGTACCAAATCTGATCTGGCACAAGACGGCACGAATGCGGTGACCCTGTGGTATATGGGCGGCGCCGATGGCGGCACGTCGTTGACAAGCAAAATTCTGAGCGCGCCGATACCGGGCTGGAGGATCGTGGGTGCCAACTAACCAAGGGCGCTGCCCTTGATATCCCTGTGAAACGCGCGAGGCCACTGAAAGGCAGCGCCCTTGGTTAGTTGACGCTGTCTGCTTTGCCGCGCTTCGCGCGGCGGACCGTTGTCCGGCTCCGTGATCGCACGCGGGAAGAGCCGGTGTACTGCCCGTTGCCCGTAGCGGCGTTCATGGGTTTATCCTGCCGGGTTGCTAAGGCCTGGAGGAGCCCATGAACACCTTCTACGAGCATCATCACGATAGCATCCGGTTCGCGTACCGGTGCTTCGATCGCATTCTGCTGAACGGGCTCATTCCACCCTTTCAGCGGCCCGAACGCGTCGTCGGGTTCTTCAACACATACCGCCAGGTGTACCCCGTCAGCAAAGGCGTCCTTCGTGACATCGCGACCCAGTACCAGCATTGGGTCACCGCACAGGCGGCGAAATGGCGGGTGCCCATCTTGGAGGCCCCCGCGGACGAGCGGCGCGACACGTTCGTCGACCCTTACTTCCGTGGGGCCGACCCAGATCATGTCGTCGTCATCCTGAAGGCGCGCGAACCCGCCCGGTATCTGGTGGCGATCGGCAAGGACGACCGCTGGCATCTGGAGTACAAATGGCGGTGGCCCATTCAGTACAACTTCTATCTGGTCGACCGGGAGTGGGGCCGCCTGTTCGTCCGCGTCTGTCCCTACTTCCCCTTCTCCGCCCGGGTGTGTCTCAATCAGCATCACTGGCTCGCCACTCGCCTGCGGGCTGAGGGCATGACCTTTCGGCAGTGCCGCAATGCCTTCCTCGCGTGCAGTGCCCCGACGCGCTTACAAACGTTGGCCGATTCCCTCACCTCGCGTGACCTCGAGCGTTGCGCGCAGAAGTGGCTTCGCGCCTTCACGCCGTTCTTCACGCCCACCGAACGCACACACGCGGCGTGTCAGCATCGGCTGTTTCTGTCCCAAGTCGAGTACTGCGACAACTTGATCTTCCGTCGTCGGGCCGCGTTGGACGCGCTCGGCGAGCGGCTCTTCGACGCGAACCGCACCATCGGCCAACCCACCAAGCTCGCCGTCATCTTTGGACGGAAGGTCACCACACGCCATCGCGGCAAGCTCGAAACCGTCATTGCCGATCTTGACTTGCCGAATCCCGTCATTCGCAGTTACTACCGTGAGGGCTCGATCAAGCAGTACGTGCGCGATCATCTCCTGCTCCGCACCGAACCGTCGACCAATAACGTCCGCGACTACGGCCTCCCGAAGGCCATCGAACATCTGCCCGCACTCCGGGAGAAACTGGGCGCGATCGCCGACCGCTATCTCACCGTCCAACAGGACATCCTCGAGACGTTCGTCGATCGCGGGCAACTCCGGCAGCTCGCCGAACCGACCCGCCTCCCGAACGGCAAACGCATCCCAGGTCTGAAACTCGATCACCCGCGGCAGCTCGCGCTGATGCACGCGCTCGTACGCTTTGCCCACATCGCCGCCGGCGATACCTTCACCACCCATGACCTGCACGAACCGACGGCCGTGGCGCTCGAGACGACCACCGATCACTATCGTTTGGCGTCGCTGCGATACGACCTCTCCAAGCTCCGCGCCAAAGGTTTGGTCGAACGCGTCCCGCATTCACGGCGCTATCGACTGCTGCCACACGGCTATGCGATCTGTCTCCTGTTTCTGAAACTCTTCGAGCGCATCTACGCGCCCCTCACGGCTGGTCTCCTGCAGCCGGTGACCGCTGACGCGCGCCTCGCCGAGGAGAAGCGCCATCGGCTCGATCGTCTCTATCAGCGCATCGCGACAGACCTCGATGCCCTGCTCAAGGCTGTCGGCCTGAGGATCGCCGCATGACGCCCGCGCGCAACGAGTACATAATTCGCGCAAGGAGCCGGACAACGGTCTAGCCAAGGGCGGCCCTTGATATCCCGTTGAGTGCCGACGCCAGTGGAACGTCTGCGACTCACGTGAACAGCGGCAGAGCTAGGTCTCCAATCAGAATCGGCAAGTTGTACACCATAACTGCCGATAAGCCTGTAATGAGGCGCAAACACACGAAGACTGGACAGAAACGACGGCGCGCGAAAGCGCCATCGCCAAAGCCTATCGGTATCGTCGTCCGCCGTGGCGCGCTGCGACGCTTCGACGCGCTCACGCGAAAGACCGCTGGCCTTCCCGTAGTCGTCTCTTGGGACCGGCGGCAAGTTGACGGACGAGCGTCGTCCGAGCGGAGCCAGCCGACTGACCAACAAAAGACCGAGCGGCGCCAGAAGCCGCCCTTCACTTGGGAGGTTGCTGAATTCGTCGTGTTGGATCGTGCGCCTCACAATTCGGCGAGACGCGGGATGGCCAAAGCGACGAAAGAACGTATACTGGCAAGACGTGCGCGGAACGTCGCCCTCTCACATAAGTGAGAATGTCGAAGGACTCGAGCGAGGAACCCGCGGACTAGAAAGGCGACGGCCGATCCGGATATGGATCGTGGAGGATTCGATCTTCTCGATTCGGCCTTCGACCTCGTCGCCGGCAACAGTCACCCGCACTGGATCACCCACTCTCGCCGAACCACCGAAAATTCGCACTGTCCGCAGCTGCGACTCTTGCTCCCACTCGAATCGAACCAACGGTAGACGCGTTGAATCGCTCCACTTGGTCACGTTACCGATCGTCCTAATCCTTGGTCCGTCTGGGGCTGGAAAGACGTCGGCATCAGATTGCATAAGGCAGCAGCTTGGATTCCATAAGATCGATTTCGATCGCTCGACTCCGTTCTCAAGGAATGGCCTGCCAGAGGAATGGGAAGCCGATCCGAGCTTGAACGGCCAGCGGATCGACGAGTCGACCGGCTTCACGAAGTACGATGAGGCCCGCGACCTTCTGAAGAAGCGCGAAGGCGCGATCGCAGATGGCGTCCCCATCACGGCCAAGTCGACGCGGCTCACGTTCGACGACGCCGCGAAAAACGTCGACGACGACTACACCCGTGGGTCTTCCATCGAGGCGGCAAGCGCATCAAGTGCATGGACGATGCGTGGCGACGTGCGTGCAAGCGGGCCGGGTATCCCGGTCGCCTGATGCATGACCTACGGCGCTCTGCGGTTCGCAATCTCGTTCGCGCGGGTGTGGCTGAATCTGTCGCGATGAAGATCACCGGCCATAAGACGCGCTCGGTCTTCGAGCGGTACAACATCACCAGCGGAAACGACATCCGCGCCGGTCTTGGCGCTGTAGGGACAAATCGCGGGGACAGAGCGACCAAAGCAAGCGGCAGACCCGTATAGGGTCAACCGCTAACTTGTTGATACTGTTAGATCGCGTTTCAAACGGAAGCGAACGGGGCCCGGTGGCCCTCCCGGTCTTCAAAACCGGTTGCTCCCCGCTTTGCGGGAAGGCTGGGTTCGACCCCCAGGCGCTTCCGCCAACCTTCGCCCATGATTGCAGGCGAAGGTTGCCCACCATAGCGTTGCGGAGCAACGCGGCGGTGGGCCATCGATGCTCCCGAACGGGCTACGGTTGGCAGGCCCTTCGCTCACGCTTGCCACAAGAGCGTGAGCTGCGGTTGGCAAGCCAAGGTCAACTCCCAACGTCTGTCGCTCGTCCAACTCCCAACTCCCAAGACGGCGAAGTTTGGAGGTTGGGAGTTGGGAATCGGAAGTTGGGAGTTCGCCGGCTCAGTTCTCCGGGTTTGCTCCGCCCCGTCCGCCCGCCGCGCCGCCCCGACCGCCTCGGCCGCCACGACCCGCGGGCTCTTCGCGCGGAAGGGCAAACGCCAAGAGTTGCGCCCCGGAACCGGTGGGCCCTCGCACTCCGATGATCACAAACTGCCGGCCTTGATGCATGTACGTCATCGGCACACTCGACTGCGGACCTGGAGTCGGTGTCTGCCAGATCTCTGCGCCGGTTGCTTTGTCGTACGCGTGGAAGAACGCTTGTCCGCCAGAGCCTTCACCGGCGAACAACAACGTCTTGGTCACAAGCAGGCCGGCCTGTGACGGGCTGCCCGTCTTCGGAATGGTCAGACCCTTGAGCGCCGGGTTGTTCTTGACCGCCGGTGGTGTGTCGCCATTCGCGATCTGCCATGCGATCTCGCCCTTGTTCATGTTGTAGGCGGTGATGCGTCCGTACGGCGGCTTCATCAGGCGAAGCCCCTGGATGGTGGGTATCGCGCCACCCATCATGTAGTCCGAGTCGACGTTGGTAACCTTCGGATCGTTCTTGCTCAATCCAATCAGTCCCGGCGTCGTTGTCGAGCCGACGTACACGAATCCAGTTTCCGGATCCGCGGCGCCTGCTGGCCAGTTCGCGCCGCCACCAAGGCCGGGCGCAACGATCGTCCCCTTGTTCTTGCCCTCAACAACGAGCGTTCCTGGCGTGTAGATCGGTCCAATCGTGTATTGCTCGAGCGCCTTGATGGCTTCCGCGCGTAATTCCGGCGTGAAGTCGATCAAATCGTCGTGCGTCACCCCTTGTTGATCGAACGCCGGCGGCTTCGATGGGAATGGCTGCGTCGGCGCCGTCCACTCGCCTGGCACAGTTGTCTGCGGTACCGGCTTCTCGACCCATGGCCACACGGGACGACCGTTGGTGCGGTCGAACACATAGGCAAACGCCTGCTTCGTGAGCTGCGCGACCGCCTTCACCGGTTTCCCGTCGACATTGAGGTCGATGAGGATCGGATGCGGCGGCATGTCGTAGTCCCAGATGTCGTGGTGCACGAGCTGCTGATACCAGATCATCTTGCCGGTCTTGATGTCGAGACAGACCAGCGAATCGGAATACAGGTTGTTGCCGGGACGATGGCCGCCATAGACGTCGTTGGTCGCCGACTCGATGCTCAGATACACGTAGCCAAGGGCCGGATCCGCAGAGAAAGGCCCCCAGATACCGGCGTTTCCGGTGTATTGCGCGGAGTCACCTTTCCACGTTTCGAAACCCGGCTCGCCCTCCCGCGGAACCGTGTGGAACGTCCACAGCTTGCGCCCGGTCCGCACGTCGAAGCCCATGACGTCGCCCTTCACGTTGGCGATATTGACTCGCCCTCCCGGCGTCAATGCGGGGCCGACGACGATCACATCGTTCGATATCACAGGCGGTGAGCTGTTCCCGATGCGCCCAGTCGGATCCAACCCGGAATCATTGTCGAGCTGTTTGAACAGGTCGACGATGCCGTTCTCCCCGAAGCCCTGGACAGGCCGCCCTGTCTTCGCATCGAGGGAAACGAGCTGGAATCCTGGCGTCACCAGGACGATTCGCTCGTCCTGGCCGTTAGCCCAATATGCGACCCCGCGGTGCACTTTGCGCGGGGCTGCGTCAAAGCGCGGACCCTCGTCGGGTCGCCAGGTCCATAGCGTTTCACCAGTACCCGGATCGACGGCGATGACAGTACGCCGCTGCCCCGCGGTGAAGTACAGCTTCCCGCCCACCATGATCGGCGTCGATTCGTTCGTCGCCGTCTGGGCCGCCGATCCAAAGTTGTCAATCTTGAAGGTCCACGCGACCTCGAGGGTCTTGACGTTGTCACGCGTGATCTGATCGAGCGGGGAATACTTCGTGCTCGCCTCTTCGGCGGCGTAGGCGCGCCATTCGCCATTCTTGGCACCCGTTTGTCCGCGGCCGGAGTAGGGCCACGACACGGCAGCGATCACCAGGGCCAGGAATATAAGTCGACGTATAAGGGCCATTGAGAACTCCTTTGAATCCGGGACTCGGGGCTCGGGACTCGGGACTCGTTCTAATGCGCGCTCAAGTGTTTCGAAAAGAACGGCAACACCTTCTGCTCCAGGCGCTCCGGGATGCGATTGCCGTGATCGCCTTCGTAGGTTTCGAATGTGTGCGGAATGCCGAACGCCGTCATCCGTTCCACAAGCAGCTTGTTACCGGTGATCAGATTGTCCTGCAAGCCGATGTCGAGAGCGATGGCTTTCATCCTCTTGAGGTTCGGCACGTATTGATCGAGCATCGCGACCGGTGAATTGGCCGCCCACTTCACGGCCACTTCGGGAACGACTTCGCCGTTCTTCGTTGGCAGGTCCAGATAGAACGGCGGGTTCTTCGGATTGGGGGCCCACGCCGCCGCGCGCGCCAGCGTGCCTTGCGCTCCCCGATTACCGCGCGCCTCCTCCATCGTCTTGACCAATTCCGCAGGGGACGGGCCGGTGCCGCGTGCGCGGACGGTGCCCTCGTTCAAACAGCAGGAGCTCAGCGCGTAAATCGCAGAGAAGACATCAGGCCGCTTCATGCCGATTCGCATCGTCCCGTAGCCGCCCATCGAGTGGCCGGCGAGCCCGCGTCCTTCGCGCGAGGCGATCGTTCGATAGGTCTTGTCCATATACGCGACGAGATCGTCCGCGACGTACCCCTCCCAGTCGCCTGCCGTCATCGAATTCGAATACATGCTTCCGCCAAATGCATTCATGGCGTTCGGCATCACCAGAATCATTTCGCGGGCCGCACCGCTGGCGAACACGCGCTCGGCGATGACGTGAAGCTGGCGGCCTTCCGAGCCAAAGTAACCGAGGTCGGTATTCGTGTATCCGTGAAGCAGGTAGACGACGGGATACCGACGATTCCGATCGGTGCTATAGCTCGGAGGCAGATAAATCGAAACCTCCGGGGCGGGCGTCTCACCCAGTAAATTTCCTTCCAGCGACTTGCCGTGGATCTTGATCCGTTCGAGCTTGCCCTTCAGAGCGGCCGGCGCGGGCGCGGACGGTTTGGAAGTCGAACTCTGTGAGCCCAGAGGCTGGATAGAACCGACTATGAACGCGCATACCACAGCGAGATGAAAGAAACGGGTCGGCATGGTGACCTCCACGCTCGGCGCCTTGCAGCGCGCGGCACGGAGGTTATACCTCAGATCCTGGACTCGGGACTCGGGATCCGGGACTCGGGATCCGGGACTCGGCGGGACCCGGATCTGGATCCGACACCCGGCGCGGGTTTCGACTCAGGCTCTCGACTTATAGGCCTGGTAGACGACCACGACTCGAACGGGAAGTCGATCCGACTCTCGCTCGCGAGTTGCTGTGAGTCGACGACCGTAATCGCCGCGCTGACACCCGGAACACGCTCTCGTCAAGCTCTACATGGCTTCGCGCAAGGCCGAGCAGGCGAAAACGTTTCAATCGGAACTGACTCAGTGAAAAGGTGTATAAGGAGTCATGGGCGTGCGCATAGCGGTTGTGCTGGTGACGCTCCTCGGACTGGTGCCGAGTGCGTCGATTGCGCAGTTTAGACCTGCGCCTCCTTCTGGTTCTCCATTTCCGCCGAATGGCCCGGCGACGCGCACGAACCCCTCGCCGCGTCTGAACCAGGCATTGCCCGATCCGTTTGCGAGCCGCGTTCCCAACCCGATCATGCGGCCGGCGGCGCCGAGTACGCGACCGTCCGGACCCGGCATGCCGCAGCCGCAGGTTCCGGGGCAGGGAATGTCCAGACCACGTGATGTCTTCCGCGCGGCGCCGTGGACATACGCCCCGCGATACGGCCGGCTGTCGGCGCTGCGAGGGAGTGGGTATTACGGTGGGTATGTTGACGGTGGCTACGCACCCTATTTCTACGCCGACACGGTCCCCAACGATCAGGCTCCTGTCAGCCAGGGGCGACTTAGTCTGTACGTCTCGCCTCTCTCGTCGCAGGTGTTCGTCGACGGTTTCTACGTCGGAACCGCCGGCGATTTTCAGGATCGAGGACTCTGGCTCGAACCGGGTCCGCGCCGCATCGAGCTCCGGGCCGACGGCTACGAGACCGCGACCTTCGACGTTCGCATCCTCGAAGACCAGACGGTGAATTACAGAAGGGACCTGGCGAGAGAGACGCCCCGCGCAGAAGCGCCACGCGTCGCCGCGCCCAAGACGTTTTACGTTGTTCCAGGATGTTACGCGGGTGATAAGCCGCCCGCTGCCGAGCGGCTCCCGAGCGGGTGCGTGGCTCGGAACGTCAGGACGATCCCGCCCGTTCTGAGCCGTCTGACCTCGAAGCCTTAGATCCTGCTGCGATCCCCAATTACCGAGGCTGGGGGACGATGCGGATGTAGGGCAACGGCGATTTCCACCCTTCCGGATAGGTCTTTTTTGCGTCGTCATCCGAGACGGCCGGCAGGATGATGACGTCGTCGCCTTGTTTCCAGTTGACCGGTGTCGCGACCTTCCGCGTCGCCGTGAGCCGGCACGAATCGAGCAGGCGAAGGATCTCGTCAAAGTTCCGCCCCGTGCTCATCGGATATGTCAACGTGGCCTTGACCTTCTTGTCGGGTCCGATGATGAACACGGACCGCGCCGTCGCATTGTCCGCGGGCGTCCGCCCTTCACTCGTGTCTCCCGCGTCGGCGGGCAGCATGTCGTACTGCTTCACGATCTTGAGTTGTGGGTCGCCAATCAGTGGATAGTTCACCGCGTGTCCCTGCGACGACTCGATGTCCTTGGACCATCTCTGGTGGTTGCTGACACCGTCCACGCTGATCGCGAGAATCTTGCAGTTGCGCTTGTCGAACTCCGGCTTTATGCGGGCCATATAGCCCAGCTCAGTGGTGCATACCGGCGTGAAGTCCTTAGGATGAGAGAACAGGACTGCCCACCCATCACCAATCCAGTCGTGGAAGTTGATTGTGCCCTCGGTCGACTCGGCCGTGAAGTTCGGGGCAACATCGTTAATACGCAGCGACATGAAATCCTCCTTGGTCAACACCAATGCTTATCACGTGCGCGCGCACTCTTCCGCATGGTCGCCACGTGTCAGTCTCTCCCTCGATTGAGACTCCTATTTCGCGACCGTGGTTGCGACGAACGTCGCGATCTCGTCCGCGAACCGCTGGGGCTCTTCCCAGTGAGGGCTATGGCCAGCACCAACGTAAATCACGAGCCGCGAACCATTGATGGCCTGGCTCAGCGCGTCCTGTTCCGGCCGGCGAGTGAACGAATCCTGATCCCCCCAGATGAGAAGAGTCGGGACGCGAACGTTCTGCAGCTGCGCGGAAAAGTCCATCGTTCGAAACGGTTCGAGCGCGGCCTTCCAGACGCGCGCAGGCACCTTCATCGCATCCGCGACGATGGTCTCGAAGAACTCGGGCGGAACCGGCTGGGCCAGCGTGCTCTGCTGAAACTCCCGAACGAAGGCCGGATCGATCGGATCCTTCAGTGTCAGGACCTCGTTCAGGAACGCGTCGACTTCGGCATTCGCGGGGCGCGGCATGAACGCGCCTTCCAGCACCAGCGCCCGCGTACGCTGCGGGTAATCGACCGCAAAGCGTTGCGCAACCGTCGATCCCATCGAGTGCCCGACGATCACTGCCTGCTCGATGCCGAAGGCGTCCAGAAAGGCGGCGACGTCACGTGCAAACACAGCAGACGCGTAACTGCCCTCAGGCTTGCCCGAGTCGCCGTGCCCGCGCTGCGTCACGGCAAACACGCGCAACGATCGTGGCAGATACCGCAGGACCTGATCGTAAGACCGCATCGAATCTGTGTACCCGTGCAACAGCACAACCGGCGTTCCATCCGGATCGCCACGCTCCATATACATCAGCCTCGTGCCGTCGGGAAGATCGACGTGCCTTGCAGCCGACGCGGAACCCTCGTGATGCGCATGGTGCGCGCGCGCGAACGATGACGGCGGCGCCGTGACCGCGCTCTCCGTCAGGATTCGCGACGAGGACAACTGCACGTCAGCTCGTGCCCAGGCCTTTTCAAACCGTTGCTTCGCGGCGAGCGCATCGGCCGACTTCCCTTGCGCCTCGAGGCTCTTCGCCAATCCAAAGAGCGACCACCCGTTTTCGCGGAAGCGCTTCAGATCTTCGCGATACACCGCTTCTGCGTCCGCCGGTCGTCCTGCGTCGAGCAGAATCGCGCCCAGGATTTGCCGTGGCGGGTGATGCCACAGCGGCGGCTCGGCATAGGGAAGGTCGTCTTCGACCGTTACGGCTTCGCGAAGCGAGGCAAGCGCCGCTTCGGCGTTGCCTCGCTTCATGCCGAGTTCACCCTCGAGAATGCGGGAGGCGATCTTCAGATTGGTGAGCAACGGCAACTCCTTGAACGTCGTCGCGAACGCTTCGTGCTTCATGACCGTTTCGAGCGCCATCAACTCGCGTGCCGCCGCGTCGAGACGCCCGCGTGCGACGAACCCGAGCCCGCGTGTGTAGTGCCAGATGCCCATTGCGTACGGCTCGTTGGCAGGCGGCTCGGGTTCAGTCAGGACGTCCTGCCACATCCCGAACCGCGCGTAGGCGAGCATCGGCGTCACCGGAAAATCGGTCGTCCATGCGAGCTTGCCGGCGTGGTGATGCGGCACTTTCTCGGCAACCTTTCTCGCCGCGTCTACCGCGACCGCCCGACGGCCTTCGAGCGTGGCAGCCGCCCAGAGGAAGTGCAGGTTGTGCGGGTAATAGCTGACCGGATACAGCCCCTGTGCCTGGCACTGCGCGAGATAGTCCTCGTCGGCAGCGATGGCGCGCACGTTCACTTCTGCAGCGTCCGCGTAGCGTCCGACGCGGATGTAGATGTGCGCCGGCATGTGGACCATATGCCCTGCGGCGGGCATCAGCGAGCCGAGACGATCGGCGCTCGCTGCTGCCCTGTCCGGATCGGCCGAAGCCTCGAGCAGGTGGATGTGGTAGTGCAACGCCCCTGCATGGTCAGGCTGTCTCGCAATGACGCGTTCGAGAGCGTCGAGAACCAGCGCCGTCTCCGGCTTGGCGGCGCCGTCCTTCTGCCAGTAGTCCCACGGCATCGTGTTCATTTGCGCGTCGGCGTAGAGCGTTTGGATGTCGGCATCCTGCGGAAAACGCTCGGCCGCGGCACGCATGGCGGCTGCATACATTCGATCGAGGGCAGGGCGATCGCCGGTGCCATCAGCGGCGTAACGGCGCGAGAGCGCTTCGATGAGCGCCTGCTCACGCGGCGTCACGCCCGCGACTCGCGCGACCGCGGCCTGGATCGCTGCATACGCCTGCCGACCGTTGTCTTGCGTCATCGGCGCATTGAGATTGGGACCGAGCGCCAGCGCCTGTCCCCAATACGCCATCGCAAGACCGGGATCGAGCCGCGCCGCCTCACGGAAGGCACGAATCGATTCGGCATGATTGAACGCATACAGCAGCCGCAACCCTTGATCAAAGAAGCGCTGCGCCTGCGCCACCGACGTCGTCACCGGCATGTGCAGCGTTCCAAGCCCGGTGAGCGCCGGGGCAATCGGAGCCTCCTGTGCTCGGGCGGACGTCTGTGCTGCCGGCGCGGTCATCACAGCGACCGCGACTACTGACGCCAGAACCGTTCTCGACACTCTCGGTAACATGCTTGTTCCTCTTGGTTCGCCTGCGGGTCTCAAGACCCGCCGCTACGATCTAAGTAGAGGCGCGCCTTCCCTGGCCTGAAGCACAGTCGAAGGCAGACGCGCCTGACCATTTGTTTACTCACCTGTGTTGACCGCTTTCTTCGCCACCTCGATCTCGTTCTCGACCGAGAACACGCCGGTCACTTCGCGCGCACGCATCTCTGCAATCTGACGGTCGCCTGTGTTGTCGACGACGCCGAACAGAGTGGTGTGGCCATTGCGCACGACGATGTGGATGGCATACATGCCGAGTGGCTGATGCATGCCTGGGAATCGCCGTGAGTCGTAGATCTCACGCCGGATCTGATCGGGCCCGCCGGGGGCATAGCGCGACAGAAACGCATCGGTGTAGATCCGGTAGAAGGTCGCCCACCGGATGCGGTCGTCATTCTGCGACGCCGGCAATAGCTCCACCCGGTTAGCGATTTCGTCGACGCCCGAGACTCGGCGGGTTGCCGACTCGGCCGCATTCTTCAGGCTTCCGTGGTACGCGTAACCGGTGAGCGTCACCGTTCCCCGTTCCACGTTGAAGGCCATGAAATCGAACACGCCGTAGTACGGCAACCGCTCGAGCGCGCGCTGCACCGACTGCGTGGTTTCACGCGCGCTCACCGACTGGGCACCTGCGCCGACGCTCGTGATCATCAGCGCGCCCACGACCACGATCGCGGCGAGGCGCACGAGCCCTTGACCTGCGATATTCATCATCGTCCTCCTGCGCTCTCGCTGAGCATCCACTCGCGAGCGTGCGACTGCGCTGGCACGCGAGAGACTTCGACAATCGATCCCACGGTCGTTTCGCCCGCAATGATTCGACCGGTAGCATCGAGCGCAACGAAGTCGCAGCCACGCACGCGTGAGAAACCGAAGTCGGCAACATAAACAATCGTGATCTCGCGTGACTCTGGATCCCACGCGACCTCGTCGAGTTCTGCTGGTACGGAATGAAGACCGAACGGTATGGCTGCCCAGTGGCGCTTCATGGCTTCCTTGCGATCCATTCGCGACCCACCGGTGCTGGGAACGCTCCACTCGCCGAAGCGAACCCCGTCTTTATGCATGGCGAGCAATGTGTCGAAATCGCCGTCGCTCCAGCACGACAGCCACAGTTCGGCCCACCGGATCGCCTGCCTTCGCGTGAACATGTGCCCTCCCCACTTGCTTGACGTCGCATGAAGTCGCGACATAGGACATGGAAGAGCGAGGCATGTGCCACGTCAGGGATGTCATCGTGGCAAGCCAGTAATTTCTCGTGGGTCAATGATTTAACTGCATCTATCGATGATGTCTACGGCGATGCGAAAGGCCAGAATTGCTGGCATTTCGGCAGCAGTGCCGAAATATCAGCACCAACTCTTGATCTCTATCAGATCGCGAGGCCTATTCGCGCGAGCCGTGAATGCCGAGCTTCCGCATTCGCGACCAGACGGTTGATCGGCGCATTCCCAGTAGCCGAGCGGCACCCTGAGGTCCGGCCAGTACTCCGCCGGTGAGCGCGAGGGCGCGTTGGATATGCTGACGCTCCATTTCCGCCAGCGTGAGAAACACATCCGAGTCGATCGGCCGTGAGCTCCGGCCGAGGACCCCGATGTGCTCGTCCTGGATGACGGGTCCCTCGCACAGGATGACGGCGCGCTCCATGACATTGGCCAGTTCCCTGACGTTGCCTGGCCACTCGTACGCCGCCAGGCGCGACGCGGCGAGGGCACCGATGCGATCGACGCTCTTCCCCATCCGCCGCGCGAAGTCGAGGACGAAATGTGCCGCCAGGAAAGGCACGTCCTCTTTTCGTTCTCTCAGCGGCGGAACGTGGATTGGAAAGATGTTGAGTCGATAGAACAAGTCCGAGCGAAAGCCACCCCGCTTGACCTCGTTCTGGAGGTCACGGTTGGTTGCCGCGATCACGCGGATGTTCACTTTGGTGGGACGCGTGCTGCCGAGGCGCTCGAGTTCCTGTTCCTGCAGCACGCGTAGCAGCTTGACCTGCACGTCGGTCGACAACTCGCCAACTTCGTCGAGAAAGATGGTGCCGTTGTTGGCGAGCTCAAAGCGGCCGCGTTTCTGCTGCACGGCGCCGGTGAACGCGCCGCGCTCGTGGCCGAACAACTCGCTCTCGGCGAGACTCGAGGGCAACGCGCCGCAGTTCACCTTGACCATGACGGCGTCGCGACGTCGGCTCAACCTGTGGATGGCGCGAGCGATCAGCTCCTTGCCGGTACCGGTCTCACCGAGGAGCAGCACCGTCGAGTCTGTTTCGGCAACGAGCTCGATCGACCGGAACACCTGCTGCATGACAGAAGACTGACCTACGATCTCGCCGAAGCTCCGTTCGAGGCTCAACTCCTCCTGGAGGTACACGTTCTGCGACTCGAGTTCTTCGGCTCGCCGGCGATCGGTGATGTCGCGAGCAATGAAGGTGACAGCGGGCTTGCCATCGATCTCGAGGCCCATCACGCCGGTTCGTCCCTCGAACCATCGTTCTCCTGCGCGGACGTTCAACGAGTATTCGAACGTCTGACTGGTGCGGCTCTCGAGCGTCTGGTGCACGAGCCGCAGGTGAGCGTCGGCAATCGGTTGTGGCAGCAGATCGCGAAACCGTTTTCCCAGCATGTCCGATGCCGGGCGATACAACAGATCTTCACGCGAGGTGAGAATCTCGACGTAGCGCCCATCCCGGTCGACAACGAAGACCAGATCGGGCAACGCATTGAGGATCGCCGACAGGCGGTTCTCGCTTCGTTCGAGATCCGCCGTCCGGAGTGCCACGCGATCTTCGAGCTCATTGGCGTGTCGCTCCACGCGTTCCCGCAGCTGGGCTTGCCGGAGGACGACGGCCAATGTGCTGGCGACCTCCTGCGCGATCTCGATCGCTTCGTGGCCGAACGCCGCTTCTTCGATCGATGACACGTTGAGGACGCCGATCAGTTCGCCGTCGGCCAGGAGCGGCACATTGATGAAGGAACGCAAACCGGAGTTCTTGAGTGTCTGAAGGGCGCCCGATACGTTCTCGAGGCCGGTCAGGTTGCGGACCAACCCGGCTCGCAGATCTTCGACGAGGCCGAACTCCGAGAGTGGAATGCTGGTGCCCTCGCGCGGCTCCGACCCGGTTTCATCGTCGTGGACCGCAATGAGCTGCCCGGTCGCCCGTCGCACGTCGATGACGGCGACGCTGACGCGCCGGCACGGGATCAAGCTCTGCACATGACGGATGGCGGCCTGCGCGATCTCGTGTGAGGAGCGCGAGCCCAGGATATCCAGGTGGATGTCGTGCAGGACCTGCAGCCGCCGGGTGTATCGGCGGAGCGCCTTGTCTGCCCGGTCGCGCTGTGTCACGTCACGCTGGATTCCGAAATGTCCCGTGATGCGTCCCTGGTCGTCGTAAAAGCAGAGGTAATCCCCTTCGATTGGAATGGGCGTCCCATCCAACCGGCGTTCATCCGTCTCGATGTGCAAGCGGCCGCGGTCGAAGAACTCACGCCAAATCTTACGACCGTAGTCGAGGTCGTGGCGGAAGAGATCGGTCGGCGTGGTGCCCAGGAACGCCTCGCGAGTAGCGCCGTATTGCGACAGCATCGCGTCGTTGACCTTAGTAACCCGCTGATGCTCGAAGATGTAGTCGAGCGCCTTTTCCTTGTCGACCGAGTCGTCCCACACGATCGGCTCATCCAGCATCATGAAGAAAAACCCGTCCAGGGACTGGGAGAAGAAGAGCTCCAGGCGATCGTTGGGTTCCATGGTGTACTCTCACGCGAGGGACTATGGCGGCAGCCGCTCTCGAGCTTCGCGCAATTCTCGACTCCGCGGAACAGGCGGCGTCCGTCCAGGATTTTGTCTCAGCGGAGCACTATCTGCGCAAGGCCGCCACGCTGCAGGAAGCGCAGCTCGGCGCGAATCATCCGGATCTCGCCAATACGCTCAACAACCTGGGCATCGTGTGCGAACGCACCGGCAATGTCTCGGACGCCGAGGCGTGCTATCGGCGCGCATATGCGATCGCACGATCGACGCTGCCAGCGGAGGACCCGCTGGTCATCACAAGCGGCCAGAACCTGAAGGATTTCTGTGCCGCTACGGGCACACCATTCGAGCGGGCCGCCACCGAGGAAACGACCGCGGCGCCCGGGTTGAACAGGCCGCCCCAGTCGAGTTCGCCGTCCCAAGCGATCGAACCGCCACCGGTCCCACCGGCTCAAGCGACCGATCCGGTTCAACCGAGCGCACCGCCTCAAGCGACCGTTCTGCCTCAACCGATCGCACCGCCTCAACCGATCGCACCGCCCCAGCCGATCGCACCGCCTCAGTCGAACCAGTCGGCCCGAGCGACTGCGCCGCCGGCCCCGGCTGCTCCGCCACCGCCGTCTTCTTCTCCGCGCACGCCAGTTGCCACAGCACCACCAGTTCCATTCCCGCCGCGAACGCCGTCCGCCTCGCCAACGTCACCGCGCGCCGACCGCGACACGTTGCGAACGAACAACGTCCCTGTCGCGCCCACCGCGGTCCCGATCGTAGTCAAGCCGCGTCATCGGAATGCGATATGGGTCGTTCTTGGCACCGGCATTCTGCTCACGCTGGTGCTCGCGTTTGCGGATCGGTTGTCGCGTTCGACTGATTCGGGCGCACCGGCCGCCGCGCCGACTGTGGCACCTGAGGTGCCGCCGCGTGGGGACGCGCCTACGCCGCCCGAGCAACCTTCTGCACCGGCTGCCAAGACTGCCCCGGAACCGTCCGTCATAAAGCCGGCACCCGAACGATCGGCAGGTACCAACGCTGCCAGAACGCCCGCGGCACCTGAAAAGCGTCCCGTGCCCAACAAGGCCAGCACTCCAACTGGCTCGACGACGGTCTCCCTCGCCGAGTCTCAGTTATGCCGGTCCATTTCGAATTGGCGGTGCACGCCCGCGACGAGCCCGACGGAGCCGGGCGTCCTCATCTTTTACACGCGTGTGAAGTCGGCGAGCGACACCACGGTGCAACACCGGTGGTATCTGAATGGAAATCTGCGACGCTCAGTGAACCTTCGCATCCGCGCGAATCCCGGCGACGGATACCGCACCTACAGTCGCAACACCGTCGCGGCTGAGACACGAGGTAGCTGGACGATCGAGCTACGCGACGCGGGAGGAGCGCTCCTGCACGAGGAGCGCTTCCTCGTTCAGTAGAAACCTACTGTACCTCTCGCCCTGACTCATCCAGGACGAAGCTATCCTCGACGGCGGCGCTCTCCTCCACGGCGGGACGCGTTGCCGCCGCCTTCGCCACCTTCGCCACCTTTGGTCGCGCCTTCGCAGCCTTTGGCTTCTTTCGGGCCTTCCGTGCGGCGGCTGGCTTGGCGGCCACGGGCTTTTCCGCCGCTTCCTTCACCGGCGCCGGTGCCGGTTTCGACGCCACTTTCTTCCTGGATTTTCCAAGCTTGGCCTCGGCCTTCGCGGATCGCTTTGCGGCCTTGCTGTATGCCGAGCGAGCTTCGTCGGCAGCATTGCGAGCCTCACGCGCGGCCTTGCTTGCGACCTTGAACTCTTTCTTGGCCTGCTTGAGCGCTGATTTTGCCTGCTTGGACACCTCCTCGGCTGCGTCTGCCTTGCGGGCCGCCTCCTTGTGCGCGCGCTCGGCAACCTGAACGCGATCCTTGGCTTTCTTTGCAGCCGATTCTTTGTCTTTGCTCTTCATCTCTCACTCCATACTTCTTCTGCCGCGCACGCTAAAGCGTGCGCTCTACGAACGCGCGACAACGGTTCAGACCCGACTTCGTAAGCGGAGGCGTTAGCCTCCGCGTTACATCGAGTTCCTAATTTGTGGCGAAACAGTAGAGATACCCGTTGCCGCCTGTGGCCACGAGATTTGCCTGCGAGCATCCACGCGAAGGATGCGCGGAGTTCCACGAGCTGCCAGTCGCACCGCGTCCCATGCGATCGGCATGTCCGAGTTGGCCTGAGCCGCTGCCGTCACTGTTACTTGTCCAGTTATTGCAGGTCGTGTCGCCGTCACCGGGCTGCAGCGTGCCATCCGCCTGTGAGCCAGTCAGAATGTCGTGCTGATTCGGCGTGTCGCCAACGCCGTTGACGACCGTCCCCTTCTCTGTCAGCGCAGTGTCCTTCTTGAGATTGTTCGCATCCGAGTGAAGGTCCGCAACGCTCTTGGCAATCATCACGCCCTTGGCGTTGTACCAGGGGCCGTTGCCGATTCGATCCTTGGCATTCACGGCCGGCTGGCCACTCGCGGCTTTCGCACTGAGGTACGCGCGCCAGGTCTTGCTACCGCCGCCGGCCGCAGCGCCCAGCGTCTGGCAGATCTTGTCCGCGCCCGCGAGCCCGCCCAGGTTCGCGCCATTGCCCGAACCGGCGCTCGCGACAAAGAAGCTCATCTGATTCTGCTGCGCGGAGACGCGGAACGACACTGTCGCCGCCGTCACCATCACGACGATCGCGACTGAGATCCATTTCACCATTGCTCTCTCCTCCGAAGGGGAATCCATGACCGGGCCCCGGCCCAGGGCGGCGATCATAGCCCAGACGCCCGTCGCTCGGCGCGAACCCGCGACCACGGGCGGCGCTAGCCTGCAACCACTGTGTAGTACAGAAAATCTGACGCTTTGGCTTTCGCCAGCACTTTCCACATGTCCAGATGATTGGTCGGCTTACCGTCGAGCAACTCGCCCATGTGAACGAAAAACCCCAGCACGTCCTGCAGTGGGTTGCCAAGGTCCAGATCGAACTCGGCGTACGTGTGCGGGAGATCCGGTGGCGGAATGGCCACGACTGCCTGCATCGAGGGTCTCCCCTCTCCGCGGAAACTCGACAACGCCGTGAAACGCGTTTTGATTTCCGGTGGCTCCGGCAACCCGCTCAAGAGGCGACCGTGCACGGCTGATCGAGGCGTACCCTCAGCGTAGAACGGCTTCGCCGGGTCGTCCGCCAACGCCTGCAGCGTGTCGACGAGTGCGCGATCGACTTTCGCGTAAACGCGGTCGTTGGCCACGTAATAGACATCGTGCACGAGGTGCACGAGCGGCGAGCGCGCGGTCGGGCGCGTGCGCAGGCTGGCGAGCAGGTTGAGGAGGCACGCCTGTCGCGTGGGTCTGCGGCCGCCATCCTCGAGCCACGTCACAGCCGCGACATCGTCGATGACCGACCGATCGAGCAGCTGCCGGATGCCGTCATCGCATTCATCCAGGTCGACTCGCACACCACGCTCATCGAGCTCCACATCGATGTCCACCTTGGCGTGGCCATCATGCTTGACGTTGGCGACGGCAAACTTGCGTGGCGTCCGGGCCTCCTCGATCGCCACCTTCAGTTTGTAGAGACCTTCAGGCAGGGCGTGCCCGTTGACGCCACGCAGCATGAGCGCTCCATCTTCGACGGCCACGTGCAACTTGAACTGCCCCGGGTCCCAGCCCTGAACCCGGCGAATGCTGTTCATCCGCTCGCGCGTTGCCGGACTTGCGGCATCGAAGTTGACACCCACAGTGCGCTCGATTGGATCCGGCTCGTCGAACTCGATTCCTCCATCCACCTGGCGCTTCAACGGGAACGGTTTGCCTTTCCGTCGAAATCTGATCTCGATGAATTCGTTCATGGTGAATCCTTATCGTCTGAACGCAGAGGGAGCGGAGCGCGCGGAGAAAAGCGTTAACGCAGGGAGCGCAGGGGAGCAGAGACAACAAGCCAGAGTCTAGAGAATGCCACGGGCCGCCGTGCGTCGCACGGCATAGGACGAGCGCGCCAGCGATCACAAGCGCCATTACAATTCGCGGGCGCTTGTGTGCGCTGGCGTGCTCGTTCTATGTGCCGGCCCATTGGGCCGACACGGCCCGTGGCCTCTGCGTAACTCCGCTCCTCTGCGATCCCTGCGTTGAAAACTCCGCGTCCTCCGCCTCCCCCGCGTTCTCCTCGCCCAAAAAACTCTGTTACAGTCTCACATCTCATCTACCGTGACTACCATCACGAAAGGATCATCGATGCCAAGCGACGCGACCCTGGCCATGCAGAAACAAATCATTGCGAACCAGAAGAAGATTCTCGCCAACCAGCAGCGCATCGAGCGCAACCAGGCCACGCTGGACAAGATCGTCGCCAATCAAAAGAAGTTGGATCAGATCCTGGCCAACCAGAAGGCGATTCTCGCCAGGCTTCGATAATCAGCGCGTTGCGCGAGCGTGGGCGGCGCGACGACGTCGAACGAGCAATGTGGTCCAGAGAAAGCCCGTCAGGACGAACGGAAGCAGATACACCAGGAGCATGAGGGGCGACGGTCGAAGATCGTAGGTGGCCTGGACTTCAGAATCCACGCTCACGCGCCCGGCCGCGCCTTCCACGTCGACGCGCACCGCAAATCGTCCTTCGTGATCCATTCTCAAAGCCACGAATTGACGAGACGCGTCTCCGCTCACCGGCGCCGCTCGAGCCGTCAGCGACGGCCCCGGACGATCGAGCGCCCGGATCGTCACATCCGCGTGCACATCTGACGACAAGCGATCACCAGTCCGCGCCGGATCGATCATGACCCAGAACTGTCCACCAGCCGTGTCATCGTCAGTGGTATCCGGATCGGTCCAGACCGAGACGCGAAACGCTCCGAGCACCTGATTGGACACGATTGGATACGGAGGACCGTCGTGAGCGCACGCGGTCCGCGACACCAGAAGCCCGCATGCCGCGGAGACGATGACGAGCGCCGTTCTCATCCCGGAAAGGCGACGGCCCGCATGTCCATCGGCTGAGACGTAATCCAGAGCGCCGCGATGGTCACAGTAAGGGTCACGAGCGCCCATGGGATGGTTGCCGCGACTCGCCGTTGACCATGATCGCGTTCCGAAATCAGATACGCGACGACCAGCGATCCCAACGCGCCAGTCAGGATCACGCCGACCTCGAACGGGAACACAAGCCCGGCTCTCACTCCCGTCAATTGCCACAGTGGAGTGCCGAGCGCCGCCCGCCCCAGGAGATCCGCGACGGCAGACTGCGTCACGGGAATGACCGTGAGTACACCCGTGAGCAAGTGAAACCCGTAGTGCGCGAGCCACACACCGCAACCAAGCGGGATGAGCGCGTACGAATAACGGCTGGCAACATCGAGCGCGGATGACAGGCGTTGGCCCGTGAGCCACACTGTGAGCGTGGCTGCCGCCGCCATCAGCACGGCCGGGATGATGACGAGCACAATCGCGAACAACGCCGCCAACACGGGGCCTTCGGATTGCGCACCGATGACCTGAGCCAGGGTCTGTTCGGCGATCCGACCGGGAGCCGTCATCCCCAGCGCGTTGATCAACCCGCCAAACACGAAGACAACGGCGAGGGCGGCTATGTCACGGCGACGGGGCAACCATCCAATGCCGGACCGGCGGCGTGAATCGATCAGCTCGAGCCCCGGCACGCGCGTCGCCACCGCGATATTGTCATGCGGGCACGCCTGAACGCAGTCGAGGCAGAAGGTGCAATCGAGGTTTCCGGTTTTGGCCGGGAGGAAGAGCGCCAATTCACATCCGCGCCGCAGGACACGCGATGGGACCGCTTCGTCGCGCCGTCCCTTGATGCAGTCGACGGTGCGACATGTTCTGCACGTATCGGGTTGCTTCACCTGCAGTTCGAGCGGCGACATTGTCGAAGCGACGAAGCTGAACTGACCGATCGGACAGAGGTACTTACAAAATGTCGCGCCGGTGAATAGAAGATCGACAGCGAGGGCGATCGCGAAATAGCCGAGCACGATCCACGCCGTCGCGCGCGGCAGCGCCCACAGATCGTAGAGTTCGTAGATGAAAAGCACCGCGATGAACAGCGCGATGCCGATCCATTTCACGCGCAGCCATCGCGGCCATCGCAGCGATGGCATCCGGATGCGGCGACCGGTGTCGCGTACGAGCACGAATGGGCAGCCGGTACAGAAGAAGTTGCCGGCGACGAGCAACGTGATGATGAGCCAGCCGCGGTACTGCACCCATGAGAGAACAGTCGCGAGGTTCGCAGGCGCGACTTGTGGACCGAAGAGGCCGTGGAGTACAAGAACCGACGCCGCCAGCAGCAGGACGAGCTGCAGCGTCGTTCGCGCATAGCGCCAGCGCAGGAACCGTCCAACGAATCGCCACCGCAGGACGTCCGATGGCGCGGAGGGTGTCACACCGACGCGGTCACTCCATGCTCCCAGTTGCATGTGCACTTCTGAGCCCTGGCGTCGGAAGTCGACGGAAACATGTGGTAATACATCGCGACGACCATCGGGATGAAGACGATCGTGTTGTAGAAGAAATGGAGCTCAACGCGAGGCACCCACATCTGCACGAGGCTGGTCGGGACTGGCCGTCCGCCCAGGTTGTAACCCGTCGTGGCCTGGATGATGAGGAGCAGATGTTCGATGTGGTGGAAGAACTGGATCGCGAGGGCAATCGTCCACCAGCGGCGATCGAGAAGGCCGGTGAACCCGGGGCGCAGCGTCCAGAGCCCGATGAGCATCACGACAGCGTAGCCGTAGTGCAGGGTTTCCGACTGAATCAGCCACGGGAAGAAGTAGCCAACGAGCCCGCGTGCTTCAGGTACCGGCCACCCGAGCCCGTAGATTTGGAAGGCTTGCAGCAAGTGCTCGCCCCAATGGGCCAGCACGATCACCATGAACAGGCGCATCGCGGTCTCGTGTTGGGATCCGTTCAGCCGCCCCATGAAGGACGCGTCGTTACGAATAGTGGCAGCGTGGGCTACGTTCATGAAATGGCGAGAGCTCCTCGGGTCCCACGTCCGGCTAGAGGCCGGACACTCCGAAAGTATAAAAGGCGCCCGTGAAATGTCCCAATCCTACAAAACAACTATGGCCACCCGTCCGATAGACGGCCAGAATCGACGCTCGTGAACGCGATCCGGGTCGCCGCTTCACTGTTCATTCTCGTCTTGATTGGATTGTCGGCCATGGGCTGGATGTGGACCGGCACCCACCAGCCCCCCGCTCAGGCAGTTGCCGGCCGTATCGTGCTTGCACTCAGTGCCCTTGCGGGTGTGGTTGGCCTGATCGCTCTCTGGCGATGGCCGCGGCGCACGTGATGCCTCGCAAACAGAGCGCTGGTCTCCTGCTGTTCCGGCGACGCGGGAACTCGGTCGAAGTTCTGCTAGTCCATCCCGGAGGTCCGTTGTGGGCCCGGAGGGACGAGGGCGCGTGGTCGATCCCGAAGGGTGAGGTCAACGAGCACGAAGACGTTCTCGCCGCAGCGCGCCGTGAAGTCGAAGAAGAAACGGGCGCGCGCCCTTCTGGCCCGTTCATCTCGCTCTCACCGGTGCGACAGACTGGTGGAAAGGTCGTCCACGTCTGGGCGGTGGAAAGCGACTTCGATCCCGCCTCGCTGAAGAGCAATCTCTTCGAGATGGAATGGCCGCCCAAGTCCGGCAACCGCAGGTCATTTCCCGAGGTCGATCGCGCCGCCTGGTTCGATCTCGCGGCCGCCTCGCGCAAGATCCTCCCCAGTCAGGCGATCGTCCTGAAACACCTCGAAGAGCGGCTCACAGAAATTGTTGAGCCACAGCACCCGTCTTCTCGCGAAACCTGACCACCGCCA
>Ga0075421_100000914_pt1 | contig 33111 bp, 26 predicted proteins | sample SoiMetdeltSBSDD5_FD_75292 | JGI IMG/M metagenome (GOLD analysis project Ga0075421, IMG submission 75292) | Bulk soil microbial communities from a Populus tree surrounding site in Tennessee, USA - Soil MetaG P. deltoides SBSDD5 | ecosystem: Environmental > Terrestrial > Soil > Tree plantation... | reverse complement strand
TCGCCGTGGAGTTCGGCGATCACATCGTGATGCTCGAAGGGCCGACGAGCGACGCGCGATCGAAGGTGGTCAACGATCTCGTTCGCCAGACGGTACCGAACAAGCCAATCCGGTACGTCGTGAACACCCATGCCCACTACGATCACGCCGGCGGCTTGCGTGAGTACGTCGCCGAAGGCATCACCGTGATCACGCACGAGAGCAACAAGGCATTCTTCGAGAAGGTGTGGGCAAGGCCACGGACGCTCGAGGACACAGCGCCTACGCCAAACAAGCCAATGATTGAAACCGTGGGCGACAAGAGAGTACTGAGCGACCGGGCGCGAACCGTGGAGCTGTATCACATGCCGGGCCACGGACATCACACGGGGCAACTCATTGCGTACCTCCCGAAGGAGCGGATCCTTATGTACGGCGACGGCTACAACCCACCCGCCGGTGACGAGATCAGGACTCCTGAGCGCGGTCCGGAATACGCCGCGCAGATGGTTCAGAGGGTGCAGGAACTGAAGCTGAATCCGGAGCGCATTGCGCCGGTGCACGGCCGCGTCGTGCCGTACAAGAACCTGCTGATGGCGTTCAACCTCGAGGGTGGAGTCAGCGGAACACGATAACTCGATCGTTCGGCGCTAAAACCTGCGCCCTACGGCGAATCGTGGCCGCTATCAAGTGCGCGCGATGCGGACGATCTCCCCATTGGAACGATCGACATCGACGATGGCGGTTTCGAAGAGGCCGGGAGGTTGGCCGGGCAGCCTGCCGCGAAACGTGACGCGCCAGACGGGTTTCCCGTTCAACGTCGTTCGCTCGGCCTCGGTGCTGTCGGGTTGAAACGTGATTTGCTGGCGGGCGATGGCGACCGCGCGATCGCGGCTGATCTCGGCCTCGGACGGCCCCGCGCACGCAACCGCGAGCGCGAGGACGGCAGCGACGAAAATACGCGCGCGAAGAGGGACTCCGGCCATCATGCCTCCCGGAGTCCCAATGGTAGCCGCGATCGGCTAGTGGCGATCACGCTCCGGGTCGGCCCAGAACACATGCGTCACCACGCGGTGACCGCGCCCGAAGTCCAGCTCGAACAGCTGCACCCGACCATCGCGGCTCGATCGAACCAGCTGTCCCCACTGCGCGGGCGTGTCGAAGTCGATGTGGCCCATCGCTGGCGGCATCGCCTTCGGAAGACTCGCCCCGGCGGTCGTCGTGCTATCGAAATGCGAGTAGATGTCGATGAGCTCGGCGAAGTCATGCGAATTCGGATGTTCGTTGCTCGGCGGCCCAAGAGGGTTGTTCGTGTAGTCCATGCACGACCCGAGATTCGGATTGTCGAAGACCTCGTCCTGGTGGTCGAGACCGAAGTCGTGGGCGATTTCCTGGCAAGTCACCAGCCGCCGCCATGCCGGCTTGTTATAGGTCGACGTGGTGAAGTACGTGTCATTCAACTTGGTCGTCGCCTGGGTGATATGCAGGCCGTCGAGCCAGATCTGGGCGATACCGAGCCAACCAGTGTTGCCGTAGCGCTCGTTGCACACTTCGATTCGCCCCGCTGTCGCTCGGCACTGCCGCGGTCTCGTGGTGCCCACGACCTTCGAAAGCTCCAGAACCTCGCTGGCGTTCCAGTCGGAGATGGCTTCATCGAGATAGGCATCCCAGGCGCTGGAGACGTTGTCCCCGACTTTCAATGTGAACGGGTTGGCCTCTCGAGCCCAGTGATAGCCTCCCCACGAGTGGTCGGCGAACGTCACCGTGGTAAATCCGACCGTTACTGCCAACGCGATGAAACAGCCTCGCCAGCTGAATGTCTTCATACCAGATCCTCTCTCAATCGTGTGCGTCCGACGGACAGGCGCCTGACGATCCCGCGGAGTTGCTGCAATGTCATTGCCGCGCGAGCGTACGTGCAAGCCGATGCAACCGCTGTCAGAAACGTGAGGAGGGCGCCCGGCTGACTTCGTTACCGGACCGTAATCGTGGTCCAAGGTGTCACACTGCTCGAGGAATTTGTTCTTGATGCGCCTCGAATATCTGGTCGCCCAGCAGTCGATCACATTTGTCACCTTTGCCTCGTGTCGAACTCTGTTTGGGTGGAGGAAAACTCTGATGGACGCTCGACTCAACCTGCCGTTCCGCCTGCTTCGATTCGCGTTCGGGCTGACCGCCACGCTCGCCGGTCTGGACAAGTTCTTCAACATCCTCGCGGACTGGGGCGGCTACGTGAGCCCGCTCGCCGAGCGCCTACTGCCGTTTCCGGTTGCCACGTTCATGGGGATCGTGGGCGTGATCGAAATAGCGGTCGGCGTCGCGATTCTCGCCGCCGCACCGCGTCTCGGCGCGTACGTGGCCAGTGCCTGGCTTCTGCTGGTTGCCCTCAACCTCGCTTTCGGCAGCCACTTCGATATCGCTGTCCGGGATGTGGTGATGTCGATAGCCGCCTTCACGCTCGCGCGTGCACTTGAAGTGCCAGCGACCGCAGAGGCGCACTCCCGTACATCTGCGGCACACGCCCGCGCTATTACGGCCTAGTTGGGACGCGACAGCGCAGACTCATAGGAAGAGCGTCGACGCGTAGCGAGGAACGGTGGGCTGGTCACGAGAATGGCGCCAGCCCCCGTTACGTTCGACGCAGCCCCTCGGGATCCACGCCCGGCTCGTTCGGATAGGGGAAGAAAAGCTGGTTGCCGTCGAGATCCTCGACCACCAGCACCCGGTAGCCCCAGTGGCCCTCCTTGACCGGAAGGCCGCGGCCCTCGAACTCGACGCGCAACGCATCAACCGCCGCGACCTCGGCCTCGTGAGTCGCTGGCTCGACGTTCAGCGAAATGAACATCAGGCCTTTGCCAACCTTCTCCGGCCAGTGCTCGGAGAGAATGAGCGCGCATCCCAGGCGATCGACCTGGGCGACATCCACGTGGCCATCCACTCCGGCGCGCCACGGAACCGTGAAGCCGAGGCGGTCCACATAGAAGCGGAGCGAGGCCTCGACGCTCGACACGTGAAGCACGGGACGCGCGAACCACTCCGTCATCGTGTCGATCCTCGGACCAGTTGCCCGTCGTCGAGAAACTAGCGCAATGTCGGCGTGTCGACAAATCCTTACGGTGTGGGTCCACGCCGCCGGACAAAGTTGCCAGACACGCCACAGTCTTCGGTGCACGGCGGCGGCGGCACGTACGTGTCCTTGATCTTCTTCCGGTACTCCGGATACAGCGTTTCGCGATAACCGAGCACCGCCTCGCGCGGCAGGTGGAACAGCTTGATGAACTCGTCGAGGAACGGGTTCTCGTCTGCCGCAAAGTGCGGCACGCTGTCGCCCGGTTCGCGGCCCTCGAAACCGGGAACGCACGGGTCGCGGAAGTCGAGCGGCACCTTCGAGAGCCGGAAGCTCTTCGAAATGATCTCGGGCTCCACGAGATAGGCAGGATCGCGCGCGACGAGCAGCACAGTGAGCAGGTCGTCATGGCGGAAGAACCGCCAATCGAGCGTGGCCTGATCGCTGAGCGGTACGCCTGTCTTGCGGATGAAGCCCACCTTCATGTGCGTCGTGCGCGCCGCCAGCGCGCCTCCCTCCCACCGCCCGATCGTGAAACCCGCCTGCGTGTGAAGCGCGTTTTCGGACGGACGCGGCCGACCGTCCATCCAGATGGTCATGCCCATCCAGTCTTCCCACGCATCGATCGTGTAGGACACGACGCGCTTCGTTGCGGGATCTGACTGACTCGAGATTCGCAGACCGAAGGGGCCGAGCACCGCATACGCTGCGCCCCAGCCCTGACATTGCCGCTCGATCATCGACTTCTGCGACTCGTCGTACGCCAGCGCCCGCGTTCGTCCTTCGTCGGTCAGTGCCAAGCCGAGATAGTCCACGGGCACCGAGTCGTTCTGCACATCCTCGGTCGCCAACGGAGCCCACGAGCCTGCGATTTCGAATTGGCTGGGAACCACCGTTGGTGCGGCCTGGGCACACGCCGTGCGAGCCACGAGCACGACGATCAACGTGAGCAGCGATCGTCCACCTTCGCCACTGTCGCGTCGCAACGCGACGCGATAAGCCAGTGCTGCTTTGTGCGGCCCGCCAACGGGCCGCACCCGGTGGACAAGCCGCGTTACCACTTCGATGAGCATGGTGTGGGATCCCACCTGGAACCGTCAGGCTCCTTCTTGAAGTGCGGGCTTGTGATGTATGGCGCGTTCAGGTACACAGGATCCTCGACGATCGTGGTGACCAGGAGGAGCTGACCGCCGTCAGGAAGAGGCGAGATATCGAAGTGCTCCGACACGGTGGCGCGCTCGCTGTAGGGCACACCGTTCTTGCGCAGGTAGCCGGCGCGCAGGTTCGACGTGACGACACGCAGGCTGCCACCCTTCTCGGGCGCGGCCACCTGCTCCCAGCGTGCCGTCGACTCGCCCTGCCACGACGGCTTCGGCGCGGATGACGCGCGCGCCGTGGTGAAACGAAAGAGTCGCGTCTGCGTGCCCGCGTCAGTATCGACGCGCAGCGTGTCGGCATCCTGCCACGTGATGTGCAGGCGGCCTGGCACGTTCATGATCGCGCCAGCGCCGAACGACTTGCACTGGTTGCCGGCACGTTCGTCAGCCGAGGGATCCCACGCGTTGATGATCGGCACCCCGGCAGGCGAAACAGGGATACGACGATACTCACCTTTGGCGGGCGTCACCATTCGATAGCGCCAGTTCTCGGTGACGTAGGACACCCAGTACCCGGTCAGATCGATCGGTGCGACATCGCGCGCTCTCGAAGACGCGGTACCCTGAGGCTGCGCGTGAACGGACGCTGGCACACAAAGCGCGGCAAAGGCGAGGACAGTCCAAGCCCTCACCGCTTCTCCTTCATGAGGCTCCGGTACACCGCCTCCACGAATTTATCTGTCGTCCAGTCGCCACCATCGTTGCCGTAGCTACCTGCGTAGCCCTTTGCCGGTGCTGCCGCTTTGACCTGCTCGAGCGATCGTCCAGCGTTGACCAGCGCGCGAACGCGGTCAGCGATGATGGTGATCATGTCGCGGTATTCGATCACATCGAACTGATCGTAGAGCCTGCCGTGACCCGGAATCACGATCGTGCCTGCTTCGCGCGACACGACTGGCACGGACGCGACTGCGAGCTCGCTCAGACGATTGAGCGCCGCGATCACGCCGTCGATGCTGCCGCCGTGCTCGATGTCGATGACGGGAAAGCGGCGTGTGTCGATGATGTCGCCAGCGACCACGACGTCCGATCGCCGGAAGAACACGAAGACATCGCTGTCGGTGTGCGCCGCGGGCTGGTGCAGCACCTCGATCGGTTCGTCGTTCAAGTACAAGAATTTCCTCGCGTAGTGAAATGACTCGGTAGGCAATCCGACGAGCGGTGCCGCCGGTGTCGATCTATACGCCGACTTCGTCATGTGCCGCAGCACGCCTTCCGCCGCAAGGATGGATGCAGCCGATCTCAGGGCGTCCTGCCTCGCGCCGGCCGCGCGTGTACCTGGATAGAACTGATCGCCAGCTTTCGCCAGCACGTCGTTGCCGCCGACGTGGTCGGCATCGGGCCCGGTGTCGATGACGTAACGAATAGGCTTGGGTGTGATCCGCTCGATCGCCGCGACAACGGCAGGAGCGGTGACGGCGGACCCTGCGTCCACCACCACGACGCCGTCCTCGCCCACCTGGACGCCGATATTCCCTCCGGCGCCGGCAATCATGAAGAAGTTCTGCCGTACCTCCAACACTTCCAGGGCGCCGGGCGAGGTGGCGCTCGAGGCCTGCGCTGCTTGCGCAACTGCCGGTTCGACAGCCGTACCGCGCTGGACGAAGCAGAGGATCGTGCACACGACCACGACGGGGGCATGCGGAAAACGACGGAGGCAATTTCGTCGTGCGGGCATCACAGCTCTGTGGGCGGAAGCGTAGCATATGGAAGGGAGCCACTCGCCCGATACCGTAACAACATCCACGTGACGGCCGAGCCACGCTATCAGATCGTCGAAATCATCGGCCGCGGAGGCATGGGGGAGGTCTATCTCGCCGACGACGTGATGCTTGACCGCAAGGTCGCCCTCAAGTTCGTCAACGCACCAGGCGACAGCGATGGTCTCGAGCAGTTGCTCGGCGAAGCGCGCGCTGCCGCCGCGCTCGATCATCCGTTCATCTGCTCCATTTACGAAGTGACCACGCTCAACGGTCGCGCCTGCATCGCCATGGAATACGTCCGTGGCGAGTCACTCGAGCGGCGTTTGCGTGGCGGGCCGCTACCGCTCGGTGAAGCCCTGCGCGTCGCGGAAGAGGTCGCCGAGGCGCTCGACGCCGCACACAAACGACGCGTCGTGCACCGCGACCTCAAGCCGGCGAACGTGATGCTCACCGAGGACGGACATATCAAGGTCATGGACTTCGGACTGGCCGCCCGCCTGCCGCACACCGACGTCGACCAGGCAGAGACAGTCGCGATTGCGGCGACCGACGACGTCATCGTCGGTACGCCCGCGTACATGGCGCCTGAACAGATCCGCGCTGAGTCAGCCGATCGCCGATCCGACATTTTCGCGTTCGGCATTCTGCTGTATGAGCTGATCTCGGGTAGGAACCCGTTTGTGCGTGCGGGCATCGATGCCACGTTTGCCGCCGTTCTCAACGAGCAGGTCGCGGCGCTGCGTGACCAGCTGCCGACGACTCCGCTGGCGCTCGACGCGCTGGCTGCTCGACTGCTGGCAAAAGATCCTGCGGCACGACATCAGTCCTTCGGCGACGTTCGCAGCATCCTTCGCCGGCTCCTGGTCGATCTGTCTTCGTCGGCCGCGCTCGTGCCGACGGCCATCGTCGATCCGCAGACGAACGACGGTAGCATCAAGCTGATCGGCCGCGAACCTGAGCGCGCGCAGCTGCTTCAGAGCCTGCACCAAGCGCGGTCGGGTTCCGGCAGTCTCATCCTGCTGCTCGGCGACGCGGGCGTCGGCAAAACTCGCCTTGCCGAGGAAGCGCTGGCAATGGCGCGTCGGCTCGGCTGTCAAACGTTGGTCGGGCGATGTTATGAGCAGCCGGGCACGCCCGCGCTCATCCCGTATACAGAAGTCCTCGAAGAGGCCTCTCGGCTGATGCCGGCCACGGCGTTTCGGCAGGCGATCATGGCGAGCGCGCCGGAGCTGGCGAAGCTGATGCCCGAGTTGCGTCGCCTCTTCCCCGATCTGCCGCCACCGCTGGAGCTGCCGCCGGAACTGCGACAACGGTACTTGTTCACAAATGTCCGGGAATTCTTGACGCGCAGCAGTCGATCGACGCCACTTGCCATCTTCATCGACGACCTGCAGTGGGCTGACGAGTCGACGTTGCAGTTGACGCAGCACATGGCGCAGCATCTCGCGAGCCTCCCGATCGTCATGATCGTGGCATGTCGCGAAGTGGAGGCGGCGCCGACGATTTCCGCTAGCAGGGGCACGCTTCACAACCTGCTCGACCGGGTTCGTGGGCAGTCGCGCGAGGTCCTGACGCCCCAGGCTATCAAGGCGGCTCTCGATCGGATGGTCGGCCAGCGTAACGCTCGTCCCATCGTGCTGCGCCCGTTCACCCCCGCCGATGTGCAGAGTGTGCTCGCCTCGCTCGGCAAACCAAACCCTCCAGCCAGGCTGGTGCGGACGTTCGCCGATCACACTGGTGGAAATCCGTTCTTCGTCGTCGAGCTGTTTCGGCACTTGAAGGAAGAGGGACGACTGTTCGACGCACGTCACCACTGGACACGCGATCTCGACTGGGACGATGTCGAGCTGCCAAACACCGTGCGCGTGGTGCTGGAACGCCGGATGCAACGCGTGTCCCCGGACACGCAGAACTTTCTCAACGCGGCGGCGGTGATCGGACGTCACTTCGAACCGGATTTGCTCGAAGAGGTCGCCAGCGCCGACAGCGACACGTTGATGGCGGCGCTCCGTGAAGCGGAGCAGGCCCGAATCGTGATTGGCCCGTCGGGACGGCGCGACATCACGTGGCGTTTCGCGCACCAGTTGACCTGCCAGATGCTGACGGCGGCGATTCCTCAGACGCGGCGGCAGCGGCTCCACTTGCGCGTGGCCGACGCCATGACGCGGCTCAATCGCGATTCTCGCGCGCATCTCTCCGGGATCGCACATCACCTGTACTGGGCCGGCCGCCTGGCGGATCCGTCCCGTGCTTCGCGCGCCCTGATCACGGCTGGCGACGCGGCGCATGCGATGTATGCGAGTGAAGAAGCGGCGCAGCATTATCGGCGTGCCTTGGAGGTGTTGGAAGAGGCGAACGGCCACAACCCGGAAAGGCTTGCGGTCCAGGAACGCCTCGCGGACGTGCTGGCGCTGCTCGGCGATCGCCGGACAGCGATGGAGCACTACGAACGTGTGCACGGCGAGTATCGCGCCGCACGGACGGCCGTCGATCAGGCGCGCATCGCCCGCAAGACGGGCACACTCCACTGGCAGGCCGGCGATCGTGCCGAGGCAATGGCATCGTATCGGCGAGCGCTCGAACTGCTCTCGGGGTCAACCGCGCATATCGAAGCGGCACAGCTCTACGAGGAGTTGGGCCTCGCCGCCTTTCGCAGTGGAGATAACCAGAAGGCCGTCGAATGGGCCGAGCGCGCCCTGCAATCAGCGGAGCGTGCGCTGACGGAGCCAGCAGCCGACACGGTCCACGTCCGCACGGCGACGACGGCGATTGCGCAGGCGACCAATACGATCGGGGTCGCGCTCGCGCGGTCGGGCCAGCTCGACGCGGCGCGTGAGCGGATCGAGCGGAGCCTTGCCTCGGCGCAGGATCTTGGGCTGCTCGACGTTGCGTGCCGCGCGTACGCGAATCTCGGTGTCATTTACAGCTCCTTGCAACCGAAACGCGCGATCGACGTTTCGCTTGCCGGGCTCGAGATCGCGTCAAAGATCGGCGCCGCCTCGCTCCAGTCTTATATCTACGCGAATCTGGCCGCCGCGTACTGCGCGCTCACGGAGCGCTGCGACACGGAAGGTCTCGAAGCGGCGAATGCTGCAGCAGAGCTCGACCGCGAACTCGGCCAGCTGGACCACCTCGCCGTGCCGCTGGTGGTGATCGCACAGATCCATCAATGCCGAGGCGAGCTGCACAAGGCAGAGTCGGTGTATCGCGAAGCGCTGGCGCTGGCTGAGAAAATTGGCGAGCCGCAGTTGATCCTGCCGTGCTACGACGGGCTCGCCACCATATATCTCGATCGAGGCGACCGCGTGCGTGCCGAGGAACTCATGGAACGAGCGCGGCGTCTGTGCGAGCAGAACGGCCTCGATCCTGATACGCTTCTGCTGCTCCCGTTTTTATGTTGATGCGAAGGGTCGAACCATGACGACTCAAAGCCAGATGCCGATCCAGTCGGGCGACCGCGCCCCCGACTTCGTCGTGCCGGCGGTGCACGAAGATCGGACGATTTCGTTGGCAGATTACCGCGGGAAGACTCCAGTGCTGCTCGGACTGTTCCGCGGTCTCTACTGTCCGTTCTGTCGGCGAGCGCTGGCGCAGATGGCCGCGACGTCCGAGAACCTGCGATCGCTCGGGGTCGATTCGCTGGCCATCGTTGGCACTGAACTGGACAACGCGCGCTTGTACTTCAAGTTCAGACCTACGCGTTTAGCGCTCGGCGCGGATCCACATCTGACCACGCATCGCTCCTATGGCGTGCCTCGGCCGGAGCCGACGCCTGAAATGATGCAGATGATGGAGAACACCTACATCAATCCCACCGGAGAGCTGCCAACGCCGTTGCCGGTGCCGGCCGCCCAAGCGGCTCTCGCGAAGCTGGACGGCTATCAGCTGACGCCGACCGATCGGCGCGATTATGAATCGACGTTTACACAGCTGAAGGGACAGTTCCTTATCGACCGCGACGGGATCGTCCGCTGGTCCCACATCGAGTGCAGCGAGGGCCTGTCCAGCCTGGGCAAATTCCCCTCACACGATGAACTGCTCGGTGCAGCGCGGATCGTCCTCGGCAGCGAAACACGGATGGGTACATAAAACGCGTTCCGGCTACGCTGCGAAGAATCATCGCTTATACCGTCGCTTGCATCGCCTCCGGGACCGCGGGCGACCGCGCCATCACTGCAGAGACATGCGGGCTTGTGCGTCGCGAACGACGTCGAGCTCGAAGCGGCCCTGGTCCATCAACCGCCGCACTTGTTCGCTGCTGCGGAATTCGGCGATCAGCGTACGGCGGCTGCTCGTGTACGCCTGGTCCATCACGTAGGCGAGCACGGTGTCCATCACCGTACCTTCTTCGGTGTTCGTGTTTCTGAAGCGCTGCCGGAAGTCGGTCAACACCCGTGCGAAGGCCGGGTCGTCCCACTGCTCTGGACCCGCGTCGAGACGCATGAAGTCGTTCAGAACACCCCGGTACGAGGGCGGCGCCGGCCGGCGCCAGAACGCGATGTCGGCGCCGAACTCGCTGACATACGACGGCAAATACAACGCCGACGCCGCGGGAACGCGATCGACGAGCGCTGGGTTGAATCGACGTACCTCGTCGACTGACAGGCCAGTGCGCTCCACGATCTCGGCGAGCGAGATCACGCGCGTCGCGCGCATCGCTTGGATCGACTCCTGCGGTGTCGCTGTCATCAGGTTCTTCACGATGAACGTGTTGCCGAACACCATTTCGGCGTAGAGATACGAGCGAGGACCGTAGCTGCCGTAAATGTCTTCGTAGGTCTTGCCCGGCAGCGCGCGCAGGTCGCGAGCCAGCTGCGAGCCGAGCAGGTATTTCGTGCGGACATCTGTCGCGCCCATGCGTTCGCCGTTGATCAGCGTCCGCCCAACGTTGGTGCCGCCGGCGTTGTGCTCGGAGAGCGCCGGGATGAAAGATCCATATTTCGTCGCGAGCACGGACAGATACGCCGCACAGTACGGCGCCTGCGTCGTCTGGTTCTTGCCTTCGATCGGTGTCGGCGAGAAGTGGTTCAGGCGTTTCCAATTCTTCTGCAGCCACTGACAGAAGCCGATGGCGTTGGCTTCCGAGCGTCGCTTGGCGCTGAGTCCTGATTCGAGAATGACCTGCGCGAGACCGATATCCGGCGGGACACCGAAGCGGTCGTAGATCGCTCCCCACTCCGCGAGGAAGGGCCCGTAGCGGCGGACGTTGGGCAGCAGCGCGTCGCCGCGGGTGGAGTTGTGGACGACAGGCCCGGCGGCACGCTCGAGGAGCTCCGCCACCTGGTCGCGACGATCGCCAACCTTACGGGCGAGGCGGTGACCATCAAGTACATGGACAAGCGCCGGGTTGCTCCACTTGGCGTGCCGCGCCCACTCGCCCTTTGCCGGAAACAGGGCGAGCAGGCGTCCGTCGGTGGAACTGCCGAATGCGATCGAGCGATCGGGCAGCGTGAAGATGTACTGCCAGAACGGATATCCCGGCCGATAAGCCTGCATCGCCGCGAAGTCGCTGCGTCGTCGCTCGGCAGCCGTTTCAGCGGCAGTCGGCAGACTTTGACGCCGCCCGCCTTCCTCGGCGTCTACCACGACGCGACTTCCGACCACCTTCGAGCCAGCAATGGGAGTCGCCGCTGCAATCGCACACGCGAATCCCAGAATTGCTTTCAGTTTCATCGAGCCCATGTCGGCTCGAGTACGGTGCAAGCGACAGGTCAGTGCATCACGGTGACATTACGTGCGTCGGCGGCAACGACCTCGGACGACTTTGGAGCCTGGATATCGATCACGTCGTTCCAGGGTGAGACCTGCTCGCGCCTCGCACTTACAAAGTCATCCGTCCACCTCGTTTTTGGTAATCGGCACGAAGCCGGCAGCCACTGCTGATCCACCAGAATCCCAGCTCTCTGCACGTGGCCTCGATCTTGCCCGCCGTGCCACGGGGCCGCTCACCACCTCACGAGGATCACAGTGTCTGAATCGCGCCCGCTCATATCACGACGCGAGTTCTGCGCCGGCGCCTGCCAGGTGGCGTCGTGCGCGACTTTCGCGACACTTGGGTCGGCCTGCAGTGGTGACGAATCACCCACATCGCCAAGCGGCGGCGCATCACAGCTCCCGCGACTGGCCGGTCAATTCGCGAACTCGCGAGTGCAAGTGACGATCACAGGATCCGCATTAGCCAACGTCGACGCGGCCGCTCTCATCGAGTCGATCGCGGGCGTGTTCCTCGTGGCGCGGACGAGCGCAAGCACGTTCTCGGCGATCGACGCGACCTGCACGCACGAGGGGTGCACCGTCAACGGCGCAAGTGGCGCCATCTACGTCTGTCCGTGTCATGGCTCCCGCTACAACCGTAGTGGTCAGGTCGTGGGCGGCCCGGCCAAGGCATCACTGCGCCAATACAACACCACGTTCGCGAACGACGTCGTGACGATCGCGCTCTGAGCTCGTATGCCTACAGTCAACCCGCAAATCGATCATCTCCTACGCCGCGCCGGTTTCGGCGTCAGCGCAGCGGACGTTGACATCTATCGCGACATGTCCCATGCACGAGCGGTCGACTATCTCGTCGACTACGAGGGCCGTCCTGATGATGCGGATGAACGCATCGGACGTCCCGACCATGCACGCGTGGCGACGAAGAATCTCTTCGCGCCCGACATCGACATCGAGGACGCGCGCCAACGCTGGATCTTCCGGATGATCCACGGCCGGCGCCCGTTGCAGGAAAAGATGGCGTTGTTCTGGCACAACCACTTCGCCACGGCCTACAGCAAGCTGGCATCCGACTCCGGCGACCGGCAGGCAACCAAGATGCTCGCCCACAAAGCCGGCGTGCTGCGTGGGCCGCAGGGACAGATCGAGCTCTTCCGCCAATATGCGCTCGGCAACTTCCGCGATCTGTTGATTCAGGTGGCGCAGGATCCGGCGATGCTCATCTGGCTCGACGGCAAAAGCAACACCAAGGCGAAGCCGCAGGAGAATTTCGGCCGCGAGATCATCGAGCTCTTCACCATCGGCGTCGACAACTACGTCGAGTCGGACGTCTACGCTGCCGCGCGCGTATTCACGGGATGGAACCTTCGCGGATCCGATGATTACCGCAAGGACGAGTACGGCGACCTGAACGCGTATCAGGAGTTCGTCTACTACGCCGATCAGCACGATACCGGCGACAAGACGTTCTCGTTTCCGATCAGCAACGGCAGCCGCACCATCGCGTCGCGCAGCGAATCAGCAGGCATGCAGGACGGTCTCGAACTGATCACCGCGCTCGCGGTTCACCCGGAAACCGGTCGTCGACTGGCGCGGAAGTTCTGGAACTTCTTCATCAGCGAGATCGACGCGCCCGATCCCGCCTTCGTCGAAAGCGTCACGGCTGTCTATCTGCAGAACAGGACGGAGATCAGGCCCGTCATCCGCCACATCCTCAACTCGCCCTGGTTCACCAACCCGGCGATGCAGTTCGCACGCTACTCATCGCCAGCGGAATTCGTCGTTCGATCGATCCGGGAAGTGGGCTGGCAGAACTTCTCCATCGACAAGGCGAGATCGCCGATGGCGGCGATGGGACAGCAGCTCTTCGAGCCGCCCAACGTCGCTGGATGGCCGCCGGGCGCCGCATGGTTCTCGACGGGAACGATGCTCGCTCGGACGAATTTTGCCGCCATGCTCGCGGCCGACCAGAAGGCCTTCCTGGCCGCCACGGTGGCACCCCTCGCTCAGTCGCCGCAGGCGTTGCTGGACCTTATGCTCGTGCGCCTCACGCCCGCGCCCTTCGATTCAGGTCCACGGCAGGCACTCATGTTGTACCTGGCCGCTGCCGGTGCATGGACTGGCACAGGCGAACAACTCAACACACGGGCTGCAGGTCTTGCTCGACTCCTCGTTGGCTCCGCCGAGTACCAACTCGTTTAGAAGGCATCATGGATCTTTCTCGACGACTCTTCATCCGCCGCGGCGTTGCGACGGTCTCGTTCGGAATTGCCGCGCCCTCGTTCCTGACTGCGATCGCCGAGGCACAAGGTGTGCGCACGCGTAACCTCGTCGTCGTCTACCTTGGCGGCGGCAACGATGCGCTGAACACGCTCGTTTCCTATCGCGACGCGGCGTACTACAACCGTCGACCGTCGATTGCAGTGCCTGCGGGCCAAGTGCTGCAGGTCGGCACCGACGCCGCCGGACAGGCGCTAGGCCTGCATCCGCGCCTTGGCGGCCTCTTGAACATCTTCAATGAAGGGCGACTCGCGCTCGTGCAGCGCACGGGGTACGCGAACTCGAGTCGATCGCATTTCGAGGCCAGCGATGTCTGGGGCACCGCCAACCCGCAGTCGTCAACCGGTCCTGGCTGGCTCGGTCGTTATCTCGACGTGCTTCCGCGACCACTGGATGCACTCGCCGCGTGGAACACGACCGCCGAGACACCTCGCGCTCTGATTTCCGCGACGACCGGTGTGCCGGCGATTCCAAACGCCAGCAGCTACTCGTTCGCGAGCCCGAACCGGGGCGCGGCGGCCACGCAGGAGCGCGCCGCTGCCCAGACGATGGCGAGCAACCCGGCAAGCGGTCGTCCGCATCTCGCTTTCATAAACAGCACCGCGCGCGGAGCGATCGAGACGCTCGATCGCGTCGCCCTGGCGACGTCGTACACACCAACCGTCTCGTATCCGGACAGCGGCTTCGCGGATGCGTTGCAGACCGTCGCAGGCGCGATCGTGCGCGGCATCGGTTCGCGGGTGTTCTGGCTGCAGGCCGGCGGCTACGACACACATGCCGGCCAGGGCGGAGGTGGCGGTGGCGACTACGGCGATCTGATGACCACGCTTGGCGACGGACTGTGGGCCTTCTACAGCGACATACGCAACAACGGTCTCTCCACCGACACGACGGTGCTCGTGTTCTCGGAGTTCGGCCGGCGCATCTCGGAGAACGGCAGCGCCGGCACCGATCACGGTGCCGCGGGTTTGATGATGGTGCTCGGCGGATCGGTGCGTGGTGGTCTTCACGGCACCGCCGCGTCGCTGGCGCCCGGTCATCCAACGCTGGAAAACAACTCCGGCGATGTCCACTACGAGACCGACTTCCGGGCGGTCTACGCGAGATTGCTCGAGCAATGGTTGGGTGTGAGTTCGGTGCCCATTCTCGGCGGTGACTTTCGCGCCGGCGCGCCGGCCATCTTCTAGGTGAGACGCATGAATCGATTCGCTCTGACGGCCATCATCTGGTTGACGCTGCCTGGTGCGGCGCTGGCGCAGGCCACCGCGAAGACAGCCACACCAGCACCGGCACCGGTGAAAACCGCCGTCGCTGCTCCTGCACCGGTACCCGCGACAACTGCGACCGCACCTGTTCCGACGGCTGTACCGACGCCCGCTCCCGCTGCGGAGGGATCACCTGCGGCAAGCGGCGCGACACCCCTTCCGGAATCGACGCCGGTGACAGCGGCGGTGGCCGCGGCCGCCGCGGGACAGGAACCTGGTCGAGCCGTCGACCCACCTCCGACCAACTTTCCCGCGGTGACGTTCGGTGTCGTCACCTTCCTGCAGTATCAAGCGCAGCTGCACGAGTCGAACGGATACAACGCCTTCGACGTGACGCGCGGCTATCTCAACATCCGGGCGCGACTCTCTGATCGCATCCGCCTTCGTTTTACACCAGACGTTCGGCCGACAACCGACGCGAGCCTCAACCAGAACCTCGCCCTGCGACTCGAATACGCCTCCCTCGATGTGCAGGCGACCGACGGCATCGCGATCATGTTTGGCTTGCACGAGATGCCGTGGCTCGCGTTCGAGGAGTCGGTCAACCGATATCGCGTGATCGGGCCCTTCTTCTCGGAGCGTCTCGGACTGATTCCTGGAACCACGGATCTGGGCATAAGCGTCAAGGCAAGCAATGAACGCACGGAGTTCCATCTGGGTGTGTACAACGGCGAGGGTCAGGGGCGCGCCGAGATCGACAAGTACAAGAGCATCGACGGCCGCGCGACGTTCCGTCCCTTCTCACAGGACAGCGAGCTCGGCAAAGTGACGCTCTCGGGGTTCTATCAGTACGGCTGGTACGCGCGCGACCGGCCACGAAATGTCGCGATCGGGATGGGCACCTACGAAAGCGACCACATCGTCCTCACGGCGCAATATCTCTCCGCGACTGATAACCCGTTCGTCGCCGTGGACATCGAGCGCCGGGGCATGTCGTTCTTCGGCGAGGGACGCCAGGGTCCGACGGGCTGGTCCGTTATTGGCGGTCTCGATCTCTTCGACCCGGACGGGTCCAATGACAGTGACTCGCAACGACGCTACATCCTCGGCGGTGCGCACTGGAGCCAGATAGGACGTGCGCGGTTGGGTGTCGTCATCTCGGTCGAGCAGGCGTATCAAACATCCAATTCTCAGCTGCTCGCGCGCAGGCTGCTCGCCCAGACCCACATCGAGTTCTAAGAACGTGAAAGTTCAAAGTTAAAAGGACAAAGTAATCAAGTAAGATGTCCGCTCCTCCCCCTCACTATGGAGGATCGTTATGCGGATGTCACGCCGTGAGGTGACGAACCGGAAGATTTGCTGGTTCCTCGCCTTCCTCCTGCTGTGGGCTCACACAGCGTCTGCCACCACGTACCTGTCGGTCGAACCTGTTCCCAACAAAGATATCGTCGGCACAGACAACCTCGCCGCGATTCGCAGCATCGGCTACGCCAACCTCGAACGTTGGAGTCGGCTGTTGCTCGACGAGTGTCGCGTTGTCGACTCCGTGATCGACGCGCTGTCAGCCAATGCGGCGATCAGCTCGGTCACGGTCACAAACACGCGCGTCGTCGTTGCCGCCGGCGGATTCGAGGGCGGCACCAACCCGTCCTTCGTGTTCACGATGCAGGACTCGGGCAGACGGCCGGTGACACAGGTGGACGTCAACGTACTCAGTAACGCGCTCGGCTATGTGCTGAATCAGGGCGGCACCGCCCATTTCAGCCCGGACAATTTCAGAGCCTACGCATTCCCCCTCGACTACGCCGTGGTGACGTTCCCGGGAACGTTGAGCGGTAGCGCGGCGCAAGCGTTCTTCGAGCACCTGGGCACGTTCGACCCGGCGCTGTTCAGCGGGTCGTTCGCCGGGTTCACGCAGATCGATCTCGCCGGCTCGACGACGAACAACTCGATGCTGTTTCTGCAGCCGGCCGTCAGCAAGAATCGCTTCGTCGCGGGTCTCTACGCGGCGGCGACGGACGTCGATGCGTCGTACTCACCGTTAAAGAACAACCGTGAGCCGACGACGGCCCGAGCGGGCGTGGCGTTTCCGGGCAACGATTGGCTGGCGTTTCCGAACGGTGACCAGTACCTGGCGAACGTCGGCGGATCGGCTCAGTTACGGAGCGAGCTTGCGACCCTCCGGCAACGGCATCTGGACGCGGTCGCGAGCTTGCTGGGTGCGATCGCGAGAGATCGCGTCGACGTGTATCTCGCGGCGCAGTTCAAGTGTCCGGATTGAGTTCGACCTGTATCGGCCGCTTGGGCCTGCAACAACCGCTCACACCCGCCGGTCGATCATCATCGGCATGCCAAAACGTGGCCGCAGTGTAATGAGCGGCTCGGGCTCGACTCGATGTCCGGGAACGAGGCGCAGGCGGTACCGTTGCGCCAGCGTTGCCACAATCAATTGGGCTTCGATCAACGCGAACTGATTGCCGATGCACTGTCGCGGCCCGGCGCCAAAGGGTAGATAGGTGAACTTCGGTCGCTCGGCGCTTCTCTCGGGTGAGAAACGATCGGGATTGAATCGTTCCGGATCGCCCCAGATTGCCGGAAGCCTGTGCAGTACCCACGGTACGACGAACACAATCCATCCGCGCGGCACGTCGTACCCGCCCACCTGGTCGTCAGCCATCGCCTGCCGCGAAAATATCCACGCCGGTGGATACAGGCGCAGCGCTTCATCCACGACCATGCGCGTAAATGGCAGATTCACCAAGTCGGCGTACTCGGGCGCGCGGCCGGCGAGCACGGCGTCGATCTCCTCTTCCACTCGCCGTTGTGCGCCCGGGTGCTGGGACAGCAAATACCATGTCCACGTCAGCGCCAGCGACGTCGTTTCCTGACCTGCAAGCAAGAACGTGGTGACCTCGACGCGCAACTGGTGGTCGCTCATCACCTCACCGGTCTCTTCGTCGCGTGCGGCCAGCAGCATTGACAGGAGATCGACGTGGTCCGATGGATGCTTCCGCCGCTCAGCGATTACGTGGTCAACAGCTCCCGCGAGCACGCCCCGTGCGGCCTCGAAGCGGCGACGCTCGGAGGTGGGGAACCAGTCGCCGAATCCAAGAGACCAGAAGCTTTCGCCGATGTGCTGATTGATGGCGGTCCAGGCCGCGTCGATATTGTGCGCAAACGGACCGAGGTCAGCGCCGAGGAGCGCGCGCAGCACGACGGTACGCGTCAGCCGCATCATCTCTTCCTCGACGTCGACGGAACGTCCCGCAGACGCGATTGTCTGCCACTCGGCGGCGGTCTCTCTCGCTGCGTCCGCCATGACGCTCGCGAGCCCGGCGACCTTCTGCCGATGAAACGCCGGTTGCGCGATGCGGCGCTGACGTAACCAGAACTCATCCTCGCTGGTCAACAACCCGTCGCCCAGAAACATCCGCAACTTCTGGTACAAGGGACTCTTGTGATAGTTGCGCGCGTTGTCCTGGAGGACGTGACGAATGTCTGCGGGGTTGGTGATCAGATACGCACGTCGTGGCCCGAACTTGAAGTACACGACGTCACCGAAGCGACGAGCTGCATTCGTGAACAGGCCGACAGGGTCGCGCCGGGCAGCGAGCAGGGATCCAAGCACCGGGACCCCGCAAGGGCCAGGTGGACGAGAGCCTCGCATGTTCTCGATCATAGCGGTCGAGCTTCAGAGAACGTCCAGGGAAACCGGGATGACTACGAAGGCTTCATGTCGCGACGACGTCCGGGGCGTGGGCTTCCCACCAATGCTGTGCCCGTTCGTTCGTCCACGGGGCTTCGCACCGCACATGTGCCAGCTGCGTATCGAGTTCGAGAGCCGACGCAGGCCGCCGCGCGGGATCTTTCTCGAGGCAGGCCATGAGAATCGTTTCGAGCTGTCGCGGAACGACCAGCTCCGATCTCTCCGAGAGCGGGACAGGTCGCGCTTGAACATGTTGGAGGAGCATGTGCGCCGGCGTCGTTGCCTCGAAAACTGTCTGGGTGGTGAGCGCCCAGTAGGCAGCGCAGGCGAGCGAGTACAAGTCGGCCCGGCCGTCGATGCGCTTTTCGCCCAGCACGATCTCCGGCGGCATGAAGGCAGGTGTGCCCTGTACCACGGCCGGGTTTGAAAGCAGCGTGGCCTCGTGCCCGGACTGCTCCTTGACGACACCGAAATCCAGGATCTTGACGTAGTCGTATTCCGTTCCCAACCGTGTCACGAACACATTGGCCGGCTTGATATCCCGATGCACGAGCCCGCGCTCGTGCGCCTCTGCGAGTGACCGGCAGGCCTGGCGCAAGAGCATGATGACGCGCTCGGCTGGCTGCGGGCCGAAGCGCGTCCCGATCTGGTGCAAATCGAGACCCTTCAAAAACTCCATGACGTAATAAAAGCTGCCGCTGTCATTCACTCCGAAGTCGTAGAGCTGCACCGTGTGCGGCGACCGGAGGGCGGCAGTCACATTCGCCTCGCGCTCGAAACGTCGCACGAGCTGCTCGCGCGCAGTACCCGGCGGGACGTCGTGGCGAATGAGCTTGACGGCCGCAGGACGGACGAGGAAGCGATGCTTGGCGAGCCAGACCTCGCCCATCCCGCCCGACCCGAGGGAGGTGACCAGCCGATAGCTGCCGATGGCGAGTGCTTCGCTCAACTGCTCCTCATCGACCTCGAGGACAGTGCTCTTGCTCACGAGTACGGCGCGTTCGAGAACCGTTCTCAGCTCACGAATGTTTCCGGGCCACGTATACGCTTCAAGCCGGCGCATCGAGTCCGGCGACACACTGTCGATCACCTTGCCCAGCCGCCGCGAATGCCGGCGCACGAAATGATCGACGAGGGCAGGGATGTCTTCACGCCGGTCAATGAGTGGAGGCACGGTCACGCGATTGGCCGCGAGCAACTGCAAGAGTGGCAGGAACGCACCTGGCGGCGGCTGACGCATGTCATGTGTTGTCGAGCCAATCATGCGTACGTCACCAGTGCTGGAATCGGTCGCCGAGGGACGGCGGCGCGCCTCCTCCAGCGTCGTGTGAAGAGCTCGCTGAAGGTCTAACGACAACTCGTGAACGGCATCGAAAAAGACCGTGCCACGTGAGGCCAGTTCGAACCGGCTCCCGATGAATGACTCTTCCGGGCTGCGTAGCGCCTTCGTCTCTACACCGTGTCGATGCTGAGCGGTGATCTCGCCGCAGCGGACAAAAATGAACGCGCCCGAGCGGCCTGATGCGTCATGAACGGCACGCGCGACGGCTTCCTTGCCAGACCCCGCCGGGCCGGTCAGGAGAAGCGGCTCGACCGACCTGGCCTCACGAGCAACTGCATCGCGAAGGCCTCGGACGAGGGCGCTTCCCCCGAGCAAGGGCCCCTCCACGCGACTGCGCGCCTCGTTGAGGAGCGCCTGCGCGACACGCAATTCGCGTTCGAGCGCCGCGGTTCGTTCGGCGACCCGGTTTTCGAGCGAGAGGTTGGCTTCGTGCAGTGCTTTCGCTGCAAGGCGTTGTTGCTCGTAGAGTCGCGCATTGTGAATCGCGCTCGCAATCTGGTTGGCGACGATGGAGACGAGGTCACGCTCATGCTCGCCAAAGGAACGCGGCACCGGGCTCTCGATTGAGAACACCCCGATCAGATCGTCGCGGATGAGCAGCGGAATGGCGATCTGACTCTCGGCGTTGGGAAGTCCTGGGACCGGGATCGCGTTTCCAAGCTGCGCATGCCGACCGGCCTTCTCCATCTCACGACGCTGCGCCGACGCATAGGCGCGCTGCTGTCCCAGGTTGTTGACGTGCATCAACCGGCGCTTCTGCGCGACCATCCCGATCACGCCGGTCCCAACCGGTACCCGTCCGCCGACAGCCTGATTCTCGTAGCCCCGGCTTGCTATGACTTTCAACGTGTTGTTGTCGGGTTCGAGCAGCAGGATGTTCGCGTGGTGAAACTCGAACAGCTCGTCCATCGTTCGCAACGCCACATCGCAGATCTCGTCGAGGTCGAGGGTGGAATTGATGTCGGCGGACACACGCTGCAGGATGCGGAGATTCGACATTACCCGTTCGACCACGAAGCGGTCCAGCGTGGGTGCTGGACCCGCTCGACGGAATGGACACGATAGATATCGGCTGCGCGGAGCTTGAAGATACCGGACATACCGGTCATCGAGGCAATCGCCTCGATCTGCATGTCCATCGCGTCGAAGACCGGGCCCTCGGTTTCGGACCGCTCGAATTGCAGTTGCAGCACCCAGTGCGCCAGCCCGGCGATATCGAAGACGCAAACGAAGGCGCGTGGGTTCTCCCGGACATTGCGGATCGTCTTGCTGAAGAACTGAAACGAGAGCGCCACGTGCGCTTCGTCCACGTAATAGACCTGTGAAATGACGGTCGTGTTCGGTTTGCCATCGGCGGAGCACGTCACCATCGCGGCGGGCGTTCCGTTCTCGAGCACCGGACGGATTTCCGGCGGAAGGCGGGTCATCGGCATCTCATTGCTCCACCGGTGGAACGAGGCGGGTCCCCGCGCCAGGTCCGGGCGTCTGCAGATATATCTCGAGTACGTCGAACTCGATGGCAAGCGATGGCGGAGAGATAAACGACTTCAGAATGTCTTCGGGAGCGTCGGCGTACATCGGCTTGAGGCTTTTGACGAACCGGCGACGCACGCGCTCAACCATCTCGCCGTCGTCCTCCTGCACCGCGCGGTGTCGCAGGTAGCGCCCCTTGAATTGATATGTCTCGTGTGACGGGAACTCCTCGACCGTGATGGCTAATTCCCCGTTTTCCTTGAGCGACTCCAGAAGCTTTTCGAGGAACTCGTCCGGAACCAGGATCGTCATCGTGCGTTGGTCGGCGCCGACCTGCCATCCGCTCACGCGATGTCCGAAAGGCACGAGATCACGATCGCGCACGCCGACAAACGCCACGTTGGCGTGCTCGAGGAAGCGAACCAGTTTTCCAGGAATCAAGATGTGAAAGGCTATCACTCGGCGGGTTCAAATGATGCCGATCATGCTGCGGGCGGAGACGACATAGCGTGAGGGCTCGCCTCTCCGCCGTAGCCTTCGGCGAGGGTGGATCTGTCCGCCGTAGCCTTAGGCGGAAGCCCCCGCGTCAAGGTCACGGCGCAGGTTGAAGCCTACATGCTGCGCCGAATAGAAATCTGTCTACCGGTGGAACGTCAGCCGCCAGTTGTCGATGCCGCCAAGCCTCGTCCCGCCAGGGCTGCCAGCGGGGACCGTATGCAGGCGCATGAAGCCAACCTCGATCCGAGTACCCGTGCTGGAGAAATCCGGATGATCCGAGCCAGATGCCAGCGTCCGGAAATCGTTCTGCCTCAGGTTTGACAACGAGTGCGGCGTCCAGACAGGTTCAGGTGTCGCGAAGGCGCCGCCGCCGGGGACCAGGGTGTAGAGCTTGCCGTTTTGCCTGAGTGCGGGTGCGCTGTACTGACCGTTGCCTCCCCCGGAGAACAGAATCGAATCCTCGGAGTAGCTGATCGCGATGATCGCGCCGTCGCTCGACGGGAAGTACGCGGTTCCCCGCTTGATGGAAAACACGGCCACTTGAGTCGCCGCGCCACTCCCCTCGGCACTGTTGGCCGTGATGTTGACCCGTCGGTAGTCAGCGCCTTCCTGACCGTTGTAGCGCACGTGGCTTGCACCGCCGCTTCCGCCATTTCCGAGGGTCTGCACCTCGGCGTCCCAATTGTTATCGTCGAACACATCGTCCGAGGCAATCGCGGTCGCGCCTGTGCCACCGCCCCCACCGCCCCCACCGCCAGCCGTGCCGCCTCCGCCTGATGGCGGGTTGTCCGGATTGGTTGGATTCGAATCCCCACTGCAGCCAAACGCGACGACACAGGCAAGGAACACCAGTGCACGTAGTGTCGTTCGAGCCATATCGATCGTTATCGGCTGAGGCGGAATCGATCATGAGCGGCTCGAGACGCCGAACCTCGGCGTGATTCCTATCCATTCGCAAAACAAACTGAGAGATTACAGTTATGGGACTCGGTACACCATAAGTGTGTCTGTCGCGACAACGGCTACGTATTGTTTGCCGTCAGTTCCCTGATACGTGATCGGATTGGCGTTCCCTCTCCTCGCGAGCTTCGTGACCCACAGTTCCCGTCCGGTTTTTACGTCGAGCGCGCGGAAGCGGTTGTCGTCGCTCGACGCGATGAACACGAGACCGCTCGCCGTGATGATCGGGCCAGCCAGCACTGGCCGTCCCGTGTTCTGCTTCTCCAGGGGAAGCTGTTCGGTGATGCCGAGCGGGACCTGCCATGCAAATTCACCGGTCGATGTGTTGATTGCGGTGAGACGCCCCCATGGTGGTTTCTGACAAGGCCAGTTCGTGTCGCCGATCCTGACGTCGAACGTGGCGCGTCCCGGAGTGGTCTTTTCGTAGGGCACGGGCGATCCTGCCTTGGCCTTCTCGATCGATCCCAAAGCGCCGACATCCTGCGTAGCCACGAGCAGCAGTCGTGAGGCGGTATCGAACGCGGTGCCGCCCCAGTTCGCTCCTCCCAGCCCTCCTGGGAATCCGAGCGTGATAGCCGGTGCGGCGCCGTCGGCGCGATAACGCCACGGCGTGAACGGTCCGGCGTTGTAAACACCGCCGAGCTTCTCCACGAGCTCGGCGCACGCGCGTGCATGCTCCGGCGTCGTGTCGCCGGCAGTAACCAGATCACCTGGCTGGTAGGCCACGCGCGCCAGCGGCGGCGGCTTCACGGGAATCGGCTGCGTCGCAAACGCAAACTCACCGGGCACATCGCTCTTCGGAACCGGGCGCTCGTCGACGCCGAACACCGGCCGGCCAGTCTCGCGATTCAGGATGTACAGATACCCGGACTTGGTCGTGACTCCCAGCGCGCGAATCGTTCGCCCGTTCTGGACGATGTCGAAGAGGCCAGGCGGCGCGGGTGGATCGTGATCCCAGAGGTCGTGATGGATGGTTTGAAAGTGCCACACGTACTTGCCGGTCTGCACGTTCACCGCGACAACAGAATTCCCAAACAGGTTCGCGCCCTTTCGGTCTCCTCCGTAAGCACCAGGAATTGGCGATGCCAATGGTAGAAACAGAAGCCCACGCTGTTCATCGATCGTGAAGTAGAAGGGCCACGCATTCGCGCCAAGTCGCCCCTTCCAGCTCTCGCCCTCCCAGGTGTCGTGCCCCACAGATCCAGGCTGCGCCACTGAGCTGAATTCCCAGAGCATGACTCCCGTGCGCGCGTCGAACGCTCGCGCGTTGCCAATGCCACCGATCGTTCCTGGTGGCGTATTCGCACCTACCACGACCACGTTCCTGAAGACACCGGGCACCGAGTTGTAGGGCACGCGAATATCGACTGCACCGTCCTTCCCGAAGCCGGAGGCGACGGAGCCATTTCGTGCGTCCAACGCGATCAGACGACGGCCGGCCATGAAGAAGATGCGTGGAGATGTACTGCCCTCACCCGGCCAGTATGCGACGCCGCGACGTGATGGGGCTCCGCCACTGACGGGCGACTGCCACATCTCTTTGCCTGTCCCGGTGTCGAGCGCAACGATGCGATTGGCAGCCGGCAGATACATCACGCCATCGATGACGATCGGCGTGGCTTGAGAATTCACGGCCGCAGCCGCTCCACCTCGTCCCGCAGGTGCGGCGGCCGGATCGACATCGCCCTGCAGTGAATAGGTCCAGGCCTGTGTCAGTTTCGCGACGTTCGTCGGTGTGATCTGTGCGAGCGGGGAGAATCCGGTTCCCGCCAGGTCATGGCGATACATCGGCCAGTTGCCGCTCGTCACCGTGGCCTGTTGCCGTGCGCCGCCAGAGGCGGTGAAGAGAACTGCGAGCAGTGCGCCGATCGAGGCTGTCGAGCGCATGGTATCCGCCTCCTTGGACGAGCTTCAGAACGTGCAGAGTATATCGTCGGGGTGCCCCGGGCAGCGGGCTGCCGTCTTCCCAATCGACGCGACGCGATCCACGATGGGGCATGACGCTCACGCAACAATTGCTCGGCGAACTCGACCGTGAAGCGGCGCGCACGAAACGCGTGCTGGAACAAGTTCCGGCCGGACGCGATGACTGGAAGCCGCACGAGAAATCGATGCCCCTCGGCCGGCTTGCCGGCATGATCGCGACGATGCCAGCCTGGGTCACGTTCATCGTGAAGCAGGATGAACTGGATCTCACACCGCCAGGCGGCGGTGAGTGGAAGCTTCCCTCACAAAATCAACTGGTCACCGCGCACGAGAAGAGCGTCGGTGACGCACGCGCGGCGCTGCAGGGCGTCGACGACAACCTGCTCATGACAACGAATTGGCGGTTGCGGGCTGGAGGACACGTGGTGTCCGATGCGCCGCGTCACGTCGCGTTGCGCGACATGCTCAATCACTTGGCGCACCATCGCGGACAACTGACGGTCTATCTTCGGCTCATTGGCGCGACGGTCCCTGCGGTCTACGGGCCGTCCGCGGACGACCAGCGTTTTGCGTGAACCGCCGCCGAGGGAGCGGAGCGCGCAGCGAAAAGCCAAACGCAGAGATCGGAAAGAAGCAGAGGTCCGCGGAGGCATTCATCTCGTTGCAGCGATCAGCGCCCAAAGCCGGGCACCGGTCGGGCGGCGCGCGTAGTCGAGGGAGGACGCGGAGTTTGAAACGCAGAGGGACGCTGGGGCCGCAGAGCGGCTACGCGTGACCGCCGGCCTACGGCCGGCACCACGGATCGCGGAAAGGCTGATCGCAAGCGCCATTGGACGGTGCAGGCGTTTGCGATCGGCCCTTTCGCGATCCATGCCGCGCGAAGCGCGGGTCACGCGTGGCAGCTCCTCTCCGCGTACCTCTGCCCCTCCACGTTCTCTGCGTTAAGCTTTGCTCTGCGATCTCGGCGTCCCCTGTTGGGAGTTGGTTTTTTGGGAGTTGGGAGTTTCCGAAAGCCTACGACCCGGCCTGCGTCACCTCGAAGGAAAGGCCACTCACCAGGATCTCCGCGGTTCGCGGCGGACCCGTGTTCGAACCCGCACTCCAGGAGATTGAACCGGCTCCCCAGTTACCGCCGCTGCCTGACGTGATCACAAGCCACGATGACGTCGCCCCGACGACCCAGCGACAGTCGCTCGCGGTGCTCACGTTGATCGAACCGCCGCCTCCTCCGGATGGAAGCGTGGCTCCGCCTGGATCAATACTGTAGCGGCATGTGGCCGGATCGCGCACTTGCGAGACCGCGACGGTCGTGGAACCGACGGTGACGCTTCCGCTGCGCGCGAGACCACCGCTGTTCGACGCCACATTGACCGTCACCGTGCCGTTGCCGCTGCCGTTCGCCCCCGACGCGATCGCGATCCATGACGCACTGCCCGTGGACGTCCACGAACAATCACTGTCAGTGGACACGCTCATTGAGAGCGAGCCTCCAGTGTGAGCAAATGAGCCGCCGCTGGGATTCAGGGTATAGCGACATGTGGCCGGGTCGCGCACCTGCGTGACCGTGACAGTTCTCGACGCTACCGTGACCGTTCCGGTGCGGGCGAGACCGCTGTTCGCCGCCACACTGAACGTCGCAGTACCGTTGCCGCTGCTGCTTGCGCCCGATGTAATCGTGATCCACGACGTATTGCTCTGGGCGGTCCAGGCGCACCCGTTGGGAGCGGACACCGACACCGATCCTCCGGTGCTCCCGCCAAATGGAAACGGTTGCGATTGCTCGTTGACCGTGTACGTGCACGAAGGAGATGGCGCTGGCGGCGTCGGGGACCCGGGTGGTGTGGGCGTCGGCCCCGGCGTGGGCGCCGGCCCTGGCGTGGGCGTCGGCCCCGGCGTGGGCGCGTCTCCCGCCGACTGCGTGACCGTGAACTCACGACCGGCAATCGTCATGGTCCCCGATCGCACCCCCTGGGAATTCGGCGTGACTCGGAACTCGACGGAGCCACTTCCGTCCCCAGTGGACGGCGGCGTGATCGTGATCCATGAGGCGTTGCTGCGGGCAGTCCATGGACAACCTTGAATCCCGGTCACTGTCACAGTGCCAGTGCCACCGCGGTTACCGAAATCCTGGTTCGTCGACGCGATCGTGAATTGGCAGGTCCCTGCTTCCTGCCGTACTTGAGCGCGTGCGTCATTGACGACGATCTCACCTTGCCGCTCGACCCGGGTCGGATTGGGGGCAACAGCGAACGCGACCTGCCCATTGCCCTGTCCTGTCGCCGGCGAGATCGACGAGATCCAATTGGCCTGACTCGTCGCGCTCCACCCACATTCCTGCCGTGTCGTTACGGTCAGTGTGCCGCTACCGCCGTTGGCTGAGATGGTCGGTGTCGAGAGCGTGACCTCACATTTCGCGGGTGAGGGCGCTGTTGTCATCGTGGACGAGGATTGACAACCGATAAGGCTGAGCCCGGCGATGGTCACAACGAACGACCCCACACGACGACGGCGTGCCAGTGCCAGCCTGGCATGAGAGCTGAGATTGGAAGCGTCGAAACCCAAGGATCCCGGCAACATCGACTCAGGCGTACATGACGAGAGCCTTTTTAACACACGCAGGCGGCTATACCGAAAACGTCTTAACCCGAACGAAAGATATATTTCAGACCCGACGGCCGTTTTGCTAAACATGGATGCCCTAAGACTCCGCTGTTCCGTTTCCCGTAAGTTCCGTCACGGTTATGTCCTTTCCGGAGGAGGACCATGAATCGACTGTTGAACGGGATTCTCGTGCTCGCGGGGCTCGTCGTGTTACCCGCAGCCGCATTCGCCCAAGCGTCCATTGTCGGTAGTGTGAAAGACGCCTCCGGCGCCGTGTTGCCGGGCGTCACGGTCGAAGCGTCGAGCCCGGCGCTCATCGAGAAGACACGCTCGGTGACCTCGAACAGCACCGGACAGTACTCGATTGAAGATCTCAGACCAGGTACGTATACCGTCACGTTTACGCTACCAGGCTTTACCACGATCAAGCGCGAAGGCATCGAGTTGTCTGGCAGCTTCATCGCAACCGTCAACGCCGATCTGAAAGTCGGGGGCGTCACGGAGACGATCACTGTGAGCGGCGAAGCGCCGGTCGTCGACGTGACGAGCACGCGCAACCAGACGGTCATCAGCGGACAGACGATCGCCGAGATTCCATCGTCCCGCCAATACTCCGCCTTCACGCATCTCATCCCGGCGATCAACGTTCAGCAGAACGATTTCTCGGGTTCCAACCCTGCGCTCTACAGCGTGTTCCAGATCCACGGCGGGCGCCGGAACGAGGGACAGGTCCTCGTCGACGGCATGAACGGCGGCTATCAGGGCATGGGCGTGTCGGGCTACGTGCCCGAGGTCGGCAATGCGCAGGAGGTGGTGTTCAGCCTGAGTGGCGGACTTGGCGAGGCCACCACTGGCGGCCCGCAGATGAACATCATCCCCAAGCAGGGCGGCAACAACTTCTCTGGCAGCTTCTTCATCAGTGGTACGGGTGACTCCTTTCAGGGCTCAAACCTGACGCCGGAGATCATGGCCCAGGGGCTCATCGCCACGAACTCGATCGGAAAGCTGTGGGACATCAACCCGTCCTTCGGCGGCCCGATCGTGCGTGACAAGCTGTGGTTCTTCGGGACCTACCGCTACCAGGTCAGCCGGCAGAATGTCGCCAGCATGTGGGTCAACAGGAACGCGGGCGATCCGACGAAGTGGACCTATGACCCGGTCCTGACCGAGCAAGCCGTCGCCGACGGCAATTGGAACAACGGCTCGGGCCGGATAACGTGGCAGGTGACGCCCCGCAACAAGTTCGGCGTCTGGACGAGCGTCCAGTACCACTGCCTGTACTGCGAAGATGGCGGCGACGGTACCGGGCTTGGTTTCGGGGGGATGATCACTTCGCCCGAGGCGACGGCGACGAACGAAAACCACCCGAGCATGCTGACGCAATTGAGCTGGACATCGCCGTACACCAATCGCCTGCTACTCGAAGCCAACGCGCAGCTCGGGCCCTACTTCTGGTGGGGCAGCCGTCAGAAAAATCCGTACGACACGACGATGATTCCGGTGCAGGAGACTGCCGGCCCCTATCCCAATATCAATTACCGTGCGCCGGTCGGTCTCGGCCAAGGGGCGTGGTCCGCGCATACTGGATTGACGAACATCGTCCAAGGGGGCGTCTCGTACATTACCGGGTCGCACTCGATGAAGGTTGGTCTCCGCTACCACCACAACACGTCGACCTTCCCGAAGAACTATTACAACGACACCCTGCTCAGGTACACCTTCACTGACGGCGTTCCCGCTCAAGTGAACGCGTATGCCGAGCACGCATCGGAGCAGGAACAGCAGCAGACCATGTTCGCGTTCTATGTGCAGGACCGCTGGACGCTCAATCGTCTCTCGGTTCAGGCCGGGCTCCGCTTCGAGCATTTGAGCGACTACTTCCCCGAGCAGCGGATGGGTCCAAACCGCTTCCTGCCGACGGCCGTGATCTTCCCGGCCGAGGACGGCCCGCTCAAACAGAAAGACCTGATGCCGCGGCTCGGCGCGTCCTACGACGTGTTCGGCAACGGGAAGACGGCCGTCAAGTTCTTCATGGGCCGGTACGTGACGACGTTCAACACCGTCGACGAGTGGGCGAACTTCAGCCCCGCCGGAATCAACCGTTTCCAGAGCACGGACCAGAGAGGATGGAACGACTTCACGTATCCAGTCGGCGATCCCCGCCGCGGAAACTACGTCCCCGATTGCAACTTCCTGGACCCGGCGGCCAACGGCGAGTGCGGGCTCGGGAACGCATTCTTCGGGAAGCCACTCCCTTCGAACTCGATTGACCCCGCGTTCGTAGACGGATGGAACACGCGTGAGTACAGCTGGGATCTGACGACTGGCATCACGCAGGAGATCGCGCCGAGAGTCTCGCTCCAGGTTGACTACGTCCGCCGGAGCTGGGGAAACCTGGGGGCCATAGTCAACGATGCGTGGACGGCGGCCGACTTCGACACGTTCGTCTTCAACGCGCCGAGCGATCCGCGGCTGCCTGGCGGCGGCGGCTACGCGCTGACCTACCGCGACGTGAAGCCGGACAAGGTCCAGCAGATCAGGAACCGACTCACGTTCGCCAACGAGGTCGGCGGAGCCTATAACAACTTCAACGGCGTCGACGTGACCGTGAACGCGCGTCTGCGCAGCGTCACGATCCAGGGCGGTACGAGCACCGGCAACATCGCCGAAGACTCCTGCGGAGTAGTCACACAGAACCCGGAGTACTACATCTTCGGGCCTTGGGGTGGCACGGGCGGGTTCCTGGACACGTTCCTCGGCGGCGTCGGACAGTGGCCGCAGCAGTTCTGCCATCGCGAGTCGGGATGGAAGACGAACATCAAGGGCCTGGCCTCGTACACGGTGCCGAAGATCGACGTGCTGGTCAGCGGGACGTTGAAAAGCCTGCCGTACCCTGGGAACGAATTCCCCTCCGTGCAGAGCCAGAGCCTTGGTGGCCAAACGCTGGCGTTGTTCCTTGGCATTCCGGGCGTGGACAGCACCAACTTGGGCCGGCCGTTGTCTAGCGGCATCCCCATCCAGTTCCTGAACATCGTCGAGCCCGGAGAGATGTACGGCGATCGACTGACCTCCGTCGATCTCCGGTTCGGTAAGCTCCTGCGTTACGGCAACACACGCTCGATGATCAACTTCGACATCTTCAACTTGTTCAACTCGAACACGACGGAGGTGTACCAACGGAGTTACTCGGCTCCCACGCCTCCGGGCACGACACCGCGGTCGACGTATCTCGATCCGTTGCAGATCATGTCCGCGCGATTCTTCAAGATCAGCGCGCAGTTCGACTTCTAAGCACGAAGGGCACGAAGAACCGGGCCCAGCGGAAATTCGGATCCGGCACTCAAAGCCGTGGCATGCGTACGCGGCCGATGACATACTCCCGTCAGCGTTTCCGTACGCTGGGGTCGAATCTTCACACGGTTGCGTGGGCCCAGTGATTGCACGTGTTCCGCTTATGCGTGGCCGACGGCAATATCTCATCGCGCTAACCGCGGCCTGCGCCATCGTCCTGTTATCGAGCGCGGCACAATCAGGGCCGGCGGACGCGCGTCGAGTCTCCGTCTCCAATGTTGCGTCTGACGTCGTGAGCCTGACCAACGCAGAACGGGCCAGGCAGGGACGAAAACGGCTGCGCAGCAGCCCGCAGTTAATGCAGGCCGCGCAGATTCATGCCGAGCAGATGGCGCGCGCCGGCCGGCTCGCGCACGATCTGCCGAAGGCTCGCTATCCCGAAACGAAGGATCGGTTGGCGGCAGTGAAATATCGCTGGACGGCGTTCGGCGAGAACGTGGCGCAGGGACAACCGAACGCCGCGGAGGTCTTGAAGGACTGGATGCGCTCGAGCGGTCATCGCAAGAACATCCTCAACAGCTACTATACGGAGCTCGGTACGGGATACGCAACTGATCGCGCCGGACGCACGTACTTCGTGCAGGTCTTCGCGACTCCCGCCTCCTAGCGTCGCGATCACGGCGCAGGCCAAAGCCTGCGCGCTACGACGATATGAAGGACGCTCTAGCGCCTCCTCATTGACTCAGGCGATGGCTCTTGAAGAACTGCCACATGACGGCGGTCGTGTCGACCTCGGTCTTCGTCCATGTGTGCCCGAGGCCGTCGATGCGAATCATGCGGACCTCAGTACCCCCAGCGCACCCGTCGTAACGCATCGTCGAGAGCGGACCGGGAGGATCATCGAGATGCGCCTCGCCTTTGCACGAGTTGTGACGGGCCCAGCTCGCCAGGGCGTCAGGGACACTCTCCAACCACTCGTCGCCGCGCCCGGCGGCGTGTCCGTCGTAGGGATTCTGCGGATCGGCCAGGCCATGAAATGTCAGCACCGGGATCTGACGACCGGGGCATGGGCCGGGAAAACGAAGCCCAGACACCGGCGCGATGGCGGCAAGACGAGAGCCGAGCTTGCACCCAAGCAACGACGACATTCGTCCTCCCCCTGAGAACCCGGTCGCGTACACGCGCGTCTCGTCGGTGCACACCCGCGATGCGACATGCGCGATCACATCACTGACGTAGGCCACGTCGTCGGGGCGGCTCTCCTGAACGGGGACGTTCCAACGCGCGCCCTCGGCGTCCAGCGTGGCCACGATGAATCGCTCGCCGGCGCCCAACGTTTCAAGGCCGCTGTTTCTGGCCTGGCCTGCTGAGTTCCCGCCGCTGCCGTGCAGATCGAGAACCAGAGGCAGGCGCGCATGCCCATCGTATCCGGGCGGGACGAACAACCGGTAGCCGCGCGGGCGTTGCCCCGATACGAGCTGTTGCGACGATACCCCTGATCCATATGGCAAGTCGCAGGAGGCGGAAGGCGCGCGACTCTGTCCGTAAGCAACTGATGCGCTGAGCACGACCAGGAGCGCCGTAAGGATGTGCGGCAAACGCATGTCAAATTCTCCCCGGCAAATTCTAGCCTCAGGAGACTTTCATCGGGAGCAACACGTCTGAGAAAGAAGTATGCTGAACTTGGAGTTTTCACCATGGGACGCACGCGTTTGACGTGGAGCGTGCTGTTCGTCGTTGTCGCGCTCACCGTTCTCGCGGGTGTGGCTCATGCCCAGATCTGGCGCGGCGGTTTCGGTTTCAACGCTCCACCGCGTCATCCAACCGCCGACACCTTCGCGGGCGCATTCAACCACTGCCGCCTCATCTTCACGAGCGATCATCGTGAGAAGCGCGGCTGGAGCACCGATTACCCGGGCGCCGACATCAACTTCAGCGTGCGCCTCGGCGAGCTGACTCGTACACGAGTCACCAAGCAGAAGGATGGCGACCCCGAGTACGTCACGGTGTCGGCCACGGAGCCCGCGCTGTTCCAGTGTCCGTACATCCTCGTCGAAGACGGCGGCTCCGCACGGTTCTCCGACGAGGAAGCGATCCGGCTGCGCGAGTACCTCGAGAAAGGCGGGTTTCTCTTTGTCTCGGATTATTGGGGTTCGCGCGCAGGCGAACAATGGGACGAAGAGATCGGACGCGTGCTCCCGCACGACA
>Ga0075421_100000912_pt1 | contig 33134 bp, 35 predicted proteins | sample SoiMetdeltSBSDD5_FD_75292 | JGI IMG/M metagenome (GOLD analysis project Ga0075421, IMG submission 75292) | Bulk soil microbial communities from a Populus tree surrounding site in Tennessee, USA - Soil MetaG P. deltoides SBSDD5 | ecosystem: Environmental > Terrestrial > Soil > Tree plantation... | reverse complement strand
CGAGCACCCCGCGCCACCACCGTCGATTCATTCTGGTCCGATCGTGTGCGTGAACATGACCGAGTCTCCGTCGTCGATGAGGCGAACGGTGAGGACCGAAGGCTCCACAATGACCTCACCGAAGCTGAAGACGCCGCCGCGCGCGAACAGCGAGCGTGGATTGAGTCCGAGGTCGAGGGGTCGCGGCCGCCCGAGGCCGGCCGACAGTGGACCCGCGATGAACTCGTGGAACGACCACTCCAGGTGCGGATGATGCCGGATGAGCTCGGCGTGATGGACGTCGGCAGCAACGAAGATCAGGTTGCGAACGTCGCGCTGGCGGAAAGTCTTCAGCAGGGCGTCGCGCTCGGTGGCGAAGCCGGCGCCCTCCTGCGGAAAGCCCAGCACGTTGGCGCCCGACCAGCCGTCGCGCCGCTCGGGCCGACCGGTGGGCACGGACAGCGTGACGCTGGATACCACGACCTTCCACGTCGCCGTCGACGAGGTCACGGCGTCCAGCAGCCAGCGCCGCTGGGCCGCGCCGAGCATCGTCTTGCCGGGGCCATCGGGCTGGCGGTTGTCGCTGCGGTACTGGCGCGTGTCGAGGATGAAGAGCTCGAGCAAGCGGCCCCAGCGCACGCCCCGATAGAGGCGTCCGGGCTCCTCCTCGGCGGGCACGATCGGCCAGTAATCGAGAAAGGCCTGGCGCCCGATCGGCATCAGCGGCTCCACGGAGCCCGCGAAGTCGTTGCGGACCTCGTGATCATCCCAGATGGCATAGACGGACATGCGCTGGAGCAGCGCCTGCAGACCGACATCCTCCCGGTTATGGCGGTGCCGCGCACGGTACTGCGGAAGCGTCGACGCTCGGAAGTCACCGCCGGGCGCCGCCTCGGGCTTGCACGGCACGTCCGTATAGACGGTGTCGCCGACGAAGAGGAAAAAGTCGGCGGAATGGCGGAGCATCGTCGGGAAGATCGCAAAGCCGCCGTGCATGGGTCGGCAGAGCCCGGCGCCGCCCAGGTCACCGCTCCAGAGGAACCGCACGCGTGCGGGCTCGGTCGGGGGCGGCGCGGTGACGAACGCGCCCTCCGCGCTCGCGGCATCCTGCGCGACGCGATACCGGTAGCGCGTCGACGGCGTGAGCTCCGTCACGCGCGCCTTGCCGGTGAGATCGTCCTCCTCGCGGACTCTGAAGCTGACACGCCGGCTGACGGCCCCGGCGCCGACCGGCGCCAGATCGATGCTCACCTCGCCGGCGCGAACGCCCCTGGCCCACAGGACGGCCGTGGTCGCGGTGACATCGCCGGCTGCAATGAGCGGCGTCGCCTGGCCGCGCGCGGCCGACGTGATGAGGCTGGCGCAGAGCAGCACCAGGAGCAACGCGCGAAGCCGGCCGCTACCGCACCATGCTCGCCAGATGGGCGAGAGCCTCCTGCTCGAACTCCCCCAGCGACTGGCCGAATGCCGCCTGGAAGCACGCGCGCCGATCGCCGCCGGACTGGAGCACGTGGAAGTACTCCAGGACGCCGTCGAAGCCCACGCGCTCGATCAGGTGGTCGGCCAGCAGAAACACGAGCTGATAGGTGGCTTGTGATCCGTCGCGCAGGTGGCGGTTGGTGAATCCGCCCGGCGTGCCGAGCGCCTCCAGATCCAGCCGGCCGTCCCGCAGCGCGGGATGCTGTCGCACGCCTCGCACCGCCACCGCCCGGCGCCGGACGAGGGTGTCGAGCCGCAGCCGCTCGAGCACGTGAAAGGCGACCCATTCGGCCATCCCCTCGGCCAGCCATTGTTCGGCGCGGCCTTCGCCGTGAGCCATCTCGATCTGCGAGACGTGCGTGAGCTCGTGGGCGAGCAAGCGTACCCAGTCCGGGCTCGACACGGCGCCGTCGTGGTGAAGCAGCACCTGCCGCCGCTTGCCGATGCCGGCGGCGAAGTCGCTCAGCTCGGCCGCGCGCAGCCGTGACACCTGGCCATCCTGAACGAGGCCGTCCTCGAAGATACGGCGCGAGGAGTAGACATAGACGGTCACGGTCGGCGGGACGGGCATGCGGAGATCGCGGACGAGGATGGCGGCGATCCCGCGCACAGCGTGCTCGTGGTTCACGAACTCGCGGGCGCTGTGCGGAATCGGCGTGGAGGCCGGGTTCATGGGGACGGGCACGACCGTGCGGCCCCCGGCACAGCCGCCCACCACCACCGCCAGGGCCAGAACCAGCAGCGCGCCGCGCATCCGCAGAGTCGTCAGACGAGCGGGTCGTAGTTGAAGTACTGGCCCGACGTCTGCAGCGGCACCAGATGGTGCTGGAGCGTGCCGGGAAACATGTCGGCGATCCGCTCGGGCGTCCAGCCCTCGGCGTGATGGACGCGCATGATCGGCCGCTCGTGACCGAAGAGCATCAGCTCCTTGCCCCGCACGCCGAACACCTGGCCGGTGACGTCCTTGGCGCCATCGGACGCGAGAAAGACGGCCATCGGGGCGATGTGCGCGGGCGACATCTGCTTGATCTTCTCCACCCGCGCCTTCTGCTGGTCCGTCTCGGTCGGGATGGTGCCGATCATGCGGGTCCACGCGAACGGCGAGATGCAGTTGGCGGTCACGTTATAGCGCGCCATGTCGAGCGCGGTGGCCTTGGTGAGCCCGAAGATGCCCAGCTTGGCCGCCGCGTAATTGGCCTGGCCGATGTTGCCGATGAGCCCCGAGGTCGATGTCATGTTGATGAAGCGACCCCACTTCTGCTCGCGCATGATCGGCGCGGCGGCGCGGGTGACGGCGAAGGTGCCTTTGAGGTGGGTGTTGATGACGGCGTCCCACTCGTCTTCCGTCATGTTGAAGATCATGCGGTCGCGGAGGATGCCGGCGTTGTTGACCACGACGTCGATGCGACCGAAGGCGTCGGTGGCCGTCTTGATGATCGCCTGCCCCCCGGTCATGCTCGCCACCGAGTCGTAGTTGGGCACCGCCTCGCCGCCCGCTCTTCGGATCTCGTCGGCCACCTCGTCGGCCGGCTTTTGCGAGGCGCCGCTGCCCGTCTCGGAGCCGCCGTAGTCATTGACGACCACGCGCGCGCCCTCCTTTGCCATCAGCAGCGCGATCTCCCGTCCGACGCCGCGCCCCGCTCCGGTGACCACGACCGCCTTGCCCTTGAGAAGCATCGCCGCCCCCCCGCTCAAGATAAAAAGCGCCCGCCACCATACCACACCGCGTCAAACACCAACACGCCTCCGTTTTCAGACGTCTCCGCAGGCGGTCGGATGGCTGCCTTCTTCAAAGGGTCGGGGCGGATGGCTCAGCGCGTGGCGAGAACCGTGCAGATGCGAGGCGGCGACTGAGCCAACGAAGCGGCTACGCCGTTATCGCCGCGCGCGGCGCGCGTCGAGACTCGCCACGTACGCGGCGCCAAAGACAAACACAATCGACGTGTAATACGCGAACATCACAAACGCCACCAGCACCCCGAACGGCCCATAGATCTGGTCGTACACGCCGAAGCGCCGGATGTACCAGCCAAACAGCTGCTTCGCGAACTCCCACAGCATTGCCGCCAGGACGGCGCCGATCAGCGAGGCGACGACGCTCGGGCGGCGGCGAGGCACATAGTGGTAGGCGAAGTAGAACATCATCGCCGAGAGCGTGACGCTGAAGCCGCCCGTGGTCCAGTACCACCAGGCGGGTGACATCTGGAGCGCCTCGAAGAAGAATTCCTGGAACCACTGAAACACCCAGGTGACCGAGCTCGCCGCGAACAGCAGCACGGTGAGCAGCACGACGAGCAGGGCGTCGAGCAGCATGTTGCGGAGATACTGCCCACCCGCCTTCACGCCCATCATCCGGTGCATGACGAGGCGCGAGGCGCCGAAGAGCGGCGTCGAGAAGAAGACGAGAATCAGCGTCCCCGTCAGCCCGGACACGGCGCGCGTATCGACGATCCGCAGGAGCACGGCCGAGATCTCGCGCCGGTATACGGGAAAGTTGCGCGTGAGCTGGCCGATGACCTCCTCCTTGGCCTGCTCTCCGGACAGCACGAAACCGACCGTCGACACGCCGAGGAGGCTCAGCGGGATGCAGCACACCAGGAAGAAGAAGGCGAGGCCGGCGGCCAGGAACAAGCCGCTCTCCGCGAAGAAACGCGAGAAGGCCCCGCGGATGGCCAGCATGCGCCCGGCTCAGAGCAGCCCGCGCACCAGGCCGCCGTCCACCTGCACCGAGACACCCGTCACATAGGATGCGCGGTCGGAGGCGAGGAACACGATGACGTTCGCGAACTCTTCCGGCGTGCCGATGCGCCCGACGGGAACGTCCTCCACCGCGCGCGCGAGATACTGCTCGCGTGAGAGCCCGGAGATCTTCTGACCGCCGAGGAAGCGATCGGTCATGATCTTGCCCGGGCAGACGGTGTTCACGGTGATGCCGTCCTTGCCGAGCTGGCCGGCCAGCGTCTTCATCATGCCCGCCACACCCGGTCGTACGGCGTTGGAGAGCAGGAGCTCGGGGATCGGCTGCTTCACCGAGACCGACTGGATCGTGAGGATGCGTCCCCAGCGGCGCGCTTTCATGGACGGCAGCACGCCGCGGACGAGGCGAACGACGGAGAGCAGCGAGACATCGAAGGCTCCCTGCCACTGCTCGTCGGTCATGTCCTCGAAGTAACCGCGCGGCGGGCCGCCGGCATTGGCGACCAGGATGTCGATGTGACCGAAGGCGTTGACGGCGCGATCCACCAGCGCGGTGACGTCATCCTTCTTCGTGACGTCGGCGGGGATGGCCAGCACCTCGGCCCGCGTCCTGGCGCGAATCTCCTCGGCCGCCGATTTCAGATCGCTCTCCGTGCGCGCGCACATCACGACCTTGGCCCCTTCGGCCGCGAGGCCCATGGCCGACGCCTTCCCCATTCCCTTGCTCGCCGCCGTCACCAGCGCCACCCTGCCCGTCAGTCCGAGATCCATGGCTGCTCCTCTGTAGCGATCGTTGTCGCGGTCGCGCGCGGTCGGTTAGACGCGTGGCTGGGCTGCTCTCGATGGATGGCGGCTCCGCATCGTGGCTCTCCCCGCGCTGGCTCCGCATTCGGGCCCTCACGGTTGCTTGAAGAATTCCGCGCGGTCGCCGGTCGTGATTTCGACACGTTTGGGTTTGCTGTCGCGCACGATTTCGAGCATCAGGCGCTCGCCCGGCTCATGCCGCCACAGTGACAGATAGAGCTCCTTGCGGCTGCAGACTTCTTGCGCATCGAGCGACACGATGATGTCGCCCTCCCGCAGACCGCCCCGGTCACCGGGCCCCTCCGGGACGATGCCCGCGATCACGACGCCCTCGTCGATCGCGTGCGCGAAGACGCCGAGCCACGCGCGGCGCGGTCGGCTGGTCACCCGGCCGAAGCGGAGCAGCTCGCTCTCGTGCTCGCGGTAGCAGTCGACGGGGATCGCGAGCGAGCAGCGGGCCACCTCGTTGAGGTTGAGGTAGACGATGCCGAGCAAGGCGCCCGTCATCGAATAGAGGGCGCCGCCGCCGAAGCCAGGGTTCTGCGCGCTGGTGACGATGCCGCGGTCGAGCAGGTACTCCCAGTACGCCTCGAACTCACCGAGGTAGGTGACGAGACCGCCGGCGACCCGTCGTTCCTGCGTCCCGGTGGCGGCGACCGAGACGACCGGCTGGCCGCGCTCGAGCTCGGCGCCGGGTCGCGCGAGGGACGCCGCGGCCAGCGACTGCCGCTTCACGCGCAGCAGGGCGATCCCCGTCTCGAAATCCTGGCCGACGATCTCGGCCTTCGCCCGCCGCCCCTTGACGAAGCCGACCTCCACCGTCTGCGCGCCCATCACGACGTAGTTCACGGTGAGGATCAGGCCGGCGGCATCCACGATCACGCCGCTGCCCATCCGCTCGTTGCCGAGGATCCGCGCCGACGGATGCGAGCGCGGCACCGCCACGTGCAGGTTCACCACCGTCTGCAGGAGGTGGCGGACGAAGTCGACGGAGGCGTCCATCAGCGCGCGCCGCCGAGATGACGGCCGAAGAATTCCGCCACGCGCCGATGCGCGTCGGCGGCGGCGGCGGGGTCGTAGCCCACCGTCGCCCCGCAGCACTTGTTCGGCCGGTTGCGGTTCTCGACGTCGGCGAGCCACGTCCGCGGCTGGCCCGCGACGTCGAAGTAATGCACGGCCCCGGGATAGACAACGAGCGTCACATCCGCGCCTTTCGCCCGCTGCCGCTCGGCGAGGTCGACGCACTCCGAGGCGAGCGTCCAGTCGTCGGCGGCGCCGACGAGCAACAGCAGGGGCCGGACCGACAGCTCGTTCACCAGCGAGTAGCAGCCGCCGGGGTAAACGCCGGCGGCGGCGCGGAAGCCCGGATCGGGAATTTCCACACCGCGCTTCCTCGTCCGCTCCAGCGTCGGACCGTTCACGGCCGCCATGGCAAAGACGCCGCCGTTCGACCAGCCGATGATGCCGATGCGCGCGCGATCCACGTAGCTCCGCGCGTGCAGCCAGCGCAGGGCGCCGATGGCATCGTCGAATCGCGCCGTGTTCGGCAGCTCTACGCCCGGCGTGCAGGCCTCCGACAGTCCGCGGGGGCGCCAGGAATCGATGACGAGCGCGACGTAGCCGCGCTCCGACAGCCAGCGCGCCCAGTCACGGTTGGACTCGGACACCCCGTGGCAGCCGTGCAGGAGGACGACGGCCGGGAACATGCCGGCGCCGGACGGCCGAAACTCCTCGGCGGAGATCCGCAGCGGCGCGCCAGGCGTCACGTTGTCGAACGATACGGCGGCAGGCGCGCAACCGGCGAGGAGGACCGCGGCGGCGAGCATCGCCGCCCGGAGTGTGTCGCGCATGGGCCGAGCATACACCGAAGCGTCGGTATAGAATCCGGACATGAGCAATGGCGTGCGCCTGATCGTCTACAGCGATTACCTCTGACCCTGGTGCTTTCCGGCGGCGGTTCGCCTCCGGCGATTGCAAGACGCGCTCGGCACGGCGCTCAGCATCGAGCATCGCGCGTTCCCGCTGCGGCCCACGCCCGTGCCCGCTGTCTCGTTCAAGGGGACGTACCGGGAAGAGGGCTGGCGACGCTGCGGGCAGATGGCTGCCGCCGACGGCATCACGTTCACGCCGTGGCCGCATGCGCAGATGCCGAACTGGAGCCTGCCGGCGCTCGAGGCCGCGAAGTGCGTGGCCCGGCAGGGTGACGCGCTGTTCGACCGGGTGAACCTGGCCCTGTTCGAGGCGTTCTTCACGCACAGCCGTAACATCGCGGATCCCGCCGTCGTGCGTGAGGTGGTGGCCGGCGTCGGCGCCGACCTGACGCGCCTTGATGCCGATCTCGAGTCCGGCGCCGGCCGCGAGGCGGTGGTGAAGGACTACGAGGCGGCGGTGGCCGAGGGTGTCCGCTCGATCCCGACCGTCATCGTGCCGGAGACCGGGCGTGCTCTCGTCGGTCTCGTCGACGCCACGATGTACCGCGCCGCCGTGGAAGAAGCCACCGCCTGAGCCATCCGCCTCCGCTGCTGTTCGGCGCGGACCGCACGCCCGGCCTCGTGGCCGCGTCGCTCGCCGACGACGGCCGGGCGATCCGGCTCTGGCTCCGTGACGGCGCCGCCATCCGCGTCGAGACGGCGGCCTTCACCCCATTTCTTCTCACCGCGGAGGCCGGTCTCGCGAGCGAGGCGCCGGGGCTGATCGCGCTGCGCGAGCTCGACGGCGCCGGCGCCCTGCACTGGCTCGCGCGCTTCAGCGCGTGGGGCGAGGCGCTCGGCGCGCGCGACCGCTGCCGGGACGCCAGCGGCGCCGCCGGTCCCGGCGCGCCCTATCGCTTCTTGCCGGATCCCGTCCATCAATATCTGCTTCTCACCGGACGCACGTCATTCGGCGCCATGCGTTTCGGCGACCTGCGGCGGCTCGCCCTGGACATCGAGGTCGTCACCACCGACGGCTACGAGTTTCCTTCAGCCGCCCGCGAGGGCGATCGCATCGTCGCCATCGCGCTGGCCGACTCCGCCGGCTTCCGCGAGGTGCTGCGCGGCGACCGCCTCGACGAGGCGACCTTGCTGCGGGAATGCGGGCGGCTCATCCGCGAGCGCGATCCCGACGTGATCGAGGGACACAACGTCTTTCGATTCGACCTGGAATACATCGAGGCGCGCGCGCGGCGGCACGGCGTTCCCCTCGCCTGGGGCCGCGACGGCAGTCTTCTGCGCGGGCGACCGGCTCGACTGTCGGTGGCGGAGCGCACCATCGGCTTCCGGCGCTACGAGGTGGCCGGCCGCCACATCATCGACACGTGGATGCTCGCGCAGCTGCACGACGTGGCCGCGCGTGATCTTCCCTCGTTCGGCCTCAAGGACATCGCCCGGCATCTCGGCGTGGCGGCGAGCGGCCGCACGTATGTCGACTCCGCGCGTGTGGCGACCGAGCTCGCCCGGAACGCCGATCGGCTGATGGCGTACGCTGCCGACGATGCGCTGGAGACGCTCGCCGTCTCCGCCGTCCTCTCGCCGGCGTACTTCGCACAGGCGCAGCTGGTGCCGTTCGATTACCAGTCGGTCACGCTGCGTGGCGCGGCGGCGAAGGTCGACGCCCTGATGCTGCGGGAATATCTGCGCCGCGGCCACGCCGTGCCCGTGCCCGGCCCCGTGCAGAGCGTCGGCGGCGGCCTCACCGCCATCTGGCAGCAAGGCGTGGCCACGCCGGTGCTCCACGTCGACGTCACCTCGCTCTATCCCTCGCTCATGCTCGCGGGACGCGTGGCCCCCGCCAGCGACGCGCTCGGGGTCTTCCTGGAGCTGCTCACCCATCTGCGAGACGTGCGGGTGGCGGCCAAGCGTCTGGCGCAGACCGCCGTCGTCCAGGAGGAGCGACAGCATCAGCTCGCGCTGTCGCAGTCGTTCAAGATCCTCATCAACTCGTTCTACGGCTACCTCGGTTTTTCCTCCGCGCACTGGAACGACTTCGACGCCGCCAACCGCGTGACCGCCGAGGGGCGCCGCGTGGTGACGCTCATCGTCGAGCGTCTGCAAGCGCTCGGCGCCACGCCGATCGAGGCCGACACCGACGGCGTCTACTTCATGCCCGCGCCCGATCACACGGCCGAGGACGACGCGACACTGCTGGACCGCGTGGCCGCCGATCTGCCGGCCGGCATCGCGCTCGAGCTCGATGGCCGCTATGCGGCGATGTTCTCGTACAAGATGAAGACGTACGCGCTGCTCGACGCGCGAGGACGGCTCAACTTGAAGGGCTCCGCCTTCCGGTCGCGCGGCCTCGAGCCGTTCCAGCGGCGTGTCATCGAGGAGATCGCGCGGCTCCTCGTCACCGGCGCCGCCGCCGATGCGAAGGCGGTGATCGATCGCTGGCTGGCCGATTTCGCCGCGCACCGCGTCGACATCCGGACGTTCGCCCGGACGGAGACGCTGCAGGAGCCGCTCGAGGTCTATCGCGAGCGCGTCGCCGGCGGCCTGCGCGCGGCGTCAGCCGCCTACGAGCTGGCCGCGAGCGGCGGCCGTCCGGTGCAGCCCGGTGATCAGATCTCGTACTACGTGACGGGGCGCACGGCCCGCGTCCCTGTGAACGAGGCGGCGAAGCTGGCGAGTGCGTGGGATCGCGAGCATCCGGACGAGAACGTCGAGTACTACCAGTCGAAGGTACTCGAGATCTGGCAGCGGCTGCGGCGATTCACCGAGATCGACGGCCTCATCCCCTATGTCGAGGATGAGGCCGATGCCGCGCAGCTGAGCCTGTTCTAGCGGCGCCAGCCGCCGCCACCACCCGGCCCGCCGCCGCTTCGCGGCCGATCGCCGCGTGGTCCGGCGCCGCCCGCGCCCCGCTGGGGTTGTGGACGCGCCTCGTCGACAACGAGATTGCGATCGCGGAACAGGCGGCCATTCAGCATCTCCACCGCTTTCTGCGCCTCTTCCTTGGTGGCCATCTCGACGAACCCGAACCCACGCGGGCGCCCGGTGAACTGATCCGTGATGATCCGCACGGTCTCGACGTTACCGGCCTGCGCGAAGAGCTCGCGCAGGTCCTCTTCCGTGGCCTGGAACGAAAGGTTTCCGACGAACAGCTTGGCCGCCATCTCGCGAACCTCCTGCCCCGGTGAAAGCGGCGAGCGACGATTGGGAACCCTGAGCCCAGCGCTGGCCAGAGAGTAGTTACAGGAGGCAAAGCATGTCAAGTACCCGGGGAAACTACTGATATACCCCCCGGGTGGCACCGCCGTCCACGGTGATGCAGATGCCGGTGATGAACGAGGCCCGCGCCGATGTCAGGAAGCACACGACATCGGCGATGTCCTCGGGCGTCGCGATGCGCCCGAGCTTGTACGGCGCCTGCGCGGCCGCCCGCGTCTCGGCCACGGACTTGCCCGAGGCCTTCGCCTGCTGCTCCATCAGCGAGTCCCAGCGCTCGGTGCGTGTGGCCGCCGGCGATACCGCCGTCACCAGGATGTTCGACTCCGCGCCGAGATCGGCCAGGCCCTTCGTGAAGTTCACGAGCGCGGCATTGGCGGCGCCACCGGTGAGGTAGACCGCGGTCGGATTGCGGGCGGCCGCGCCGACCACGTTGACGATGCGGCCACCCCCCTGGCCCTGCATGATCGGGAACACGGCGCGGGCCATGCGGATGTAGCCGAGCAGCTTCAGGTTCCAGTCGTTGATCCACTGCGCGTCGGGAATGTCGAGAAACGCGCCACCGCGGATGGCGCCGGCATTGTTGACGAGGATGTCGACGCGCCCGCACTCGCGTCGCGCGGCGGCCACCACGCGCTCGACCTCGGCGAGCTGCGAGAGGTCGGCGCTGATCCCGACAGGGTCGCGGCCGCCGCGGTCACGCGCCTCCGCCATTACCTTGTCGATGGCGCCCGCGTCGCGCGCCACCACCACCACGCGCGCGCCCTCCGCCGCCAGACCGAGGGCGATCGCGCGGCCGATGCCCTTGCTGCCTCCGGTCACCACCGCCACCTTGCCTTGCAGCTCGAGGTCCATGGTCTTCCTCCTGGGGGCGAATCTTAGCGCGGGACGCGGGGGAACGCCGGCGGCGTCGCCGTCGGCAGCCGCGTGACGGCGTCGAGCGCCGCGCGCGCGAATGGGTCGAAGTCGACGCCGGCGAGCCGGCCGCCGTGCAGGCGCGCGGCGCCGTCGGACAGCAGGGAGCGGGCGCCGGCCACGTTGCCATTGGCCAGATGCTGCCAGCCGACGGCGATCTGGATCAGCCCCTGCAGCGCTTCGCGCGCTTCGTCACGCGCCACCAGCCAGTGAGGCTCCAGCACCTCGTGCACCTCGAAGAACAGCGCCGCATCGAAGAGCCGCGCGGCGGCCGCCAGGGCCGCCTCCAGATCGTCGGGCGACGCCAGCGGCGCCTCCGCGAGCGCACGGCACGCGCGCCTGGCGCGGTCCGCGAGCAGCGGCGCCTGCTCGCGCTCGTCGGGCCCGAGCCACGCGTGCGGATCGCGAGCCAGCTCGGCGAGCTCGCGGCGCGCGCCGGCATCGGCCAGCGCGCGCAGGATCAGCTCCGCCAGACGGTTGCGGAGCGCGAGCGGCAGCGCACGGCTCAGAGGACCGGCCGGGCTGCGGGAGGCGGAGGCATCACCTCGGGCGGCGGCACCGGCGGTCGCGCCCGGACATCGAGCACGCGCTCCACGCGACTGCCCGCGATGAGATCGTGCAGCGCGCGCTTGTCCTTGCGCAGTCCCGCCAGCACGTGACCGAGGCCGAGCAGAAACGGCAGCATGGCGAGCTGCGTGACCGCGCGCAGCAGCGCGGCGCCCGGCGGCAGCAGTCCTCCGTCGGTCGCCACCACGCGCACGCCGACGAGGAGCTTGCCGACCGTCTGACCGGTAAGCGTGTACAGCACGGTTGGATAGAGCACCGCGAAGAGCATGGTGAAGAACACGACGGCGCCCTGCAGCGCCGACGAGCGCTCGGCATCCACGCCCCATCGCCGGACGGCGAGCACGCTCAGCAGGAACTGCGCGAGCATGACGACGACGACGTCGATGCCGAAGGCGACGAATCGGATGCAGAACCCGCCGGGGCGGGGGATCGGCTGCGCCATGGCGCGTATAATGCCACTCATGATTTCGGTGCGTGACGGCCAAAATCAGATCCTGTCCGGCATCACCGCCGTCGTCGCCCCCGAGCTCCTGCCCGTCACCCGTGCCCTCGGCCGTGTCCTCGCGGAAGACTTCCAGGCGCCGATCGACGTGCCGCCGGCCGACAATTCCGCCGTCGACGGATACGCCGTCGGCAGCGCCGACATTCCCGCGACGGGCACGCGCGAGCTCGTCGTCATCGCCGATCTCGCCGCCGGCTCGGTCTTCGATCGCGCCCTCGCCGCCGGGCAGGCGCTGCGCATCATGACGGGGGCGCCGATGCCGGCCGGCGCCGACACGGTCTATCCCCAAGAAGTGGCGGAGCGCCACGGCGATCGCGTCCGCGTCGGTCCCCTGGCGAAGGGCGCCAACGTGCGGCTGCGCGGCGAGGACGTCGAGGCCGGCGCCATCGTCGTCGAGGCGGGCACGGTGCTGCGTCCGCAAGAGATCGGTCTCATGACGTCGCTGGGCGCCTGGCAGGTGATGGTGCGCCGCCGGCCGCGCGTCGCGCTGATGTCCACCGGCGACGAGGTCGCCGAGCCGGGCACCCCGCGGCGCCCCGGCCAGATCTACGATGCCAACCGCTTTGCGCTGCGCGGATCGATCGAGCAGTGCGGCGGCGAGGTGATCGACCTTGGCATCGTGCGGGACGACCGCGCGGTTCTGAAGGCGCGCCTCGGCGAGGCGGCCGCCGGCGCGGACGTGGTGCTCACGTCCGGCGGCGTGTCGGTGGGCGTCTACGACCTCGTCAAGGAGGTCCTCGCCGAGATCGGCGCCATCGATTTCTGGCAGGTCGCGATGCAGCCGGGCCGCCCGCTCGCCGTCGGCTCCATCGGCGGCACCGCCTTCTTCGGCTTGCCCGGCAATCCCGTCGCCTCGCTCCTGTCGTTCATGCTGTTCGTGCGGCCGGTGATCTACAAGCTCGCGGGACGCCGCACACTCTTCCCCGAGAGCTGGCAGGCGCGCGCGCTGGAGCCGATGTCGAAGAAGGTCGGCCGCACCGAGTACAAGCGCGGGATTCTGCGCTTCAACGGCGGGGCGTGGGAGGTCCGCACGACGGGGCCGCAGGGCTCCGGCATCCTCTTCTCCATGGTCGCCGGCAACTGTCTCATCGTGCTGGACGAGCCACGCGGCGACGTGGCCGCCGGCGAGCTCGTGACCGTGGAGCCCTTCTGATCACCGTCGACGTCATCGATCGCGCGCGCGCGACGGTCCCCGGGCTGCTGCAGGAGGCGCGACGCCGCCTGCCGCATCTCTCGTACGCCGATCTGCGGCTCGAGGTCGTCGAGGGGCGCTTCGCCAGCGCGGAAAACGGCGGGAGCCGGGCCTCGGGCGCCGACGCATCCTGCGCCGCCGGGGTGCGTGTGCTCGCCGGTGACCGGACGGTGGCGCCCGGCTGGATCGGCATCGTGATCGGCGCCGCCGAGCTGCCGAACCTCGAAGGTCTGCTCGGCGACGCGCTCGAGCGCGCGCACCGCCGCGCCATCGCCAACGCCGAGGGCAAGGCGGCCGCGCGCGAGAAGTTCGGGCCCCTGGGTGCCGCGCTCGCCGACACCCGGCTGCATCCGATCGAGGTCCATCGAGCCGTCGTTCCCGCGGTGTACCGCATCGACCCACGCGCGGTGCCGCTGCCGGAGATGGTGGCGTTCACCACCGACGTGTCGCGCGCGGTGCGGGACGCCCACCCGAGCGCGCAGTACAACTACATCTTGACCATCACCCAGCTGAGTCGTGAGCTGATCGCCTCCACCGAGGGCACGCTGATCGACCAGGCGTTCGCGCTCACGCAGGGACTCTGCTCGGTGGTGGCCGTCGCCGACGGCGTCAGCCAGTCGCTCTACGACGTGAGCGGTCACCAGCGCGGCTGGGAAGTGCTGGCCGACGGCGTCGAGGAGCCGCTCATGGTCTTCCCTCCATTCCGGGACTTCGCCGTCGACCTCGCCCGCGAGGCGGCCGCCCTCGCCGTGGCGCCGCCGCTGCCGACGTCGGCGGGGGACGTGGTCGTCGTCACCGATCCGCACTACAACACGCTCCTGTCTCACGAGATCGTCGGTCACCCGACCGAGCTCGACCGCGCTCTCAAGCTCGAGACGGCCTATGCCGGCCGTTCCTGGCTCTTGGCTTCCCTTGGCGAGCACCAGGTCGGTAAGCGCGTCGCCTCGCCGCTGGTGACGGCGTACTCCGATCCGGCGCTGCCTGGGTATGGCCACTACGAGTACGATCACGAGGGCACGCCGGCGCGGCGCGTCGTCCACATCGATCGCGGCGTGTTCCAGGGGTTCATGAACAGCCGGCAGACGGCGGCGGTCTTCGGCGGCCGGCCGAACGGACACTTCAAGGCGACGGAAGCCTCGCTGGTGCCGCTCATCCGCATGTCGAGCACGGTCTTCGAGCGCGGCGCCGACGACCCGCGCGACATCATCCGCGACGTCGAGCACGGCTATTACCTGGTCGGTCACCGCATCCCGTCCATCGCGGAGAGCCGCGAGAACTTCCGGATCTCCGCCCGCAAGGTCTACGCGATCGAGCACGGGCAGCTCGGGCGCCTGTACCGGGACGGCGGGATCGTGGCGGACTCGCGAGACTTCCTCCTGAACGTGGATGCCGTCGGCACCGACTTCCGGATCTATCCGATCGCCAACTGTGGCAAGGGGCAGCCCATGCAGTCGAAGAAGCTCGGAAATGGCGGGCCGACGCTGCGGAGCCGAGCCCGCGTGACGGGAGGCTGAAGGTGCGCCGCGCCGTCATCCCCGTCGGCATGCTGCTCACGCTGCTCGCCAGCGCGGCGCCGGCCGCGCCGCCCGACCATCCGGTGAACTTCATCTCCGTCGACGAGCTGAAGGCGATGCTGGATGGCGGCACCCGGGGCGACGTCATCGACGTGCGCACCTGGGACGTCTACGTCGACATGCACATCAAGGGCGCTCGATCGATGCCACTGCGCTCGGTGCCCGAGCGCGCGCGTGAGATCAAGAAGACGGGCCTGGTCGTCCTCTACTGAACGTGTCCGCACGCGCTGGCTCGTGGAGCCAGCAACATCCTCTACGAGCTTGGCTGGCGGAACCACCGCGTCCTCGACGAGGGCCTTCCCGGCTGGCACGCGAAGGGGTACCCGGTCGAGGGCAAGAACATCTCCGCCAGCCCGGGCCACTGAGTGCGCTCGCTCGACGCGCTGACGGCGGCCGCGCGAACCGCGCTCGACGTGGCGACGGGCGCGGCCGGCGTGAGCGAGGTCGAAGTGTTCGTGGCCGCCAACGCCACCCTGCTCACGCGGCTCAACTACACGTCGCACATTCCGTGCAACGGTGTGGAGGAACCGAAATCGGTCGAGTCGTACGGCGTGGGCCTCCAGGTCGTCTTCGATGGCCCGGATGGCCCGCGGATCGGTTTCGGGAGCGAGCCGAGCGATCTGTCGGCGACGGGCGCGGCGCGCGCGCTCGACAAGGCACGGGCGGCGGCCGTGGTGGATCCCGACTTCGTCTGCCTGCCGCGGCCGTCCACGACGCCGCGCACGCTCACCGGCTATCACGACCCCGTGCTGATGGCCGTCCCCGACGCGCGGCTGGTCGAGGCCGGCTGGACGGTGGTGAACGGCGCGCTGCGAACGTTCCTGGCGTCCTCGCGCCTCGCCGATCTCGCCTCCGACGACGAGGCACTGCGTCGGCTCGGTCTGATCGTCGGCGGCGACGTCACCATCCTGGCCGAGCGCATCGCCCTCGTGTCGACGGCGATGCCCCACGTGCAGACCGACGAATCCACGATGATCAGCGCCTTCGTCACCGCGATGGTGGAGTCGCGCGGGGCCAAGGGCAGCGGCTGGTCGACCGGAACGCGCCTCGATCACCTGACCGACGAGGCGGGCAGCGAGGCGGCGCAGGCGGCGATCGCGGCCATCGGGGGCGCGCGGGTCGACTCCGGGCGCTATCGCGTCGTGTTCGGCCGGCAGCCGGTCACCGATCTGCTCGACAACATCGTGGTCCCCGCGTGCCGCGCGAGCGCGTTCTATGCCTCGGCCTCGCCGTTTCTGGGGCGCCTCGGCGCGGCGGTGGCGGCGCCGCAGCTCAGCATCTACGACGACGGCGCGATGCCGGGGCTGATGGCGAGCAAGGGCATCACGTGCGAGGGCCTGCCCTCCGGGCGCACGCCGCTGATTCGCCACGGTGTGCTGACGGGCTGCCTGGCGTCGTGGTACGAGAGCCAGCGGCTGCTGCGTGATCCGCGACGCGCCGAGAAGCTCGGCGGCGCGGACGACGCCGCGCGCGCCGCTGCCCTCGTGCCGCGCAACGGCTTCCGGTTTGGCAGCGGCGGCGGCCGGCAGTTCGACCAGCGGCCAGGGACCGCCGCCACCAACGTGGTGGTGGAGAGCGCCGACGGCGTGAGTCGCGACGAGCTCTTGCGGCGCGTGGGCAACGGCCTCTACGTCGGGCGCATCTGGTACACGTACCCGATCAACGGGCTTCGCGCCGGCGATTTCACCTGTACCGTCGTGGCCGATTCCTATATCATTCGCGACGGCCGGATTGCCGAGCCGATCAAGCCGAACACGATCCGGATCAACGACAACATCGCCACGGTCCTGAACAACGTCGTCGGCGTCACCAAGGACGTGAAGGGCACCATCGTCTGGGGCACCGACCAGGCGACGTACGCCCCCGAGATCGCCGTCGCCGACGTCCGGGTCGACCACATCGCGGGGTTCATGGAGGACCTTGATGGGTGACGTCCGTCTGGAGGCCATCGCGCGCGCCTGCCGCGTGCAGATCATCCGCATGCTGACCCACGCGGGCTCCGGCCATCCCGGAGGCTCGCTCTCGGTGATCGACGCGCTGGTGGCGATCATGTTCGGGCGGCTGCGTCACGACCCCGCGCGCCCCCAGTGGCCGGATCGCGACCGCATCGTGCTGTCGAAGGGCCACGCGGTGCCGGCGCTCTATGCGGTCATGGCCACGGCCGGCTACTTTCCCGAGGAGCGGCTGATCACGCTGCGCAAGCTCGGCTCCCCGCTCCAGGGACATCCCGACCGCACCGCCCTGCCCGGCATCGAAGCGGCCACCGGATCGCTCGGCGAAGGTCTCTCCCTCTCGCTCGGCATGGCGCTCGGTCTGAAGCTCTCTCGCTCGGCGGCGCGCGTCTACTGCATCGTGGGCGACGGCGAGATCCAGGAAGGTCAGGTGTGGGAGGCGGCCATGTCGGCGCCGAAGCTCGGACAGCCCGACCACCCGCTCGACAACCTCACCGTCATCGTCGACTACAACAAGATCCAGCTGGACGATTTCGTGGCGAAGATCCTCGACCTCGAGCCCGTGGTCGGCAAGTGGCAGAGCTTCGGCTGGCCGGTGCTCGAGATCGATGGACACTCCATGGATCAGCTCGGCAAGGCGCTCGACCAGGCGGAGGCCACGAAGGGCCGTCCGACGCTCGTCGTCGCGCACACGGTGAAGGGCAAGGGCGTCTCGTTCATGGAGAACAATCCCGAGTGGCACGGGAAATCACCGAAGCCGGCCGAGGCCATCGCGGCCATTCGCGAGATCCTGGGCGTGAGCGAGCCCGCCTGGGAGGAGTATCTGCGGACCGATCGCACCACGGCCGCCCTGGTGACCGAGCTGCGCGCCCTCGAGAAGAAGTAAGGAGGCCATCGCCATGCCTGCCAAAGCCAGCCGTGCCGCGTTCGGTGAGGCGCTGCTCGATCTCGGCGCCCGCGACGAGCGGATCGTCACCCTCGATGCGGACCTCTCGAAGTCGACCATGACGGCCGCGTTTGCCAAAAAGTATCCGGGGCGCGCCTTCAACCTCGGCATCGCCGAGTCGAACATGGTCGGCGTGGCGGCCGGCCTCGCCCTCACCGGCAAGATTCCGTTCGCGTGCTCGTTCGCGTGCTTCATCGTCGGCCGCTTCGAGACGATCCGCATCTCGGTCGCCTACACCAACGCCAACGTCAAGATCGTCGGCACGCACGTCGGCGTCGCCATCGGCGAGGACGGCTACAGCCAGATGGGCCTCGAGGACATCGCGTGCATGCGCGCACTGCCGAACGTCCCGATCATCCAGCCGGCGGACGAGCTCGAGACGCGGCAGGCCGTCGCCTACGCGGTCGAGCACGCCGGACCGATCTATCTGAGGTTGACGCGCCAGAATCTCGAGCCGGTGTGTCCGCCGGACTATCGCTTCCGCCTCGGCCGCTGGCTCGCGCTGCGTCCGGGCACGGACGTCACGCTGGTCGCCACCGGCGGGACGGTGTTCAACACGCTGGAGGCGGCGCGGCGGCTGGACGAGATTGGCATCTCGGCCGAGGTCATCAACGCGGCCTCCATCAAGCCGCTCGACGAGGAGATGCTCGTGCGATCGGCCGCCGCGACCGGCCGCGTGGTGACCGTCGAGGACCACTCGGTCAGCGGCGGTCTGGGCGGCGCCGTCGCGGAGCTGCTGGGGGAGGTGCGCCCGACACCGGTGAAGCGTATCGGCACCACGACCTTCGGCGAGTCCGGCGACCCCAGGGCGCTCTACGCAAAGTTCGGCTTCGATCCGGCCGGCATCGCGGCCACCGTCACGAAGTTCCTGGGACGCTGAGGCGCGGAGGTGTCGCGCTATTTCTGCCACGATCACCCCGATGTCCTGACGCTCGAGACGCGGGTCCTCGACGCGCGGCCGGGCGCGGTGGTGCTCGAGGCGAGCCCGTTTCATCCAGGCGGCGGAGGTCAGCTCGCCGACCGCGGCCGGCTGACCTGGGACGCCGGTGAGGCGGGCGTGACCGGCTTCGAGGTCGCGGGCGACCGCGTGTGGCATCTGCTCGATGTCCCGGTGGAGCCGCACGGCGGGGTGCGCGTGACGCTCGACGCCGAGTTCCGCGCGGCGCAGGCCGAGCTGCATACCGGCGCTCATATCCTGAACGCGCTCGTGTACCGGCACTTCAACGGCGCCCTGATCACCGGCGCCCAGCTCGGAGACGACCTCACGGCGCGCGTGGATTTCGATCTGCCGGCCGTCGACAACGACCGCCTGCGCGCGCTGGAGGCGGAGATCAACGACGTCATCCGCCAGGATCTGCCCGTGCGCTACGCATGGCTGCCGCTCGACGGCGCCGCCGCGGAGCCGGGCTTGCTGCGCTCGCGCTCGGTGGCGCCGCCGCCGTCGTCCGACGGCACCGTCCGCATCGTGGAGATCGTCGGCCTGGATCGACAGGCGTGCGGCGGCACCCACGTGCCCTCGACGGCGCGGTCGCGGCCGCTGCGCATCCTCAAGATCGACAACAAGGGTCGCCACAACCGGCGCGTCAAGTTCGGTCTCGTCGACGCGCGCACCTGAAGGAGACGCCGCATGGCCACCACCCTGTTCATCGTGAAGGCCACCATTCCCCCGGACAAGGAAGCCGCGTTCAATCGCTGGTACAACGAGGAGCACGTCCCGCAGGTGCTCCAGTTCCCCGGGCTTGTGAGCGCGCGCCGCTACAAGTCGCTCGAGGGCGAGGACAAGTATCAGTACATGGCCGTGTACGAGCTGCAGGACGAGGCCACCTACCAGCGGCTGATGGCCTCCGACCACATGAAGCTCCTGCGCAAGGAGTACGACGCCCACTTCCCCATGAGCGAGCGGACCCGCCTCGCCTACACGCAGGTCTGGCCGTGAGACGCTGAATCGCCCTGCCGCCCACGGGCGTCTCAAGGCGCAGGAGGCAACGACATGGTCCTGACGCACACGACCTTCGACGAGACCCTGGCGACCACCGACGGGTTGCTGCTCGTCGATTTCTGGGCCCCGTGGTGCGGCCCGTGCCGAGCCATCGCGCCCGTGCTGGATTCCCTGGTCGAGGCCGACGGCCGCGTGAAGCTGGCCAAGGTCAACGTGGACGAAGAGCCCGCGCTCGCGGCGCGCCACGAGATTCGCTCGATTCCGACCATCCTGCTCGTGAAGGACGGTCGCGTGGTCGACCGCGTGGTGGGTGCGGTGCCGAGGTCGACGCTCGCGGCGAAGATCGACCGGGCGCTCGGCACCCTTCCGTAGACTAGAGGCCCAGCGCTTTCGTCGTCTCGTCGATGCGGGCCTTGTGATTCTTGACCCACTCCTCGAGTGACGTCTTTGCGTCCTTCACGGCGCGCGCTTCGGCATCCGACAGCAGCTTCGGTGCCTGCGCTACCGGGAGCACCACGATTCCCTCCTCGTCCGCGATCACGATGTCGCCCGGGGCGACCGTGACGCCACCGCAGACGACCGGGACGTCGATCAGGCCGGGTGTCTTGCGCACTCCCGGAATCGGGATCAGTCCACGCCCGAACACCGGAAAGCGGTTGTTGCGCGTCTCCGCGATATCCCGGATGCAGCCGTCGATGACGAAGCCGGCGATCCCACGCTGCTGGGCGAAGGCGCAGACGTTGCCGCCGGCCATGGCCCAGTTCGAGTCACCGGCCGCGCAGACGATCACCGAGCCGGCCGGCGCCCGGTGAATCGCCACGTGCAGCATGAGATTGTCGCCGGCGGGACACGCCACCGGATAGGCGGGACCGGCGATGCGCGGAATCGGACTCCACAGCGGCCGGATGGCCGGGTCCATCACGCGGTCTCGGGTGATGACGTCGGCATAGTTGCACGGGCTGATCTTGGCGAAGGCCTGCAGGTCCATGGTCGTCACTCCGACATTTTGAGGAGAAGACCGGTGCGGCGCGCGCGCTCGATGGCCGCAAAGAACGCCCCGTGCGCCAGTACCGCATAGAGCGCCGAGAGCACAAGGCCGGTCGTGATGGGCGACGCGAACTCGGTCGCGAAGCCGAAGTACGAGCGATACGCGTCGAGAAAATACGTCAGCGGGATCGCGGCGGCGATTGCTCGCGCCGGGTCGGGCAGCACGGACACCGGATAATAGATACCCGCCAGCATGAGGACGAGGTTGACGCTGGCCCACGCGAACGCCTCCGCGCGGTTGCCGAACAGCGTGATCAGGGCGCACACGAAGACGCCCACGATCCACGCGCTCACGAAGCAGCCGAACAGGAACATCGCCACCGGCCCGATGCCCGGCTGCAGCACACGGAAGCCGAACGCCCAGCCGCCGAGCGCGGTGACCAGCGTGAAGACGAGGAGCCCGCGCACCATGCCGACCAGCCAGGAGCCGACGGTGAGATGCCGGATGCCGATGGGCGCCAGGAACTGGTGCTTGATCGACTTCGACCACACGTCCATGAGCACCGCATACGCGACTTCCAGCTGGCACACGTTCACGACGGAGAGCGCGATGGTGCCGATCAGCACGAACGACGTCTGGGCCGGGGTGAGCTCGAGGAACCGGGTCATGAACCCGATGGACACGACGCCGACGATGGGCCAGAAGAGCAGCTCGAAGAAGAAGAAGACGTTGCGGGAGGCCATGATGGCGTTGCGCACCACCACCGCCCACACGGCGAGCCCCTCAGCGCGCCAGCTCAACGAAGACCTCCTCCAGCTCCGGCTCGCGCACCTGGAGATTGCGCACGACCACGCCGTCGCCGATGAGCTGACGGAGGAGCACCGGCAGCCGCTTGTCCACGTCGTCCACGGTGCACTCGAGCCAGCCGTCGTCATCCGGCGTGACGCGCAGGACGCCGTCGGCGTCGGCGAGCCACGGCACCGTCGGCGGATCGAGCCGCAGCGCGATCACGCTGCCGAGCTTGATCTGTCGCTTCAGGTCGTCGGGTGTGCCGTGCGCGAGGATCCGTCCCGCCTTGATGAAGGCCACCTCGTCGCAGAGCTCGTCGGCCTCGCGCATGTAGTGCGTGGTGAGCACGATCGTCATCCCGCGCTCGCGACGCAGGGCGGCCACGTGCGCGCGCACGCGCACCGAGACGTCGGGATCCAGGCCGAGCGTCGGCTCGTCGAGGAACAGCAGCTCGGGATCGTTGACGAGCGACTTCGCCAGCGCCACGCGCTGCTTCAATCCGGTCGATAGCTCGTTATACGGGACCCGGCGGTACGGCTCCAGCTCGTACTCGCGGATGAGGCCGTCGACGCGACGCCGGAGGGCGGCGCCCGACAAGCCGTAGAGACGGCCGTAGAACGCGACGATCTCGGCCACGCGGAGGCTCCACAGGAACGACGGGCGGCCGCTCGCCATGTTGAGGCGCCGGCGCAGGGCGGCCGCGTCCCGCACGACATCGAGGCCGAGCACGCGGGCCGTGCCGCGATCGGGCGTGAGCAGCGTGGCCAGGATCGAGAGCAACGTGGTCTTGCCGGCGCCATTGGGGCCGAGCAATCCGAAGATCGTACCGCGCGGCACCGCCAGCGAGACGCCGCGCAGAGCGAGCGTGCGGCGCCCGCGCGCGAATCCCGAACGGAAGCTCTTCTCGACGTCGCGCGCATCGATCGCGAGGACGGCCGCGGGCGACGACATGGCTCGATGGTACCATGCGGCGCATGACGCTCCGGGGACAGCGCCCGTCTCTCCGCGCCTGCCCGTGAGCGATCACGGCGCGATCACGACAGCGAACGCGCGCTTCTACCGCGCCTTCGAGACGCTCGATCTCCGCGAGATGGATCGCGTGTGGTCGCACGGCGAGCACGTGCGCTGCATCCATCCCGGCTGGCCGCTGCTGGTGGGGTGGCCGGCCGTGCGCGCGTCGTGGGAGACCATCTTCGCCAGCACGATCGAGATGAGCTTCACGCTCTCGGGCGTCGACGTGGTGGCGGGGGCCGAGCTGGCGTGGATCACCTGCACCGAGAACATCCTGTCCGAGGTCCGCGGCCGCGTCACCGTCACCTCGGTGCTGGCCACCAACGTGTTCGAGCACGATGTCGAGCGGTGGCTACTGGTCCATCATCACGCCTCGCACGTGCTCGGCCACGGCAGCGGCTGAGCGCGGCCGCTCAGGCGAGACGGGTATAGCGGGCGCGGAGGCTGTCGAAGCGGCGTGAGCGGCGCACGCCCCAGTGATTCATCAGGTACCAGAAGAGCACGGCGAGAATGCGCAGCCCGTAGATCGAGGACGCCACGAAGCTCGCCGACGACGCCTCCGGGAAGTAGCGGGTGGGCACGGCGATCTCCTCGATGCGAAATCCCGCCGCCACCACCTGCGCGATGATCTCCTGGTCGAACACGAAGCCGTCGTTGTTGGCGCGGAAGTTCACCGCCTCCAGGACGTCGCGGCGGAAGGCGCGATAGCCCGTGTGGTACTCCGACAGGTCGAGGCCGAAGACGAGGTTTTCGACGCGAGTGAGAAAGCGATTGGCGACGTACTTCCACCACGGCATGCCCTGTGCGACCGGCGACCCGCCCTTCAGCCGCGACCCGAGCACCACGTCGGCCTGTCCGGTCGTGATGGGCTCCACGATCTTCGGCACCAGCGTCGGATCGTACTGGTAGTCCGGATGCACCATCACCACCACGTCGGCGCCCGCGCGCAGCGCCTCCGTGTAGCAGGTCTTCTGGTTGGCGCCGTAGCCGTAGTTGCGGTTGTGGACGAAGATCTCGAGCCCGAGCTGACGGGCGACATCCAGGGTCGCATCCGTGGAGCCGTCGTCGACGAGGATCACGAGGTTGACCGTGTCCTTCGGCAGCTCCTCGTACGTCATGCGCAGCGTGCGGCCCGCGTTGTAGGCGGGCATGACGACCACGACCTTCGGCGGCGCGCTCACGGCCGGCGCCTCGCCCGCACCAGGAACTGATAGCCGAGCAGACGCGGCAGCGCGCGCGCGGCGGCGGCGCTCGCGGTATGCACGGCGGCCAGGGCGGGGCCGTGCCAGCGCGACGCGGCCACCTGGTAGAGCGGCACCGGGGTGGTCGCGCGCTGGACCGGCTCGAGGCCGGCGGCGGTCAGCAGCTCGTCGAGGCTGCGCCGCGTGAAGAAGCGCAGATGCGTGCGATCGAGGATGCCGCGGTCGGCGTACTTGAAGCGCCCGGCCAGCAGCGACAACCGCACCCACAGGTGCGCGACGTTCGGGACGGAGACTATCACGTCGCCGTCCGGCGCGAGCGCGCCGACGAGGGCCCGCAGGACCGTAGCGGGATCGACCAGATGCTCGAGCACGTCGCCGCACACGATCGCGTCGAAGAGGCCGTCGAGAGCGGGCACCCCGCGATTGAGGTCGGCCGCCAGCATCCGCTCGCAATGCGCGGCCCCCGCCGCCGCCATGGCCGGATCGGCCTCGATGCCGGTGACCTTCCAGCCGCGCTCGGTGAGGTGGCGACTGAGCAGGCCGTCGGCGGCTCCCACATCGAGCAGCCGGCGCCCCTGCCCTGACGGGAGCCAGCCGAGGATGGCGGAATGACTGCTGAACGGGTCGGCCTTCAGCGTGTAGCGCGGCACGGTCTCCACGTGCCCATGATCCTCCGGTCCGGCGTCAATCGCCAACATTCGCGTAGAGCCACCGGCCGCCGGCGTGCGCGATGGCGTGGACGCTGGCGGGCGGCAGCGTGCGCACCACGCTGCGCGCGGGATCGACGGCGCTGATCAGAAACCGCCGCCCCGGCTTCGTCCATTCTTCCTGTAGCCGGCCCCCGCTCCAGAAACGCTCGCGACCCTCCGGGAACGTCGCGCCGAACGCCAGGTTCGAGCGCGCGCCGTTCACGATGCGGACCGGTCGGTCGATGAACAGCAGCACGGAGGCGCTGGTCTCGAGCGGCCCTTCGTGGATGACGTCGTCGGCTGGCCGGAGCCGGATGACCAGCGCCTCCGCGATCGGGCGCGTCGAGCGGCTCTGCGCGAACTGCGCCATGCCGTCGCCGGCCAGCGGCAGGAAGGCCAACGTGCCCGCCAGCGCCGTCCACAGCGCGAGCGCGGGACGGCGCGTCCACGCCGCCCACGCGAGCACGCTCGCCGTCGCGCCGAACACGATGGCGCTCGAGCGCAGCACCGGAAGGTACGCGGCCAGCGGGGCGCCCTCGAGCGCCTGACCGCGGGCGGCGAGATTACGACTGGCCAGGTCGACGTTGTCCATCGCGCCCGCCGGCAGCGGCAGCCGGTCCAGAGCGGCCAGTCCCATGGCGAGCGCGGCCAGCGCGAAGACGATGACGACAGGCACGATCAGCGCGCGCGGCCGGCGCGAGCCAGGCGTCGCCTCGATCGACTCGTCCCACACGCGGGCCACCAGGAGCGCCAGGGCCGGAAACGCGGGCAGCGCGTAGTGGGGCAGCTTGAACGGCGACAGCGTGAAGAACCCGATGACGACGAGCGGCCACAGTGCGATCAGCACCCAGAGACGCGTCGTCGCGTCCTCCCACGGTGGCCGGAACGCGCGCACCACCGCGGCCGGCGCCGCCAGCGCCCACGGCAGGAACGCGAGGAAGGTGACGCCGAGAAACTGCAGCGAGCCGAGCGGCACGTCCTCGTCGGGGAACAGGCGCTGCCGCGCGACGTTCAAGACGTGGTTGTCGACGATCGTGTACCAGAGGAAGCCCGGATGGCGCCACTCGACGGCGGCGTACCACGGTCCGGCGATCGCGACCACGATCAGGATGCCCCACCATGGAACCCATGGCGCCACCGGCCGCTCGCGCGTGAGCAGGAAGAAGAGACCGACGACCAGCAGCGGCCCGACGGCGCCGAGGATGTCTTTCGTCAGCGTCGCGACGCCGAGGCTGACGTAGAAGAGCGCGAGCGCGCGGCGCCCGCCGTCGCGGTACGCCACCGCGAAGCCCGCGTATGCGAGCACGAGGCAGAGGATGAATGGCACGTCCGGCTTCACGAGGCGGCCGTACAGGTACATCCCGAGATTGGCGACGACCATGAGACCCGCCACCATGCCGACCCTGGCGCCGCCGAGCAGCACGCCCAGCCGTGCGGTCACGGCCGCGATGCCCACGGCCGACAGCGCCGGCCACACGCGCGCGGCCACCTCGGTGGGGCCCGCCACCGAAAACGAGAGCGCCATCAGCCAGTAGAGGAGCGGCGGCTTGTCGAAGTACGGGATGCCGTCGATGGACAGGCGCACCCAGTCGTCGAGGACGAGAATCGAGCGCGCGACCTCGGCGTGAAAGCCCTCGGGCGGATCGAGGAACGGCGCCTGTCCGAGCCTCAGCAGATAGAGGCCGGCCGCCACGACGGCCACGCCGAACGGGACGCCGCGCACCGGCGGTCAGCTGACCTTGACGACGGCGTCGGTGGGCAGCCGGGCCAGGAGATCGCCGAGCGCCTGCTCGAGATAGCCGCGGTCGCGCGACTCCAGCGTGACCTTGACCTGGTATTCGGGATTCGAAAACTCCGGGTACGACCCGAGTTGCAGCAGCGGAAAAGACTCCAGCAGCCGGTTCAGATAATCGGCGAGCGTGCCCTCGCCGATGCGCACGAAGACGTTCTTCAGATGGATGGGCTGGTCGCGAAACCGCTCGCGAAGCGCGTCGAACTTCTGCCGGAAGATCTCCGGCACGCCGGGGAGCACGTACACGTTGCGCATCAGGATGGTCGGAAAGCGCAGGGTGCCGCCGGTGAGGAGCTCGGCGCCCTCGGGAATCTCGGCCATGCGGAGCGCCGCCTCCGTGACCTTGCCGCGGTAGTAGCGCTCGAGCAGGGCGACGAGCTCGGGATGCCGGACGACCGGCACCGCCATCGCACGCGCCACGCCCTCGATCGTCACATCGTCGTGCGTGGGTCCGACACCGCCGGACGTGAACACCAGATCGAAGGCCTTGGTGAACGCGGCCACCTCCTCGGCGATGACCGCGACCTCGTCCGGGATGACGGCGATGCGCCGCACGTCGACGCCGAGCGCGCGCAGCTCGCGACACAGGTAGGCGGCATTCTCGTCCCTGATCTTGCCCGAGAGGATCTCGTTGCCGACGAGGATGATGCCGGCCGTCTTCGGCATGACGAGTCGGAATTTTACGACGCCCTCCGAGCGGATGCTAGACTGTGGCCCGTGACGACGGCAACGAGCGCCGTGCGACTCTCGGGCTGGGCGCTGATTCTCGGCGCGTCCTCCGGCTTCGGCGAGGCCGCCAGCCTCGCCCTCGCTCGGAGCGGCATGCACATCGTCGGTGTGCACCTCGACCGCAAAGCGACGCTGCCGAACGTGGAGCGAGTCGCCGGCGAGATCAAGGCGCTGGGACGCGAGGCGCGCTTCTTCAACATCAACGCCGCCGACGCCGAGAAGCGCGCCGAGGTGGCCGGCGAGATGCAGAAGCTGCTCGACGCGCGCGGCGAAGCCGGGCAGGTCCGCGTGATGCTGCACTCGCTCGCCTTCGGCACGCTCAAGCCCTTCATCGCCGACCCGATGAAGGACGCGGTGAACCAGGCGCAGATGGACATGACGCTCGACGTGATGGCCCACAGCCTCGTCTACTGGACGCAGGAGCTGGTGGGCCGCGGCCTGATGGGCCGCGGCGGCCGGATCTACGCGATGACGTCGTCGGGCGGCGCCCGCGTGCTGCCGAACTACGGGCCGGTGTCGGCCGCCAAGGCCGCGCTCGAATCCAACATCCGCCAGCTCGCCTCCGAACTCGCGCCGCGCGGGATCACCGCCAATTCCATCCGCGCCGGCGTCACCAACACGCCCGCGCTCCAGAAGATTCCCGGCCACGAGGCGATCATCGAGATGGCGCAGCGGCGCAATCCCAGCGGACGGCTCACCACGCCGGAGGACGTGGCACGGGCGATCGTGGCGCTGGCGCATCCCGACACCTACTGGATCACGGGCAACGTGATCGGGGTGGACGGCGGCGAAGAAATCGTCGGGTGAGCTACGCCCAGGCCGTTGTCCTGGGCCTGATCCAGGGGCTCACCGAGTTCTTGCCCGTGTCGTCGTCGGGGCATCTGATCCTCGTCCCGCGCGTGTTCGGCTGGCCCGATCAGGGGCTGGCCTTCGATGCGGCGCTCCACCTCGGGACGCTGGCAGCGCTCGTCGCCTACTTTCGCGGTGAGCTGCTCGCCGTGATCGTCGGCAGCATGTCGCGCCGACTCGCGGCCCTGGTCGTGGTGGCCACGATCCCGGCCGGCCTGGCTGCGCTCGCGTTCGGTCACTACATCGAGAGCGGGGTGCGCTGGCCGTTGCTCATCGCCTTCACCACGGCCTTCTGGGGCATCGTCATGCTGGTCGCCGATCGCCGGGCCGTCGCGCCTTCCGCGCCGCCGGCGGCCAGTGGGCCTCTCGCGATGGTCGATCCCCTGGAGCGTGTCGGGTGGGGTCAGGGCATCAGCATCGGCGTCGCCCAGGCGCTCGCGCTCATCCCGGGCACGTCGCGCTCGGGCATCACCATCACCACCGGCCTCTTCGCCGGCCTGGACCGCGCCACCGCGGCGCGCTACTCGTTCTTGCTCGGTATTCCCATCACCGCCGCCGCCGGCCTGAAGAAGATGCTCGACCTCTCGCGCGGCGGCCTGCCCGCGGGCGAGGGCGGCCCGCTCGCGGTGGCGATTCTCGTGTCCTTCCTCAGCGGCTGGTTCGCCGTCTGGTTCCTGGTGAGCTACCTGAAGCGGCGCTCGCTGACGCCGTTCGTGGTGTACCGGCTGGCACTAGCGGCGCTCATCGTCGCGGTGTGGTATCGCTAGAGGCATGGCCAACGACATCCCCGCCGGCGAGCTCAGGATGGACACGTCGTCCCTTTACCGCGAAGAGGTTCTGACCGACCGTCGTGTCGGGAGTATCCGCGTGCTGACCCCGCTGAAGCCGGACGGCTCGACCGACACCACCCGGGCCGTCGCCTACGTGGGGGAGGCGCAGCTCCTCACGCCGGCGGGCGTCCTGCCGCTGGTGTTCGAGATCGACGCGACGTCGCTCCCGGATGCCATCGAGAAGTTCGCCGCCGGAGCCGCCGCGGCGCTCGAGCGTACGCGCCGCGAAATCGAGCAGCTCCGCCGCGAGGCCGCCTCGCAGATCGTCGTCCCCACCGGCATCCCCCCGGGCTTCGACCCCCGCGGCGGGCCCGGCCCCGGCGGCGCCCCCCCCGGCCCAAAGATCCATCTGCGGTAGTCAGTGAATAGAGGAGCGCCACGGCTCTGCCGGCGGGCTCCGAACGCCCGGGGTGATGGGGGCCAATTCGGGGGCCCCCATCACGTCATCCCGGGCGGACGCGATCGGGGACGGCGCGCGCGAGGGCGGCGAAGAGCTTCTCGCGGGTGAAGGGCTTCGCGACGACGAGGTCGACGGACGGCGCGCTGCCGGGGTCGAGCTCGTCCGCCCATCCCGTCAGCAGCACGATCGGCACCGCTCGCCGTCCCTTCAGCTCGGTGGCGAGCGCGAGACCGGTCATGGCCGGCATCCCGAGATCGGTGACAACCAGATCGACCGGCTCGCGATCGAAGAGCTCCAGAGCCTCGCGGCCGGAGGCGGCCGTGAAGACCGTGTGCCCCGCGCTCGACAGCATCGCGCGGAGCACGTCGAGGACTTCGGGCTCGTCCTCCACGGCCAGGATGCGCAGGGACTCGAGCGTCGGCAGGAAGGCCGGCGTGCGAACGGCGTCTGCAGTGATGGCCGGGAACGACAGCGTGAACGTCGTGCCAACCCCCTCGGCGCTGTCGAGCGCGATGCTGCCGCGGTAGCGCTGCACGATCTCCTGCGCGAGGCTCAGCCCGAGGCCGGTGCCGCCCTCCGTCGAGCGTGTGGTGAAAAACGGCTCGAACGCGAGCCGCTGCACTTCGGCGCTCATGCCACGCCCGGTGTCGGAGATCGAGACCACGGCGCGGTCATCCTCGCCGCGCACGTGAAGCGTGAGGCGGCCGCCCTGCGGCATGGCCGTGAGCGCGTTCTCGAGAATGTTCAGCAGCGCCTCGCGGACCTCGCTGGCCACTGCCAGGATCGCCGGCGCGGGATCGGCGCGCAGATCGATCTCGTACCGGATGCCGCGCCGGGCCGCTTCGTTGTCCCATTGCGGTCGCGTCAGCGCCAGGAGCTGCTCGAGCACGTCGCGCAGCAGCACGGCTTCCGGGCCCTTCACCCGCGCCGGCCTGGAGTATTCCTGCAGCCGGCGCACCGTCTCCACGCTGTCGGAGGCGCCCTGGTGGATGACGTTGAGCGCGTGCTTCAGCTCCTCGCGCTCGATCGGCTCGCTGGCGCTCAGCCGCTCCTGCAGCATCTCCGTCCAGCCGAGCACCGGGGTGAGCCGGTTGTTGATGTTGTGCGCGACGCCCGCCGCCAGCGAGCCGAGCGTGCGGAACTTCTGCTCACGGATGACGCGGAACCGGAGCTCGTGCTCGCGGCTGATGTCGCGGAAGACGCCGATGCGCTGCAGGCCGTCACCGGTGCGGCGCTCCATCGTCGACAGCGTCGCCAGCACCGGGCGCGGATCACCGGCGCGCGTCAGCAGCAGCACCTCCCCCTGGAAGGCGAGCCCGCGCATCTGCGTGGTGAGGGCGGCCACGTCCTGGGCGCCGGCGAGGAAATCGGTCCAGCGCACGCCGATCAGCGGATCGCCGGCGGCGCCGATCATCTCCTGGAATGCGCGGTTGGCGAACACGATCCGGTCATCGACGTCGGCGACGATCACGCCTTCACCGATGCGCCGCACGACGTCGGCCAGCTCGCGCGCCTCGCCCTCGAGCCGAGCGTGCTGGATGGCGCCGGCCGCCCGGTCGGCAACGATCCGCAGCAAACGGTCGGCGCGCGTGTCGAGCCGCCGTGCCCGCCGCGCCACCTCGATCACGCCGATCGGCGTTCCGGCCACCACGAGTGGCGCCACCATCAGCGAGCGCAGCGCCTCGCGGCGCACGATGGCGTCGACCACGCGGGGATCATCGGCGGCGCCGTCGGCAATCAGCACGGGCTCGCGACCGGCGATCGCGGTGGCGGCCACCCCGACGCCGAGCGGAATGGGGGCCGGATCGGCATCCGCCGGCAGACCGACGGCCGCCCGTGGCCGCAGCTCCCCGCGCGTCTCGTCCACCATGTAGATGACGGCGATGTCGGCGGCGAAGACGTCCACGGCGATCTCGGCCACGCGCTGGAGCAACAGCTCGGGGCTGGCGGCCGTCAGCGCTGCCTGGGCGATCCGGCCCAGCGCCTCCATCTCCGCCGTCCGTCGCTCGAGCAGCCGCCGCATGACGAGCGTGCGCGCGCGCGCGACGATCTCCTCGGGGAGAAACGGCTTGGTCATGTAGTCGTCCGCGCCCTCGCGCAGGCCGCGCACGCGCGCCGACGGGCTGCTGAGCGCGCTCAGCACGAGGACGGGGAGATCCGCGAGTTCCGGCAGCGCGCGCATGCGTTCGATCACTTCGTATCCGCTCATGCCGGGCAGCATGAGATCGAGCACGACGAGATCGATGTCGGGGGTGACGGCCAGCGCCTCGAAGGCCGCCTCGCCGGTGGCGACCGAGGCCACGTCGTAGCCCTCGGCCTCGAGCAGATCGCGCAGCAGGGCCGACGTGTCGGCATTGTCCTCGACGACCAGGATGCGCGCGGCGTCGCTGCTCATCGGGCTCCCACCCCCTGGGTCTCCAGCGTCGCGGCCATCAGCCGTCCGATCTCGTCCGGCGTGAACGGCTTGGCCACGTACGCGTCGCAGCCGGCATGCAGCGCGGACTCGCGCTCCTGCGGGCGCGACAGCGCGGACACGGCAATGATCGGGACCGACGCCGTGGCCGGATCCTGTCGCAGGCGTCGCGCCACCTCCCACCCGCTCATGCCGGGCAGCATCAGGTCGAGCAGCACGAGCGCGGGCTTGCGCTCGTGCGCGAGCTGCAGGCAGTGCTCGCCGTTGTCGCAGACGCGGGCACGGCCACCGAGCAGATCCTCCACGACCGCGCGCATCAGCTCCTGGTTCTGCTTCTCGTCCTCGACGACCAGCACCTCGCGGCCGGCGAGGATGGGCTCGAGCGGCGCGAGCGTCTCGGATGCCCGCGGCTCCTGCAGCGCCGGCTCGGCCGCCACCGGCAGCGTGAAGCTGAACCGGCTGCCGCGGTTCTCGCCCTCACTCTCGGCGCGCACGACGCCGCCGTGGAGCTCCACGAGCCGCCGGACGATCGCCAGACCGAGCCCGGAGCCGCCGTGCCGGCGCCGCATCGGCGCCTCCACCTGATAGAACGGATCCCAGATCCGGGCGAGCTCGTCCTTGGCGATGCCGACGCCATCGTCCTCGACGGCGACCCAGATCTGGTCGCGGTACCGGCCACCGGTGACCCGCACGGAGCCGCCGGGGGCGCTGAACTTCACGGCGTTGCCGACGAGATTGACCAGGATCTGCTGCAAGCGCGGCGGATCCGCGCTGGCGGCCGGCATGTCGGGGGGCAGCGCGCTCGTGATCCGGATCTGTCGGGCCTGGGCGGCCACCGCCACGACGGCGGCCGCCTGCTCCACGATCAGCGCGATGTCGGTCGGCCGCGGCGCGAGCGCGATCCGGCCGGCCTCGAGCCGCGACACGTCGAGCAAATCGTTGATGAGATCGCTCAGCCGCTGGGCGCCGCGGAAGATGGCCTCCTGATGCTCGAGCTGCTTGGGCGTGAGCGGGCCGTGCACCTGCCGCATCAGCAGACGGCTGTAGCCGATGATCGCCGTGAGGGGCGTCCGGAGCTCGTGGCTCACCATCGCGAGGAACTCCGACTTCAGCTCATCGAGGCGGCGCAGCTCGGCGTTCACCTGTGCAAGTGCGCGCGCCTCGCGGTCCTTTTGCGCGTATTCGTCGCGCATCTCTGCGCTGTCGATGAACACGCCGTATCGCGGGTAGAGCGCGAGAAACGCCAGCGTGGCGGCGGCCAGGAGGCCGTCGGCGACGACGATCGCGCCCAGGCTCGCATCGCCCGCGCCGGCCCACACGCGCAGCGCCGAGCGGATGGCGACGGCACTGAAGACGAGGCAGAAGACGATGCCGAGCGGCTCCGGACGCCGGGAGCCGCGTCGTCCGATGGCGACGACGATCAGCGTCACGACGCCGAGCGCCGCGACCGCAATGACGAGGTTGGCGAGGCCGTAGAGAAGTTCTAGGGACACGTGGGACGCAACACCACTCCTTGCTGCTCATCATACACAGCGGGGCAGCGAACCGCACAGGCCGGAGACGGCCTGTGTGAAAACATTTGCCATGCCGGGGGTGAGCAGACCGTGAACCTCGCTCTGGTCAAGCGCACGCCGAGGTTACAACGTGCCGCCGCATCGTCAATACCGTGACGCACTGAGCGTCGGCGGTGCCGAATTGAAAAATTGGGAAGAATTCCTATGTGCGCGCGGGAGCGCGCAAACCTTCACGATGCGT
>Ga0075421_100000909_pt1 | contig 33146 bp, 35 predicted proteins | sample SoiMetdeltSBSDD5_FD_75292 | JGI IMG/M metagenome (GOLD analysis project Ga0075421, IMG submission 75292) | Bulk soil microbial communities from a Populus tree surrounding site in Tennessee, USA - Soil MetaG P. deltoides SBSDD5 | ecosystem: Environmental > Terrestrial > Soil > Tree plantation... | reverse complement strand
TTGAGCAGTTCGTCGGCGTTACCGAACATCCATCCTCCAGGCATCGAACCGGCACGCGGCATCTATCGCGAACCTAGGCGGGCGCCATTTCTGACCAGTGACCCCGCTGTTTCGGGCATGTTACGTAGCCTCGCGGCCGGGCGCCAACGTCTCGACGGCTGATCGGTAGGGTCGTCGGGTGCCTGACACCGACTATCCCGGCCAGCGTTTCGGGCTGCCGGAGACGGGCTCCGGATCGGTCGCCGGATACGGTCGGCGCATCGCGGCGCTGGTCATCGACTGGTTCGTCGCCTTGCTGGTGGCGTCGGTGTTCGTCGGTGGTGACGTCTGGACCGGTGAGGGCACCGGGCTGTGGGCGCCGCTGGTCACCTTGGCGGTCGAGCTGACGCTGCTGGACGGGTTGCTCGGCTACTCGATCGGCCGGCGCTTCCTGTCGATCGCGGTGGTACGGCTCGACGGTCGGCGGCCGGTCGGGATTCCGCTGGCGCTGATGCGTTCAGTTCTGCTCTGCCTCGCGGTGCCGGCCTTGATCATCGACAAGGACCGTCGCGGCCTGCACGACCTGGCGGCCGGCACCGTCGTCGTCAACGCCTGAGACGCCTGGGGCGGGCGGGGCGGGGCGGGCACCGGAGGTCAGCTGAGGCCGCGTCGGTCCTGCTTGAGGGCGGTGTCGATGCACAGCGCGGAGGCGACGACCAGACTCCGGAGCGGGTCGGGCAGCTGGCGATGGATCTGGATGACGTAGTTGTCCGCGGTGGTGAACATCGTCTTCGCGACGCCTTCCCACGTCTTCGTGATGCGGGCGACCTCGTTGCCCTGGGCGTCGGTGATGTTGAAGTTCCAGGCTCGCCAGTTCTCCGCGTTGATCGACCCTTGCTGCATCCCGCCGGTGATCATGTCGAAGCGGATCTTGCCGAACACGTTCTGCTGGACGACCTCGCCGATGATCCGGCCGACGCCGTCCTCGACGATGACCCTCGACTTCATGAACTTCGCCGGCCGGGTCAGCGCCAGCAGTACGGTCCCCGTCATGTCGACGACCTGCAGCTTGTGAGTGAGGTACTGGTCGAGCGTGCTGACGACCCGGATCACCTTCTTGGTCGTACTCTGGCCGACCTGGCGCACCGCACCGAGCTGGTTGCCGTGCTGGTCGTAGATGGCGAACTCGTTGTGGACCTCGATGAGCTTGGCCTTCTGGTTCACGACCAGGACCGGCTCGTCCAGGATGTGGCCCGAGCCGTTGGCCTCGCCGGCGGTGACGCCCACCTTGGCGACGTCGCGCTGCAACTTCTCGATGCTGCGGTTGACGGTGGGAACGGCGCTGCCCTCCAAGGGCGGCTCGTCCTCGCTCTGCCGACCGTGGGAGGCGACGTGCGCCGTCCACTGCTCTCCGTCCCAGTAGCGGTGCTCGTGTATGCCCCACGGGTCGGGATACCAGCTAGGAGCCTGATCGTCGGGCGGGGTCTCCGTCACGAGACGTCGTCTCCTCGGTCAGCGCTGCTGCTTGATGCCACGTCCCTGCATCATCTTGCGGGCGCCCTTGATGCTCGTGGGCATCGGACCACGGGGGATCGGCGCTGGCGGCCGCATCGCGTCGAGCGCCTTGAGGCGCTGCAGGACCTCGGTCATGTCGGCGGGCCGGATGGCGCGAGGGAGCTTGCGGATGTGCTTGACCAGCTGCGGCAGCGGAATCTGCTCCGGTTCGTTGCCGACGACGATCTCGTGGATCGGTGTCTCCGGCGCCACGCGAGCGTGCTTCTTCCGCTCGTTGGTCAGCTGATGGCGCACCCGGTTGGGGTTGCCCTCGCCGACCAGGATGATGCCCGGCCGCCCGACCACCCGGTGCACGACGTCTTGGTTCTTGGTCATGGTGATGGCGGGCTTGACGGACCAGCCGCGCTTGAGCATCTGCAAGGCGCCGGCCGCCGCCCCGATCTGGCCTTCGACCTGGGCGTACGACGCTCGCTCGGCTCGCCGGCCGAACACGACGAGGGCGGCGAGCAGCCCGGTCAGCACGCCCATCACGCCGCCGAAGATCGGGTGGAAGAGGAACCAGCCGAGGGCGCCGATCGCGCCACCGATCAACAGGAACCAGAAGAGCAGCCGCAGGGCAAGGAACCGCTCGTGCTGCTTGGTGATGCGGTAGGCCTGGGCGATCTGGCGCAGGCGTCCCTTGCGGGGCTGCTCGGGCGTCGTGGACATGGCCGAACCTTGTCAGTGTCGCGAGTGGTGGATGTGACCTAGCCTACGCGGTAGAGCCTGCGGGCGTGCCCTGCCGGTCCGGATGCTCCAGCGCCTGACGGTAGAGACGTCCGGCGCGGTAGGACGAGCGTACGAGCGGGCCCGACATGATGCCGGCGAAGCCGAGCTCCATCCCCTCGTCGCGCAACTCGACGAACTCCTCCGGCTTCACCCAGCGCTCGATCGGGTGATGGCGTACGGAGGGCCGCAGGTACTGGGTGATCGTCAGCAGGTCGCACCCGGCGGCGCGGAGGTCGGCCATCGCCTCGGAGATCTCCTCGCGGGTCTCGCCCATGCCGAGGATCAGGTTGGACTTGGTGATCAGGCCGCGCTCGCGGGCCATCGTGATGACGTCGAGCGACCGCTCGTAGCGGAAGGCCGGCCGGATCCGCCGGAAGATGCGAGGCACCGTCTCGACGTTGTGGGCGAACACCTCGGGCTCGGCGTCGAAGATCTGACCGAGCAGATCGGCCTTGCCGCTGAAGTCCGGGGCCAGCATCTCGACGCCGGTGTCCGGATTGAGTGCGTGGATCTGGCGGATCGTCTCGGCGTACAGCCAGGCGCCCTCGTCGGGCAGGTCGTCACGGCAGACGCCGGTGACGGTCGCGTAGCGCAGGCCCATCGTCTGCACCGACTCGGCGACCCGGCGCGGCTCGTCGCGGTCCAGCGGCTCCGGCTTGCCGGTGTCGATCTGGCAGAAGTCGCACCGCCGAGTGCACTGGTCGCCGCCGATGAGGAAGGTCGCCTCGCGGTCCTCCCAGCACTCGAAGATGTTGGGACAGCCGGCCTCCTGGCAGACCGTGTGCAGACCCTCGCTCTTCACCAGGGCCTGCAGCTCACGGTATTCCGGACCCATCGACGCCCGGGTCTTGATCCACTCGGGCTTCTTCTCGATGGGCGTCTGCGCGTTGCGTACTTCCAAGCGCAGCAGCTTGCGTCCTTCCGGTGCGATCGTCACGATTCCACCCTACGTGGGCAGCGGCGTCAGGCCGTACCGCACACCACTCGGCTCGGCCGGAGCCACGACATCGGGCGAGCGGTCGAAGTCACGCCAGCTCAGCAGTTCGCGCAGGTGCGGCTCGACTCGGTCGGCCGCCTCCCCGATGCCGACCCGGCGGCCGAGTTCGCGGCTCAGCGATGTGACACCCGCGTCGGCGATCCCGCAGGGCACGATCGCGTCGAACCAGGCCAGGTCGGTGTCGCAGTTGAGGGCGAAGCCGTGCATCGTGACGCCGCCGGACACCCGGATGCCGAGGGCGGCGACCTTGCGCTCCGGTCCGCGGTCGTCGGAGGCCAGCCAGACGCCGGACCGGCCCTTGACCCGGCCGGTGGCGACGCCGAAGTCGGCGCAGGTACGGATCAGCGCCTCCTCGAGCCGTCGCACGTAGTCGACGACGTAGACCTGGTCGGGGAGCGCGACGATCGGGTAGCCGACGAGCTGACCCGGGCCGTGGAACGTGATCTTGCCGCCCCGGTCGACGTCGATGACCGGGGTGCCGTCGGCCGGTCGCTCGTGGGGCTCGGTCCGCTTGCCGGCGGTGTAGACCGGCGGATGCTCGAGCAGTAACACAGTGTCGGACTCGGTGTCGGCCACGCGCGCGGCGTGGAGCTCACGTTGGAGATCCCAGGCGCGGTGGTAGTCGACGGTCTCGGCGCCGAGTCCGAGGCGCCGGACCGTCGGAGGGTCAGCTGCGCGGGTCACGTTGCCAGCGTAGCCCTGTGGATAACGTCCGACGCCGGATCGCGATCTGGGTCACGCTGGAGACATGGCAGCCAATCGTCGAGTCTTGTGGGCCAGCGCGCTCGTGCCGTGGGCGGTCGGGGCGATGGTGTGGGCCGTCGTCCAGACCGATTCGGCGGCCGACCCGCCGTCGCCGGCTCCGGAGCCCGCCGTCCGGGCTATCGGCTCGGCCGACGGGCAGGCGCGGGTGCCGGCCCGACCGGTGCGGGCGGCGCAGCCGGACTGGTCGGCGATGCTCGATCGGCTGGATCGCCGCCGCGAGTCGGCGTACGCGGCCAACGCTCCGGCGTCGTTGCGGGCGGTCTACGTCGCGGGCTCCGCGGTGCTGCGACACGACCTGGCGATGCTCGAGGCCTATGCCCAGCGTGGCGTACGGCTGACCGGCGTACGCCTGCGGACCCTCGACGTCCAGCTGCTCGGGCGGTCCGGTCCGTACGTGCGGCTGCGGGTGGTCGACCGGCTCGACCGGCCCACCGCGCACGGCGCCGACGGATCGGTTCGGCTGCCCCGCGATCGGGCCACACCGCGGGTCATCGTGGTCCGGGATGCCGCCGACGGCTGGCGGATCGCGGCTGTGCGGCGGGCCTAGTCGTAGCGCGCGACTTGCGGCTGTGGCGCTCGGCTGGCCACAACCGCAAGTCTCGGGGCTTCGGGCTCAGTCGCCGTTGAAGGCCACCTGGAGCTTGGCGGAGTCGATCTTGCCCATCTGGAGCATCGCCTCCATCGCGCGCTGCGCCTTCTCCTGGTCGGGGTCGCTGACGAGCCGGTTGAGGAGCGTCGGAATGACCTGCCAGGAGACGCCGTACTTGTCCTTGAGCCAGCCGCACGGGCCTTCCTCGCCGCCCTCGGACAGCTGCGCCCAGTAGCGGTCGACCTCATCTTGGGAGTCGCAGTTGATCTGGATGGAGATGGCTTCGTTGAACGTGAACTCCGGCCCACCGTTGAGGGCGACGAAGTCCTGGCCGGCGAGTTGGAAGTCGACGGTCATCACGGAGTCGGCAGGCCGGGGTCCGGCCGAGCCGTAGCGGGTCACCTGGGTGATCTTGCCGTCGTCGAAGACGGACGTGTAGTAGTTGGCGGCCTCCTCGGCCTGGGTGTCGAACCAAAGACATGTGGTGAGACCCTGCATGGTCTTGTCCCTTCCCTGCGATTCGGTCGTGGGTCTGGTGATGTAGACCGCCGTCGCGGCCGGAACTCATCGGGCCCCGGGATCGCTGCTAAACTGTGTCTGCCAGACACTGTGTACGCTAGACACAGTTTGCGGATGCGTCAAGAGTTTCCGAACGAACGAAGGAGAGTGATCCGCGATGGATCGCACTCTCGCTGGTGACGAGCGCACCATGGAGATGCTGTGGGGGCAGCGGACCCAGCCGACCCGGGGTCCACGGCCGACCCTGGACCTCGACCGGATCGCGCAGGCGGCCCTCGACATCGCGGACACAGAGGGACTCGCCGCGGTGTCGATGCAGCGCGTCGCGGGCGATCTCGACGTCACCAAGATGGCGCTGTATCGCTATGTGTCGTCCAAGACCGAACTGCTGGCCGCGATGATCGATCTCGCCGTTGGGCCGCCGCCCGATCTCAGTCACGTCGAAGGCGGCTGGCGAGTCCGGCTCGAGGAGTGGGCCCGGCAGCTGTCCGCGGCGTGGCGCGACCACTCCTGGCTGCCCGGCGCGACGATGGGCCGGCGCGTCATGGGCCCGAACGAGGTGGGCTGGGTCGAAGCTGCCGTGGCCGCGCTCGCGGACACCGGACTCGACGGCACCGAGCAGATGGACTCGGTCCTCCTCATGAGCGGCCACATCCGCAACACGCAGTCCGCGGGCTCGGCCGGTTCGTTCCCGTGGACCGCCGACGGCCGGCTCAGCCCGACCCTCGCCGACGTGTTCGAGAATCAGCCCGAGCGCTATCCCGCCCTGACCCAGGCGATCGCCGCTGCGTCGGAGTCGGGGCGGCGCGAGGACCCGAGGGAGTACGGCCTGCGCCGGATCTTGGACGGTCTGGAGCTGGTGATCGCCGCTCGATCAGCGGTGTAGCCCGGCCGCCACGATCGCGTCGACGTCGCGATGGTCGAACTCGAACCCGGCGTCGGCGAGTCGCTTCGGCAGCACCCGGCGCGATCCAAGAAGCTCCCCGGAGACGTCGCCGAACACCGTGCGCAAGACGACCGCCGGAGCCCGGAGGAACGCGGGCCGATGCAGCGCGCCTGCCAGCGCCTGGGTGAACTCGGCGTTGGTCGGCGGCTCCGGCCCGACCAGGTTGAACGCCCCCGACACGTCGGACTCGGCCACGAACAGCGTCGCCCGCACCCAGTCGTCGAGCGAGATGATCGGAAAGTACTGCGCTCCGGACCCGATCCGGCTGCCGAGACCGAGCGAGAACGGCGGCCGCATCAGCCGCAGGGCCGAACCGGATCGATCGATCACCACGCCGCTGCGTAGATGGCACACCCGAGCGCGGGTCTCCCGCGCCGGATCGGCTGCCCCTTCCCACGCGCGTACGACGTCGGTCAGGAAACCCGTACCGTCGCTACTGTCCTCGGTGAGCAGCTCGTCGCCTCGATCGACGCCGTACCGGGCGACCGCGGAGGCGACCACGTAGACCGGCGGCGTCGCGGCGCCGGCGATCGACGTGGCCAGCGTATCGGTCGTCCAGATCCGCGACTCCAGGATCTGGCGGCGGTAGGACTCGGTCCAGGGCCAGCGGACCAGGCTCACCCCGGCAAGGTTGACCACGACATCGGCACCGGCGACCAGGTCGGCATCGACCTCGCCCGCGTACGGATCCCACGTCGACTCCGATGCGGCCGCGGCTGGCCGACGTACGAGGCGTACGACCTCGTGACCCGCGTCGGCCAGGCGAGCCCGAAGCGCGGTGCCGAGGAAGCCGGACGCGCCGGCGAGGACGTACCGCACGCGACGCCTACAGACCCAGCTCTGCCTCGAAGTTGGCGCCTTCGAGGCGCTGTTTGACGGCGTTCAGGAACCGCGCCGCGTCGGCGCCGTCGACCAGGCGGTGGTCGTAGGTGAGCGACAGGTAGACCATGTGCCGGATCGCGATCGTCTCGCCGAGGTTGGGGTCGTCGATCACGACCGGACGCTTCACGACCGAACCGGTGCCCAAGATCGCCACCTGTGGCTGGAAGATGATCGGCGTGTCGAACAGGGCGCCGCGGCTGCCGGTGTTGGTGAGGGTGAAGGTCGCCCCGGTCAGCTCGTCCGGCGAGATCTTGTTGTTGCGGGTCCGCTCGGCGAGGTCGGCGATCTTGCGGGCGAGACCCGCGATCGACAGGTCTCCGGCTTCCTTCACCGTGGCCACCAGCAGGCCGCGCTCGGTGTCGACGGCGATCCCGAGGTGCTCGGCCGGGTGATAGGTGATCTCGCCGGCGTCGGTGTCGATCGTCGCGTTGAGCTGCGGATAGGTCTTCAGGGCCTCGACCGCGGCCTTGGCGAAGAACGGCAGGAAGGACAGCTTCACGCCCTCACGGGCCACGAAGCTGTCCTTGACCCGGCTGCGCAGCCGCGCCACCGCGGTGACGTCGACCTCGACCACCGTGGTGAGCTGGGCCGACGTCTGGAGCGACTCGACCATGCGGGTCGCGATCACCTTGCGGAGCCGGGTCATCTTCTGCGTCGTGCCGCGCAGCGGCGACACCTCGGCCGCCGCGGGTGCGGCCGTCGGAGCACTCACCGCCTGGACGGGCGCCGCCTCCGGAGCGGCTGCGGCGGACTTCTTGGCTTCGGCCGCCTGGAGTACGTCCTGTTTGCGGATGCGGCCGCCGACGCCGGTGCCGTTGATCGACGAGAGGTCGACGTCGTGCTGAGCGGCGAGCTTTCGGACCAGGGGAGTGATGTAGGGCGAGCCGCCGGGACGCGACGGCGCGCTGGGGGCGGGCTCGCTTGCGGCCGGCTGACTGGGCGCGGGCTGGCTCGGCGCCTCCTCACGTGGCGCCGGCTGGCTCGGTGTGGGCGCGCTCGCTGGCGGCGCGGCGGTCTCGGTCGGCGCGGCGGTCTCGGTTGGCGCAGCGGACTGAGCGGCGGCCGGCGCCGGTGGGGAGGTCGGTGCGGTCGCCTCGGCCGGGGCCCCTTCGCCCGCGCCGACGACGGCGAGGACGGCCCCGACCTCGACCGTCTCGTCCTCGGCGACCTTGATGTCGAGCACGGTGCCGGCGACGGGAGACGGGATCTCGGTGTCGACCTTGTCGGTCGAGATCTCGAGCAGCGGCTCGTCGACCGCGACGGTCTCGCCGACCTGCTTGAGCCAACGGGTGACCGTACCCTCGGTGACGCTCTCACCGAGCTCCGGCAGCCGGACGTCGGTGCCCTGGCCGTCCCCGTCCCCGCCTCGCGCCGCTGGCGCGGCTTCCGGCTCGGACGGTTCGGACGGCGCCTCGGATGGGGCCGGCTCAGCTGACTCGGCCGGCGCCTCGGTCGACTCCGCCGGGGCGGCCGAACCGCCGTCCACTTCCGCGGCGATCGCGCCGGCCGTCGGCGGTGCGGTCCTCGACTCGGCGGACTGCTCGGCCGGCTCCGGCTCGGTGGATGTGTCGGACGCCGATGCGGAGTCGGCGCCTCCGGACTCGGCGTCGGTGCCGACCGTGGCCAGCACGGTGCCCACCTCGACGGTCTCGTCCTCGGCGACCTTGATCTCGACGACGGTGCCGGCGACGGGAGACGGGATCTCGGTGTCGACCTTGTCCGTCGACACTTCGAGGAGCGGCTCGTCGACGGCAACGGTCTCGCCGACCTGCTTGAGCCAGCGGGTGACCGTGCCCTCGGTGACGCTCTCCCCGAGGGCCGGCAATGTGACGTCAGTGGTCATGTCGGAGCCTGTCTCCTCGTGGCTTTCAGTTGTGGGCGTGCAGCGGCTTGCCGGCCAGCGCCAGGGCGGCCTCGCCGAGCGCCTCGGTCTGCGACGGGTGGGCGTGGATGAACTGGGCGACGTCCTCGGGGTAGGCGTCCCAGTTGACGATCAGCGACGCCTCGCCGACCTGCTCGCCCATCCGGGCGCCGATCATGTGGACGCCGACGATCGGGCCGTCCTTCTCGCGTACGAGCTTCACGAGGCCCGCGGTCTGGAGGATCTTGCTGCGCCCGTTGCCTGCCAGGTTGTACTCGTAGGTCTCGATCTCGCCGTGGCGCTCGCGCGCCTCCGCCTCGGTGAGGCCGACCGACGCCACCTCGGGGTTGCAGTAGGTCACGCGGGGGATTCCGGAGTCGACGACCGGAAGCGGCTCGAGTCCGGCGATCTCCTCGGCGACGAAGATGCCGTGCGCGAATCCCCGGTGGGCGAGCTGCAGACCGGGGACGAGGTCGCCCAGCGCGTAGACGCCCGGGACGTTCGTCTGCAGTCGCTCGTCGGTCGGGACCCAGCCACGGTCGACGGTGATGCCCTGCTCCTCGAAGCCGAACCCCGACGAGTTCGGACCCCGGCCGACGGCGACGAGGACGCACTCCGCGTCGATCGTCTCGCCGCCTTCGAGGGTCATCGTGACGCTGTTGTCGTCTTGGGTCAGCGACTCGTACTTCGCGCCGAGCTTGAAGTCGATCTTTCGCTTGCGAAAGGCGCGCTCGAGGTTCTTCGACAGCGTCTCGTCCTCTTGCGGGACGAGGTGCGGCAGCATCTCGACGATCGTCACCTCGGCGCCGAACGACTTCCACACGCTGGCGAACTCCACCCCGATCACCGAGCCGCCGATGATGATGACGCTCTCGGGCACGAAGTCGAGCGTCAGCGCCTGCTCGCTCGTCATGACGCGCCCTTCGATGTCGAGTCCCGGCAGCGCACGCGGGTAGGAGCCGGTGGCCAGCACGACGTTGCGTCCGGTCAGCTGGCGATCGCCGACCTGGACCGTCTTGGGCGCGACCAGCCGACCCTCGCCCTCCACGACCTCGATGCCGGCGGCCTTGATCAGCCCCTGCAGACCCTTGTAGAGGCCTCCGACAACGCCCTCCTTGTAGCCGTTGACGCCCTTCATGTCGATGGCCTCGAGGCTGGCGTTGATCCCGATCGCCGCGCCGTCCCGTACCTCGTCGGCGACTTCGCTCGCATGCAGCAGAGCCTTGGTCGGAATGCAGCCGTAGTGCAGACACGTGCCGCCGACTTTGTCCTTTTCGACCAGAGCGACACGCAGCCCGAGCTGAGCGGCTCGCAGCGCGCAGGCATATCCGCCGCTGCCTGCGCCCAGAATCACTACGTCGTAGCCGTTGTCGGTGTTGTCCGCCACGTGTCCTCCGCGCCGTCAAGGTGAGTCGTCCAGGCAGGTGGCCGCGGGTACGCGTTCACCCGTCAGCCATCTTGTCATTCCCGCCGACGCGGTTTCCAGGCAGTCTGACGGCGAGGCCGCGGGCCATGCCGGCGGCGGTGATACTGGCGGTCCGGCCGTCGTGCGTCACACTTGACGTCAGGCCCCGTACCCTTGCGGGAGTCGAGGAGGAGGACGACCACCATGCGCCTGTTCGGCCGTCGCCGTCGATCGGGTGGGAGCGCCCCACACGGCGCCACCGGCACGATGGACCGCGCCGCGGAGAAGGTCGACCGCAAGCATCTCGAGGATTTCGCCAGCTCCCGGACCGGGGTCGAAGGCTTCGTCGAACCCCGGACCACCGTCACCGAGACGACGCTGCTGCTGGTCGCGATCGACGGCGAGTGGACCCGTCGCCGGGTCCCGTCGGCCCAGTGGGCGCACGACTTCTGCAACAAGGCCGGGCTGCCGAGCTACGACGCGGCCGTCGTGGGCTATCCGCAGCGGATGCGGGAGTACAACCGGCGCCAATCGCAGAAGAAGCGCGAAGCCTGAGGCCTCAGCCCTCCTCGGCGAACTCCTGCGCCATCCGCACCAGCGTGCGTACGGCCGCGCCTGTCCCACCCTTCGGCGTGTAGCCATAGGGATCGGAGTCGTTGAACGCCGGACCCGCGATGTCGAGGTGGGCCCAGCGGTGGTCGCCGACGAACTCCCGGAGGAACGCCGCAGCATAGAGTGCGCCGCCGTACGGGTCCGGATTGTGCTGCCGCAGGTCGGCGATCGTCGACGCTCGTACCTTGGACTTGAACTCCTCGGGAATCGGCAACGGCCACATCGCCTCGCCGGCGCGCTGCGCCGCCGCCGGGATCGCGTCGCGGAGTGCGTCGTCGTTGGACAGCACGCCGGCGGTCCGCTTGCCCAGCGCCACGATGCAGGGTCCGGTGAGAGTCGCGACGTCGATGATCAGGTCGGGCTTCGCCTCGGTCGCCAGCACGAGCGCGTCGGCCATCACGAGGCGGCCCTCGGCGTCGGTGTTGTGGACCTCGACGGTCGCCCCGCCGCGGATGGTGAGGACGTCGCCCGGCCGGATCGCCGAGCCACTCACCATGTTCTCCGCGAGCGCCGCGAAGCAGGTGACCTGCACCGGCAGACCCAGCGTCGCGATGGCATGGGTGGCGCTGATCGCAGCGGCCGCACCCGCCATGTCGCACTTCATCGTCATCAGCCCGGCATGCGTCTTCAGCGAAAGGCCGCCGGAGTCGTAGGTGATGCCCTTGCCGACGAGCGCCAGGTGCATCGCCGGCTTCTTGGGCTTGTAGGTCAGCCGGACCATCCGGGGCGGGTTCGACGATCCCTGGCCCACGCCGAGAGTGCCGCCGCAGCCCTCCTTGTCGAGCCGGTCGTGATCCCACACGGTGACCTTGACCCGCTCCGGGAGCTCGAGCTCCCCGATCGTGTCGGCCAGCCGCTCCGGCGTCATGTCGCCGGCCGGAGTGTTGACCCAGTCGCGGGTCTGGTTGACCGCGCTGGCCACCGTGTCGGCGGTCGCGACCGCCTGCTGCGCGGCACCCGTCCGGGCCAGGTCGGTGAGGACGACGATCGTCGACACCGGGTCCTCGGCGTCGTTGTTGTCGGTGCGGTAGTCGTTGAAGGCGTACTGGCCGAGCAGCACTCCTTCGCACACGGCCTGTACGTCGGCGCCGTCGGCGGTGGGCAGCGCGAAGGCGGCGGAGGACGCGTTGTGAATGGCGCGGATGCCGACGCCGGCCGCCCGGCGCAGCGACTCCGTCGTGACCGATCCCTCGTCGCCGACGCCGACGGCGATGACCAGTGGTGACTTGACGACACCGGTACTCGGAAGCCGCGCCACGTCGCCGGCCTTGCCGCGAAAGCCCAGGGTCGACAGCGTCGGTGCGAACCGGCGCCCGAAGGCCGCCGCGATCTGGTCTCCTGGCGCGAGCGCCTTCAGCCCCTTGCCCTTCGCACGCTTCGCGACAGCGATCACGATCACGTCGACCCGGCTCTGGGTCGGGTCGATCGACCGCAAGCTGATGCTGGCCACGAAGTCCTCGCTTTGCCGTTCTAGAGGATGGTCGGGGCCACCCTACGGGGTCGACTGGTGGCGATAGGTTGCCGCCATGGCCGAGAACGAGGACCCCGCGTCCGGCGTCACGCCGCGCCGATCACCGCTGCACGACCGGCATGTCGCGCTGGGTGCGAAGTTCGCGCCCTTCGGCGGCTGGGAGATGCCACTCGAGTACGCCGACGGCGGTGTCCTCAAGGAACACGCCGCCGTCCGTGAGTCGGTCGGCGTCTTCGACGTCAGCCATCTCGGCAAGGCCGTGGTGCGCGGCCCGGGCGCGGCGGCGTTCGTCAACAGCTGCCTAGCCGGAGACCTGGAGCGGATCGGTCCGGGGCAGGCGCAATACACCTTGTGCTGCGACGACCCGACCGGCGGCGTGGTCGACGACCTGATCGCCTACCTGCGCGGGCCCGACGAGGTCTTCCTGATCCCGAACGCGGCCAACACCGCCGAGGTCTGCCGCCGGCTGGCCGCGGCCGCGCCGGACGGTGTCGCGGTCGACGACCAGCATGACGAGTGGGCGGTGATCGCCGTCCAAGGCCGCGACAGCGACGCGACGCTCGAGGCCGCCGGCCTGCCGGTCGGCCACGACTACATGTCGTTCGTCGAGGGGATGCATGCCGGGCAGCCGGTCGTCGTCTGCCGGACGGGTTACACCGGCGAACGCGGCTACGAGTTGGTGGTGCCGGCCGACGCCGCCGAGGCGGTCTGGGACGCGGTCCTTGCCGCCGGGGGCCGGCACGACCTCCGACCCTGCGGACTCGGCGCTCGCGACACCTTGCGGACCGAGATGGGATACCCCCTGCATGGTCAGGACATCTCCCTCGACATCACGCCGGTCCAGGCCCGGCTCGGTTGGGCCGTCGGGTGGTCCAAGCCGAGTTTCTGGGGCCGGGCCGCGCTGCTGGCCGAGCGCGAGCGTGGACCCTCCCGAGTGCTGCGCGGCCTCGTCGCCGCCGGCCGTGGCATCGCGCGGCCGGGCATGCGGGTGCTCGTGGACGGTGGCGCCGGCGGCGATGACAGCGGCGGCTCTGGTGAGCCGATCGGCGTCGTCACGTCCGGGACGTTCGCTCCCACGCTGCGCCGGGGAGTCGCTCTCGCCCTCGTCGAGCCCGGCATCGCCGATGGCACGTCGGTCGCGGTCGAGGTACGCCGGCGCCGTGAGGCGTTCGTCGTGACCAAGCCGCCGTTCGTGACGCCGTCGGTACGGTGAGCGCCGGCGCCCTCGCGAGTCGCGCCGGGCGCGCGGCCGTACCCGCATAAGCTGCGGCCATGGCATGGACCTGGCAACTCGAGTCGGCCACGGGCAAGCCCGTTCGAGTCGATGACGCCCACGAGGCGAGCTTCCCCACGCGGGCCGATGCGGAGTCGTGGATCGGGGAGAGCTGGCGTGAGCTTCGCGATGCAGGGGTCGACCAGGTCCGGCTGTTCGAGGGCGATCGGGAGGTCTACGGCCCGATGAGCCTGCACGACGCCTGACGGTGCGTGGCGACCCTATTGCTTTACCACGAGAACGTGGTACCTGCGCGCTCTGCATGGCCTGCATCCCATGGAGAGTGAGCAACTACCACGAGAACGTGGTAATCGAGTGGCGCGTCTGGCGCCGCCTCAGTAGCGGTCGGGCAGGGTCGCCCCGCGATTGACCTGGGGCTTGGGCAGCCGGAGCCGGCGCAACTGCGAGCTGCGCAGCACGGCGTACGCGACCGCGCCCCGCCGGCTCTCGTCGGGGAACCGCCGCCCAAGCTCGCGCCGGGTGGTCCAGATCAGCACCAATGTGTCGAGGACGGTGCCGATGATCGTCGCCGACCAGAGCACGACCTGTAGCCATGCGGCGACCGCCGAGCCGGCGCCGATGAAGCTCAGCGCCAGGATGATGACGAGCAGGGGGAGCAGCCATTCGGCGACGTTCCACCGCCGGTCGACCCAGTCGCGGGTGAACCGTCGTACCGGTCCCCGGTCGCGAGCCGGCAGATGACGTTCGTCGCCGCTGCGCAGCGCCTGCTGCATCTTGACCCGCTCGGTCCGGCGGCGCTCCCGCATCCGTTGCGAGGCCTCTCGCCGGTCGCGGGGCGGCTTGAGCCGTTGGCGGCGCTCGGCCTCGGCGTCCTTGCGTTTCGGTGTCGGCCGGCCCTTGCCCGAGATCGAATCCGACGCTTCCTCGACGGAGGCCTCGTCGTCGGGGGTGCTGCGGCGTCGGAACACGGTCTGGCCTCGCAGAGTGGACGGTACGGGTCGCGACTGGAGCGCGCGACCACAGCGTACCCTCGGGGACGGCTTCGCCTGCCATGCGCCTGCGGCGTAGGGTTACCGCACGGGAACGCTGTGGCTCCGGGACCAGATCCTTCACCTCCGCCACGGCTTCGGATGCCGGCCTGAAGGGGGCCACCGACGCGATGAGCATCATGAAACGGATGAGCATGATCTTCCGGGCCAAGGCCAGCAAGGCCTTGGACAAGGCGGAGGATCCACGTGAAACGCTCGACTACAGCTACCAGAAGCAGCTGGAGATGCTGCAGAAAGTACGCCGCGGAGTTGCCGACGTGGCGACCAGCCGTAAGCGCGTCGAACTGCAGGCCACTCAGATGCAGCAGCAAAGCGACAAGCTGCAGGGCCAGGCGCAGCAGGCGCTGGGCGCGGGTCGCGAGGACCTCGCGCGCGAGGCGCTGACCCGGCGAGCGGGACTCCAGCAGCAGATCAGCGACCTCCAGGTCCAGCACGCCCAGCTGCAGGGCGAGGAGGAGAAGCTGACCCTGGCGTCGCAGCGGCTGCAGGCCAAGGTCGAGTCCTTCCGGACCCGTAAGGAGACCATCAAGGCCACCTACACCGCGGCCGAGGCGCAGACCAAGATCAACGAGGCCTTCTCCGGCATCTCAGAGGAGATGGGCGACGTCGGCATGGCCATCCAGCGCGCCGAGGACAAGACCGCGACGATGCAGGCCCGGGCCGGCGCGATCGACGAGCTGATTGCCTCTGGTGCCCTCGACGACGCCAGCGGACAGCCCAGCGACGACATCGCCCGCGAACTCGAGCAGCTGTCGGCCGGCCAGGACGTCGACGCCGAGATCGCCGCGATGAAGGCGCAGATCGGCAGCGGCGACCAGCCGAAGGCCCTCGAAGGCGAGTCCGGCGCATCCACCGACCAGGCCCAGGCGAAGCGGCAGCAGGAGGGTCAGTCATGATCGTGCGGATCTTGGGCGAAGGGCAGTTCGACGTCGAGGACAGTCATCTCGACGCGCTGAACGAGCTCGACTCCGCGGTCGAGGCGGCGGTCGACAGCAAGGACGAGGCGGCGTTCGGACCCGCACTCGCCGGGCTGCTCGACGCCGTCCGTAGCTGGGGCACCGCGCTCCCCGAGGACACTTTGGTCGATTCCGACCTGATTCTGCCTCCGTCCGATGCCAAGGTCGACGAGGTGGTCGCACTGCTCGGCGACGAGGGGCTCATCCCGGATGCCCTCTAGATCCGGGCCCCGGAACACGCCGGATTCGTCGTTCGTTCAGTACGGCGAGAGGTGGTGACCGAGGTGAAGACAAGATTTCGGGGGGATCGGGGCCTGACGGCCCGGATGGGCCTGGTCGGGGTACTGCTGGTCGCGCTGTGGCTGCTGTTCGGCGCGGTGCTGATCGCCTACACCAACCTCTTCTTCGGCATCATCGTCGTGATCGCCCTGGCCGGGGCGCAGTGGTACTTCTCGGACCGCATGGCGCTGGCGTCGATGCGAGCCCGCGTCGTCACGCCGGAGCAGGCGCCGGAGCTGCACGGCATGGTCGACCGGCTGGTGGCACTGGCCGACATGCCGAAGCCACGCGTCGCGATCGCCGACACCGACCTGCCCAACGCCTTCGCCACCGGACGGTCGCCCGACCACGCCGTGGTCTGTGTGACCACCGGCATCATGCGGCGGCTCAACGCCGAGGAGCTGGAGGGCGTGCTCAGTCACGAGCTCGCCCACGTCGCCAACCGCGACGTCGCGGTGATGACCGTCGCGTCGGTCATCGGCCTGTGCGCCGGCTTCATCGCCCGGTGGGGGCTGTTCTTCGGCGGCGGTGACCGTGGCCGCGACAGCGGCCCGCCCGTGTGGTTGATCATCTGGTTGGTGAGCCTGGTGGTCTACGCGATCAGCTTCCTGCTGACCCGGGCGTTGTCGCGCTATCGCGAGCTGTCGGCCGACCGGAGCGGCGCCTACCTGACCGGCAAGCCGTCGGCCCTGGCGTCGGCGCTGACCAAGATCTCCGGCGACATGGCCCGGATCCCGACTCGCGACCTGCGGCAGGCACAGTCGATGAACGCGTTCTTCTTCACGCCCGCGCTGAAGGCCGAGCACATCTCCTCACTGCTGTCGACGCACCCGCACATCCAGACCCGGCTCGACCAGCTGGCCAAGATCTCCGCCGACCTCGGACGACAGGTGTAGCCCGTGGGGCTTCTCGACTCACTGCTCGGCCGGAACAAGCCGGCCAAGGCCAATCTCGACTCATTGTTCGCTCTCCCGCAGGCTGCCGTGACGCTCGAGGCCGCCGCCGGATTCAAGCCGACCGGCATCGGCGCCGTTTGCTATCGCGCCAACGAGGGTGCCGCCTTCGCGTCGATGCAGGCCGACATCCAGGAGCTGCTCGACGCCGACGGCGGTCCGGCCGTCGAGCGGGTGCAGGACTCGTACGGCTTCACCTGGCTCGAATGCCGGCAGGAGCCGGACGCCCTGTCGGAGCTGGTGACCGAGCTGCACACCGTCAACACGACTCTGGAGGCGCACGGCTTCGGCCCGTCGCTGCTGTGCTCGGTGGTGGGCTTCAAGGGGCCGGAGGGCCAGACCCTCGGGCTCGTCTACCTCTACAAGCGAGGCACCTTCTATCCGTTCGCTCCGCTCGGTGACCAGCGACGCGACAACGGCCTGGAGCTCCAGATCCGCGGTGCGGTCGCCGACGACGTGCCGATCGAGAAGAGCCTCGAGCGGTGGCTCGCCCTCTGGGGAGCGCCCGGGCTCAGCTGACGCCGGTCCGGACGTGCGTCGAAGAATCGACATCGTGGCGGCCAGAACCACCGCAATGTCGATTCTTTCGTCTCAGCCGGGCAGGGCGAGCATCCGGTCGAGGGCGACCAGCGCCTCCTGCGTCGTGTCCGGGTCGACCGCGATCGGGTTGACGACGCGGCCCTCGACGAGGTTCTCCATCGCCCAGACGAAGTGCGGCAGGTCGATCCGGTTCATCGTCGAGCAGTAGCAGACCGTCTTGTCCAGGAACATGACCTGCTTGTCGGGATGCTCCGCGGCCAGCCGCTGGACCAGGTTCAGCTCGGTGCCGACGGCCCACGCGGACCCGGACGGCGCCTCGGCGAGTGTCTTGATGATGAACTCCGTCGACCCGATCAGGTCGGCCTTCGTGACGACGTCGTACGTGCACTCGGGGTGCACCAGCACGTTGACGCCGGGGACGCGCTCGCGTACCTCGTCGACGCACTTCGCGGTGAATCGGCCGTGGACCGAGCAGTGTCCGCGCCACAGGATCATCCGGGCGTCCCGGAGCTGTTCCGGCGTCAGCCCGCCGTCGGTCTTGCGGGGGTCGTAGACGACACAGTCGTCGAGGTCGAAGCCCATCTGCAGCACGGCGGTGTTGCGGCCGAGATGCTGGTCGGGGAAGAAGAGCACCTTCTCGCCCTGCTCGAACGCCCACGCGAGAGCGGTCTTGGCGTTCGACGAGGTGCACACGGCGCCGCCGTTGCGGCCGCAGAAGGCCTTGATGTCCGCCGAGGAGTTCATGTACGTGACCGGGACCGTCACGTCGGCGACGCCGGCGTCCTCGAGCACCTCCCAGGCGTCCTCGACCTGGTGCAGCCGGGCCATGTCGGCCATCGAGCAGCCGGCGGCGAGATCGGGAAGCACGACCTGCTGATGGTCCGCGGTGAGGATGTCGGCCGACTCGGCCATGAAGTGGACGCCGCAGAAGACGATGTACGACGCCTCCGGCCGGGCCGCGGCCTCGCGAGCCAGCTTGAACGAGTCGCCCGTCACGTCGGCGAACTGGATGACCTCGTCGCGCTGGTAGTGGTGGCCCAGCACGAACACCTTCGAGCCCAGCGCCTGTTTGGCGGCGCGGGCGCGCTCGACGAGGTCCGGGTCGGACGCCGGTGGAAGGTCACCGGGACAGTGCACGCCACGCTCCGAGCGCGGATCGCGCCCGGTACCCAGGGTGAGGAGGGGCAGGTCGACGGTCGTCACATCGTCTCCAAGCTTGGGGCTTCGATGTTCATTCCATCATGACCCGCCGGGACCGATTCCCGATCTCACATGAAGTGCGCGCTGGGCAAGTAGGGAGTGACGAGAGTCATACCCCGACAGGCCAGATATCCGGTGCTGTGGATCTCGAGGCGAGCGGCGAGCCCGATGTCGACCGCCCACTCTTGCGCTGCTGTGGCGTAGCGGAAGCCGAACCGTGGGCCGTCCGACGACCGGGCGAGCGCCTCCCAGAGCAGTTCGCCAGCCGTGTCCGGATCGGTCGCCGCGAGCAGGTAGGCACCGCCGGCCGGGAAGGCGTAGCAGTAGCCGCGCCCGGCGGAGTCGTCGACGACGAGGAGATCCTGGTCGGCTCGCATCAGCGTGTGGTCGACGCCGTGACCGGCCCCTCGCGTACGCCGGTCGACGTCGTCGCACAGGTCGCCATCGGATGCCGAGCCGTCCCGTACCCGGTGCAGCGCCGGGATCGCCGTCCGGTCGACCGTTCCCCAGCTCACCATCGTCGGATGCATGGTGAAGCCCGCCTGTCGGTAGCGGCGGAACGCCTTCGGGTCGTGGGACGCGCAGAGCAGCGCCCGATCGGCGCCGTCGGCGTGCTGCTGGGCGGCGTCCAGGAGCGCCTTGCCGATCCCGGCGCCCTGGGCGTCGGGGACCACGAAGTAGCTGGTCAGCCCCCAAAGCGACTCGCGCCGCAGCGAGATGGCGATGCCGAGCGTCCGGCCGTCGTCCTCGGCGATCCAGCAGCCACCCGCGTCGTGTTCGACCAGATGTGCGCAGCGGCGCCGCCACTGGGCACTGCGGGTGGCGTCCCGACGGCTCGCGGCCGGCCAGTCGACCCGCTGGGTCCCACTGTCGAGTACGTACGACGCCTCGTCGGTCAGCCGCTCGGCGGCGTCGACATCGTCGAGGGTCATCGGTCGGATCCGCACCGCGTCACCGTAGCCGCACCTCGACACGCTCGGCTTGGCCCGAGGCGTCGGGCGGCCCATGCGGTGGCACCCCGGAGTGAGTCGCCATGATGGGGCCATGCGAGTCGTCGTCGCCCCTGACAAGTACGCCGGCACGCTCACCGCGGTCGAAGCCGCCGAGGCGATCGCGACCGGATGGCGGCGCCAGGCGCCGGGCGACGAGCTCACGCTGTGCCCGATGGCCGATGGTGGACCGGGCTTCGTCGACGTGCTGCACACGGCCCTCGGAGGCGAACTCGTCGCGGCGACCGTACGCGGTCCACTGGGTCAGCCGGTCCCGGCCGGTGTCCTGGTCGTCGACGGCACGGCCTACGTCGAATCGGCGCAGGCCTGCGGACTGCATCTGGTGCCCGCGGCGGAGCGGGATCCGGAGGGGGCGTCGACGTACGGCGTCGGCGAACTGATCGGACTGGCCGTGGACGCCGGTGTCGATCGGATCGTGGTCGGACTCGGCGGCAGCGCCACCAATGACGCCGGTGCCGGCATGTGGTCGGCCCTGGGCGCCGCCGCCGACGGCGACCTGGCGGCCGGATCGCGAGGCCTCGAAGGAGTCCGCACGGTCGACCTGACGGCGGCCCGCACTCGGCTCCGCAAGAGCGAGCTGGTGGTCGCCAGCGACGTGGACAACCCGCTGCTCGGCATGTTCGGCGCGACCAACGTCTACGGCCCGCAGAAAGGGCTCGCCGACGAGCGCAAGGCGCCGGTCGACGCGATCCTCGACGCGTTCGTGGTCGCGACGCCCGGCGCCACTCCCACGGATCGCCGGCTGGCCGACGCGCCGGGCGCGGGCGCTGCCGGTGGCCTTGGTTTCGGGCTGCTCGCGCTCGGCGGCACCCGGACCTCTGGGATCGACCTGGTCGCCGACGCGGTCGGGCTCGCCGGCCAGGCGAGTCGATCCGACCTCGTCCTCACCGGCGAAGGGGCGTACGACTTCTCCTCACGTTCGGGCAAGGTCGTCTACGGCGTCGCGGAGATCGCCGGTCATGCGGTCCGGCCCTGTGTGGTGCTGGCCGGCCAGGTGCTGGTCGGCGCGCGCGAGATGCGTGCGATGGGGGTCGAATCGGCCTATTCCGTCGTCGACGTCGTCGGCCGGGACGCCGCGTTCGCGGAGCCGGCGGCCGGTCTCGAGGCCCTGGCGCAACGCGTGGCACGCACGTGGTCGCACTGAGCCCGGTTTGAGTCGCTGTGCGATCATGGGAATGAGCCGGGCGACAGGTTGTTGCACCGGATGACATGGTCCCAACCAATCGGGAGCGCGAGATGACGGTTCAAGGCGACACGCAGATCAGCGCCGATGGTGTGACGCTGAGCGATGCCGCGGCCGCCAAGGTGAAGAGCCTGCTCGAGCAGGAGGGCCGCGACGACCTGCAGTTGCGGATCGCCGTCCAGCCGGGTGGCTGCTCCGGGCTCCGCTATCAGCTGTTCTTCGACGAGCGGTCACTCGACGGCGACGACGTCCGCGAGTTCGGCGGGGTCCATGTCGTCGTCGACCGGATGAGCGCGCCCTATCTGCACGGCGCCAAGATCGACTTCGTCGACACCATCGAGAAGCAGGGCTTCACGATCGACAACCCGACCGCCACCGGCTCGTGCGCCTGCGGCGACTCGTTCCACTGAGCGACCCTCCGAGCAGCTGTTTCACCGTCTCGGTCGGTGCCGAGCGCCCCGATTTCGACGAGCGACTGTCGGCCGAGCGACGAACGCACCCCTGGTGTCGCGTCCGCTCAGGAGCTGACCGTCGAGGTACGCGATGCCGACGGCGAGCTCGCCGCGGGCGTGAGCGGCTGGACGTGGGGCGAGGCCGCCGGGATCGGCCTTACCTGGGTACGCGCCGACAGCCGCGGCAGCGGCCTCGGCACGACACTCCTGGACGCGTTCGAGGCCGAGGCCTGCAAGCGCGGGCGCGCCGGGTCTTCGTCACCTCGTTCACGTTCCAAGCGCCCCGGTTCTACGAGAAGCACGGCTACCGCGAGATCTTCCGCTGGGACGGCGTGCCCACCGACGGCGAGGCGGACGTCCACTTCCGCAAGGATCTCTAGCGGGCCTCAGTCCAGATAGACGTGCACCCGGCCACCGAGGTCGGCCACGCCGGACGGTACGTCGAAGCCGCCGGACGACCCCGGCATCTCGGGCAGGGGAGTAGGGAGAGCCGCCATTTGCGGCAACTCCACCTGGTCCGCGTCAGCCCGCATCAGATCGAGGGCATCAGCGTCCTCATAGGGCGGTTTGCCCATCGCGGTCTCCAAAGCCTCGTATGTCTGCTCTGACGCTAGCCCGACCGCGCTCGGTCGGGAACCAGTACCGGCGGGTAGTCTGAGGCGGCCTGGGCAGGCTGGAGCGGCCGGCCGTGACGCGTGGGAGTAGCCGTGACGATCGCAGTCACCGGGTCGATCGCGACCGACCATCTGATGACCTTCCCGGGGCGCTTCGCCGACTCGCTCGTCGTCGATCAGCTCGACAAGCTCGCGTTGTCGTTCCTCGTGGACGAGCTCGAGATCCGTCGCGGCGGCGTCGCCGCCAACATCGCGTTCGCCATGGCCTGCCTGGGCCAGCGTCCGGTGCTCGTCGGGTCGGTCGGCGAGGACTTCTCGGACTACCGCTCCTGGCTCGAACGGCACGGCGTGGACTGCGACTCGATCCACGTGTCGCTGACCAAGCACACCGCCCGCTTCATCTGTACGACCGACGAGACCATGGCCCAGCTGGCGTCGTTCTACGCCGGGGCGATGAGCGAGGCCCGCGAGATCGAGCTGGCGCCGATCGCCCGGCGGGTGGGCGGTCTCGACCTCGTCGTGATCGGCCCCAACGACCCCGAGGCGATGCTCCGGCACACCGAGGAGTGCCGGCAGCGTGGGTACGCCTTCGCCGCCGATCCGTCGCAGCAGCTGGCCTGGGCCGAGGGCGGCCTGATCCGCCAGCTCATCGAGGGCGCCGCGTACCTGTTCAGCAACGACTACGAGGCGGCGCTGATCGAGAAGAAGGCCGGCTGGGACGCCGCCGAGGTGCTGTCCCGGGTCGGCACCCGCGTCGTGACCCACGGCGCCGACGGCGTCCGCGTCTACCGGGAGGGCGAGCCCGACATCGAAGTCGCGGCGATCCCGGACGTCAAGGCGGTTGAGCCGACCGGTGTCGGCGACGCCTTCCGCGCCGGCTACCTCGCGGGTGTGGAGAACGGCCTGTCGGTGGAGCGGGCGGCGCAACTCGGCTGTGCGGTCGCCGCGAGTGTCGTCGAGACCACCGGGACACAGGAGTACGTCTTGGCGCGCGACAGCTTCCTGGAGCGCTTCGCCTCCGCCTACGGCGCGGACGCGGCCGCCGACATCGCCGAGCGGTTCAGCTTCCCGCGCCCCTAGCGGCGCCGGACGTCGAAGGTCGCCGGGCCGCCGTCGGTCTGGTCGACGCCGAGCAGGTCCTGGTCGCGCATCCGGCACCACGCGGGGACGTCGGCGAGCGCGGCCGGGTCGTCGGCCAGCAGGCGGACGACACCCCCGGGCGCGACCGACCGGATCGCCTGGGCGAGCCGGATCACGGGCAGCGGACACCGTTCGCCGGTGCAGTCCAGCGTCACGTCAGGCGCCGGGCCGCTCATGGTGCCCCCAACCGCTCGCGGGTCGACGTGACGACCTCGGTCAGGGCGGCGAGGAACTCGTCGAGCTCATCAGCCGTGGTGTCGACAGTGAGCGAGATCCGGACGTTGCCGTGCGTGAGAACTCCCATCGCGGCGAGGACGTGGCTGGGTTCGAGGGTGCTCGAGGTACAGGCCGAGCCGCTCGCGGCGGCATAGCCGAGCCGGTCGAGCTCGGTCACGAGCACCTCGCCGTCGACGTAGAGGAACGAGCAGGCGACGACGTGCGGTAGCCGCTCGTCCGCCGGCCCGATCACCTCGACGTCGGGGATCGTGGCGGCGATCCGCGACCGCAGCTTCTCGGTCAGGGCGCGCTGTCGGTCGGCCCGCGCGGCGGCATCGGCCGCCATGTCCTGCAGAGCCGCCGCCGCGGCGAGGATCGCGGGAATGTTCTCGTATCCGGGGTTGCGCGGGTCGAGACGTTCGTCGGCCACGGTCGCGGCGCGCCAGTGAGCCCCGCGGCGCACGGCCATCACGCCGACTCCGGCCGGCCCGCCCCACTTGTGCGCACTGGCGGCGGCCACCGACCAGCCCGGCGGAACGGGCAGCCGACCGACGATCGCGGCCGCGTCCACGAACCATGGCGCCTCGGCGTCGGCGCAGGCAGTCGCGATCTGCTCGACCGAGTGGATGGCACCGGACTCGAGGTTGGCCGCCTGGACCGCGACCACCGCCGGGCCGCCGTCGACTCGATCGAGCTCGTCGCCGAGCGCCGCGACGTCGACCCGGCCGTCGCGGCCGACGCCGACCCTGTCCCGCGCACCGCCGCTGGCGACGTAATAGTCGGCCGTGTGCAGCACGCTGGAGTGCTCGACCGCGCTGTGGATCAGCCGCGGCCGTCGGCGGGTCAGCAGGCCCGACAGGCCGGCGTGGACGGCGACGGTGCCAGACGGCGGGAAGCTGACGTCGTCCGGTCGGCAGCCCATCTCGGCGGCCACGATCTCGCGGGCGCTGTCGAACAGCAGCCGAGCTCGCCGGCCCTCGCTGTGCAGCCGCAACGGGTCCGCCCAGCCCTCGTCGAGAGCGGCGGCGAAGGTGTCGCGGGCGATCGGCCGCAGCGGCTCGCTCGAACCGGCGTCGAGGTAGGTACGGGGCCGATGCGGAGCCGCCTCCGGACGCCCGGCGGGAGTGTCGCTCACACTTCGACGTTAGAGCGTGAACCGCCACGACCCCAGCCCCGACCCGACGCGCTGTAGTAGGTCCCTCTGGAGTAGGGTTCTGCAAGCGACAGGCAGTTCCACGACGATCGCCTGCCACAGCGGCAGATCGGCCTGTGGACACGAGGTACGCCCGGAGAAGTCGGGCATCGACGAGGAAGGCGCCCGTGGATCTGGACAACGCCGCCCGCGGCACGTCGACCGGCAAGCGGCCCCATCGCTCGCAGCCGCGAGCCCGCCGCCTCGTCGGACTTGCCGTTCTGCTCGTCGGCTCGAGCCTGCTGCTGAGCGGCTGCACGGAGGCCGACTGGGACCAGGTCAAGCGTCTCGCCCAGCCGGAGTCGGCCAGTGACCGCGCGGACCCGATGTTCGACTTCTGGATCGGCAGCTGGATCGCGGCGTTCGCGGTCGGCTTCTTGGTCTGGGGCCTGATCATCTGGTGCGCGATCCGCTATCGCCGCCGGTCCGACGACGAGGTCCCCACGCAGACCGAGTATCACCTCCCCATCGAGGTGCTCTACACGATCGCCCCGCTCATCATCGTCGCAGTGTTCTTCTTTCACAGCGTCCAGACGCAAGACAAGGTCCAGGAAGTCATCGACAATCCGGACCACGAGATCACGGTCGTCGGGCAGAAGTGGAACTGGACCTTCAACTACATCAACGAGCCTGCCGCTGGCGACCAGACCGTCTACGACGTCGGCACGCCGGACCAGTTCGCCGAGCTGTGGCTGCCGGTCGACGAGTCGGTGACCTTCACGCTCATCTCGCCGGACGTGATCCATTCGTTCTGGGTGCCGGAGTTCCTCTACAAGCTCGACGTCGTGCCAGGACGTACGAACCAGTTCTCGCTGACACCCACGCGTGAGGGCGTGTTTCAGGGCCGGTGCGCCGAGCTGTGCGGCACCTACCACTCGCGGATGCTCTTCGAGGTGCATATCGTCTCGAGTGAGGAGTACGAGCAGCACCTGACCGAGCTCGCGGACGCCGGGCAGGTCGGACTCACCACCGGTGCCAAGTACGCCTACGAGGTCGCCGGACTGGAGGGAGGTACGGAGTCATGACCACGACCGTCACCCCTGAGGCCGAAGCCGCGACACCCGAACCGAGTCGCAAGCCGCTCGGGCGGATCATCGTCAAATGGCTCACGACCACCGACCACAAGGTCATCGGCCACCTCTACCTCATCACCTCGTTCGTCTTCTTCCTGTTCGCCGGCGTCATGGCGCTGCTCATGCGTGCCGAGCTGGCCGAGCCGGGTGGCCAGTTCGTGGGGGAGGAGACCTACAACCAGCTGTTCACGATGCACGGCACGATCATGCTGTTGCTGTTCGCGACGCCGCTGTTCGTCGGCTTCGCCAACGCGATCATGCCGCTGCAGATCGGGTCGCCGGACGTGGCGTTCCCGCGGCTCAACATGCTCAGCTACTGGCTGTTCCTGTTCGGTGGCATCATCGCGTCGCTCGGCTTCGTGATGCCCGGCGGAGCGGCCGCCTTCGGCTGGTTCGCATACGTGCCCCTGTCCGACGCCGTGAACTCGCCCGGCGTCGGCGGCGACCTGTGGATCATGGGCCTGTGGATGGCCGGTCTCGGCACGATTCTCGGTGGCGTCAACTTCGTGACGACGATCTTCACGATGCGGGCACCCGGCATGACGATGTTCCGGATGCCGATCTTCACCTGGAACGTGCTGGTCACGAGCCTGCTCGTGCTGATGGCGTTCCCGATCCTCGCCGGTGCGCTGCTCATGCTCGAGGCCGACCGGCGGCTCGGCGCCCACGTGTTCGACCCGGCCAACGGCGGCGCCATCTTGTGGCAGCACCTGTTCTGGTTCTTCGGACATCCCGAGGTCTACATCATCGCGCTGCCGTTCTTCGGCATCATCACCGAGATCCTGCCGGTGTTCAGCCGCAAGCCGATCTTCGGCTACGTCGGCCTGGTCGGGGCGACGCTCAGCATCGCGGTGCTGTCGATGGCGGTGTGGGCCCACCACATGTTCGTCACGGGGGCGGTCAATCTCTCGTTCTTCTCGTTCATGACGTTCTTGATCGCCGTACCGACGGGGGTCAAGTTCTTCAACTGGATAGGCACGATGTGGGGTGGGTCCTTACGCTTCGACACGCCCATGTTGTGGTCGATCGGCTTCTTGACGACGTTCCTGTTTGGCGGTCTGACGGGCATCATCCTGGCGTCCCCCTCGCTGGACTTCTCGATCTCCGACTCCTACTTCGTGGTGGCGCACTTCCACTACGTCGTCTTCGGCACGGTCGTGTTCGCGATGTTCGGCGGCTTCTACTTCTGGTGGCCCAAGCTCACCGGGCGGATGCTCGACGAGCGGCTCGGCAAGATCCACTTCTGGCTGCTGTTCGTCGGATTCCACACCACCTTCCTCGTCCAGCACTGGCTCGGCGTCGAGGGCATGCCGCGGCGCTACGCGGACTATCCGGCTGACGCCGGCTTCACGACCCTCAACCAGGTGTCGTCGATCGGCGCGTTCCTGCTCGGCGCGTCCACGCTGCCGTTCCTCTACAACGTGTGGAAGACCCGCCGAGCGCCCAAGGTGGAGTCCGACGATCCGTGGGGCTGGGGCCGCTCGCTCGAATGGGCGACCAGCAGTCCGCCGCCGCGGCACAACTTCGTCCGGTTGCCGCGGATCCGTTCGATCAACCCGGCGTTCGACCTGCACCACCCCGAGATCGCGGCGATGGCGACGGTCAACGGTCCCAAGAAGCCCGGGCCTCTGTCGGGCACCGGCGACGAGAGCGTGGAGCGCCGGTGAAGATCGAAACCCTCGTCATCGCGGCGTGCTGCGTCTTCTTCGCCGTCGTCTCGCCGATCTACTGGTGGGTCTCGGAGGACGTGACGGGGACGGCCGCCCTGGTCATGACGACGCTGCTGGCGGGCCTCCTCGCGTTCTTCCTCGGTGTCGTGGCTCGGCAGATCCCCGAGCGCCCCGAGGACCGCAAGGAGGCGGAGGTCGCTGACGGTGCGGGGGAGCTCGGCTTCTTCCCGCCATTCAGCTGGTGGCCGCTGTTCTGCGGTATGGCGCTGGCTGTCTGCGTCTTGGGAATTGTCTTCGGCTGGTGGCTGTTCATCATCGGTGTCGGCGTCGGATCGATAACTTTGTGTGGATTCGTGTTCGAGTACTACCGTGGGTACTACGCTCACTAGCCCGGGGTAGTCACCGAACTTGTGACGCCGTCGTGACCGTGGTCACCTCGCGGCCGACTCAGATTTGTCGACTGGTCTTGTTAGGCTTGGCCGCCGACCGGCGTCTATGGGAGGACTTCATGATCATGCGGGGGCGTACGCCGACCGGATTCCGCGCGACGCGCAGAACGGGGCGAATCGGACTTGCGATAGCCGCGATCGCCGCCTCGGGCGCGTTGGTCGCCTGCTCGGGTTCGAGCGCATCCGACGACGATTCGAGCACGGAGTCCGACACGAGTGACGAGGCCGCCGACGAGATCCCCTCGGTGACCCTGACGTCCAGCGTGTCGTCCGGCGAGCGCAACGTCGCCGTCGACACCCAGGTCTCCGTCGCGGCCGCCGACGGCACGATCGGTGAGGTCGTCATGAGCTGGAACGACGCGGGACGCAACGCGAAGGTGCCGGGGACGATCAGCGAAGACGGCACGACCTGGACGGCCGACGACCTGCTCGAGCCCGGTGAGCGCTACAGCCTGGTGATGCGGGGCGAAAACTCCGAGGGCCAGGCGACGACCGAGCGGTCCCGGTTCCGGACTGAGGCGCTGACGCTCGACGAGCAGACCTACATGCAGTACATCCAGCCCTACGACGGGACGACCGTCGGGGTGGGGATGCCCGTCGTCATCCAGTTCGACATCCCGGTGACCGACAAGGCCAGCATCGAGCGCAACCTGCACGTGACGTCGACGCCGCAGGTCAAGGGCGCCTGGCACTGGTACAGCGACACCGAGGTCCACTACCGGCCTAAGCACTTCTGGCCGGCCGGCACCAAGGTGCACGTCGACGCTGACATCAACGGCGTGTCCGCCGGCAACGGCATCTACGGCCAGTACGGCGAGCAGTTCGACTTCACCATCGGTCGGAAGGTGGTCAGCAAGATCAACCTCGACAGCCACCGCATGCGAGTCTTCATCAACGACCGGATGGCCAGGGCGATCCCGGTCACCGGCGGCATGCCGGGCTACGAGACGCGTAGCGGCACCAAGGTGATCATGGAGAAGTACCGCTACAAGGACATGGATGCCGCCACCACCGGCGTCAGCCAGAACGACCCTGAGTACTACAACATCACCAACGTGCCGAACGCGCTGCGGGTGACCTGGAGTGGCGAGTTCCTCCACGGCGCTCCCTGGTCGGAGGGCTCACAGGGCTTCGCCAACGTCAGCCACGGCTGCGTCGGGATGAGCGTCGAGAACAGCGGCTGGATGTACGACAACACCCGCATCGGCGACGTCGTCCAGGTCAAGGGCAGCAACCGTACTCTCGAGCCCGCCAACGGCTGGACCGACTGGGACATCTCCTGGAGCGAGTTCCTCAGCGGCTCGGCGCTGCACTGATCCAGTCGCGTCGGCACGGCCGCCGCTCGTCGGTTCTGCGGGAATCCCGAGGCACTCCTGCGCCACTCGCGTGCGATCCTGAGGCACTCTGCATGACTCGTACGCACTCTGCACGGGGCCGCAGCCCATGCAGAGTGCGCACCTTCCACGAGAACGTGGTGTTCCAACCAGGGCAGCGCTCGGCGACGGCGGGAGCGTCAGTGTGAGCGCGGGACGCCGGTCTCGGTGACGCCGCGGAAGCTGTCGTCGGCGTCCGCCTCGATCTCGGGCTGCTCACCGTCGCCGTGATGGTGCGCCTCCTCCAGCTCCTCACGGGTCGGCTTGTTGACCACGTCGCGGAAGAAGAACCCCGACGCCCTGGCCCGGACCTTGTCGATCCGGCGCACGGGCGCGCGTACGCCGTTCTCGTCGGTCTCTGCCGGCAGCTCTGCCACGCTCACCCGCTCGTGCTCGGTGAGGCGGTAGGCCTCTCCCGGGGTGACTGGCGCGTGCCGCTCGGTGTACTCGCCGTCGGGGGAGCGGACGATGATCCCGGTCTCGAAGCCGTGGAGCACGATATCGCGGTCCTTGCGCTGCAAGGCGATGCAGATCCGCTTCGTCACGATGAACGCGATGACCGGCCCGATGAAGACCGCGAACCGCATGAACCAGGTGATCTGGTAGATGCTCACGTGGAACCAGACCGCGAGGATGTCGTTGCCGCCGGCCGCCCACAGCAATCCGTAGGCGGTGATCCCGGCGACGCCCAGCGCGGTCCGCACCGGAGCGTTGCGCGGCCGCTCGAGCAGGTGATGCTCGCGCTCGTCGCCGGTCACCCAGCGTTCGACGAACGGATACAGCGCCAGCAGGGTCACGAGCACCCCGAACAGCAGGACGCCGGGCACGAAGATGTTCCAGCTGAACGTCCAGCCGAAGATCGTCGTCTCCCAGTTGGGCATGATCCGCAGGCCACCCTCGAGCCAGCCCATGTACCAGTCGGGCTGCGAGCCTGCCGTCACCTCCGCCGGGTTGTAGGGGCCATAGTTCCACACCGCGTTGATCTGGAAGAGCGCCGACAGGAGGGTGCAGACACCGAACACGATGAAGAAGAAGCCGCCGGCCTTCGCCGCGTAGATCGGGAGCATCGGGGGGCCGACCACGTTGTGCTCAGTCCGGCCGGGCCCCGGCCACTGGGTGTGCTTCTGATAGAAGACCAAGATCAGGTGCAGGGTGATCAGGGCGACGAGGATGCCTGGTATCAGGAGCACATGCACGATGAAGAGCCGAGCCACCAGGTCGTCACCGGGGAACTCGCCGCCGAAGACGAAGTAGGAGATGTAGGTGCCCACGATCGGGATCGACCGCATCAACCCCTCGGCGATCCGGAGGCCGGTGCCGGACAGCAGGTCGTCGGGCAGTGAGTAGCCGGCGAATCCCTCGACGATGGCGAGCGCGAAGATTCCGATGCCGATCAGCCAGTTGAGCTCCCGCGGTTTGCGGTAGGCGCCGGTGAAGAAATGCCGCAGCATGTGGATCGTGAGCCCGGCGATGAAGATCATCGCCGACCAGTGGTGGATCTGCCGCATCAGGAGGCCGCCGCGCACCTCGAACGAGAGGTGGAGCGTCGACGCGTAGGCCTCGGACATCTCCAGGCCGCGCAGCGGTGCGTACGACCCGTCGTAGATGACCTCGCCCTGGCTCGGGATGAACCAGAACGTGAGGAACGTGCCGGAGAGCAGAAGGACGACGAAGCTCCATAGCGCGATCTCGCCGAGCAGGAACGTCGGGTGGTCGGGGAAGACCTTCCGGCCGAAGACCTTGACCAGGGTCGCGAGGCGGACCTGCTCGTCCAGCCACTTCACCGGGCCGGCGGCGGCCTTGCCCGTCTTGGTCTCCTCGATCGGCTTCGAGACGGTCGGACTGTCACTCATCGTCAGTCCCTCCCCAGCTCCGGATAGCTCGGACCCACCTGCTCCTGGAAGTCGCCCATCGCGATCAGGTAGCCCTCGGCGTCGACGCCGAGCTGCAGTTGCGGCAGCGGACGGTGGGCGGGCCCGAAGGTGACCTTGCCGCCGTCGGCGAGGTCGAACGTCGACTGATGGCAGGGGCAGAGCACATTGTGCGTCTGCTGCTCCCACAGGCTGATCGGACAGCCGACGTGCGTGCAGATCTTGGAATAGCACAAGATGCCGGCGACGTCCCAGTCCTCCCGGCCCGCGGGCGGGGTGATCTCTTGGGGGTCGATCCGTACCAGGATGACCGCGGCCTTGGCCTTCGCGTTGAGCAGCTCGACGCCGTGCAGCACGCCGATCTCCTCGTCTTGCTCCGGGTCCCCGGTGGGCACCAGGACGGCCGGCTCCGCGTTGACCAGCTGGCCGAGCTCCAAGTCCTCCGGCCGGATCGGGGTGCCCGCGACGTCGTTGACGACCCGCATGCCCTTGGTCCAGACCGTCGTCCGCAGTGACTCGTCCGTCGGAAGCGGTCCCAGGTCGCGCAGCAGGATGACGGTCGGCAGACCGAGCACGCCCAGGGCGCCGAAAAGGCTGTTGCGGATCATGGTGCGGCGGCCCAGCCCGGACTCGGCAGCGCTGGTGGTGGTGATCGCCAGCGCCGCCGCGCGATCCTCCTCCGACGACGCGATCGAGTGTCGATGCTCGTCGATCTCCTCGTTGTGCATCAGCTGCCTGGCCCACTGGACGGCGCCCAGGCCGATCAGCAGCAACGCGCCACCCAGGGTCATGCCGAGGGTGAAATTGAGCGCGTCGAAGCCGAACAGCGTCTGGTCCTCGGGGACGGCGAAGTAGGCGACACAGAATCCGAGCGTCAGCAGCGTGGCCAGACCGAACATGCCGGCGACCTGACGCTCGTAGCGGCGTTCGAGGGCGGGATCGACATCGCTCGGTCTCGGGAACTCCTCGGGGAGACCCGGATCGGGGATCGGGTCGCCTGGTGGTGGCGCCTCGGCGCGTGGTTCGAGTTCGCCAGCACCGGGCGGGCGCTCGTCTCGGCGGTCCTGGTCGCTCACCGATCCGCCTCGCGGTCGCTCGATCGCTTGCTCACGTTGGTCACCCTTGATCCGTGTGACGTGATCCAGATGGTGGCCGCCACCAGGGCGGCCATGCCGACGAGGAACACCACGACGCCCTCACTGACCGGACCGAAGCCGCCGAGCGAGAAACCCCCGTGGTCGGGCTGCTCCTCGACCGACTTGATGTAGCCGATGATGGCCCGCTTGTCCTCGGGCGTGATGACGGCATCGGAGAAGACCGGCATCTGCTGGGGCCCGGTCAGCATGGCTTCGTAGATGTGCTTGGGCTCAACGCCGTGCAGCGACGGTGCGAACCGCCCGCTCGGCAGTGCGCCGCCGGCGCCGACGGAGTTGTGGCAGGCGGTGCAGTTGGTCCGGAAGAACTCGCCGCCCTCGGTGAGCTCCTCCTGCGAGAGCCCGGAGATGTCGGTGTATTCCTCGTCGGGGATCGCCGGCCCCGGACCGAGGGAGGCGACGTAGGCCGCCAGCGCCTCGATCTCCTCGTCGGTGTAGACGACCTTTTTCTGCGGGGCCTGCGGGCCCGGCGCGGCCATCGGCATCCGGCCGGTGCCGACCTGGAAGTCGACCGCCGCGGCGCCGACGCCGACCAGGGACGGACCGTAGTTGCGATCGGTGTCGCCGGCCAGGACGCCCTCGCCGTTGAGCCCGTGGCACGACGAGCAGCCGACGAGGAAGAGCTGCCGCCCCTCCTCGACGAGGTCGCTCTGACTGTTATCCGCCTCGGCCGACTCCGGCGAGAGCGTGGCGTACGCACCGCCGATGGCGGTCAGCGCGACCAAGACGACGGCGAGCCCCGCCAGTCGGTGCCGCCGCCACGCCGAGACGCGACGGAGTGCCCCGCGCCGGATGAGTGGGAAACGCACGGTGCCGCCTCTCTCGTTGATGCTGGACTCGGTCGGGTCGGTCGTTACTACCTATTGTAGTAGATAGATGGTCGCGAAGAGTCCGATCCACACGATGTCGACGAAGTGCCAGTAGTACGACACGACGATCGACGTCACGGCCTGCTCGTGGGTGAACCGGCGGGCGACGAAAGTGCGGCCGAGCACGAAGAGGAAGGCGATCAGTCCCCCGGTGACGTGCAGCCCGTGGAATCCCGTCGTGAGATAGAACATCGACCCGTACGGGGACGACGAGATCGTGGTGTTCTCGTGGACGAGCTGGGCGTACTCCAGCGCCTGGCCGCCGATGAAGAACGTGCCCATCATGAAGGTCAGCACGAACCACTCGCGCATGCCCCAGCCGCCGACGTTGAACACGCTGCCGACCCGGCCGACCCGGCC
>Ga0075421_100000905_pt1 | contig 33203 bp, 21 predicted proteins | sample SoiMetdeltSBSDD5_FD_75292 | JGI IMG/M metagenome (GOLD analysis project Ga0075421, IMG submission 75292) | Bulk soil microbial communities from a Populus tree surrounding site in Tennessee, USA - Soil MetaG P. deltoides SBSDD5 | ecosystem: Environmental > Terrestrial > Soil > Tree plantation... | reverse complement strand
CGAGCGGCACGTAGGCGGCACCAGCCTTGAGCACGCCGAGCAGGGCCGCCACCATGTCGGGCGAGCGCTCGACGAACAGTCCCACCAGGTCGCCTGATGCGGTGCCGCGGCGGCGCAGCTCGCGCGCCACCGCTTCGGCTCGCCGATCGAGCTCGGCGTACGTCCACGTGCGTCCGTCATGCTCGATCGCCACCGCGGTCGGCGTGCGTACGACCTGCGCCTCGAACAGGCCGTGGACCGTGGTCTCCGCCGGCAGCTCCCGCTGCGTGTCGTTCCACGTCGCGAGCAACTCATGGCGCTCCGCGGCGGGCAGGATCTCCAGCTCGCCCAGCCGGCGCGAGGGATCGGCAACCGCCGAGCGCAGCAACTGCTCGAGATGGCGTGCGAAGCGGCCCATCGTCTCGCTGTCGAAGAGATCGGTCGCGTATTCGAAGAACAGCGCCAGCTCGCCTCGGTCCTCGCTGGCGAAGAGCGTTAGGTCCGCGCGCGAGGTGCCGGCGTTGACGCTGTCGAGCTCGACCGGCGTCAGCGTCAGGCCGGGCAAGTGGATCTGCTCGGCCGGGAAGTTCTGGAAGAACAGCATCACTTGGAACAACGGCGAATGACTGAGCGCGCGATCCAGGTCGAGGTCCTGGAGCAGCCGCTCGATGGGCAGGTCCTGGTGCGAATAGGCGCCGAGCGTCACCTCTTTGACCCGGCCGAGCAGCTCGCGGAAGCTCGGGTTGCCCGAGAGATCGCAACGCAGCCCCAGCGTGTTGACGAAGAAACCCACCAACGATTCGAGCTCCGGGCGGCCGCGATTCGCCACCCCCATGCCGACCACGACGTCCTCCTGCCCGCTGTAGCGCAACAGCAGGGTCTCGAAGGCGGCGAGGAAAGCCATGAACGGCGTCGCCCCCTCCTGCCGTGCGAGCCGCTTCAGGGCGTCGTAGAGGTCGACCGGCAGCGCCGTGCGATGGACGGCGCCGCGGTAGCTCTGCACGGGCGGACGGGGCCGGTCGCCGGGGAGCTCGAGCACCGGAAGGCGACCCGACAGGCGCTCCCGCCAGTAGACGAGTTGCTGGCTGGCCGTCTCGCCCGCCAGCAGCTCGTGTTGCCAGAGGGTGTAGTCGACGTATTGGATCGGCGGCTCGGCGAGCGGCGACGGCCGGCCGGCGCGAAACGCTTCGTAGAGTGACGCCAGCTCGGTGTACAGCAGGCTCAGCGACCAGCCGTCGACGGCGATGTGGTGGGCGTTGAGCACGAGGAGGTGCTGCGCGGCCTCGAGCCGAGCCAGCATGGCGCGGAGCAGCGGCACGCGCGCCAGGTCGAACGGCCGCGCCGCCTCGCGACGCGCCAGCGCCAGGGCTGCCTCGCGGCTTTCGCCGGCAGGCAGGTGAGTCAAGTCGTGCTCGTCGATCGCCAGCGGCGACGGTGCCAGCACCACCTGATGCGGGCCCTCGTCATCGGCGGCGATCACCGTGCGCAGACTCTCGTGCCGGCGCACGATCTCGGCCAGCGCGCGGTCGAGGGCGCCGCGGTCGAGCTCCCCCCGCAGCCACATCGCGGTCGGCACGTTGTACGCCGCCGAGCCGGGCGCCAGCTGATCGAGGATCCACAACCGCTGCTGCGCGAAGGAGGGCGGGATGCGCGCCGGCCGCGGGCGGCGTCCGATCTCCTGCTTGGGCGCCGCCGGGCCCTGCTTGGCGAGCTGTTGCAACAGCAAAGCGCGCTTCTCCGGCGAGAGGCCGGCCAGGCGCTGGGTCAGATCACTCATGAGTTCTCTCCCGACGACGGCTGGCGCGCGGCGGAGGAGCGCGCGCTCGCCTCCTCGTCGCTCAAGCCTTCGAGGCTGTGCAGCAGCTCCTCGAGCTCTTCCAGGTTCTTGGCCTCGAGGCGCGAGCGTTCCGCCGCCACCCGCGCCGCCAGACCCTCGAGCGTCGGTGCCTCGAAGAGGGTGCGTAGCGGGAGCTCGACGCCGAAGGCCTGCTCGATGCGCGACAACAGCCGGGTGGCGAGCAGCGAGTGGCCGCCGAGATCGAAGAAGTCGTCGCGCACGTCGACGCGGCGCCGCTGTAGCAACTGGCGCCAGAGCTCGACCAGCACCTCTTCCTCGGGCGTGCGCGGCGCGACCTCGGCGGCCTCGCCGTCGCCCCCAGTCTCCTCGGGCGCCGGCAGCGCGCGGCGGTCGACCTTGCCGTTCGGGGTGAGCGGGAAGCGCTCGAGCAGCACGAACGCGCCGGGCACCATGTAGTCGGGGAGCGAAGCCTTGAGGTGCTCGCGCAGCAGGCGCGCCGTCGGCGCCTCCCCGTTGGTGGTGCAATACGCGACCAGGCGCTTGTCGCCCGGTCGGTCCTCGCGGCAGTGCACCACCGCCTGGGTCACCGCCGGATGCTCCGCCAGCACCGCTTCGATCTCGCCGAGCTCGATGCGGAAGCCGCGCAGCTTGACTTGATGATCGATCCTCCCCAGCACCTCGAGGGTGCCGTCGCGGCGCCAGCGGGCGAGGTCGCCGGTGCGATAGAGCCGTCCGCCGCGCCGCGTTCCGAACGGATCGGGGAGGAACTTCTCGGCGGTCAGGTCGGGGCGTCCGCGATACCCGGTCGCCAGACCCTCGCCGCCGATCAGCAGCTCTCCGGGCACCCCCGGCGGCAGCAGGCGGAAGCGACGATCGACGATGTGGATCTCCGTGTTGTCGACCGGTCTGCCGACGAGGACCGCGCCCTCGCCGGCCTCGACGCGACAGAGCGCCGAATACACCGTGGTCTCGGTCGGCCCGTAGAGGTTCCACAGCTCGCGGCCGCACTGCAGCAGGCGGTCCGCGAGCTCGCGCGGCAGCGCCTCGCCGGTGGAGATGATCTTGAGGCCTTCTTTGCCGCGCCAGCCGACCTCGAGCAGCATGCGCCAGGTCGCCGGCGTCGCCTGCATGACCGAGATCTCCTCGCCGTCGACCAGCCGGCGCAGCCGCGAGCCGTCGCGCGCGGTATCGCCATCGACCAGCAGGATGCGGGCGCCGACGGTGAGCGGCAGGACCAGCTCGAAGAGCGCGATGTCGAACGACAAGGTGCTCACCGCGCACAGCACGTCGCCGCACTCCATCCCGGGCTCACGCGCCACCGAGCGCAGGAGGTTCACCGCCGCCTGCTGTCGGATCTCGACGCCCTTCGGCTTGCCGGTGGATCCCGAAGTGAAGATCACGTACGCCGGGTCGTCGGGTGCGGCGCCGCCCGCGGGCCCGCGCTCGGCGTGCGGACCGACGATCGCATCGGCGTCGGCCAGGACGACGGTTTCGACGCCGCCGGGTAGGCGGCCGACGAGCGACTTCTGCGTCACCAGGACGCGCGCGCCGGCGGTGGCGAGCATGTAGGCGAGGCGCTCGGCGGGATACGTCGGATCGAGGGGCAGGTACGCGCCTCCCGCCTTGAGCACCCCCAGCAGGCCGACCAGCATCTCGAGCGAGCGCTCGACGTAGAGGCCGACCAGGGCGCCCGGCACCACGCCGGCCGCCCGCAGCTCGTGCGCCAAGGCGTTGGCGCGCCGATCGAGCTCGCGGTAGGTCCACGAGCGCTCCCCGAGCTGCACGGCGATCTGCTCGGGCGAGCGCTCGACCTGCGCCTCCACCAGCGCGGCGAGGGTGCGCTGCGGCGGCGGCTCGCGATCGGTGGCGTTCCAGCGCCGCAGCTCCTCGCGCTCCAGCGTGGTGATCAGCGGCAACTCGCTCACCCGCGTCGCGGGCTCCTCGACGGCGGCCGCGAGCAGCGTCAGGAGGTGGCCCGCCAGGCGCTCGATCGTCGCCGCCTCGAACAGATCGGTGTTGAACTCGAACATCAGCTCGCGCTCGGCGTGCTCGTTGACGAACAGCGTCAAGTCCCCCTGCGCGGTGCCGGGCGACACCAGGCGCAGATCCACGACTCCGACGCGCAGGCCTGCCAGCTCCACGGCGTGCGCGGGATGGTTCTGAAAGAAGAACAGCACCTGCGCCAGCGGCGTGTGGCTCGTCGAGCGCGGCAGCCGCAGCTCCTCGAGCACGCTGTCGAGCGGCGCTTCGGCGTGGTCCATGGCGCCGAGGACGCCGTCGCGAACGCGAGCCAGCAAAGCGGCAAACGTCGGATCGCCGTCGAACCGCGTGCGCAATGCCAAGGTGTTGACCAAGAACCCGACCACCGGCTCGAGCTCGGGACGCGAGCGGCCCGCGACCCCCATCGCCACCACCACGTCGTCCTGGCCGGTGGTGCGAGAGAGGAGCGCCTGGAACGCGGCGAGGAAAATCATCGACAGCGTGGCCTGCTGCTCGCGCGCCAGCCGCTCGAGCCGCGCGTACAGATCGACCGGCACCTCGCTGCAGACGAGCGCGCCGCGGAAGCTCTGCACCGCCGGACGGGCCCGATCGGCGGGCAGGTCGAGCGTCGTCGCCGCGCCCGCCAGCCGCTCCTTCCAGTAGTCGAGCTGCGCTCGCAGCCCCTCGCCGCCGAAGGCCTCTTGCTGCCACAGCGCCACGTCGGCGATCTGCAGCGCGGGCGGCGGCACGCTCGGCGCCCCGCCGGAGCGCCACGCGTCGTACGCCGCCTGCAGCTCGGCCATCAGGCTTGCGATCGACCAGCCGTCGATCGCGATGTGATGGAAGGTGAGCACCAGTACGAAGCTCTCGGGCGTGATCTCGATCAGCAAGCTGCGCAGCAGCGGGTCGGCGGCGAGATCGAAGGGCCGCGCAGTTTCCTGGCGCGCCAGTGCCAGTGCCGCGCCGCGCCTCTCCTCGAGCGTCGCCCCCGGGGCGCGTTCCTCTCGCCAGGGCAGCTCCGCTTCCTGGACTTGCCGAACGACCTGGAAGGGCTCGCCGCCCTGCGCGCGGAACACCGTCCGCAGCCCCTCGTGGCGATCGACGAGGCCCTGCAGCGCACGGCGCAACGCCGGCCGGTCGAGCGACCCCTCCAGCCAGAGCGCAAACGGCGTGTTGTAGGCGGCAAGCCCGGGCGTCAGCCGGTCGAGGATCCAGAGGCGGCGCTGCCCGAAGGTCAGCGGCACGCGCTCCGGCCGCGAACGGGGCTGGATACGCGGCTGGCGCGCGCGGTGGCGAGCAGCGATCTCACGCATGAGGTCGCGCTTGGCGGGAGAGAGCTCGGCGATGCGCCGCTCGATGTCGTTCATGAAGTCCTCACCACGTCGCGCAACGCGCTCCCGGCGAGAACGCCGAGGGCGACGGTCGGCGGTGGCAGCACCGCCGACCCAAGAAGACAGTTATCGTCGCCTCACCGGATCTTGATCGCGACCTCGGTGGGCCGCCGGATCCCAAGCGAGACGAGCTTGCGGTGCAAACCGACCCGGGTGAGCCCGAGAACGCGCGCCGCCTCCGAAACGTTCCATTCAGTAGCGTCGAGTGTGGCGATCAGAATCGATCGCTCGTGGGCGAGCAGGATCTCCCGAAGGCTGGGGCGCCGCGTTTCAGCCGCAGCCTCTCCCGAGCCCATATCAGGCGACGGTTCTCCGGGCGAGTCGGCAATGCCTCGCCCCTCCGTAGGGAGGAAAAAACGCGTTTCTCCGCGCACCTGTTTCGAACCTCACCCCTTCGATCACAAGACCAAGGGATTGGAAGTGTCCAATCAGTTGGACGAACTGTCAACCGTGTAAACAGCCGTATACACTTTCCGAAAACCTTCTTCCATCAGCGATCGCGGAGGACGAAGAAACCTAGCGAAACGCTGAAGCTGGAGAATAACTAGACGCTGAAGTTGATAGTTAGCTAGTCGCTGAAGTTTGTTCCCTCGTGTCGATCGCTTCCTGCTGTGTCGTCGCTCCGAGTGCGGCAGCCTGCACACCTTAATACGCGAGATCCGCGTCCCTTCCGAGTCATTCGGGGTCGTAGCCGCCGACGACCGCCCAGCGCAGGCGACGGCGTAGTCGCGCCGGCCAGACGCCGTTCGCCGGTCGCCAGCAGCGATATCGAATCGCAAAGGTGGACGGCGCGCTCTCGTGCGCTCGTCGCATGCCGCCCGGCGTGGGGTCGGTCGCGTCGTCAGTCTTCGGGCTGCGGCTCGTCGAACAGGAAGAGCCCGAGCCCGGCGAGCGGCGCCGCCACCGCCAGGGCGCCGACGAAGCCCGGCCACGGCTCGAGGTCGCGAAAGCGGAAGCGCTCCTCCTCGCCGGGCTCGCCTGCCACGGCGAGCAGCGCGCGCTCGACACCGGGCCCCAGTGCCACTTCGCAGTCTCGCGGCGGGAAGTGGAAGCCGACGCCGCGGGCCTTGAGGTAGGCCTCCTTGCGCGTCCAGCCGCGGAGGAAGGCAGCAACCTGCTCCGTCGCGGCGAACGACGCCAGGGCGGCGAGCTCGCGCGGCGAGAAGACCTGCGGCGCCAGCTCGGCGACCGCCAGGTCGGGACGCAAGGGCTCGAGGTCGACTCCCACCGCACGCCGCGCCACCGCTACCAGGCCGCAGCCCTGCGCGTGGCTGAGGCTCATCTCCAGACCGGAGCCGGGGACGACCGGCTTGCTGCCGTCGGCGGCCTCGAGGTCGAGCGCCGCAGGCGGGCACTCGAGGTAGCACGCCAGCACCTGGCGCAGCCGCCCGTGGGCGACGACGAAGCGTTCGCGGAGACGCGCGTCGTGGAAGCGCTCGGCGCGTGCCCGCTCCGCCGCGCTCAGCAGCGCCGCCAGCTGCGCGACAACCGCCGCCGGCACATCGAGAACGAGGCCCCAGACGTGAGCCTCGTCGGGGCCCAGGCGGGGTCGCCGCGGCGCCGCCATCCACGCCACCGGCGGAGCTGCGTGGACGTCTCTATCGACGACGCCTCCCGCTCGGGCTGTCTGGTCTGAGGATTCCATCAGGACGCTCTGCATCCTAGTACCGGCGGAGATAGCACAGCTCCCGCAAGTGCTGGGCGCCCGCGGGGACCCTACCGCGCCGTCCCCGCCCGTCAGCGTCCGGCGACCGCCACGCTCGGCTCGGCTGCCGCGCCAGCCTGTGGCGCCACGGCGGACACCACCTCGCGGACGCCTCGCGCGGTCATCTGCTCGCGAAGGAACGCCGCCGCGTGGCGGCTCCCCGTCGCTTCAAGGTGCCGGCCGGCGATCGCACACGCCCGCCTCGTCCCGTTGGTCGGTGGCCGGAGCCCCGCCACGCGTCGGCCGCCTTTGGACGGCGTTTCATTCCGTACTCTTCCGGCGCGGCATGGTCCGCAGGACTTCTTCCGCGGCCTCCCGCGCGGCATCGCGACCGCGGCGCAGGTCCTCGATGCGCAGCGGCACCAGCCGCTCGGGCGTTACCCCCACCCCTTCCAGCACCGAGCCATGGAGCGACTGCACGGTCTTCCAACTGAAGCTCAGCGCCCCCCCCGCCTTGAGCTCCCGCACCTTGGCGTTCAGGACGCAGCCACAGGTCGGGCGGCCGACCAGTCTCGCTCGGCCGTGCTCCTGCACCATGCTGGCGAAGACCTCGGACGAGCTTGCGGAGCGCTCGTCGACCAGGACCACGAGCGGCCCTCCGTAGGTCCGGTCGAGCACGTGCGTCGTGTAGGTCCGCACCTTGCCCGACCTGTCCTTCTCGGCCCAGAACCGGACCTCGGAGCTGAAAAAATGGCTCGCCACCTCGAGTACCGCCTCCCGCGTCCCTCCGGCGTTGCCGCGGAGGTCGAGGATGAGCCCGGGCGCATCCATGAGCCGTAACAGCTCGGCACCGAATGGCTGGCCGGCCCGCGCGTCCCACCGGTCCAACTTGAGGTAGCCGTAGCCGGAAGGGAGGCGCCGGCCGACCACCAGAGGCGGCGTCACGAAAGGCTGGCGCCGCGTGACCCTGACGGCCAGTCTCTTTCCTTCGAAGTCGACGATCCCGAACGCCCGCTCCGATCCCAGAAAGCCGCCGTACAGAATCGCGCCGAACAACACGGTCGCCATTCCCGCTTTCGACGAGGAGCCCCTCCAGTTCCCCCGCACCTTTTCGATGACGGTCTCCACGGTCTGGCCGTTCACGTCGGCCAGGACCATGCCCGGTTTCACACCTGCGCGGGCGGCGTCGGAATCGGGCTCCACAACCACGATGACCGTCTTGCCTTCCACCTCGGCCAGCGAGATCCCCACGCTCCCGCGGGGACGGGAGGGCCGTGAAGGCCCATCGGGCGGCGTGTACTTCGTGTGGGAATCGCGCAGCTCGCCGAGCAGGGTCTCGATGTAGCCGAAAGCCTCGCTCGGGCTCTTGGCCGACTCGACGCGGGGGCGATAGCGGAGGCGCGCGGACCGCCAGTCGACGCCGTTGAACGCCGGGTCGTAGTACTCGTTCTGTATCGTGGTCCAGATCTCGTCGAAAATGTCGAGATAGGACACCGAAGGTTGAGCGCCGGCCGTGGCAGGAGGAGCTCGAGCGGAGCCAACCCCTGGCACTCCGCCGCTGGCGATGGCCCACAGCATCGCGCCCAGCGCGACCTTGGAAAGGAACTCGCCGAAGTTCCAAAGCGCTTCGCGACCAAAGCGGTCATTGGTGCTCACGAGAGGATAGGGACTGCTCTTCCGTTCAGGAGCCTACTCCGCCCGGAGCCGCGAGTGAGGGGTCCCGATGGAGCAGTGGCTTCTTCGCCCCGCTCGCCACCGCCGACCCCGACGTCGTCGACAAGCGTGAGGAGCGGCACCGCTTCTACCCGCTTTCCACGAGCTTCCGATAATCGCCGCCGGTCAGCGCCCGGCGACCGCCACGCTCGGCTGCCTCGCAGCTTGCGGTGCGACGGCGGGCACCAGCTTGACGAACTCTCGTGCAGTCGTATCCCAGCTCGCCAGGAGAGCCGCCGCCCGCCGGCTCCCGGTCGCCTCGAGGTGCCGGCCGACGATCGCGCGCACGGCCTCCTCGTCCCGTTGGTCGAGCGGCTCCGCGGAGATCTGGTCGGACCATGGCGCGGCTCCGGCCACGATCGCCTCGCCGGCGTCGTCACCGGACTCGAGCGCAGCCGCGTCCCAGACGTAGGCGACGCCGCCCGTCATGCCGGCGCCGAAGTTGGCGCCGACGGGCCCGAGCACCACGGCAACGCCGCCCGTCATGTATTCGCAGCCGTGGTCGCCGCACCCCTCGACCACCGCCTCGGCGCCGGAGTTGCGCACGCAGAAGCGCTCCCCCACGCGCCCGGCGGCGAAAAAGCTGCCGCCGGTGGCGCCGTAGAGGATGGTGTTGCCGGCGACGACGTTCTCCTCGGCGACGAACGATGCCGCCTCCGGCGGCCGCACGACGATCTCGCCGCCACACATCCCCTTGCCCACGTAGTCCTGCGCCTCGCCCTCGAGCCGCAACCGCACCCCGGGGACGAGGAAGGCGCCGAAGCTCTGGCCGGCGGTGCCGAAGAGCTCGACGTCGACCGTCCCGTGCGGCAACCCGGCGCCCCCCGTGCGCTCGGCGATCGTCCCCGAGAGGCGCGCTCCCACCGCGCGGTCGCGGTTGGTGACCGCGTAGGCGAGCCTCACCGGGCTCGCCGGCGAGGCGTCGCGCGCGTCCTGCCAGAGCCGCTCGTCGAGGCCGGCGGCGATGCCGCGGAACGAGGGCGACGTCCGACGCTCGCGGCGTCCGGACGGGAAGGCGGGAGCGGCGAGGAGCCAGGACAGGTCGAGCCCGTCGTTCTCCGCGGCCGCCGTCGGGCAGAGCAGGTCGGTGCGGCCGACCGCCTCCTCGAGCGTGCGCAGCCCGAGCTCGGCGAGGATCAACCGCGCCTCCTCGGCGACGAAGGCGAGGAACGACACCACCTGGTCGGGAGTGCCGGGCATCCCCTTGCGCAGCTCGGGGTCCTGCGTGGCGATGCCGACCGGGCAGGTGTTGAGGTGGCACTGCCGCGCCATCACGCAGCCCAGCGCGATGAGCGGCACCGTGCCGAAGCCGAACTCGTCCGCGCCGAGCAGCGCGGCGACGACCACGTCGCGGCCGGTCTTGAAGCCGCCGTCGACGCGTAGCGTCACCCGCCGTCGCAGCCCGCACTGCAGCAGCACCTGCTGCGCCTCGGCGAGCCCGAGCTCCCACGGCATGCCGGCGTGGCGGATCGACGACAGCGGCGAGGCCCCGGTGCCGCCGCAGTCGCCGGCGATGTGCACGTAGTCGGCGTGCGCCTTGGCGACCCCTGCCGCGACCGTGCCGACGCCGTGCCCGGCGACGAGCTTCACGCCCACGCGCGCCTCGGGGTGGACGCGCTTCAAGTCGAAGATGAGCTGTGCGATGTCCTCGATCGAATAGATGTCGTGGTGCGGCGGCGGCGAGATGAGGCTCATGCCGGGCGTCGCGTGGCGCAGCGAAGCGATCTCCGCGGTCACCTTGTTGCCGGGGATCTGCCCGCCCTCGCCCGGCTTGCTCCCCTGGGAGATCTTGATCTCGAGCTCGCGCGCCGAGCGCAGGTAGTGGGCGGTGACGCCGAAGCGCCCCGACGCCACCTGTTTGATGGCGCTGTTGCCGCAGTCTCCCTCGGCGGGCTGCCACTTGCTCAGCAGCCGCGGCCGTCCCTCGGCGCCGTAGCGGGTGAAGCGCTCCGCGGACTCGCCCCCTTCGCCCGAGTTGCTGCGCCCGCCGATGCGGTTCATCGCCACGGCCACCGCCTCGTGCGCCTCGCGCGAGAGCGCACCGTGGCTCATCGCGGCCGTGCAGAAGCGGCGCATCACGCTCGCGGTGGGCTCGACCTCGTCGAGCGGCACGGCGACCGAAGCGCGCTTCCACGACAGGAGGTCGCGCAGGCCCGTGGCCGGTCCCTCCTCGACGCGGCGCTGGTATTCGCGGAAGGCCTCGAGCTTCTTCCCGCCTTCGGCGTTTCCGCTGCGTACGGCCTTGTGCAGGGCCGTGAACACCGCCGGGTTCAGCGCGTGGTGCTCGCCGTCCTTGCGGAAGCGGAAGAGCCCGCGGTCGGCGAACGCGCTCCCCTCCCACGCCTGGCGGTGGCGGTGCAGCACGTCGCGCGTGATGCGATCCCAGCCGGCGCCGCCGAGCTTGTTCGGCGTGCCGGTGAAGTGACGGTCGACGAGCTCGCGGTCGAGGCCGAGCGCTTCGAAGAGCTGGGCGCCCTGGTAGCTCGCCACGGCGCAGACGCCGAGCTTTGCCATGATCTTGAGGAAGCCCTCCTCGGCCGCCTCCAGGTAGCGGGTCACAGCGAGGGCGGGGTCGAGATCGAGGGCGCCGGCGCGGTGCGCCACGCTGCGGATCGCCAGCCACGGGTGGACGAGCGTCGCGCCGAAGCCGATGAGGCACGCGAAGTGGTGGTCCTCGCGCGGCTCGCCGGTGTCGCAGACGAGCGACACCTGCATGCGCTTGCGCACGCGGATCAGGTGCCGGTGCACCGCCGCGGTGGCGAGCAGCATCGGGATGGGCGCGCGGTCGGCGGCGAGCGAGCGGTCGGAGAGCACCAGCAGCGCGGCGCCGCCGTCGACGGCCTTCTCGGCCTGCGCGCAGAGCGCGTCGACGCCTTCGCGCAAGCCGTCGGCACCGTCCGCTGGCGCGAACACCGCGTCGAGCGTCGCGCACCGGAAGCGAGGGTCGGCGAGCCCCAGCAGCCACTCGAACGAACGATGGCAGAGCAGCGGGCTCTCGAAGCGGAGCAGGTGGGCCGCCTCGGGCACCTCGTCGATGACACACCCCCACCCGCCCACCATCGTCTCTAGCGAAAACGCCATGCGCTCCCGCAGCGGATCGATGGCCGGGTTGGTGACCTGCGCGAAGCGCTGCTTGAAGTAGCGGTAGAGCAGCTGCGGCTGCTGCGACAGCGCCGCCGGCGGCGTGTCGTCGCCCATCGAGGCGACCGGTTGCTTGCCGTCGCGCAGCATGGGGTCGAAGATGCGCTCGAAGACCTCGCGGCTGTAGCCGAAGGCCCGCTGCAACAGCTCACGGCCGGGCTCCCCCGGCCCCGGCGCCACGTCCGGCTCCGGCGGCAGCTCGACGCCGCGCGGCGGCGCCTCCACCATGTGCCGCTCCACCCACTGGCGGTACGGGCGCCGGCTCGCGAAACGGCGCTTGATCTCGGCGTCCTCGAGGACCTCGTGCCGCTCGGTGTCGACGGCGAAGAGCTGTCCCGGCCCGAGGCGCCCCTTGCGGACGATGCGCTCGCGTGGCAGGTCGACGATGCCGGTCTCGGAGCCGAGGATCACCAGACCGTCGTCGGTCACCCAGTAGCGCTGCGGCCGCAGACCGTTGCGGTCGAGTGCCGCGGCGGCCAGCCGCCCGTCCGTGACGACGACCGCCGCCGGGCCGTCCCACGGCTCCATGAGCGCCGCGTGGTAGTCGAGGAACGCCTGCAGCTCGGGGTCGCGCCCGGCGCGCGGCGCCTCCGGGATGAGCATCATCAGCGCGTGCAGCAGGTCGCGCCCGAACATGACGAGCAGCTCGAGGGCGTTGTCGAGCATGGCCGAATCGCTGCCACCTTCCTGGAGCACCGGCAGCAGCTCGGCGATCTCGTCGCCGAAGAGCGAGCTCCGGAGCTCGCGCTCGCGCGACGCCATCCAGTTGGCGTTGCCCTGGATGGTGTTGATCTCGCCGTTGTGGCCGAGGAAACGGAAGGGCTGCGCGAGCCGCCACTGCGGCATGGTGTTGGTGCTGAAGCGCTGGTGGAAGAGCGCGAGCGCCGTCAGGTAGCGCGGATCGGTCAGGTCCGGGTAGAAGCCGGCGAGCTCGTGGGCACGGCACATCGCCTTGTAGAGCACGGTGCGGTGCGAGAGCGACGCCACGTAGAGGTCGGCGCCGGAGGCGCGCTCGATGCGGCGACGGGTCAGGTAGAGGAGGCGCTCGCCGGCGTTGCCGTCGAGGCCGGCCGGCACGCGCACCACCGCCTGCACGATCTCAGGGGCCGTGCGGCGCGCGTCGCGCCCGAGGACCTCGGCGCGGGTCGGCACGTCACGCCAGCCGAGCAGCTCGAGCCCGCCGCGAGCGAGCTCGCCCTCGACCAGCGCGCGGGCGGCTCGCCGGCGGCTCTTGTGACCGCCGAGGAAGAAGACGCCGACTCCGAGGGTCTCGCCGTCCGCCACCGGGATGCCAGTTGCGGCGAGCTCCGCGACGAGCAGCTCGCGGGGCACCTGGGTGAGGATTCCCGCCCCGTCGCCGGTGACGCCGTCGGCGCCGACGGCGCCGCGGTGGTGGAGGTTGCCCAGCGCCTCGACGGCGAAGGCGAGGATGCGGTGCTCGCGGCGCCCCTGCACGTCGGCGACGAAACCGATGCCGCAGCTGTCGCGCTCCTCCGCCCATGGCGCCGCGGCAGGATTCGTCCACGCCGCCGCACTCGTCGACGCGGTCCCATCCGTGGACCGGGCCGATCCGATCGGGGCGTCGTGTCGCTCGCTGGCGGCGGCGTCTCGTGGGCTCATGCGTCGTCTCCGTGATGCTGCGGGCAAGTCCTTCGGAAAAGAAAAACGCCCCCGGTTCCTTCCGGGGGCGTCTTCGAGGGGCTTGGGTTTCGCTTGATGGCTAGCCGCTCGGGGACGCTCCCCTGGGGTTGGTCTTCGCCGCGTTCGCAAGCGACTCCATGGTCGCCGCGAGCGCGATGGCGTTGGTGATCGTGACGACGGTCGACGCGGCAACGGGAGCGACCACAGCCGCGGCGGCGGGGCTCCGAAGCGAAGCAGAGAGCGATGCTGCGAACGCGGCGACCGGTGCCATTGGCTGCGCAGGCTACGCACACTCCGACGGGCTGTCAACTGTTCTCGGCATTCCCGACAATCCCGTAGGTTTCGAGCGGAAACGCCGACTCTTTCGTCGAAGACGCCTCGCGCGCGCGAGCGTCGCCGAGGGAGCGCCGCGCGCGAGTCGCCCTTTGCTCGCCACGACTTGCCGCGAGCGACGGCGGCACGATCTCGGGCTCGGCATCGACCTTGCCAGGGCCGGCGCGCATCACGTCACGTCAGCGCTCCCAAGGAGGTGCGAATGCGTTCTCTCGAGCTCCGGATGGACACACCCGGGATCGGCACACCACGTCGGACCCACCCATGGATCGTCCTCGTCATGCTGGTGGCCGGCTCGCTCGGCGCGCAGGGCGAGGAGCCGCCCGCCGTCGAGGGCGGTGAAGACGAGCGACCCGCGCTCGAGATCAGCGGTTTCGTCGACGGCTACTACGGCTACAACTTCAACGCCGGGTCGGCGTTCGGCTTCACGGCGCCCCTGCGCAACTTCGACACCGAACACGACCAGCTCAGCCTGAGCCTGGTCGAGGTGGCGCTCGAGCAGAAGCCCTCGGCGGCGCGGCGCGTCGGCTTCCGCACCGACCTCGACTTCGGCCCGACGACGGACATGGTGCACGCCTTCGAGCCCGGTGGTGCCGACGTCTTCAAGAACTTCGAACAGGCCTACGTGAGCTACCTGGCGCCTCTGGGTTTCTCGACCGGAGGGGGCGGCCTGCAGCTCGACGTCGGCAAGTTCGTCACCCCGCACGGCGCCGAGGTCATCGAGGCGAAGGACAACTGGAACTACTCGCGCTCGCTGCTCTTCGCGCTCGCCATCCCGTACTACCACGTCGGTGTGCGCGCCGCGCTGCCGGTGAGCGACCGGGTGACCTTGACCGGCTACCTCGTCAACGGCTGGAACAACGCCGAGGAGAACAACAACGGCAAGACGTTCGGCCTCTCGGCGGCCGTCAAGCCGAGCGCGAGCCTCACCATCGTGCAGAACCTGATGACCGGCCCCGAGCAGGTCGACGACGACAGCCGGCGGTTCCTCTCCGACTCGGTCGTCACCTGGACGGCCACGCCGCGGTGGAGCTTCATAGCCAACCTCGACTACGGCCGCGACCAGGTCGCCGGCGAGACGGTGAGCTGGAAGGGAGCGGCCGCCTACGCCCGCGCCCAGGTCACCGACGGCTGGGCACTGGCGCCGCGGCTCGAGTGGTTTCGTGACGAGGACGGCTTCATGACCGGCACCGCGCAGACGGTCCGGGAGCTCACCCTGACGAGCGAGCACCGCATCGCCGGCGGCGTCCTCGCCCGGGTCGAGTACCGGCGCGACGTCTCCGACGTCGAGTTCTTCGACCGGCGGGGCGCCAAGGTCGGCAACCAGACGACGCTGACGCTCGGCTTCGTCTACGCCTTTGCCTCGCGCCTCTGACTCGATCGCCCCGGCGCGGCGCCCGTTGCCCGCGCCGGGGCACTCTTTTTTTCGCAAGAGCGTCTCGGAAGAATCTGACATTTTTGTATGGCAATAACCGGCGTCATGCATTCCTGTAGTACGATTCCGGCGAGCCCCGGAAGCCACCAGCGCATGACTCAAGCCGACACCCGGAAGCTGTCGGACCTCCTCGAGATGAGCCAGACTCTCGGGTCGACCCTCAAGCTCAAGGCGGCGATGGCGCGGGTCCTGGAGATCCTCGAGGACCACCACGGCGTGCTCAGCAGCACGATCACCGTCCTCGACGGCGAGAGCGGCGAGCTGGCGATCGAGGCGGCGGCCGGGATGAGCTGGCAGGTCGCGCGCAAGACCCGCTACCGCGTCGGCGAGGGGATCACCGGGCGCGTCGTGCAGAGTGGAAAGCCGATCGTCATCCCGCGGGTGAGCCACGAGCCCCTCTTCCTCGACCGCACCGCCGTCGTCAAGCAGTCGGGGCGGGGCGAGGTGAGCTTCATCTGCGTGCCCATCGTCGTCGACGGCCGGACGACGGGCGCCCTCGGCGCCACCCTCCCCTTCGAGCGCGACAGCAATTACGACCGCGAGGCGAAGTTCCTCGCCATCGTCGCCTCCATGGTCGGCCAGGCGATGCGCGTCCATGCCCTGATCGAGGCCGACCGCCAGAACCTGGTGCGCGAGAACCAGCAGCTCCGCCAGGAGCTCAAGGAGCGCTACGACTTCCGGAACATCGTCGGCAACAGCAGGCCGATGCAGGCGCTCTACGAGCAGGTGGCGCAGGTGGCCCCCGCCAACACCACGGTGCTCATCCGCGGCGAGTCGGGCACCGGCAAGGAGATGATCGCCCACGCCGTCCACTACAGCTCGCCCCGCGCCTCCAAGCCCTTCATCAAGGTGAGTTGCGGTGCGCTGCCGGAGAACCTGATCGAGTCGGAGCTCTTCGGCTACGAGCCGGGTGCCTTCACCGACGCCCGGGCCCAGAAGAAGGGGCGCTTCGAGCTCGCGCACGGCGGCACCCTGTTCCTGGACGAGGTGGGCGAGCTGAGCCTGCAGACCCAGGTCAAGCTGTTGCGCGTGCTGCAAGAGCGCGAGCTCGAGCGGCTGGGGGGCGTGCAGCCGATCAAGGTCAACGTCCGCCTCATCGCCGCCACCAACAAGGACCTCGAGGCGGCGGTCCGGCAGGGCACGTTCCGCGAGGACTTCTACTACCGGCTCAACGTCTTCACCCTCTACCTGCCCCCCTTGCGCGAGCGCAAGCCGGACGTCCTGCTGCTCGTCGACCACTTCGTGCAGAAGTACGGCCGCGAAGGGGGCAAAGACGTGCGGCGCGTGGCCACGAGCGCCATCGACATGCTGATGAGCTACCACTGGCCGGGCAACGTCCGCGAGCTCGAGAACTGCATCGAGCGCGCGGTGCTCGTCTGCGAGGGGGGCGTCATCCACGCCCACCACCTGCCGCCGACGCTGCAGACCGCCGAGGTCACCGGCACCGTGCCCCGCCTCGCCCTCGATGCCGCCGTGGAGTCGTTCGAGAAGGACATCATCCTCGACGCCTTGAAGACTTCGCGCGGAAATCGCGCCCGCGCCGCCCGGCTGCTCGCCACCACCGAGCGGATCGTCGGCTACAAGATCCGCAAGTACGGGATCGACTGCTCGCGGTTCAAGGCCGGGTCCCGTCCGAGAGCCACGACGAATCCGTCGGAGACGTAGTCAGACTCCGACGTTCTTGTCGGTTTCGCTCCGCGACCTTCCGCCGGCTTCGCGACGTCAACTCCCGGCTTATCAGCTACTTCCACTCACTGGCCGCAGTCCAGCCGGCCCTTGCATACCTCTTGCTTTGGCGGTCGCCATCCAGGGTCGAGATTCGCCCGATACCTGCCAGGAGGTGACTTGATGAGTGCTCCCGACACCGCATGGATGCTGGTCGCCACGGCGCTGGTGCTGCTGATGACGCCGGCGCTCGGGTTCTTCTACGGCGGCCTCGTCCGCTCGAAGAACTCGCTGAACACGTTGATGATGAGCGTCGCCGCGCTCGGCTTCGTCGGCGTCAGCTGGGCCGTGCTCGGCTATTCGCTGGCGTTCACCGCCGGCAACCCGTGGGTGGGCGACTTCTCGCGCGCGGCGCTGCGCGGCGTCGGTCTCGAGGCGCAGGGGACGATCCCCCACCTCCTCTTCATGGCCTACCAGGGCACCTTCGCCATCATCACGGCGGCGCTCATCTCGGGGGCGATCATCGAGCGCATGCGGTTCGGCCCGTACCTCGCCTTCATCACCCTCTGGGGGCTCTTCGTCTACGCGCCGGTGGCGCACTGGGTCTGGGGGGGCGGCTGGCTCGCCAAGCTCGGCGCCCTCGACTTCGCCGGCGGCACCGTCGTGCACATCAACGCCGGCGCCGCGGCGCTCGTCGCCGCCCTCGTTCTCGGCCCGCGCCGCGACTTCGCACGGCAGGCGTTCCTCCCCCACAACGTGCCCTTCACGGTGCTCGGCGCCGGGCTCCTCTGGTTCGGCTGGTTCGGCTTCAACGCCGGCAGCGCCCTCGCCGCGAGCCCCTCGGCGAGCCTCGCCTTCGTCAACACCATGCTGGCCCCGGCGGCCACCCTCGTCGTCTGGACGCTCCTCGACCTCCGGCGGAGCGGCAAGGCCACCGCCGTCGGCGCCGCCACCGGGATCGTCGTCGGCCTCGTCGCGGTGACGCCGGCGGCCGGCTTCATCGGGCCGATGGCCGCCGTCGTGCTCGGCGCCGTCGCCGCCTTCCCCAGCTACTACGCACTCCTCTGGCGGGCGCGCACCCGGCTCGACGACTCGCTGGACGTCGTGGCGGCCCACGGCGTCGGCGGCACGGTGGGCGCGCTGCTCACCGGGGTGCTGGCCAGCAAGGCCTGGAACGGCGCCACCGACGGCCTTCTCTACGGCAACCCGCGGCAGCTCGGCGTGCAGGCGCTCGCCTCGCTGGCGGCGATCGTCTACAGCGCCGCCGCCACCTTCGCGCTGCTCAAGCTCATCGGCGCGGTGACCGCGTTGCGCGTCGGCTCGCGCGACGAGGGCCTCGGCCTCGACCTCAGCCAGCACGGCGAGGAGGCGTACACCCGCGGCGAGGGTGCCATCCTCGTCCTGCCGCACGAGATCGCCCCGGTCGCCGCCACCTCTGCCGTGTCCCTGCCGATCGCCGAAGGAGGCGCAGCATGAAGCTCGTCGTCGCCATCGTCAGACCCGAGAAGCTCTCGGAGGTGTTGCAGGCGCTCTACCGCGCCGAGGTGCGCGGGCTCACCATCAGCCGCGTGCAGGGGCACGGCGGCGAGACCGAGCAGGTCGAGACCTACCGCGGCACCACGGTGAAGATGGAGCTCTCCGACAAGGTGCGGGTGGAGATCGGCGTCTCCGACCACTTCGTGGCACCCACCGTCGACGCCATCCTCGCGGCGGCACGCACCGGCGAGGTCGGCGACGGGAAGGTCTTCGTGCTGCCGGTCGAGAAGGTCTACCGCATCCGCACCGGCGAGGAGGACCAGGCCGCGGTGACGCCGGTCGAGGAGGTCGTGGCTCACTGACGGAGCTGGCTCCCTTCGAGGCGGACCGGATGGTGCGCACAGCACACCCTACACGGAGCGCTCCGGCGTAGGGTGCGCATCGCGCACCATCCGGGTCTCACGGCACCGAGCCGACCGCCGTCCGGTCCGCCTCGAGGAAGAGCGCGTAAGCCGGGTTCTCCGCCTCCGCCACAGCGCGGCAACCGAGGCCGTCTAGGAACGCCTGGAAGGCCGCCGCGTCCGCGGGCGGCACCTCGAACCCCGCCAGCACGCGCCCGAAGTCGGCGCCGTGGTTGCGGTAGTGGAAGAGGCTGATGTTCCATCGCCCGCCGAGCTGGTCGAGCAGCTCGCGCAGCGCCCCCGGCCGCTCGGGGAGCTCGAAGCGGTAGAGCCGCTCGTCGCGCACCTCCGCCGAACGGCCACCGACGAGGTGGCGCACGTGGAGCTTCGCCATCTCGTTGCCGGAGAGGTCCTCGGTCTCGTACCCGGCGGCCCGCAGCGCGGCGGCGACCTCGGTCGCGTCCTGCCGCGAGGCGATGCGGAGCCCGAGGAAGATGTGGGCCCGCTCGCGACCGGAGAGCCGGTAGTTGAACTCGGTGATGACCCGCGGCCCGATGGCGGCGCAGAGCTCGCGGAAGGAGCCGCGGCGCTCGGGGATCGTCACCGCCAGCACCGCCTCGCGGGCCTCGCCCAGCTCGGCGCGCTCGGCGACGAAGCGGAGGCGGTCGAAGTTGACGTTGGCTCCGGAGAGGATCGCCACCAGCGGTCCCTCCGCGCCGTGGGTCCCCGCGAGCCCGCGCTGCGCGACCCAGGCCTTGAGGCCTGCCACGGACAGCGCTCCCGCCGGCTCCATGATGCTGCGGGTGTCGTCGAAGACGTCTTTGATCGCGGCGCACACCTCGTCGTTGCTGACGCGCACCACCTCGTCGACGGTGCGCCGGGCGATGGCGAACGGGAGCTCCCCCACCTCGCGCACCGCCACGCCGTCGCAGAAGATCCCCACCTGGCCGAGGCGCACCCGGCGCCCGGCGGCGAGCGAGCGGAAGAGGGCGTCGGCCTCGAACGGCTCGACGCCGACGACGCGCACGTGCGGCATGAGCGCCTTGACGTACCCAGCCACGCCGGCGATCAGGCCGCCGCCGCCCACCGGCACGAAGATCGCCGCCAGCCGGCCCTGGCTCTGGCGCAGGACCTCGACGCCGATCGTCCCCTGGCCAGCGATCACCAGCGGGTCGTCGAAGGGGTGGACGAAGGTGAGCCCGCCGCTCGCCGCGAGCTCCTCGGCCCGCAACTGCGCGTCGGCGTAGGTGTCACCGCAGAGCACGACCTCGGCGCCCAGCTCGCGGACCGCGTCGACCTTGATCTCGGGCGTCGTCGCCGGCATGACGATGGTGGCGCGGATGCCGAGCCGGCGGGCCGAGAAGGCGACACCCTGCGCGTGGTTCCCGGCGCTTGCTGCGATGACGCCGCCGGCGCGCTCGGCGTCGGTCAGCGCGGCGATGCGGTTGTGGGCGCCGCGCAGCTTGAAGCTGAACACCGGCTGCAGGTCCTCGCGCTTGAAGAGCACGTCGGCGCCGAGCCGCCGCGACAGCCGCGGCGCGAGGTCGAGCGGCGTCTCGCGGGCGACGTCGTAGACGCGGCTCGTGAGGACGTCGAAGAGCAGGTCGCGAGTCACGGCCGCCGCGCGCAGCCCTCGGCGCGCATCCCGCGCAGCAGCGTCGAGAACCCCTGCGCCGAGGTGCGGAGCTGGGCCTCCTCGCTGCGCTCGCGGGCCACGCGCCGGTGCTCGCGCTCGCCGGCACCGGGCTCGGCGACGTCGACGTAGGTGAGCCACCAGTCGTAACGCGGCAGCCGGCCGCGCACCGCTTCGTGGTAGGTCTCCTGCAGCCGCCGCGTGATGGGACCCACCCCACCCGCGCCGATCGTCCGGCCGTCCACCTCGCGGACCCCCACCACCTCGGCGGCGGTGCCGCAGACGAGCACCTCGTCGGCGAGGTAGAGCTGGTCGCGCGAGAGCGGCACCTCCTGCACCTGGTAGCCGAGGTCGCAGGCAACGGTGATCAGCGCGTCGCGCGTGATCCCCTCGAGGATGGCCGCCGCCGGCGGACAGAGCAGTCGGCCCTTGCGCACGACGAAGAGGTTCTCGCCGGTGCATTCGGAGACGAAGCCCTGGGGGTCGAGCTGGATCGCCTCGTCGAACCCCAGCCGCCGCGACTCGGTCTTCGCCAGCACCGAGTTCACGTAGTTGCCGGCGAGCTTGGCCTTGGTCATCGTCACGTTCGGGTGGTGCCGCGTGAACGACGAGACGTGCGCGCGTACGCCGAGCTGGCGCGCCTCCTCGCCGAGGTATTGCGTCCACTCCCAGACGGCGACGCCGAGCTCGGGCGTGCCGGTGCCGATGTCGAGGTTCCAGCCGCCGCTCGCGAGGTAGATCAGCGGCCGCACGTAGCATTCGGGGTAGCCGTTGGCGAGCACCGTGTCGAGGATCGCCTCGCGGATGTCGCCGGCGCTCCAGGGGAGGTCCTGGAGGCCCAGGATGCGCGCCGAAGCGAGCAGGCGCTCGACGTGCTCGTCGAGGCGGAACACCGCCGTGCCCCGCTCGGTGCGGTAGGCGCGGATCCCCTCGAACGCCGAGAGCCCGTAGTGGAGCGCCGGCGTCAGGAACGGCAGCGTCACCTCCTCGGCGCGCGTCGGCCGGCCGCGCCACCAGATCAGCGGCGAGTGCGGGTTCACGACGTCACCTCGGCGGCGGGCTCGCGCGCCACCTCCGGGGCCGCGACCGCGCCGACGGTCTCGATCGTCACCGGTGCGAGGAAGGGCATCATCGCCCGCAACTGCGCGCCCACCGCCTCGATCGGATGCGCCCGCTCGGCGCGGCGCTGCTCGCGGAACCAGGGCTGCCCCGCCTCGCACTCGGCGATCCACTTCCGCGCGTATTCGCCGGCGCGGATCTCCTCCAGCATGCGGCGCATCTCGCGCCGCGTCTCGTCGGTCACCAGGCGCGGCCCGCCGGTGTAGTCGCCGTGCTCGGCGGTGTCCGAGATCGAGTGGCGCATGTAGGAGAGGCCGCCGCGGTAGATCAGATCGACGATGAGCTTGAGCTCGTGGAGGCACTCGAAGTAGGCCACCTCCGGCTGATACCCCGCCTCCACCAGCGTCTCGAAGCCCGCCTTGACGAGCGCCGAGACGCCGCCGCAGAGCACGGCCTGCTCGCCGAAGAGGTCGGTCTCGGTCTCCTCGGCGAAGGTGGTGGCGAGCACGCCGGCGCGCGTGCAGCCGAGGCCGCGCGCGTAGGCGAGCGCCGTCGGCCACGCGCCGCCGCTCGGGTCCTGGTGGACGGCGACGAGCGCCGGGGTGCCCTGGCCGTCCTGGTAGAGCTCGCGCACGCGGTGGCCCGGCGCCTTGGGGGCGACCATCGCCACGTCGACCGTCGCCGGTGGGGCGATGGTGCCGAAGCGGAGGTTGAAGCCGTGCGCGAAGAGGAGCGTCTTGCCCGGGCCGAGATTGGGCTCGATCGCCTCGCGGTAGAGGCGCGGCTGCGCCGTGTCCGGGACGAGGACCATGATCACGTCGGCGACCGCGCAGGCCTGGTCGGGCGACAGTACCGTCAGCCCCTCGGCCTCGGCGCGCTTGCGCGATGCGCTCGTCTCCGGCAGGCCGACGACGACGTCGAGGCCGCTGTCGCGGAGGTTGAGGGCGTGGGCGTGCCCCTGGCTGCCGTAACCGAGGATCGCGATGCGGCGTCCCTCGAGGGTTCGCAGGTCGGCGGCGTCGTCGTAGTACATCTTGGCCATCGTTCCGTTCCTCCAGCTTCAGGTCGTCGGGATCTCGAAATGGATCTGTTCGTCTTCTTCCACTCTTGCGTCGTCGTGCACCATCGCCACCGGCCCCGAGCGTGCGAGCTCGAGCACGCCGAAGGGCTCGAGCGCCACGAGGAGCCGCTCGATCGCCCCCGAGTGCCCGGCAATCTCGACGATCGCCGAGCCGGGGCACGCCGCGGCGACGCGGCCGCCGAGGGCGATGGCGATCTCCGCCACCTGGCGCGCCTCGCGCTCCCCCGCCGCCTTCACCCGCAGCAGCGCGAGCTCGCGGAGCACCGTGGCTTCCTGCGTCACGTCCTCGGCGTCGAGCACCGGCACCGACTTGCGCAGGTGCTGCGCCAGCCGCGGCACGCCGCGCGTAGCGACCATCGTCAGCCGCGAGCGCCCCGGCGTCTCGGTCGGCGCGACGTTCAGGCTCTCGATGTTGAGCGATCGCTTGCGCAGCGCCCCGACCACCCGCTCGAGTGCACCGGGCTCGTCGACCAGCTTCACGATGTAGGTCCGAGGGCCAATCACGACGCCACCTCGGGACCCCCCTTCCCCCGGCGAGGGGGAAGGGGGGCAGGGGGGTAAGGGGTGGCAGACCAACCCAGAGCACCGGGCTCGTCGACGAGCTTGACGATGTAGGTCCTCGCGCCGCCGCTGTCCACTCCACTCACGTGATCACCCCCGTCGCTGCTGGTTGCTCCAGCATCGGGCGCCGGATCATGCGGTGGAGGTCGGCCCCGGCGGGCACCATCGGGAACACCGCCTCCTCCTTCTCCACCCGGAAGTCGAGGAGCACGGGCCCCTTGTTGGCGCGCGCGCGCTCGACGGCCGGACGCACCTCGTCGCGCCGGGTCACCCGCTCGCCGTCGATGCCGTAGGCGGCGGCGAGGGCGACGAAGTCGGGCGCCAGCAGTGGCGTCGCGGCGTAGCGGCGGTCGTAGAAGAACTCTTGCCACTGCCGCACCATCCCCAGGTAGCCGTTGTTGACGACGGCGATGTTCAGGTCGAGCCCTTCCTGGCGGACCGTCGCGAGCTCCGCCAGCGTCATCTGGAAGCCGCCGTCGCCCGCCACCACCCACACCTCGGCGTCGGGGCGCGCGAGCTTGGCGCCGATCGCCGCCGGCAGCGCGAAGCCCATCGTCCCCAGGCCGCCCGAGGTGATCAGCGTGCGCGGGCGCTCGTGCGGGTAGTACTGCGCCTCCCACATCTGGTGCTGGCCCACGTCGGTGACCACCAGCGCGTCGCCGGCCGTCTCGCGCCAGAGGTCGTGGATCACGTGCGCCGCGAAGAGCTTTCCGCCGTCGTCCTGGTGGACGATGTCGCGGCGGCGCGTCTCCCCGCGCCCCTCGTCGATCACCTGCCGCCACGCGACGTGCCGCTTGCGCGGCAGGAGCGGCTGCCAGGCGGCGAGCACCGCCCGCAGGTCGCCGTGCACCGCCACGTCGACCGCCACGTTTTTCCCCAGCTCGGAAGGGTCGATGTCGACGTGAATCTTGCGCGCCGTCCGCGCGTACGTGGCGAGCTTTCCGGTGACGCGGTCGTCGAAGCGCATGCCGAGGGCGATGAGCAGGTCGGCGTTCTGGATCGCCTCGTTGACGTACGCCTCGCCGTGCATTCCCATCATGCCCAGGCAGAGCGGGTGGCTGGCCGGGAAGCAGCCGAGCCCGAGAAGGGTCAGCGCCACCGGCAGGTCGGCGTGCTCGGCGAGACGCAGCAGCTCGGCGCCGGCGCCCGACTGCAGCACGCCGTGGCCGGCGAGGATGAGCGGGCGCTCGGCGGCGGCGATCAGCTCCGCGGCGCGCTGGAGCTCGGCGCGCGCCGGCGCCGGCGTGGCCCGCACGCCGGGCAGGTCGATCTCGGGCGGCCACGCGAACTCGATCGACGCCTGCTGCGCGTCCTTGCAGATGTCGACCAGGACCGGCCCCGGCCGCCCCTCTTGCGCGATGTGGAACGCCTGGCGCAGCGTCGGCGCGAGCTGGCCGACCTCGGTGACGAGGAAGGTCTGCTTGGTGATCGGCAGCGCGATGCCGGTGACGTCGGTCTCCTGGAAGGCGTCGCTGCCGAGCAGGTGCGAAGGCACCTGGCCGGTGATGAAGACCGTGGGGACGGAGTCCATCATCGCGTTGGCGATGCCGGTGGTGAGGTTGGTGGCCCCGGGGCCCGAGGTGGCGATCGCCACCCCGACCCGGCCGCTGGCCCGCGCGTAGCCGTCGGCCATGTGCGCGGCACCCTGCTCGTGGCGCACCAGCACGTGGCGGATCGGGTACTCGAGCATCGCGTCGTAGGCGGGGAGGATGCACCCACCCGGGTAGCCGAAGACGACCTCCACGCCCTCGCGCAGCAGGCACTCCCAGAGGATCCGCGCACCGGTCAGCTCCATGTCGCTCTCTCCTTACCGCCCGCCGCGGCGGCGAATGCCCCCGCGACCTCCGCCAGCACCGCATCGCCCGCCTCGGTCGTCGTCGCGTTGCCACCGCAGTCGGCTGTCGCCACGCCCGCGGCGAGCGCCCGCTCGACCGCGCCCTCGACCGCCTGCGCCTCGGCCTCGAGCCCCAGCGAGTGGCGCAGCAGCAGCGCCGCCGAGAGGATCGCCCCCAGCGGGTTGGCGATGCCACGCCCGGCGATGTCCGGCGCCGACCCGTGCACCGGCTCATAGAGGCCGAGCGTGCCCGCGCCCAGCGATGCCGAAGGCAAGAGGCCGAGCGAGCCCGCGAGCACCGAGGCCTCGTCGCTGAGGATGTCGCCGAAGAGGTTCTCGGTGAGCACGACGTCGAAGTCGCGCGGCCGCTGCACGAGGTGCATGGCGCAGGAGTCGACCAGCAAGTGCTCGAGGCGCACCTCGGGGAACTCCGCCGCCACCACTTCGCTCACCGTGCGGCGCCAGAGCCGCGAGGTGGCGAGCACGTTGGCCTTGTCGACCGAGGTGAGGCGCCCGCGCCGTGCCTTGGCGAGCCGCGCCGCCACGCGCGTCACGCGGCGCACCTCCTCGGCCTCGTAGCGGCAGACGTCTTCGGCCTCCTCGCTCCCCTCGCGTTTGGCGCCGTAGTAGATGCCCCCGAGCAGCTCGCGCACGAAGACGAGGTCGGTGCCGCGCACGACCTCGGCGCGCAGCGGCGTGCGCTCGACGAGCGCCGGGTGCGTCTTGACCGGCCGCAGGTTGGCGAAGGTGCCGAGCTCCCGGCGCAGGCGTAACAGGCCACGCTCGGGGCGGCGCGCCGGCTCGACACCGTCCCAGAGGGGGCCGCCGACGGCACCGAGCAGCACCGCATCGGCGCCGCGGCAGGCGGTGAGCGTCGCCGGCGGCAGCGGGTCGGCGGCGATCTCGAGGGCGCACCCGCCGACGGGCGCCTCGACGAAGGCGATCGCGAGTCCCGTGGCCTCGGCGATCGCGCGCAGCACGCGCACGGCTTGTGCGATCACCTCGGGGCCGATGCCGTCGCCAGGGAGCACCGCGACGCGTGCCGTCCGGGTCGGGGTCATCGCGCCCTCTCGAAGCGCGCGATGGCCTCGTCCTGGGCCACCAGGTATCCGAGCTCGTCGATGCCGTGCAGCAGGCAGTGGCGCGCGAACGGATCGAGCGGGAACGGAGTCCCGCTGCCGTCGGCGAGCCGCAGCTCGGCGGCGGCGACGTCGATCTCCACCTCGACCCCGGGCGCGGCGAGCAACCGGCGGTGGGTGACGACGTCGATCGCCACGGGCAGCAAGCCGTTTTTCAGGGCGTTCTGGCGGAAGATGTCGCTGAACGAGGTGCTGACGACGGCCTGGAAGCCGAAGTCGCGCAGCGCCCAGACCGCGTGCTCGCGCGAGGAGCCGCAGCCGAAGTTGTCCCCCGTCACGAGCACGACGGCGCCCTCGGCTTCGGGGCGATTCAGCGCGAACTCGGGGCGGGCGCGCCCGTCGCCGTCGAAGCGCCAGTCGGCGAAGAGGTGGCGCCCGAGGTCGCCGCGCACCGTCGTCGTCAAGAAGCGCGCCGGGATGATGCGGTCGGTGTCGATGTGCGGCTGCGCCAGCACGGCCGTGCGGCCGACCACGCGTCGCAGCGGCTGCCCCGCCCAGTTCCCCTCCGACTGCGGAGAGGTCCGGGGCGGGGTGCCCCCCTGCCCCGCGGGGGGCAGGGGGGCCGGTCGGGGATGCGGCGCGTCCACAGGCTCGGACGCGGGTGGGAACGAACTCGTGCGACTGCTCATGGTCAGTCCATCCATTGCCGGGGATCGGCGACGCGGCCGGCGAGCGCCGACGCCGCGGCGGTGAGCGGGCTGGCGAGGAAGGTGCGACCTCCCGGCCCCTGGCGCCCCTCGAAGTTGCGGTTGGAGGTGGAGACGGCGTAGTGGCCGGGCGGCAGGCGATCGCCGTTCATGGCGATGCACATCGAGCACCCCGGCTCGCGCCACTCGGCCCCGGCGCGGCGGAACACCTCGTCGAGCCCCTCGGCCTCCGCCTCGCGCTTGACGCGCTGGGAGCCGGGCACGACGAGCATGCGCGTCGTCGGGTCGATGTGCCGCTCGCGAAGCACGCTCGCCGCCGCGCGCAGGTCCGAAAGGCGACCGTTGGTGCAACTGCCCAGGAAGACCACGTCGACCGGGTGGCCGAGCACCGGGAGCCCGGGCGCGAGCCCCATGTAGGCGAGCGCGCGCTCGAACGAGAGTCGCGTGTCGGCGTCGGGCAGGTGCCACGGCATCGGGATCTCGCCGCCGATGGGGATCGCCATGCCGGGGTGGGTGCCGAAGGTGACCATCGGCTCGAGCGACGAGGCGTCGAACGTGATCTGGCGGTCGAAGCGCGCGCCGGGATCGCCCGCCAGCTCGCGCCACCCCGCCGCCGCTCGCTCGAGGTCGGCAGCCGGCGGCGCGAACTGTCGCCCCGCCAGGTAGGAGCAGGTGGTCTCGTCGGGGGCGACCATCCCCGCGCGCGCCCCCGCCTCGATCGACATGTTGCAGACGGTCATCCGCCCCTCCATGTCGAGCGCCTCGATGGCCGGCCCCATGTATTCGATGGCGTGGCCCGTGGCGCCGCCGACGCCCAGCTCGGCGATGAGGCCGAGCACGAGGTCCTTCGCGGTCACGCCCGGCGAGAGGCGCCCCTCGACGCGCACGGCGAAGCTCTTCGGCTTGCGCTGCAAAAGGCACTGGGTGGCGAGCACGTGCCCCACCTCGCTCGAGCCGATGCCGAAGGCGAGCGCGCCGAAGGCGCCGTGCGTCGAGGTGTGGCTGTCGCCGCAGACGATCGTCATCCCCGGCTGCGTCAACCCCAGCTCGGGGCCGATGACGTGCACGATCCCCTGCCGCTCGTCACCCAGCGCGTAGAGCGAGATGCCGTGACGTCGGCAGTTGCGCTCGAGCGTGGCGATCTGTTCGTCCGCCGCCGTCGTGGCGATCGCGCGCAGGCCGGACGGCTTGCCGGCGCCGCGCTCGCCCACTGCGGACGGGCGCGGCGCCGTCGAGGTCGAGTGATCCATGGTGGCCACCGTGCGATCGGGCCGCCGCACCCGCAGGCCGCGCGCGTCGAGCTCGGCGAAGGCCTGGGGCGAGGTCACCTCGTGCACGAGGTGGAGGTCGACGTAGAGCACCGCCGGCGCCTCGGCGTTCTCGCCGCGCACGAGGTGGGCGTCCCAGATCTTGTCGAGCATCGTGCGCGGCGTCGGAGCGCTCATCGGACACCTCCCGCCGGGGCGCCCGCCGTGGCCTGGGCGCCTTCCGTCGTCACGGCCGCGGGCGGCGCCAGAACGGCGCCGGCGGCGATGCGGTTCACCGCCGCCAGCGCGGCGCGCACGGCAGCCTCCACGATGTCGGTCGAGAGGCCGCGCCCGCGGTGGAGGCGCCCGGCGTGCTCGACCTCCACCACCGCCTCGGCCTGCGCGTCCTCGCCGCTGCTGACGCTGCGCACCTCGAGGCCGCGCAGCGAGCCCTCGAGACCGGTCAGCCGCTGGATGGCGTGGAACGCCGCGTCCACGGGTCCGTCGCCGCAGGCCGCCTCGGCGCGCTCGGCGCCGTCGGCGGGATCGCGAAGCACCACCACCGCCGAGGGGATGGCGCCGTTGCCGGCCGTCGCCTGCAGCGTGACCAGCTGCCACCCGTCGTCGTGCGTTCCGACGGCGCCGCCGCCGGCGAGCGCCAGCAGGTCGCTGTCGAAGACCTCCTTCTTCTTGTCCGCCAGCGTCTTGAAGGCGACGAAGATGGAGTCGAGCTGCTCCTCGTCGGGCGTGTGCCCGAGCTCCTCGAGCCGCGCCCGCAGGGCGTGGCGGCCGCTGTGCTTGCCGAGCACCATCTGGCTGCGCGGGAAGCCGACGTCCTCCGGCTTCAGGATCTCGTAGGTCGAGGGGTGGCGCAGCATGCCGTGCTGGTGGATGCCGGCCTCGTGGGCGAAGGCGTTCTGGCCGACGATGGCCTTGTTGCGCTGCACCGCGAGGCCGGTGACGGCGGAGACGAGCCGACTGGTGGCGAAGAGGCGCTCGCCGCGCACGCCCGTCGTCACGCCGAAGCGCTGGCGGTGGGTGGTGATCGCCGAGACCACTTCCTCGAGGGCGGCGTTGCCGGCGCGCTCGCCGATGCCGTTGACGGTGCACTCGACCTGCCGCGCGCCGGCCTCGATGCCCGCCAGGCTGTTGGCCACCGCCAGGCCGAGGTCGTCGTGGCAGTGGACGCTCCAGGTCACCGCGTCGGCGCCGCGCACCCTCCGCCGCAGCTCGGCGATGAGGCCGCCGTACATCGACGGCAGCGCGTAGCCGACGGTGTCGGGAACGTTGATGGTGGTGGCGCCGGCGGCGATGGCGCGCTCGACGACCTCGGCGAGGAACTCGGGCTCGGTGCGGACGGCGTCTTCGGCGGAGAACTCGACGTCGTCGCACACGGCCCGCGCCCTCGCCACGCCGTCCTCGACGGCCGCGATGACCTGCTCGGGGGTCATCCCGAGCTTCCACTGGCGGTGGATGGGGCTCGTCGCAAGGAAGACGTGGATGCGGGGGCGGGCCGCCTCGGCGAGCGCCTCCCAGGCGCGCTCGATGTCCTCGCGCTTGGCCCGCGCCAGGCCGGCGACGATCGGCCCCTCGGCACGCCGCGCCACCGCCCGCACCGACTCGAAGTCGCCGTCGGAGGCGATCGGGAAGCCGGCCTCGATCACGTCCACCCCGAGCGCCGCTAGCGCGCGCGCCACCTCGAGCTTCTCCGGCAGCGTCATGCTGCATCCCGGCGACTGTTCGCCGTCACGCAGCGTGGTGTCGAAGACGATGACTCGCTGGTGGTCGTGGCCGTGTTCCATGTCCCGCTCTCCCTCGTGATGCGCAAAAACAAAAAGCCCCCGAGATCTGCATCTCGGGGGCTTTTGACTTGCGCGGTTGCTGGCTGCGTCTAGGTCGTTGGCACCCCGAGTTGGAGGCTAAGAATGAGGACGACAAGCACGAGGACGCCGAGCCCGAGCAGGTTGCTCGCGGCGGCATCGAGGACGTTGGTGCGGACCGAGACGGGCATCAGGGGGCGGATTGTAGGCAGAGTTTGGGAGTGGTTGTCAATAGGGTCGATGCAAATCACTTCGCATCCGGAGGGAACGGTGACCGGTACGAAGCATTTCGTGGTGGCTCGGCGAGTGGTCGCTCGGTCGTATTGGGTCGCCGGCCGGCGGGTGCGGGCAGGGCCGCGAGCTGGGGCCCCCGCCGGGGGCCGGCGCCGCTCTCGTGGTCGCTGGTGGACGCCCGCTGATCGCGGGCGACCGGCGACGGCGAGGTCGCCCATCCACGTCCGCGATAAGCGGGCTTGCGGCGCCTGTACGCGGGGACGCGCGGGCACCTTCGTGGTCGCTCGGCATCGTGCTAGTTGCGCTCCCGCGAACCCCCCGTCGGGGGCCCCAGCCCGCGGCCCAACCCGCACCCGCCTCTGCTGGTGGTAGTTGAGCACCGAGGAAACCGGTGGTGCTCCGGGACCGCAACGACGACGTCAGGCGATCGGGGCGGGCTACGCGCTGCACTCCCCCTCCATCGTCACGACGGTCATCTCGCCCGCGTCGCCGAGGTCGATGAAGTCTTCGGGGAGGGCGTCCTCGATGGCCAGCTTCTCGAGATCGACGAGGGCAGCCTTTGCTCGGGCGGGCTCGACCCGTTGCAGGAACTCCAGCGCGCTTTCGCCCGGCTTGCGGTCGGCGATGTAGAGGGCGAGGAGGCGGCGCACGGCTTCGGGGCCGCGGCGGGCGGGGATCTTGCCGACCAGGCGGCCGAAGCGGGCGTCGTCACCGGCGGCGCCGCCGCCGACGGTGACGAAGTACTGCGGGACGAGACGCTCGCCGAGGCGGCGCACGCTGCCCTGGAAGCCGATGCCGGCGACGTGGTGGCGGCTGCAGCCGTTGGGGCAGCCGCTGACCTTGACGTCGAGGCCCGGCGCGGCGGCGACGAGCTCGGGGAGCTCGCGCAGCGAGTCGGCGAGGAGCTGGCCGAGGCCGCGCGAGCGGGTGATGGCGAGCTTGCACGATTCGGCGCCGGGGCAGCTCACGACGTCGGCGAGGGTGCCGGCGCCTCCGGTGCCGAGGCCGGCGGCGGCAAGACGGGCGTGGAGAGCGGGAACGTCCTCATGCCGCACCCAGCGCAGGAGGAGGTTCTGCTCGGCGGTGGCCCGGGCGCCGCCGTCGCCGTAGGCCTCGACGAGGTCGGCGAGCACACGGAGCTGCTCCGAGGTGATGTCGCCGATGGGCAGCGTGACCGTCGCCATCACGTACCCGTGCTGCCGCTGCTCGCGCACGTTGTCGCGGGCCCAGCTCGCGAGCTGTGCGTCGGGCGAGTGACCTGGCGTGGCCGGGAGCACCGGCAGCACGGATGGGTGCTGACCCGGACCGTGCGTCGCGGTGGCGACCACGCGTCGGGCGACCTCGTCCAGGGTGGGTGCGTCGGCGCGGGGCCAGTCCGGCGCCTCCTCGACTGTCGGGTCGTCGGGCGGGAACGGGAACGGGATGCCCGCCGCCTCGCGGATCGCGTCGCGCTCGCGCGCGTACTCCTCGCGGAACTTCGGGAAGCCGATCTCCTTGATGAGGTATTTGATGCGGTTGCGCTGCCGGTGCTGGTAGTCGCCCAGCCGGTGGTAGACGCGCAGCACCGCCTCCGCGGCGGCGAGGATCTCCGACGCGGGGAGGGCCTCTTCGAGCACCTGCGCCGAGGTCGGCTTGATCGAGGTTCCACCGCCGACGGAGACGCGGAAGCCGCGCCGCGAGGGGCCACCGAACGTGTCGGGCGGCAGCAGCACGGCGCGGAAGCCGAGGTCGTGGATGGCGGTCTGCGCGTGGTCGACGGGGCACCCCTCGAAGGCCGTCTTGAACTTCCTGGGCAGCACCGCGGCGAGGCGATGGCGCAACAGGAAGCGGGTGAGCGCCTCCGCGTACGGGGTGACGTCGAAGAGCTCGTCGGCGGCGACGCCGGCGTATTGGCAGGCGGTGATGTTGCGCACCGAGTTGCCGCACGCCTCGCGCGTGGTGAGGCCGACGTCGGCGAGGCGGTCGAGCACCTTCGAGACGTCCGCCAGCTCGACGAAGTGCAGCTGCACGTTCTGCCGCGTCGTCACGTGGCCGAAGCCGCGCGACCAGCGCTCCGCCACCTCGGCAAGGGCGCGCAGCTGAGGCCCGTCGAGGATCCCCTGCGGGATCTTGACGCGGATCATCGACAGCGACCCCTCCTGGCGCTGGCCGTAGGCGCCGCGCAGGAGGCGGAACGAGCGCCACTCGTCGGCGCCGATCTCGCCGCGCTCGAAGCGGTCGAGGGTGGTCACGAACTCGTCGACCTCGGAGCGGTCGGCAAAAGAGAGCCGGGCGCGGCCGAGGACGTGGGGGTCGTCGAGGATGCTCATCGCGCGCTCCTTTCGGCGGCGCGGAGGGGATGCGGGGCGGCGGTGATGCTGGGGCCGGCGACGGCGCCGGCGTCGGCGCGGCTCGCGGCGGCGACGTCGACGACGGCGCCGACGACGATGGTGCCGGGCGCGTCGGCTAGGGCCGCGGGGATCTCCGCGTCGCCGAGCGCCGCCAGCGTGCCGATCCAGGTGTGCGCTTCCGGGGTCCCGGCGGCGAGGAGCAGCGCGGCGGGGGTCTCCCCCGCCCACGCGAGCTCGAGGAGGAACGCCGCCAGCTCGCCGCGCGTCGCCACGCCCATGAGCACGACGACCGTCGCCGCCCCCGGGGCGAGACCGTCGAGGACCGGTCCATACGCGCCCGCGCTGTGACCGGCGACGACGACGAACCCCGCGGCGAGGCCGCGGTGCGTCACCGGGATGCCCGCGAGCGCCGGCGCCGCGAGCGCGCTGGAGATCCCGGGGACCACCTCGAACGGCACTCCCGCCGCGGCTAGGGCGAGCGCCTCCTCGCCGCCGCGGCCGAAGACGAAGGGATCGCCCCCCTTGAGGCGCACCACTCGCTTGCCGCGCCGGGCGGCGCGCACGAGCAGGTGGTGGATGCTCTCCTGAGGCGTCCCGCCGCCGCCGGCGCGCTTGGCGACCGAGAACCGCTGCGCGCCGCGCGCGAGCTCGAGCACGTCGTTCGAGACCAGGCCGTCGTAGAAGACGACGTCGGCCGCGGCGAGCGCACGGGCCGCCTTGAGCGTGAGGAGCTCGGGGTCGCCCGGGCCGGCGCCGACGAGCGAGACGAAGCCGCCGTTGGCGGCGGCGGCGCTCACGCGTCACCTCCGTCGCGCTGCGTGGCCGGAGTGGGCCCCAGACGCGCGGGGGCAGGCCCCGCCCCTACATCGGGAAGGGACCCGGCTTGAACGCCACCCGGAACTTGGGCGGCACTCGGAACCTGAACCAGATCGGGCAGCGTCGTCTGGTCCGGTGTAGGGGCGGGGCCTGACCCCGCCCTTCCGGCACCGCGCCGCTCGTAGAGCCGGTTCAACGCGCGCA
>Ga0075421_100000903_pt1 | contig 33235 bp, 37 predicted proteins | sample SoiMetdeltSBSDD5_FD_75292 | JGI IMG/M metagenome (GOLD analysis project Ga0075421, IMG submission 75292) | Bulk soil microbial communities from a Populus tree surrounding site in Tennessee, USA - Soil MetaG P. deltoides SBSDD5 | ecosystem: Environmental > Terrestrial > Soil > Tree plantation... | reverse complement strand
GACGCTTCGGCAGGCTTGCGAACGGCGCGCGCCACGGTTCTTTCTCTTGCTCCCCGCTGTGATTGGCTCAGTAGATCCTCGACGGGCGCTGCGGCCGGCGCTTTGCGAGTCTCCTGGCGGGAGTCTCGTCGAGACCCTGGCGAAGCCTCGCTGGCCAGCTCCGAGCGAGGAGTCTGAACGACGTTCAGGCCCGTTCGCGGCTCCGGCGCCACGGGCTGAGTCTCGGCCGCCTTGGCGGGCCCAGTGACCGGCTCTGGCCGGCCGAACAGGTCGCGCAAGGCCCCCAGGCGAAACACGGACATAGAGTTAAGCTCATCGCTGTTGCAATGCCAGCCCGACGCAACGCCACACAAAAAAACCGTCGCGGCCGCGGGCGAATCCCCCGCGACCACGCCGGATGTGACGTGGCATGCGAACGCGGCCCTGGCAAGGCTGCCAGGGCCACAGCGAAGCACCTGTCATCCCGGTCGGCGCGATGCGAGCGAAACGCGAGCAGCGCGCCGCCGAAGCGGGATCGCGTGAAGGTTGCGACTCGCTCTTAGGAGGTGCCGGATAGTCTCGGCACCGGCCTGGGGCCGGCGCCTCGACTTCCGCGGGATGACGGGTCGCGGGGTTACTGCTTCGAGCGGACGAGGGTGAACTCGCCCTTCTCGATGCGCGGGCCGAGCTCGCCGACCAGGTTGATGACGGCGCCCTCGCCGTAGCTGCCCACCAGGTCGGTGAGGGCGGCGTAGAGGGCGGCATAGGCCATCATCTGGGGGGAGATGCCGTTCTCGGCCGCCTCCTCCCAGGCATTCAGAATGTAGTCGAGCGCCTTGAGACTGTCGTCGCTGTCCTGGGCGAGCGCCAGCATGATCTCCCTCCATCCCCTGCGCCATCCGCCTGCCCCCAGGCCGGAATGCGCTTCAGATCCCCCGAAAACCGGGTCAGCCCCCGGTAACGAAAACCGTACCATGATACCCACTGGCCGCTACGGCGGTCACGGTTAAGCATTAACCGAGCTACCCTGCGTGCCGTGGCTTTGGTGCACCACGGGTCAGGGCGCCGTCTTGGCGAGAGACTCGGCGATATCGGCGCCCTCGGTGAGGAAGCGCGTGATGGCCGTCTGGGCCGACTGGGAGCAGACGTTATAGGTACGGCTGTAGCTGCGATAGCCGTTGTTGAAGCTGCGTGTGAGCTTGGCCCGGCGCAGCGCCGAGGAACCCTCCGTGTCCATCAGCTCCCGCATCTGCTCGCGCCATCTCTGGCCGTCGTTGGCCCCGCACAGCTCACGCAGGTAATGCACGGCGCCCAGGATCTCGGAGAGGCGCATGAGCTTGTCGTCGTAGGGCTTGGTATCGCTCGACGTGCTCTGCGACGGGCCCTGCGAGGAGGGCCCCTGCGCGCGGGCCAGGCCGGTGGCCGCCCAGGCGATGCCCATGGCGAGGGCCACCAGTGCGCCCAGCAGGGCGGGGCCCCGGCGCGATCCGTTCAGGCCGGGTGTGCGCCCGTGTTTGCGCATGGGGGCCGCATCCTCGCTCCAGTTGCGGGCTCTGCTTTGGCCGGCATTCTAGGCGGCGCTGGGGCACGCCGCAAAGGCGGGTGGCGGGGCGGGCCTAACGCACCGGCAGCTGCAGCAGGGCGGCGGCGCGGCGGACGAGGTCCGCGGCGCCATCCGTCATATGCAACTCGTGGACGGAGTCGAGCGCAACGAAGCGGGCCATCAAGGCGTCGTCGCCGGCGACGGGCTCGCCCGAGATCCAGCGGCCGTAAAACACGGCCAGCACATAGTGGGAGACGAGATTTCCCGGCGGATCGCGGCGGATCACGTCGTGGATATCCAGCACGCCCGCCAGCTCGACCACGACGCCGGTCTCCTCGAGCACCTCGCGCACGGCTGCGGCACGGACAGGCTCGCCCGGCTCGATGCGCCCGCCGGGCAGGCTCCAGAGGCCTCGGAACGGCCCCTCTTTGCCGCGTTGGATCAGCAGCACCTCGCCGCCGCGGAAAATGGCCGCGCTGGCGGCGCCGCGCGGCCAAACGGGTGCCTGCTCGCCAGCCCGTGACATTCGCCCCTCGCTTCAACGGTGGGGTCAGACCCCTCGCCTCGGTGCCGCATGACGGGGTCAGACCCCTCGCCGTCTACGCATCGGTCAAGACGCCACGTTAAGGCGGGGGGGCTGACCCCGTTCGCGCAGTATCCCCCAATCGGCGCAAGGGCGGGAGCCTCTTCTTGAGGCTCCCGCCCTCGGCAATGCCGGAAGCGGCGGATGAATGTGGGCGCTCAGGTCTTGCGCGAGGCTCCCGGGCGGGTGCTGGCCGTATCGGTTCCCGGCGTGATGCCAAGCGCGCTCGACAGCTCGGTGAGCGTGGCCCGCTCCTTGTCGCTCACCTTGACGCCGCCGAAGCCCATGAAGCCGCCCTCGTTGGCGGCCTCGGCCGCGCCGGCGGCGATGTGCTGCAGCCAGGTCTTGAAGCCGGTTGCATCGTCGGGCGCCTTCGTCTCGATGAGGGCCGCGACGTCGTGCAGCGCCGCGATCGATTTCGTCTTAACGTCACCGGCCTGGCTACCCTTCAAGGTGGCCTTCAGCTGCTCGCGGGCGGCATTGCGACCTTCGCTGGTCTCAAAGTCGTCGGCCACCGCGCGCACCAACTCGTTCGACTGCGGGTCGGACTTGGCAGCCAGCAGGCTGCGGCCCGTCGCCATGCTCTCCTTCAGCACGCCGATGAGGCCGCTCGGATCGGCTGCGGTCACCGCCATGCCCGAGAGCATCACGCTCTCCAGCACCTGTTTCCATTCCTCGGGCGTGAAGGTCGTCTTGTTGGCCATCTCTCGTCTCCTCGCTGGCGTGGGGGAAGGCTCAGTGCAGTCAGTGCAAACGGTCGGGCTTCAGGTCGTCGGGCACCTTGCCGCCGTTCTGTGCGAGCTTGGCCATCACCTGCTTGTGGAGCCACACGTTCATGGTGGCGGAGTCCTTGGTGTCACCGGTGTAGTTGAGCTCCTTGGCAAGTGTCTTGCGGGCGGCCTGGCTGCTGTCGAGCTTGAGGAGCTTCATCAGGTCCACGATCGAAGTGCGCCAGTCGAGCTTCTGGCCGGCCTCCTTGGCGAGCTTGTCGAGCACGACGGCCACGTCGACCTGAGGCGCCGCTGCAGGCGCCGCGTGGGGCGGCGTCGGCGTTGGTATTGGCGCGTGGGGCGGCTGCTCGGTGTGCGTGGGCGGCGCGGATGAGGCGGCGGTGCGGGTGGGCGGGGACGAGGCGTGCCGTTGCTCACCCGATGGCGCGGTGGCGGGGGGCGAAGGCGGGGCCTGGTGGCGGCCAAGGACGGACGCCATGATGTTGCCGAGGATGCTCATGCAGGCACTCCTGAGGCGCCGACGGAACGATGCGGCGCATGGGTGGGGAAACCGGCCGGCATCCGGAGGTCCCGGGCGCTGGCCAGGCGCGGCTCGGCGATTGTGGCCCGCCCGGGAGCTCGCCATACATCGGGAAAACCCCGAGGGGCGGCGGGTCGATCCCCTGAAATCGAGGCGCTTTGCAAATATTGCGTTACGGCCGTTCGGGCTTCACGGGCGTGCAGAATCGTAGATTGGGTTAGGCGCCCGAAGGGCCATAACCCAACAACGTCGGACCGTGCCGTGTTGGTTACGCCGCTTCGCGGCTAACCCAACCTACATCACTGCTTGACGGGCGTGCAGGCCGCGGTCTGCAGGGCGGCCTCGGTCTCGGCCATCCAGGCAAGGCCCCGGATCGGCGCGCGCAGGATCACGACGCCCTCGATGGTCGGCGAGGCGATCTGGGTGTCGGCGGCGCCGTCACGTCGGGGCGGAGGGGGCGCGTCGGGGCCGCTGGGGACGATCACGAACGACACGTCGGTGCGGCGCCGCGGCTGTCCCGGCAGCACATAGAGGTTGCGCCCGTCCGGTGTGTGCAGCGACAGCGCCCAGCCTGCGTCGAGCACGCTCGCGCTCACCGCGACCGATCCGCTGCTCAGGTCGTAGCGGCACATGGCGTAGAGCATGTCCGGGGGGAGGAAGGGCAGGATCTGCCGGCTGGACGTCTGCAGCGGCAGCACGACCATGCTGTTGGCGGGCAGCCGCTCGGCGAGCTGGCGGTAGGCCTGGCCGGTGGTGGAGAGCGCGGCGATGAACGTCGCCGAGATGTGGACGATGCCGCCCAGCAGGACGGCCGCGGCGAGCAAGCGCCAGCTGATCCAGCCCATGGCAGACTTGGTGCCTGGCTGCGGCAGCCATCGCGGCACCCGCGACGGCAGCTTCTGCAGCTGCCCCGGCACCTGTCGGAGAAACTGCGGCAGGCGCTGTCTCAGCGCGTCGAGCGAGAGCGTGCTCACCGGCATCCCGTCCTCACGATGTCCGGCATCGACTTGAGCGAGCCGCCGTTGTGGACCGCGTTGGCCATGTTCGTATCCAGTACGGTGAGGACGAGCACGACGCGGTTGCCGCGGCCGCTGGGCAGCCAGTTGCCGGGCCGTGCGTCGCGCGCCAGCGTGACGACGGTGCGCCCGTCCAGGTCGCGCATGGCCGTGCTGCTGTTGAAGGCATGGCGGTCGGCGGGATTGGCGACGAGCCGGCCCTGCAGGTCGTAGACGGCCAGATCCCACCAGGCCGGATCGAACTCCTCCATCACCACGGCGTAGTCGCATCCGGAGGTGAGCCAGGCGCCGCGGTTGTCGGTCTTGGCGCGGAAGGTCAGCTCCGCCGTGGACGACAGGGGAAGCTCGGCGTTGCGGGTCACGTGCGCGCGTGTGTAGGGGTCGGCCTCGGGCCGGCCGGCGGAGGGCCACGTGACCCACGAGCCGAAGGTGCGCGCGGACAGGCGCGAGCCGGCCTCGATCATGTACCAGGCCGAGGCGAGGCCGCCGCCCACGGCAACGCCGAGCAGCAGGGCAACGTTCAGCAGGGCCTTCTTGAACCGGCTCAAGGGGTGCCTCTTGCCACCTGTCGGGTGGCCCTACCTCGGCGCGGCCTTGGGCTCGCCAGCGCTCGAAGGCGCAGGCTGCGCAGGTGCCAGGGGGCTTGCGGGGGTCGTGCTGACCGGGGTCGGCACCGGGTTGCCGGCCCGGCGCATGCCGTCGGCGAGGCGGCGCAACGCGTCGCGCGTCTGGTCGGCCATGATGCTCGACTTCTTCTGGGTGGCGTGGGCGATCTGGGCCTGCGCCAGGGCCGGGTCGGTGCGCTTGAGCTCGGCCAGTCGCTGCTGCTCGGCGAGCTGGGCGGGATGCGGCGTCAGGCCGGCAATGGTGGGGATGTTCCGGTTGGTGTGCACCACCGACATGAAGGCGTGCCAGGCCTGGGTGGGCAGGCTGCCACCGGTGACGCCCTGGCCGCCCAGCCACATGGGGCGGAAATCGTCGTGCCCCACCCAGACTCCCGTTACCAGGGCGCCCGTGAAGCCGACGAACCAGGCGTCGCGCCAGCCGGAGCTGGTGCCAGTCTTGCCCACGGCATGCGTGAAATCGAGTATCGCCCTTCGGCCGGTGCCCTCGTTCACCACCGCCAGCATCATCTGGTTCATCATCTCGACGACGCGGCGGTCGATAACCTGCGGCGCCTCCGGCTCGTCGCGCTCGCGCGAGTAGACCACCTCGCCCTTGGAGTTGGTGAGCTCCAGGACGGCGTAGGGTCGGGTGAGCTTGCCGCCGTTGGCGAAGGTGGCGTAGGCGGCGGTATGCTGGAGCACCGTGATGCCCGTGTCGCCGAGCGCCATCGAGCAGGTGCGTTTGACACCCACCACTCCGAGGCGGCGCGTCATCTCCAGCACCTTGTCGCGTCCGACCTTGAAGGAGAGATCGGCAGCGGTGGTGTTGAGCGACACCTTGAAGGCGTCCGTCAGCGTCAGCGACCGGCCGGAGCCGCCGCTGCCGGAGTAGTTCCTGGGCGCCCAGTTGCCGCAGCTGCCGGAGGCATCGCGCACCAGCGAGCGCGGCGTGTAGCCGTTCTCGAGCGCGGCGGCGTAGACGTACACCTTGAAGGAGGAGCCCGGCTGCCGGCGGGCGTTGGTGGCGCGGTTGAACTGGCTCTCGCCGTAGTCGATGCCGCCGACCACGGCGCGCACTGCACCGTCGGGGTCCATCGCCACCATGGCGCCCGAGAACGGGTTGCTGCGCACCCCTGTCGAGCGCAGCGTCGTTACGATCGCCTCCTGAGCGGCGCGCTGCATGTCGAGGTCGACCGTGACGCGGGCGGTGAGGACGTAGCTGCCCTTGCCCTCGGCGATGCGCTGGACCTCCTCGAACGCCCAATCGAGGAACCAGTCCGGGCTCTGCGACTGCTGCGGCTCGATCACGCGCGCGGGGTTGAGGCGGGCGGCGTGCACCTGGCCGGCGCTCATGTAGCCGGCCTCGACCAGGTTGTTGAGGACCTCGTTGGTGCGCGCCCGCGAGGCCGGCAGGTTGACGTGCGGGGCGTAACGGGTGGGCGCCTTGAACAGGCCGGCCATCAGGGCGGACTCGGCGAGGGTGATGTCGCGCACGGATTTGCCGAAGTAGAATTGCGAGGCAGCCTCCACCCCGAAGGCGCCGCCGCCCAGGTAGGCGCGGTCCAAGTACATCTTCAGGATCTGCGGCTTGGAGAAGCGCGCCTCAAGCAGGAGGGCGAGGAACGCCTCCTTGATCTTGCGCACCAGCGAGCGCTCGTTGGACAGGAACAGGTTCTTGGCCAGCTGCTGGGTAAGCGAGGAGCCGCCCTGCACCACCTCGTTGGCGCGCGCGTTCTCGATCAAGGCGCGGAAGGTGCCCAGGACGTCGATGCCGAAGTGCTCGAAGAAGCGGCGGTCCTCGGTGGCGAGCGTCGCCTTGATCAGGTGGTCGGGCAGCTCCTCGAGGGTGACAGCGTCGTTGTGCAGGATGCCGCGGCGGCCTATCTCGGTGCCGTTGCGGTCCACGAAGGTGACGGCGTAGCGGCCGGTGGTGATCTTGCTATCGTCGAACTCGGTGAGGGCGGGAATGGCGATGGCGTAAAGCACCGCAAGGCCGCCGACGGCGAGTGTCAGTCCTTCCGAGACCAGCTCGGTGAGGCCTCGTCTCCAGCCGGTAAGGCGGAAGCGGGCGAAGAAGCTGGAGAAGGCGTCGTAGCGGTCCTTCGCGTTCTCCCAGGCCGAGGCGAGCCCGGAGTCGATGCGCGCATCGAGCCCGAGCCAGTCGATCACGCGCTTGCGGCCACCGCTTCTGAAGAACCAGTCGAGCAAGCTCGGGGCCCTCTTGTCTGTGCCGGATCCCTGATCCGACTCTGATCCTGGTGCTTTGCGTTATCAATCCCGCTGGCCGGGTTGCGTTACCATTAACGGTTGGTAAGCTTCAGCTCGATGCGCCGGTTGCGCCGCAGGGCCTCCTCGGTGAGGCCGTCCTCGAGCGGCTGGAACTCGCCGTAGCCGGCCGCCACCAGCCGGCGCGGAGAGACGCCGCGGCTGATCAGGTACTTCACCACGGTGGTGGCGCGGGCGCTGGACAGCTCCCAGTTGGACGGGAACGTGGCGCTGGCGATCGGTCGTACGTCCGTGTGGCCGTCCACCTGCAGGGCCCACTCGATGCCCGGCGGGATGCTCCTCTCCAGCTCCGTGATAGCGGTGGCAAGCTGGTCGATGGAGGCGAGGCCCTCCACCGTCAGATTCGCCTGCCCGGAGGAGAACAAGACCTCCGATTCGAACACGAAGCGGTCGCCGACGACGCGGATGTCCTTGCGGTCGCGCAGGAGCTCGCGCAGGCGGCCGAAGAAGTCGGAGCGGTAGCGCTGCAGCTCCTGCACCTGCTTGGCGAGCAGGGTGTTGAGGCGGGCGCCCAGGTCGGCGATGCGGACCTGGCTCTCCTTGTCCTTGGCCTCGTGGGCGTTGATGGCCTCCTGCAGGGCGGCCATCTGGCGGCGCAGCTGCAGGAGCTGCTGGTTGAGCAGGTCCACCTTGGCTTGCGCCTCGTTGGTGAGGAGGCTCTTGTCGGCCAGCTCCTTGCTGAGGGCGGCGATGCGCGCGTCCTTCTCGCCGCCCAGGCCGACGAGGCCTGTCAGACGGGCTTTGTCGGACTGCAGCGAGGCCAGGGTCGCCTGCAAGGCGGTAAGCTCATCCTGGGCCTTCTTGCCCTGGCCCTTCTCGAGGCTGAGCAGGTTGGTGAGCTCGGCGATCTGGCGCTGCAGGCGGCGCAGCGCCGTGTCCTTGCCTGAGGACTCCTGGCTCACGTAGAACTGCGCCACCATGAACACGGACAGCAGGAAGGTGACCACGAGCAGCAGCGTGGACAGCACGTCCACGTAGCCCGGCCAGAACAGGTCGTGGCCGCCACTCGACCGGCGTGAGCGGGAGAGCGCCATCCTCTAGCCCTCAGCCTTTCCGCGGCACGCTGGCCGCCAGCTCCTTGAGCACCGTCGCAACCTCCGACTGCTGGGCGGCCTGCTCGTCGACCCACTCGCGCACCACCTTCTGCTCAGCGCGCATCTGGCGCACAAGGCTGTCCACGCCCTTGGCCAGATCGCGCACCGCCTCCTCGGCCGGCGCGCCGGCGGCGCCGTCGGCCCTCGGGATGGCGCCGACCCGCTCGTTGAGGTCGAGCACGGCGCGGTGCATGTCGTGGATGGCGGCGTAGAGCTGGCGGCTGGCGTAGTCGCTGGTCTGCGAGCCGCCGGGGGCCAGATCGGTGATGCCCGACAGCCACTCCTCCAGTTGATTGTAGAAGCGGCTGTGGGCGTGGCTGGCCTGCAGCTCCAGGAAGCCCAGCACCAGCGAGCCGCCGAGGCCCAGCAGCGAGGAAGCGAAGGCGGTGCCCATGCCGCGCAAGGGCGCGGCCAGCCCGCGCTTGAGCTCATCGAAGACGGTGACGCTGTCGGAGGCGCGCATGTCGATGGCGCTGATCGTCCCCCCGACCGTGGAGATGGTGTCGAGCAGGCCCCAGAAGGTGCCGAGCAGGCCGAGGAAGACCAGCAGGCCCACCAGGTAGCGCCCGGTGTCGCGCGCCTCGTCGAGGCGGGAGGCGATGGAGTCCATAAGGGAGCGCATGGACGTGGCCGACAGCGACAGCGCCCCGGAGCGGTCGCGCAGCATGGTGGCCATAGGGGCCAGCAGCACCGGCCGGGCCGCGATGGCAAGCCCCGGATCGGCAATGCGGAAGGCGTTGAGCCAGCGGATCTCGGGATAGAGCCGCAGCACCTGCGAGAAGGCGTAGCAGATGCCGGCCAGCAGCACGAACAGGATCAGGAAGTTGAGGCCCGGGTTCTGCAGTATGGCTTCCCGCAGGCGCTCGTACAGCAGCGCCACCACCAAGCCCACCAGCACCAGGAAGACGAACATGCGCCAAAGGTAAACGCCGGGGCTCAGTATTTTTCTGTGCAGCGCCGGGGCGGACCTCTCCGGCGATCTCGCTCGTGCCATGCTTTCTTCTCCGGCCCCCTTTGAGTGAGCTAACAGGCCACTCTTAACCACTTATCATCATCGGTGCACGAAAGGCTATGTTGCCGTGCAACGTGCGGTTCTGGAATCGCGCGCTCGCCTCTGACGCCGCCGGGACAGGGCGCCAGCCACACCGCCGCCCCCGACCCTTGCCGCACAAAACGGGCAACTTTCCGGCCTCCAGCCCGATTTCATCCGGTTCCGGTGCTCGTCGAGTCCCTTGGCGGCTCCCTTGCCGGCGCACTCGGCTCAGCCTCAGCCAGCAGCTCCAGCATGGCTCGGTGCACCTGGGCGTTGCCGGCAACGATCTCGCCGGTCTCCAGCGCGCCTTTGCCGCCTCTTGCATCCGTTACGTGCCCGCCCGCCTCCCGGACCAGCAGCGACCCCGCCGCGATGTCCCAGGGCGACAGGCCGCGCTCGAAGTAGCCGTCGAAGCGGCCTGCCGCCAGCCAAGCCAGGTCCATGGCGGCCGAGCCCGTGCGGCGGATGCCGGCCACCTGGGCCATCAACCTCTTGCATTCGGTGAGAAAACGGTCGTGCCCGAGGCGGCCGCGATGGGGGATGCCGGTGGTGATCAGGCTGTCGGCGAGCGTCCGACGCGCTGCCACCCGCAGCCTGCGGTTGTTGAGGAAGGCGCCCTGGCCCTTCTCGGCCGTATACAACTCGTCGTAGATCGGATTGTAGGTCACGCCGGCGACGATTTCGCCTTCCCGTTCAAGGGCTATGGTGACGCAGAAGAGCGGCACCCCGTGCATGAAGTTGGTGGTGCCGTCGAGCGGGTCCACGATCCAGCGGTGGGTCTTGTCCGGGCCTTCCACGGCCCCCCGCTCCTCCATCAGGAAGCCGTAGCCGGGGCGCGCCCTGGACAGCTCGCGGAACACGGTCTCCTCGGAGCGGTGGTCGGCGCTGGTGGCGAAATTGGCCGGCCCCTTGATCGAGACCTGCAGCTGCTCCACCTCGCCAAAGTCACGCACCAGCCCCCGGCCGGCCTTGCGCGCGGCGCCGATCATGACAGTCAACAGGGCGGAGGCGGGCATGGCGGGAGGATGCTCTCGGGCGTACGGATTCGGAGACTGCAAAGAACGGACCAGCGGCCACGCCGCCGTCGCCCGACCTAGCCCAGGCGGGAGGGGATGGCAAGGGCGGGGACCGCCGACTTCCGTTCCTTTAATGTTCTTGCTGTGGTACTGACGATTTGGCAGTGTGCCGACGTCATGACCGAAGAGATGACCAACCTCGTCCTTGAGCACCTCCGCCACATTCGCTCCCGCGTCGATGCGCTGGGGGACGACATGCGGCACGTGATCCTGCGCCTCGGCGCCCAGGACGGGTATCTCGCCGGCCGGCAGATCTCTGAGGAGGGACAGAGCTCCGAGATCGACCGGATCAAGGAGCGGCTGCAGCGTATCGAGCGGCGGCTGGAGCTGGCGGATTGAAATTGAATCGCCACCCTCAGAGCACCTTGCCCGGATTGAGTATCCCCTTCGGGTCGAACGCCGCCTTGATCTTCCGCATCAGGTCCATGGCCACTGCGCCCTTCACCTCAGCCAGCTCCGCGCGCTTCATGACGCCGATGCCGTGCTCGGCCGAGATGGAGCCGTTGAGGCTCAGCACCACCTCATGCACGGCGTGGACGATGTCGTCCCACATCGCCATGAACCTCTCCCTGGCCATGCCTTCGGGCTGGGCGATGTTGTAGTGCACGTTGCCGTCGCCGAAGTGGCTGATGGGGAGGGGGCGGGCGCCGGGGCAGAGGCGCTCAACGGCGGCGTCGGCGCGGCGGATGAACTCAGGGATCGCCGCCACCGGCACCGACACGTCGTTCTTGACGCTGGCGCCCACCGGCTTCTGCGCCTCCGAGTAGGATTCGCGGAGTCGCCAGAAGTCGCGCGCCTGCCCGAGCGAGCTGGCGATGACGGCGTCGGTTATGATCGCGCGCTCGCTGGCTGTGGTCAGCGTGTCGGTGAGCACCCGCTCGGCGGTGCCGTCGGCCTTGAGGCCCGAGGTCTCCAGCAGTGCGTACCACGGATGCGGGCCGGGGAAGGGATGGCGGGCGCCCGCCACGTGCGTGACGATGATGTCGAGCACGAGATGCGGCATCACCTCGAAGGCGGTGAAGCTGGGGCCGGCCGTCTCCTGCGCCATGTTGAAGAGCGGCAGGGCGGCGTCGAGATCGGGTAGGCCGACGAAGGCGGTGGCCTTCTCGGCGGGCCTGGGGAACAGCTTGAGCACCGCCGCGGTGATGATGCCCAGCGTGCCCTCCGAGCCGATGAACAGGTCCTTGAGGTCGTAGCCCGTGTTGTCCTTCTTCAGCGCGTTGAGGCCGTTCCAGATGCGGCCGTCGGCCAGCACCACCTCGACGCCCAGCACCAGCTGGCGGGTATTGCCGTAGGCCAGCACGCCCACCCCGCCGGCATTGGTGCCGAGGTTGCCGCCGATCTGGCAGGTGCCCTCGGACGGCAGGCTCAGCGGGAACAGGCGGTCCTTTTCGTCGGCCGCGGCCTGTGCCTCGGCCAGCGTAAGGCCCGCCTCCACGGTCATGGTGAAGCCCTGTGGGTCGATGGACCGCACCCGCTTGAGCCGGCCCACCGAGAGCACGACCTCGCCGCGCGTCGGCACCTGCCCGCCGACCAGGCCGGTGTTGCCCGCCTGCGGCACCACCGGGATGCCGTGCTCGTTGGCGAGCGCCAGGATCCGGGAGACCTCCTCGGTCGTGCCGGGCCGCAGCACGAGCGAGGCGCGGCCCGCGTACATGTCGCGCCACTCGCGCAGATAAGGCAGCTGCTGGTCGGGGTCGGTGAGCGCGTGCTGCGCGCCGACGATGGCGGCGAAGCGGGCGATCAGCTCGGGGCTCAAGGTGGCGGAGCTCAGGGTCTCACTCATGCGGGTCTCGCGGCGCGGCGCAGCCGGTCGTTGATGGCTTCGCCCAGACCCTGCTCCGGGACCGGCATCACCGCAATAGCCTTGGCACCCGCTGCGTCGAGGGTGCGCAGGGCCGCGAACAGGTTGGCCGCGGCCTCGACCAGGTCGCCGGACCAGCTCAGGTTCAGCATGATGCCGGGGTGCGCGGGGATGCTGGCATGGCCGAAGGCGAGCAGCGCCTCGTCCTCGCCCACGTCGGTCGCCTCGAGCCGCAGCCTGGCCGCCGGCGCGTAATGGCGCGCCAGCATGCCGGGCGAGGCCGGCTTGCCCGCCTCCCCTGTTGCCAGGGCCACCGGGCCGCCGAGCACGCGTGCGATATCCTCGCGCGCCACCGCGCCGAGCCGCAGCACCACCGGGTCGGCGCCGGTCGCATCCACAACCGTGGACTCCAGCCCGTGGGGCGATGCCCCGCCGTCGAGGATGATGGGCATGGGGCCGCCGCCGGCCGCCGCGAAGTCCGCCGCCACATGCTCGGCGGTGGTCGGGCTCACATGCCCCGAGCGGTTGGCGCTCGGCGCCGCGACGGGCACGCCCGCCGCCTGCAGCAGTGCCTGCGCGACAGGGTGAGCCGGAACGCGCACGGCAACGGTGTCGAGCCCGGCCGTGGCCAGATCGGCCACCGGGCAGCCCGGCCGCCTGGCGAGCACCAGCGTCAGCGGCCCCGGCCAGAACGCCCGCGCCAGTGCAGCGCCCGTCTCCGTCAGCTGCCCGAGCACCCCCGCCGCCTCCGGCGTAGACACGTGCACGATCAGTGGATTGAAGCGCGGCCGCGCCTTGGCCTCGAACAGCGCCGCCACGGCCCTGGCGTTGCCGGCATCCGCGCCCAGCCCGTACACCGTCTCCGTCGGGAATGCGATCAGGCCCCCGCCCCGCAGCGCTGCGGCCGCGGCGTCAATGGCCTCTGGCGATGCTTTTACAATGCTCACGCGGGCGCGGTCCTTTCACGACGGTGACGGCCGCCTGTTGCGCTGCTTGTCCGCTACTTGGGCCATCCAGAGCAATGCCCAAATGCAACCGCCAGTAGGTCTCGGGCGTCCTATCGCTTAGCCTTGGTGGCGGTGGTGGTGGCAGGCTTCACATCGGCCTTGACCACGGCCATCTGGTGAACCTTGTAGGCGCTGTACGTACTGGAAACCGCCGTGATGGCGGTAAACAGCACGATCCACGTTGCCTTGTCCTTGAGCCATTGCATCGCAGCGATCTCCCCTCCGCGCCACGGCCCCTCTAACCGGCCGTGCCCTAACGCGCTGCGCAGGCCAAGCGTTCCCCACCCGGACGTTCGGCTTCTTCTGCGCCTGGAGCTCACTCTCCGCCGGCTTCACGGCCCGATTGCGGCATCGACGGCAGTTGGCTGGCGACCAGCCACCGGGGGTGCGACCGGGCTCGCGCCCGATCGCACGTCGAACTCCCTCATCAGTGCGCCAGCACCGCGAGCAGCAGCAGTGCCACGATGTTGGTGATCTTGATCATCGGGTTGACGGCGGGGCCGGCGGTGTCCTTGTAGGGGTCGCCGACGGTGTCGCCGGTCACGGCCGCCTTGTGGGTCTCCGAGCCCTTGCCGCCGTAGTGGCCGTCCTCGATATATTTCTTGGCGTTGTCCCAGGCTCCGCCCCCGGCCGTCATGGAGATGGCCACGAACAGGCCGGTGACGATCACGCCGAGCAGCATGGCGCCCAGCGCCGCAAAGGCGTTGCCGGTGCCGGCGATCCACTGCACCACGAAGAAGCACACGATGGGCGAAAGCACGGGCAGCAGGGAGGGGACGATCATCTCCTTGATGGCGGCGCGGGTGAGCAGGTCGACTGCGCGCGCGTAGTTGGGCTTCTCGGTGCCCTGCATGATGCCGGGCTTCTCGCGGAACTGGCGGCGCACCTCCTCGACGATGGCGCTGGCCGCGCGGCCCACCGCGGTCATGGTGATGCCGCCGAACAGGTAGGGCAGCAGACCGCCGAAGAACAGGCCGACCACCACATAGGGGTTGGCGAGCGAGAACAGCCCGTCGACGTTGAGGCCGTAGAAGATCGAGCCCTCCTTGGCCTGGGACACGAAGTACTTGAGGTCCTCGTTGTAGGCCGCGAACAGCACCAGTGCACCGAGGCCCGCCGAGCCGATGGCGTAGCCCTTGGTGACGGCCTTGGTGGTGTTGCCCACCGCGTCCAGCGCGTCCGTGGTCTTGCGGATCTCCTTGGGCAGGCCGGCCATCTCGGCAATGCCTCCGGCGTTGTCCGTGACCGGACCGAAGGCATCGAGCGCCACCACCACGCCGGCCACGGAGAGCATGGCCGTCACGGCGATGGCGATGCCGAACAGGCCGGCGATGTTAAAGGTGATGATGATGCCGGCGATGATGATGAGGGCCGGCAGCGCGGTCGCCTCGAGCGAGACGGCGAGGCCCTGGATCACGTTGGTGCCGTGCCCGGTCTGCGAGGCCGCCGCGATCGACTGCACCGGGCGGTAGTTGGTGCCAGTGTAGTACTCCGTTACCACGATGATGAGCGCGGTGACGGCGAGGCCCACCAAGCCGCACCAGAACAAATCAAGGCTGGAGAAGGTCACACCCCGTGCCGTGAACTCGGCGTTCATGCCGCCGAGCAGATAGCTCGTCACCGGCCAGAGCAAGACCACCGAGATGATGCCGGTGGCGATGAAGCCCTTGTAGAGAGCCCCCATGATCGACTGGTTGGCGCCGAGACGCACGAAGAAGGTGCCGATCACCGAGGCAACGATGCCCACCGCGCACACCGCCAGCGGGTAGAGCATCAGCTCGCGCACCACCGGCTGTCCCGTGAAGTAGATCACCGCCAGCACCATGGTGGCGACCACGGTGACGGCGTAGGTCTCGAACAGGTCGGCGGCCATGCCGGCGCAGTCGCCGACGTTGTCGCCCACGTTGTCGGCGATGGTGGCGGGGTTGCGCGGGTCGTCCTCGGGGATGCCGGCCTCGACCTTGCCGACCAGGTCGCCGCCCACGTCGGCGCCCTTGGTGAAGATGCCGCCGCCGAGACGGGCGAAGATGGAGATCAGCGAGGCGCCGAAGCCGAGCGCCACCAGCGCGTCGACCACGGTGCGGCTGGTGCCGGCATAGCCGATGCCGACCGTGAGGACGAAGAAGTAGACGGCCACCCCGAGCAGCGCGAGGCCCGCTACCAGCAGGCCGGTGACGGCGCCGGCGCGGAAGGCCATGGAGAGGCCGTCGGCCAGCGAGCGGGTGGCGGCCTGGGCGGTGCGCACGTTGGCGCGCACGGAGACCAGCATGCCGATGAAGCCGGCGGCGCCCGACAGCCCGGCCCCGATCAGGAAGCCCAGGGCGACGAGCCAGCCGAGCAGGACGCCGATGATGAGGAACACCACCGCGCCCACGATGGCGATCGTGGTGTACTGGCGCGTCAGGTAAGCCGTGGCTCCCTCCTGGATCGCTGCGGCGATCTCGCGCATGCGAGGCGTGCCCGCATCGGCCGCCATCAGGGCGTTAACGGTGTACGCGCCGTAGGCTACGGCGAGCAGCCCGCAAAGAATGATCGCCCACATGACCGTGTCCATGGTCTTCCCCTTATTCGTGCCCTTCTGGCGACGTGTGGCTGGAGCTGCGCTTGGCCCGAGCGCAACAACGGGCGGGAACGGCCTCGCCCGCCCCGCTCGCCTGAGCCCGCACCCCCAAGTACCGGCCTGGTGCCGGATTCGCGGCCGGACCATGCCAAATGTCCGAAGTCGTTGCAACATGGGCACAAGTGCCGATGTTGACGCATGGGGGGTGTCGCAGCCGTACTTGCCCATTGATTGATGTGTGCGGCGGCTTTTCGCAGCCGGGCGATCAAAAATGGTCCCAGCCCGAGCGGCCCAACGCCCGCGGGCGGCCGTTGGGGGCGTCGATGAGGAGGCCATCGCCCTGATCAGGCCAAGCGGACGGGCCGGCCGTTCCGATCTCCGCCAGGGCCACACCCACCTTGGCGGCGGCTGTGCGTAGCTCGTCGCGCCGCGCGCGCGGACCGGCGACGGCGGCGAGCACCTCGTAGTCGTCCCCGCCGGTGATGAGCTGCGCCAGACGCCCCGGCTCCCGCGCCAGAACCTTGCGGGCCGCACCGGAGAGGGGCACGTCCCCCGCCCGCAGCCGCCCGCCAAGGCCGGAGCCGCGCAGCATGCGCTCCAGGTCCTTCACCAGGCCGTCGGAGAGGTCCATGGCGGCCGCAGCGTACTGGCGGAGCAGCGGCGCCAGAGCGAGTCGCGGCTCGGGACGGCGATAGCGGCCGATGAGATAGTCCGCCTCGGCCTCCGACAGGCCCCAGGCCACGGCCAGCGCCGGCTCCCTGGCGAGCGCCAGGCCCAGCCCGGCGTCCCCGATGGTGCCCGAGACGAAGAGCGTGCAGCCCGGCCGCACGGTGCCGCGCCGCACCATCTGCCCCCGCGGCACCGAGCCAATGGCCGTGATGGAGACCGTGAGCGGCCCCGGCCGCCGGTCGGTGTCGCCGCCCAGGAGGCGGCAGCCGAAGCGCGTCTGTGCGTCGCGCAGCCCAGCCACGAAGGCTGTCAGCCACCGGTGCGAGGGCGCCTCGGGGAACGACAGGGCCATCAGATACCCCACCGGCTGGGCACCCTTGGCGGCCAAGTCCGAGACGTTCACCGCCAGCGCCTTCCAGGCGATGTCCTCGGGCGGGTCGCCGGGCAGGAAGTGCACGCCCTCGGCAATCGGGTCCGTCTTCAGCACCAGCTCCGTGCCGGGCTCAGGCGTCAGCAGGGCGCAGTCGTCCTTGAGGCCGAAGGCGCCCGGATCGCCCTCGGTCAGCGGCGCCAGCAGGGCGATGATGGCCTCCTCGCCCTGCAGCCGGTCGTCCTGTCCTTGATTACGGCCCATCATGGCGGTCAGAGTAGCATCCCGCGTGGGAATTGCGCCAACGAGAGGAGCCGGCGATGCCAGCTTTCATCTGCACCGCGTGCGGCATGCAGTATGCGCCAAGCGCGAGCCCTCCCCCCGAGTGCCGCGTGTGCGAGGACGAGCGCCAGTTCACACCGCCGGGCGGGCAACGCTGGACGACGCTCGACGATCTCGCTGTCGACCGTCTCAACGCCTTCCGCCAGCACGAGCCGGGCCTGATCGGCATCGGCACGCGGCCGCAGTTCGCCATCGGCCAGCGCGCGCTGCTCATCTTAACGCCGCACGGCAACGTCCTGTGGGACTGCATCTCGCTGATCGACGAGGCCACCGTCACGATCATCAAGGCGCTCGGCGGCATCGATGCCATCGCCATCTCGCACCCGCATTTCTACACGACGCTCGTCGAGTGGAGCCGCGCCTTCGGCAACGTGCCCGTGCACCTGCACGCCGACGATGCGGCCTGGGTGATGCGGCCGGACCCCAGCATCGCCCATTGGCAGGGCGAGACGTGTGAGCTGCTGCCGGGCGTGACGCTGATCCGCGGCGGCGGCCATTTCACCGGCGGCACCATGCTGCACTGGGCGGCGGGGGCGGAGGGCCTGGGCGTGCTGTGCTCGGCCGACATCGCCACCGTGAATACGGACCGCAAGTCCTTCACCTTCATGCGCAGCTATCCGAACAACATTCCGCTGTCGGAGAAGGGCGTGCGGGCGATCGGCGCGGCGCTGGCGCCGTTCCGGTTCGACCGGGTCTACAGCCATTTCTTCGACCGGAGCATCCCGACGGGTGCCAAGCGCATCCTTGAGGACTCGATCGACCGCTACGTCGCCGCCATCGGCGGCGCCTACGATCGGGCGTGATCCCCCTCTCCCCGCTTGCGGGGAGAGGGATCACCGCTCCGGCAGCGCCCCAGGCCGCAGCTTGCGCGCCAGGGCGTCGAGCACGCCGTTGACGACCCTGGGCTCGTCGCCGGCGAAGAAGGCGTGCGCCACCTCCACGTACTCGCTGATGACCACGCGCACCGGCACCTCGGTCTCCTCCATGAGCTCGAAGGCGCCCGCCCGCAGGATGGCGCGCAGGATCGCATCCACCCGCACCAGGCGCCAGCCGCTGGCGAGCTGGGCGTCGACGACGGGGTCGAGCTCCTTCTGCCGCCGCACCACGCCGTGCAGGATGCGCGCGAAATGCGCCGCATCCGCGCCGGCGACGGTGCGGTCTTCGGCCAGATCGCCGATGCGGTGGGTGTTGAACTCGTCGATCACCTCGGCGAGGTCGGTCCCCGCCATGTCCATCTGGTAGAGGGCCTGCACGGCGGCGAGCCGCGCCTGGCTCCTCGCCAGCGGGCCCTTCGGTTTGGCGTCGTCGGCGCCGCTCATCATGGCTCCTGCCCTGTCCAGTGCTCGTGCTCTGTCGTTCAGCGGCGGCGGCAGCGGATCGGGGCCTCGCCCCGACCCGCGCTGCATCGCCTTCATGCGGGCCCGGCCGCGAACGCGCGCGCATGCCCAATCAGCGCCAGGCAGGCGCGCACCGCGTCCGCGCCCTTGCCGCGCCGCCCGCCCTCGGCCCGCGCCAGGGCCTGGGCCTCGTTCTCCACGGTGAGGATGGCGTTGCCCAGCGGAATGGCGTGGCGCGTGGCGATATCCATCAGCCAGTGGTTGGCATTGGCGCACACCGTCTCGTAGTGGCTGGTCTCGCCGCGGATCACGCACCCGAGCGCCACGCAGCCGTCGAAGCGGGCGTTGGGCGCGTACGCAGGGATCAGCCCGGCCTCGACCGCCTGCGCCAGCGCCAGCGGGATCTCCAGCGCCCCCGGCACGCTCACGCGCTCGAACGCGGCGCCCGCGGCCTCCAGCTCGGCGATGGCGCCGGCCGCCAGGGCCTCGGCAATGGCGCCGTAGTACGGAGACTCGATCAGAAGTACACGTGCGCGCGCCGCTGTAGGCGCCCGCGCAGCCTCGCCTGTGTCCTGCGCTCGCCCCGCCATCGCGCTCACCCGATCTTGCGGTGGCCGACAATGCGCAGCCCGAACGCCTCCAGGCCGACATAGCGGGACGGCGGCGTGTTCGACAGCAGCACCATGTCGGTGACGCCCAGGTCGCGCAGGATCTGAGAGCCGATGCCGATCTCCACCTGGCGGCGCTCGGCATCCTTTTTCTTGCGATCGGCGCTCTGGGCGATCCATTCGGAGACGGACTTGGGCCGCAAGTCACGGATCAGCACGACCACGCCGCGACCTTCCTCGGCGATGATGCGCATGGATTTCTCGATCAGCGAGCCCTCGGCGCCCTCGGGGCCCGCACCCAGCAGGTCGGCCATGGCGCTCACCGCGTGCACGCGTACCAGCACTGGCCCCGGCGCCTCCAGGTCGCCCTTGACGAGCGCCAGATGCTCCACCGGCTCCACCGTGGTCTCATAGACATGGAGCTGGAAATCGCCGCCGAAGGCGCTGTCTACAGGGGTGCCGGCGATGCGGCGCACGATGCGGTCGTGCTTGAGCCGGTAGCCGATCAGGTCCTCGATGGTGCCGATCTTGAGCCCGTGGCGCTGGGCGAAGCCGACAAGGTCGGGCACGCGCGCCATGGTGCCGTCGTCGTTCATGATCTCGCAGATCACCGCGGCGGGATAGAGTCCGGCGAGCCGCGCTAGGTCGATGCCCGCCTCCGTATGCCCGGCCCGCACCAGCACGCCGCCCTCGCGCGCGATCAGCGGGAACACGTGGCCGGGTGTCACGATGTCGTTGTGGTCCTTGGTGGGGTCGATGGCGGTGGCGATGGTGCGGGCGCGGTCGTGCGCTGAGATGCCGGTGGCCACGCCCTCGCGCGCCTCGATCGACACCGTGAAGGCGGTGCGCTTGCGCGCCTCCGGGTGGGGCGCCATGTAGTCCAGCCGCAGCTGGTTGGCGCGCTGCTGCGTGAGGGACAGGCAGATCAGGCCGCGGCCGTGCTTGGCCATGAAATTGATGGCATCGGGTGTGGCCATCTGCGCCGGGATCAGCAGGTCGCCCTCATTCTCGCGGTCCTCGGCATCGACCAGGATGATCATGCGGCCGTTGCGAAGGTCCTCGATGATCTCCTCGATGGGGGAGAGGAAGCCCTTGCCCTCGGCGTAGATCACCCGATTGGGGCTGCTGTTCACGTTGGCTGCTCCCGGTCACGTTCCAGCGGCTGCCCATCGGCTGCCTGCTCGCGGTCGATCAACCGCGCCACGTAGCGCGCGATCAGGTCCACCTCCAGGTTGACCCGGTCGCCCGGCTTTCTGGCGCCCAACGTGGTGTGGGTCAAGGTGTGGGGGATGATGTTGATGCCGAAACGGTCGAGCGCCACCTCATTGACCGTGAGAGAGATTCCATCAAGCGCCACAGAGCCCTTAGAGGCGATGTAGCGCACCAGCCCGGCCGGCGCCTCCACCGTGAAACGGCGCGATTCACCGTCGTCGCGCATATCTACAATGCGCCCCACGCCGTCCACATGCCCGGCCACAAGGTGCCCGCCCAGCTCCTCGCCGGCTTTCAGCGCCCGCTCGAGGTTGACGCGCCGGCCGGGTCGCCATTCGTCCAGCGTGGTTTTGGCCAGCGTCTCGTTGGAGACATCCACCGTGAAAGTGCAGCCGCCGCCCGGCTCCGGCGTCACCTCGACCGCGGTCAGGCAGGCCCCGTCGCAGGCGATGGAGGCGCCCAGCGCGACGCTCTCCGCAGCATAGCTGCAACGGATCGCGAACCGCCCGCCGTCGCGTGCCGCCACAGTGCCGAGGTCGCTGATGATGCCGGTGAACATAGATGGAGGGTACCATGCGCAGCCGCTGTTACGAAAGTCGGCGAGAGTGGCGCTCTGCCCGGACGCGGACCGATCCCCAGAGGGGTTTGGGCGCTGCATGAGCCCCCTTAAGTGCCCCCTGCGCGCATCCGGCTAAGTCGAACAGATGCGTGTTGGCGCGGGTTCCCGCAACTATGCTAGGATGCGGTCGCCATGACGATTCAAGAGAAGCTCGAGGCGCTGTTCGACAAGGTGCGGGCCCTGCCGGAGGCACGCCAGGAGGCCGCCATAGAGGCCTTGGCAGAGATCGCCGAGGAGCCGCACCAGCTGTCCGAGGAAGAGCTCGCCGTGCTCAGACCAGCGCTTGAGCGCGCCAAGCGCGGCGAGTTTGTGCCTGATGATGAGGTGGCCGAGCTGCTCGACAAGCCATGGCGCTAAGGCTACGGCTCGATCCGCAAGCCAAGCGCGACCTAGCCGAGATCAGAGCATACCTGCTGGAGCACGCCAGCACAGAGTCCGCAAACCGAGTCCGCGATCACCTCCGCAAGCGGTTCAATCGCTTGCTGACCAAGCCGATGCTCGGCGTTTACACGGCACGGCCATTGCGGTGGTGATCCTCCACGTCCGTCGCAGCTCTCGCCTCGATCCAAACCTCGGTGACTTGGGGCACTAACGGTCACCATGCCATCCGCCTAACGCACCTCGCCGGAGCGGAGGTCGAACAGGCGGCCGTTGTCGGTGCACGCCGGGTCGGCCAGGCGCACGAAGGTGGGGGCGATGTCCTCGGGCGTATGCAGGGTGGCCGGGTCCTCGCCGGGGAAGGCCTGGGCGCGCATCCGGGTGCGGGTGGGGCCCGGGTTGACCAGGTTGACCCGCACCGGCGTGTTCGCCACCTCGTCGGCCCAGGTGCGCACCAGCGCCTCCAGGGCGGCCTTGGACACGGCGTAGGGGCCCCAATAGGCCCGCGGGCGCAGCGCCACGCCCGACGACACGAAGATGGCGCGGCCGGCGTCGGAGGCGCGCAGCAGCGGGTCGAGGGTGCGGATCAGGTGCCAGTTGGCGGTGAGATTGATCTGCAGCACCTCGTCCCACGTCTCCGCCGGCACATGCCCCAAAGGCGAGAGTGGCCCCAGGACACCGGCGTTGCCAACGAGGATGTCGAGCTTCTGCCAGCGCTGGTAGATGGTAGGGCCGAGCGCATCGATTTTGTCGTTCCGCTTGAGGTCGAGCGTGAGCAGGGTGGCGCTGCCGCCGAGCTCGCGGATCTCGTCGTCCACCTCCTCCAGCGCGCCGACGGTGCGCCCCACCAGGATGACGTGCGCCCCCTCCCTGGCATACGCCAGCGCCACCGCCCGCCCGATGCCGCGCGTGGCTCCCGTGACGAGGGCAAGACGCCCGGCGAGGCGTTGGGATGGCTGTTCCATGCCCCTCGTTACCGCCCGACAGGCCGAAATGGCAAGCGCCGAGGGCCCGAATCACCCGTCATCCCGGACGGAGCGATGTGAGCCGCAGGCGAGCAAACGCTCCGATCCGGGACCTCGTGGGGGCGTACGACTCGTACTCGCGAGAGCCTCCGGGATGATGAGGTCCTCCTCCGGCCTTCATCGGACTGTCAACGGACCATCGCTGGCGGACCATCACCGGCGCTTTGCGACCCTGAGCGGTCCGGCCTATTCTTGTGCCGACCGCCCGGCCCGCACCTTGGCGCCCCATGCTTTGGGGCCCATGCTCGGCGAAACGACGGCGCGGAAACAGGGATTGACGCGCAAGACGCGAGGCAGAATGGACAACCGCGAGCCCATCGACGTTCCGTTCCTCATCTTTGTTATCATCGTGACGATCCTGGTCGTCGCCCTTGGGGTTGTGCTTTTCCCTCATCGCTGACGGCTTCGCTCCCCCGCGCGTCCTGGTGGGAGCGTTTGGTTGCGATTGGTGCGCGTGCGTCACACCTGGCGCAAAAGGTGTGCGTGCCCTGCATCGGGCTGTCGATTCTGCCCATCGCGCATTTGCATTCCGCGGACGGCGCACTGTAGTTATGCAACGTAAAGTTGTGGATTCGGCAAGCGTAGGCGCAACAACTCGTGTGCGCCGCATTGTCGGGGGGATGTCGGCTCCGGGAGTCCGCCGAACGGTTCAGGCTACGGGATGCCCTGGACGTTCGCGCTGAGCGAGTACCGCCTACGGAACCTCTCTCGGCCGCAGATATGCCGGCACCATTGGTCGGCAGCTCGAATGGCGGCCTTTCGACAGCACACAGTCGGTGCGGGTGCGTTCAGAGTCGGCGCTGGACGCCGAACGGCGCGGGCCCTGTGGACGGGCGCGATGCCCTGACGGCTTTGCATTGGAGACACGTCATGAAAAGCAAGCTGACGGCCTTGGCGGCAGCGGGGGCGCTGTGGCTCGGCTCGATCGCTCCCGGTTTCGCCGGGTCGGTTACGCAGCCCGGCGAGTTGGTCGGTCTCGCCACCGGCGCGCCGCTGCCTCCGGGGTTCTATTTCGTCAACACGGCGGACTGGGGCTGCCGCAACACCGACCCGAGGGATACCTGCGTAGGCGTCACCATCCCGGTGATCCTGTGGTCTACGCCCTGGACCATCCTGGGCGGCCGGGTGCAATTCCTCGCTGCCTGGCCGGCGATCGAGGTCGGCGTCAATGATGTTGATTACACCGCAGGCATGTACAATCCGGCCGCGCTGGCGCAGCTGGCCTGGGACCTGGGCGGCGGCTGGGGGTTCAGCTATGCCGTTGGCGCCTACTTTGAGTACGACTCCGGCATCGCCTGGAGCGACACCTCGCTCAACCAAAGGTTCGGGCTCAGCTACACGGGCAGCGGCTGGAACCTATCCGCCACCCTTGTCTGGGGCACGCACTTCGACAGCGTCACCAACCACCCGCAGACATCGCCATGCCCCGGCGTGTCGGGGCTGGGCTGCAACCCGGACTTCCTCAACCTCGACCTGACGGCCACCAAGAAGTTCGGCAAATGGGAGTTCGGCCCGGTTGCGTTCGGCTCCTGGGATATCAGCGATCCCATCGAGGGCTACCGGCAGCAGAACCAGTTCGCCGTGGGCGGCCTGATCGGCTACGACTTCGGCCCGGTTACCCTGCAGACCTACGTGACGACCGACGTCTCCCAGGACAACTACGGCGGCTACGATACCCGCGGCTGGACGCGCATCATCGTCCCGCTCGGCAATCCGTTCCCGACGCGGGAGCCCCTGAGCAGGCGGTACTGACAGCGTGAGATGGTGAGTGGGGGATGGAGCTTGTGAGGCCCGGCGCGCGTCGTCTTCTATGGCGGCGCTCAGCGTGCTACAGGCGCTTGCCTGCACCTCACCACCTCACCCCTCACCACCTCACCCATGCCCGGACGCCGCCCCCAGTCATCTCGACACGCGCCGCGCGGCGGCTTTGGGCGGCGTGGCGACCCCGGCGCTGACGGTGTAGTGCACATCTTCGGGATCCATGCCGTAGAGGCGGCGCTGGGCAACCCGAGGCGCACCGTTCGCCGGCTCTCCCTGACCGACAACGCCGAGCACCGGCTCCATGCGGCGCTGACGGCACGGCAAGGTGCCGCCCAGGTTGCTCACGAGCGCGTGCTCCCGAAAGACCTGGATCGCCGCCTGGGCGCCGATACCGTGCACCAGGGTGCCCTGGCCGAGGTCGAGCCGCTGCCGGAGCCGACCCTGGCGGAGCTGACCGCCGGCGCCGCCGGGCGCCCGCTGCTGATCCTCGACCATGTGACCGACCCCCACAACGTTGGGGCGGTCCTGCGCTCGGCGGCCGTCTTCGGCGCCGCCGGCCTTGTGATGACGCGCCGCCACAGCCCGCCGCTCGACGGAACCCTGGCCAAGTCAGCCTCGGGCGCGCTGGAGCACGTGCCGGTGGCGCTGGTTCAGAACCTCGCGCGCGCCCTCGCCGAGCTGAAGGATATGGGCGTCACCGTGATCGGCCTCGACGGCGGCGCCACGGAAAGGCTGGAGGAGGCGGCTCTTCCGGGCCAGCTCGCCCTGGTGCTCGGCGCCGAAGGCAAGGGCCTGCGCCAGCTCACCCGCGAAAGCTGCGACCGGCTTGTTCGGATCGCGACGGAGAGCACCTTTGCTAGTCTGAACGTCTCGAACGCGGCGGCTATCGCCCTGCATTGGGCTTCGGCGACCCGGCTGGGCATGCTCACCGGTCGGTAGACAGCTCTTGGAGCCCGCCCTGCGGCGACGCGACCAAAAAGAAATGGCGCCGAGTTGACACGGCGCCATTGGGCGAAAAGCTCCAGCAAGCTCAGTCGCAGACCCGCTCGCGCCAGCAGCGATACTCGCCGCCGCGGCACACGCGCTCGCCGAACCGATTGTACCAGCAGCTGCGGCCGACGTAGTCGCAGCGACGGGGACCGGCATAGCACGCGCCCTCGTCGTAATAGCGCGGGCCGGCATACGCCCCCGCGATGCCAAGGCCGAGGATGGTGCCGATGGCGACGCCGGCGGCCACGCCGCCGCCGCGACGATGGGCATCGGCGTCCTGGGCCGTTGCTGCAAAGATGCCTGCGGCCAGTGCCAGGGCCGCAGCACTCTGCACAATCTTCTTCATCATGGTCTCTCTCCTGTGCCCTCCAACAAGCGGGTGGCTTGTCGTGATCGTTCGGCGAGTGATCGCCAGACGATCGAAAAGCGTCCTATGCGCGGAACGCGGATCGACGACGGCTTCCGTCGCTTACACTAGGCTCTGGAGCACATGAATATGGCGTGAACGCGACAACCTTGGCGTGTCTCGCCTCACCAGCCCCGCAGCCAGTCCCAGCGGCAGCAGCCGGGCTCGGGATATCCCGCATAGGGATAGCCCCAGGCCGGGTAGTAGCGGTACTTCGGCCCGTAATAGGTATAGCGATACCGGTAGCGCATGTGCTTGCGCGGGACCCAGTAGTTGGACGAGTAGTTGGGGTAGAAGCCGGGCTGCCGATAGTACCAGGAGCGCGGGTCGTAGCGGTACGCCCCGCGCTTGCCGGCGAGCGGCGTATAGAAGCCGTACCCGTCAGGGTTCTCGTCGTGCCCGGCGGCCGCGGGCGTGGATGCAACCGTCGCAGACGCGGCAAGAAGGCCGGCCATGGTGACGGCATACAGGCTTCTGCGCATGAGACGTTCCCCTTCACCTCTCTGCCTGACTGAACCTCAGTTCCCCTAAGAAGTGTTTAATTCAAGGCTTTAGTGATCACACTTCGGGAATCGGGCGCCGCGCGACGGCCAGTCCTCACAGCGAGGCGAAGGCACGCCCCAGGCTGGCTCGATAGGCCTCGCGCGACGTCTCGTAACGGGCCGCCAGCGTCGATTTGACGGTCTCCGGCGCGCGGTCGGGATGGCCCGCATCGAACGGCGGCGCGGGGTCGTACTCGATGCTGAGCTGGATCGACTGTGCGACCGCCGTGCCGGCAATCTCGGCCACCATGCTCAGCCCGAAGTCGATGCCCGAGGTCACGCCCCCGGCGGTGACGATGTTGCCGTCCTTCACAACGCGGGCCTTCTCATAGGTGGCACCCACCATGGGCAGGAGGTCGGTGTAGGCCCAGTGCGTCGTTGCCCGGCGGCCCTTGAGCAGCCCGGCCGCGCCAAGCACGAACGCTCCGGTGCAGACAGACGTGATGTATCTCGCCCCCGCCGCCTGCCGGCGCACGAACCCCACGGTCTCCTGGTCGCCGATCGCCTCGACCACACCGAAACCGCCGGGAACGCAGATCACGTCGAGGTCCGGGCATGCGCCGAACGTTGAGGTCGGCACCAGGCTCAGGCCGCAGTCGCTCGGCACCGGCACCTCCGACTTGGCGATGATGTGCGTAGCCGCGCCCGGCAGCCGTGCGAGCACCTGCAGCGGCCCCGTGAAATCGAGCTGTGTCAGCTGCGGGAAGATGACGAAGCCGATGTTGAGTTGGGACATTGGGGATCTCCAATCTAGGTTCCAGGGACTAGGGATTAGGTTTCAGGGAGACCGGCTGTCCCCTGAAATCTAGTCCCTGACACCTAATCCCTCTTTAGAGGCAGGATGCCCATGCGCTTGGCGATGATGCCGAGCATGATCTCGTCGGTGCCGGCACCGATCGACCACAGCCGCACGTCGCGGTAGGCCCGGCTGATGGGCGTCTCGCTCATGTAGCCCATGCCGCCGTAGTACTGCAGGCAGGTGTCGGCGACCTCGCGCGCCAGGCGGGCGGATTTGAGCTTGGCCATGGAGGCCAGCATGGTCACGTCCTCGCCCTTCAGCATCAGGCCGGCGGCGCGGTAGGTCAGCGCCCGCAGCGCCTCCACCTCGGTCTTCAGCTCCGCCAGCCGGAAGTGCACCACCTGGTTGTCGAGCACCGGCCGGCCGAAGGCCCGGCGCTCGCGTGTGTATGCGATGGTCTCGTCGATCATGCGTTCCTTGACCAGGAGACCGGATGCAGCGGACCACAGCCGCTCCTCCTGGAACTGCAGCATCTGGTAGGTGAAGCCCGCCCCCTCCTCGCCGATGCGGTTCCTCTGCGGCACGCGTACGTTCTCGAAGAAGATCTGCGCTGTGTCGGAGGCGCGCATGCCGAGCTTGTCGAGCTTGCGCGCCACCGTCACGCCTTTGGCCTTCATGGGCACGCAGATCAGCGACTTGTTCCCGTGCACGGGGCCGTCGGAGGTGTTGGCGAGCAGGCACATCCAGTCGGCCTGGGTGCCGTTGGTGATCCACATCTTGCCGCCGTCGATGACATAGTCGCCCCCATCCTTGCGGGCGGTGGTCCTGATCGCGGCCACGTCGGAGCCGGCGCCAACCTCGGAGATGCCGACGCAGGCCACTATCTCGCCCTTGATGGAGGGCTCCAGGAATTCCCTGCACAGCGCCTCCGAGCCGAAGCGGCTGAGCGCCGGCGTCGCCATGTCGGTCTGCACGCCGATCCCCATCGGCACGCCGCCGCACCCGATGTGACCGAGGCTCTCGATGAACGCCAGCTGGTAGGAGTAGTCGAGCCCGAGCCCCCCGTACTTCACCGGCTTGTTGATGCCGAGGTAGCCCTGCGCGCCCATCTTCCCGAACAGCTCGCGTGCAGGGAAGATGCCGGCCTCCTCCCATTCCTCGACGTGCGGATTGATCTCGGCGTCGATGAACGTCCGGACGCTGCGCCGGATGGCCTCATGCTCCTCGGTGAAATCCATGCGCGTTCTCCGAACGGGGTCAGACCCCTCGCCTCCTCCAACGGGGTCAGACCCCTCGCGTCAACGTCTGCATGCTATCTCAATCTTTGCGGCGAGGGGTCTGACCCCGTTACGGCGAGCTCTGACCCCGTTTCTGAGCCGCCCTCATTTTTGAGGTTGACTCATATTTCGCCTTCCTCTCTCATGTCGAACCGATCGCGGCTGCGGGCCGCCGACCCGGTCGCTGGCGGGTGCAGAGCAGCATGCAGAAGGCGCAGAAGCGAGAGCGCGAGATTGTGCCGCCGGTTGGACGGTGGGGTGAGCGCGAGCAGGGCATCATTGAGGTGGCGACCCAACTCTACCTGCAGGGCGGCTACGAGAACGTCACCATGGCGGCGGTGGCGTCGGCCGCCGGCCTTTCCGAAGGCACCCTCTACAACTACTTCCGCGACAAGCAGGACCTGCAGCTGCGCGTCAGCCTCGCCGCCTTCGAGGGCCACACCCAGGCGGCGGAGGCGGCGGTCGCCGAGTCGAGGAGCCTGCGCGAGGGCCTGGAGCGCCTCATCGCCATCGAGCTTCGCCTGCTGATCAGGGCCAAGGAGCTGTTCCTCGTCTGGCTGCGCGAGATGCGCACCACGAGCGGCTATCCGCAGTCGGAGGCGCGCAGGATGCTGCGGCGCTTCTCCTCGCAGCTCATCCGCCTGTTCGAGAAGTGGAACGCCGCGCCCGCTCCGGCCCTCGGTATCAGCCTGCCGATGGCGAGGGACCTCGTATTCGGGAGCCTCGAGCACATAGTGTGGACCGCGCGGGTGCAGCGGCGCGAGGACCAGCTCGACGTGGAGAAGATGTCGCGCGACCTGGCAGGCGCCTATCTGCGCGCCCTCGGTCTCGACGATGCGGCGGCGCGTGGTGCAACGCGAAAGAAGGATCGCCACGAGGGCAGCAGCCGCCGGGCGGCCGGCGGGCGGCCCCTCAGGAGGGATTGACGCGGAGCGGCCGGGGCTTTCCAGTCGCGTCCAAGGCATGTCGAAGGCCGCCACCACAACGAGCGGTCCGGAACGAGAGAAACAGGGCGCCCTCGGCGCACCGGGAGGAACATGGTCGAGGTCTTCCAGCTGCTGGTCGGTGGTATCGCGCAAGGCTGTGTCTACGGCCTGATCGCGCTCGGCTTCGTGCTGATCTACAAGGCCACCGAGATGGTGAACTTCGCCCAGGGCGACCTGATGATGCTGGGCACGTTCGTGGCCTTCAGCTGCATCGGCACCTGGGGCATGAACTATTGGGCGGGGCTTGCGGCGGCGGCGCTGGCCATGGCCGCCTTCGGCTATCTCCTGGACGCCGCCGTGCTGCGGCGCATCATCGGCCAGCCGCAGTTCGCGGTGGTGATCCTCACCATCAGCTTGGGCTTCCTGTTCCGGTCAGCCGCGGGTTTCATCTGGGGCCACGAGACGCTCAACTTCCCCGACACGCCCTTCACCAACCGTATGAGCGACGTGGCCGGCGTGATCCTGTCGTGGGAGCACCTCTCCATCATCTTCGGCACGCTGCTGCTGGCGGGCCTGCTCTACCTGTTCTTCAACTACACCAGGCTCGGCAACGCCATGCTGGCGGCCTCGCAGAACCAGCTGGCCGCCTATTACGTGGGCGTGCCGGTGAAGCACATCAACTCGCTGATCTGGGCGCTCTCGGCCATCGTCGCCACCGTCGCCGGCGTTCTCTTCGCGCCCATCTCGCTGGTAGAGCCCAACAATGGCTTCTACGGCATCAAAGCGTTCGCCGCCGCCGTGATCGGCGGGTTCGGCAGCCTGCTCGGCACCGTGCTCGGCGGCCTCATCATCGGCGTGTCGGAGACGATGGCTGCGCGCTACCTGCCGCCGGGCTTCAAGGAGATCGTGGCCTATCTGCTGATGCTGGTGGTGCTGATGCTGCGCCCGCACGGGCTGTTCTCCACCCTGCAGCGCAAGAAGGTCTGAGAGGCGGCACCCGTGCGCATCCTGTTCAAGACCTCCTACCTCGACGACATACGGCTCTTCCAGCACGAGGGGCAGATGCTCTGGTACGGCCTGCTGGGGCTGGCAGTGCTGGCCGCGCCCTGGCTGCTGCCGGTGTTCTATCTCGGCGAGCTCACCCAGATCCTCGTCCTGGCCGTCGCCGGCGTCGGGCTCATGCTGCTGATCGGCTACACCGGGCTCGTCAGCCTCGGCCACGGCGCCTTCATGGCGATCGGCGCCTACACCAACACCTATCTCTTGACCAAGGGCGTGCCGTTTCTTGTCGCCTTTCCCCTCGCTGGGCTCGCAGCGCTGGTCGCCGGCATCGTCATCGCCGTGCCGGCCAACCGCATGTCGGGCATCTATCTCGCCATCGCCACGCTCGCCTTCTCCCAGATCGTGGAGCAGGTCATCGTCCGCTGGGAATCGGTAACGCGGGGCTTCCAGGGCATGACCGTGCCGCCGCCCGACCTCCTGGGACAGCCGCTGACCCAGGGCTGGCAGGTCTACTATGTCGCGCTTGCTGTCCTGGTGCTGGTGGTGCTGGGGGCCATCAACCTGGTGCGCTCGCCCACGGGGCGCGCTCTGGTCGCCATCCGCGACTCGGAGATCTCCGCGCAGAGCCTTGGCGTCAACCTGCTCCGCTACAAGACGACAATCTTCGCGCTCAGTGCCTGCATCACCGGCCTCGCGGGAGCATTGCTCGCCCATCGCATGCGCTTCATCTCGCCCGACGCCTTCAACTACCTCATGTCGGTCCAGCTCCTGCTGATGGTGGTGGTGGGTGGGCTGGGCTCGATCCACGGCGCCATCCTCGGCGCCGTCTTCGTCGGCGCGCTGCCGCAGGCCATCGCGCTGGGGCGTGAGTACCTGCCGACGGCCATCGGCCGCACGCCGGGGCTGGAGCCCGGCCTGTTCGGCCTCGTCATGGTGCTGATCGTGCTGTTCGAGCCACTGGGGCTCTACGGGCGCTGGCTCAAGGTCAAGGCCTTCTTCGACTACTTCCCGCTCTACCGCCGCGCCACCTTCAAGCGCCAGCGGTCCTACCTCAAGACGGAGCGTGTGCGGTGAGCCTCACGGATACCCTGGCTGCGCCTGTTGCGAACGCTGCGGCGGCCATCGCCGAGGCTGCCCGCGCTCCGGCGCTGATCGAGGCGCGCAACCTCTCCATTGCCTTCGGTGGCATCCGGGCCGTGGACGACGTGAGCTTCCGCGTTGCCAAGGGCGAGATCTTCGCCATCGTCGGCCCCAACGGCGCGGGCAAGAGCACCATCTTCAACCTGATCAGCCGCATCTACGAGCCCACCGACGGCAAGCTGATCTTCGAGGGCGCGGACATCACCAACGTCGCGCCCCACACCATCGCCGGCCGCGGCATCGCCCGCACCTTCCAGAACATCGAGCTGTTCGAGCACGCCACCGTCCTCGACAACCTGCTGATCGGCCGTCATTGCCGCGCCCGACCCAACGTGCTCGCCGAGATGCTGTTCACGCCGGGTGTGCGACGCGAGGAGTTGCGCCATCGCGAGGCCGTGGAGGAGGTGATCGACTTCCTCGACCTCGCCAACTACCGCGACCAGCGCATCTCCGGCCTCCCCTATGGCGTGCGCAAGGTGGTGGAGTTGGCGCGCGCGCTGTGCGCGAGACCGAAACTGCTGCTGCTCGACGAGCCGGCATCCGGCCTCAACACCGAGGAGACCGAGGAGGTGGCGTTCTGGATCGACGACATCAAGAACGACCTCGGCATCACCGTGATCATGATCGAGCACGACATGTCCCTGGTCTCCGCCGTCTCCGACCGCGTGCTCGCTCTCAACAACGGCCGCACCCTGGCGCTGGGCACGCCGACGGCGGTGCAATCCGATCCGGCGGTGATCGAGGCGTATCTCGGGGGAGAGGCGGCATGAAACTCCCCCCTCACCAGTTCGGCCAAATGACTTACGGCCGCGCGCGAGAGGCCGAGCAAGTGGGCAGCTGGGAGTACGCGGCCGTAAGTCATGGCCTCACGTCCTCTCCCCAAGGGGAGAGGGGGACAGTGCGCGCTGAGAACGTATTACCCAGTCCATTGCGCGAGCCATCTTCGACGGCCGTAGTAGGGTTCCAAACCGGGCCACAGCGCCCCTTCTCCCCTCGGGGAGAAGGTGGCCCGAAGGGCCGGATGAGGGGGCCTTCCGCACCACCGGCGCTTCGCTCGTTTCAACCGCAATTGTGCGGGAGCGCCGCATGACCGAGCCGCTGCTCTCCGTGCGCAACCTGGAGACCTACTACGGCCCCATCACGGCCATCCGCGGCGTCAGCTTCGACGTGAGCGAGGGGCAGATCGTCACCATTCTCGGCGCCAACGGGGCGGGGAAGACCACTGTGCTGCGCTCGGTCTGCGGCGCCCTGGAGCCGCAGAAGGGCAGCGTCGCCTTCGCGGGACACCCCATCAGGGGCCGCGAGCCGGACTGGGTGGCCCGCAACGGCATCGCCCACGTGCCGGAGGGCCGCGAGATCTTCCCGTTCATGACGGTGAAGGGCAACCTCATGATGGGCGCCTATGCCCGCCGCGACCGCGACGGCATGGCGCGCGACATCGACATGGTCTACGGCTACTTCCCCGTGCTGCGTGAGCGCGCCGACCAGGCCGCGGGCTATCTATCCGGCGGTCAGCAGCAGATGCTGGCGATCGGCCGCGGACTGATGGCACGGCCCAAGCTCATGCTGCTGGACGAGCCCTCGCTCGGGCTCTCGCCGATCCTCACCAAGGAAATCTTCGGCATCATCCGCCGCCTCAACGCAGAGCAGGGCGTCACCATGCTCCTGGTCGAGCAGAACGCCAACATGGCGCTCAAGACCGCGCACTACGGCTACGTGCTGGAAACCGGCCGCATCGTGCTGGAGGGCGCCTGCGACAAGCTCGTGGAGAACGAGGACGTGCGCGAATTCTACCTAGGCCAGAAGGAAGCCGCCGTGCGCGGCAAGAAGCGCTGGAAGCGCACCAAGCGCTGGCGCTAGAGCGGGGAGCGGACGGCCATGAATGCGATCGACGTGCAGAGCATCGCCATCGACGGCTTCACCACCGTGCCGACACTGTTCTGGCACCGCGTCAAGACCAAGGCCGACAAGGTGGCCATGCGCGAGAAGGACCGCGGCATCTGGAAGGCCTACACGTGGGGCCAGTATGGCGAGCGTGCCAAGGCGATCGGCATG